>Ga0315273_10001584_pt1 | contig 26067 bp, 22 predicted proteins | sample YL17G02_0_MG_FD_205753 | JGI IMG/M metagenome (GOLD analysis project Ga0315273, IMG submission 205753) | Sediment microbial communities from Yellowstone Lake, YNP, Wyoming, USA - YL17G02_0 | ecosystem: Environmental > Aquatic > Freshwater > Lake > Sediment | place: USA: Wyoming | collected... | reverse complement strand
TAATAATCCTTTCTGTAAATATAGTCGCTAATGAAATTCTGCCACTCAATCGGAGTTGAGGCCTCATTGCTTATTTCCCAAATATCGATATATTGACCATACCTCGCGATAACGTAATCAAGATATCGTAAGAGAGATTTTCTCAATTGAAAATTAGAATAATTGCTTTTTTGTTGATACGGAGGATAAAAACCAAAGATTGTCATAATGATTCGATATTTTCTTGACACTAATTCATTTATCATCTCATCAACATTTTTTGCATCATTTAAATTTATCGAAAAATTGTCAGGCGCGAACTCTCTTAATAAAGAAGGCCCACAATTGTCGATTCCGATTCGATACATATTCAGACCGGCTTCATTTTTGTAAAGCGTAAGATAATCAGAAAACGGTAGATACTCAAAATTCTCTTCATTAACTGCAGGTGTAGGATTTTTTGCATAACCCATCTGATTAAGAATATTACCATCGTAATTTCTATCAGTTATGCAATCCTGCACTCCGATGGGGAAAAAGATTTGATCATCATTAATAACGAAGTTATCGCCTTTAATTGACAATCTCTCAAAAGATTTACCTGGTTCTGTTATAAAGGTTCCATGCCTAAGGGTTTTGAAATAGGGTGTTTTAACCTTTACGTTCCATTTCCATGTGGTTTTTTGGTAACTAACAAATTTTACCTTCCAGGTATTGAAATCATAATAAAAACCCTTAATCGTAATTTTTTCATTATTGCTATTTGTAAACGTAGATTCTATTTCAATATCGGTAAAATAATTATTGTAGAGATTTTGATCATGGTTAATAACAATTTCATATTCATTTTCATTAAGTTGTTCCTGCTTAAGTTCGATTTTGAATAAGTTGGATAAATTATCCAATATATATAAATATTTTTGCTTTAACTTTTTTAAACCATCTATTATCCCTTCTTTTTTGTATTTATATTCAACTTTGGGGACATCGATAGAGAAATTTTCGATGAAATTGTAGTTAATCTTATTGACTAATTTTGGCGGTTTGCCATCAATTCTTAGCGATTCAATTATGAATTTCTCTTTATTCAAAAAATATAGTCGTTCTCCATCTCTATATATCTCCATTGGATCAATGGTAATTTCCGATTCATACTCCCAGAAAGTATCAAGGCTTTGTAAATCAAAGCAATGGATAATCGCTTTCTTGCCAGGATCAATAATTACAAGGACAATTTTGTTACCAAAAGATAATATTCTTAAGGCTAGTCCAGAAGTTTTTATATCTTTGAGTACTTCCCCGTTTGCAGTATTTATTATTATTACGTCGTTTGTTATGTCAGTAAGAATAATCTTATTGTCTTGGGTTATTAAATCCTCTACGGATGAAGGGATTTCTCTTTTCCACACCACTCCCCCATTTTCTTTGTTAAGCATTGTGATATTATTGCCAAGTTTTAATGGGTCCTTATCTTCCAAAAGAATGGTATCGCCAATTGAATTGTCCGGATAAATCTTTCCTTGTGTCTCGATTTTTCGTTCCCATTCCTTTTTCCCTGTTTCGGTATCCATTTTTGCCAATTTGTCATTCTCAATAAGGTAAAAATGGGCATTATCTTTTTTGTCAAAACTGATCTCGGATGTTAGAGGATTAAACTTACCCTTAACGGACCATTTGACTCGAAAATCGTCTTTAGTAATAGCCACATATTCCTCCGGTGATTTGGCTATAACGACTAGCTTTTCAAAGATATATATGGGTATCTGATTGGGAGAATAATTGGAAATTTTCGATACTTCTTGCCCATCTTTCTTTTTGAGAATCACTACTTCTTTCTGGGGGTAATTTTTAATATATAGGAAATTATTATCTTGGGAAATGAATCCGAAATGAATAGGATTTTTCTCATCTATTTCCGGACTTTTGAACTTCCTTTTCCAAATAAGATTTCCATTATCTTTAGCAAGTGCATAAAGCACCCCGGCTCTATCTGCAAAAAAAACCGACCCGTCATCTTCATCGCCCACAACCTCCGTATCGGGCACTACCTGTTCCGGTATAGCATAGCTCCATACGGGATAACCGTTACTCTTATCAAGACGGTAGATATGGGCGTCAAAGCTCGCCAGATATGCTTCGTTATTTATCATATTTATCTTAAATGGGACATAGCCTTGCCCTTTAAAGGTCCATTTTTCCCTCCCGTTCTTTTTGTTTAGCGCGTAAACGGTATTTTGCTGGTCGCTAAAATATAAATTGTCTTTATCAAAATAGAGATTACTACCATTTTGGAGAACTGATTTGGATCCGATATTTTTCTCTACGAAAAACTGCCAATTATGGCCGTTCTTTCCGATTTTAAAATAAAGAATAAGTAACAAAAAAATAATTATTACAACAAGGAGTATTCTTTTTAAATTCATGATTCTAATCTTAGGTTATTCGCAATTGATAAATACAGGATAAAAAACGAAAATATTTCCGGATGGGAGGTAAAAATCGGATGAAATTGTGCCGCAAACAAATAAACTATACTTGCCACTGCAAATGAGTTGACCGGTCTGTTAATAACAATTATGTCTTTTAGCGCAAAATAAATAAATAAAATAAAACTTATCAAACCAAAAATGCCTGTTTCCGTAATAATTTGTACAAAAATATTATGAGCCGGTGCCTGATCAAAAATAACCGGACTGGAATCCATAGTTTTAAAATTTTTCGCTATATAATATGGCGTCATATCTAGACCAATACCTAAAATACTTCTTTGAGACAACAACAATACATATCTGTTTAATTCACTTCTATAAGAAAGACTACCTTTATCATTAAAAACATCTGGAATACTGCTAATTCTACTAAAAAGGTACGAAAAGCTAACTATTATTGTCAATGCCATAGCAATTTTTACACTCAGCTTTCCCCAACAAAAAAGGGCGATTTTGGTTATCTCTTTTTTATAACGTAAAAAGTAATATCCAAGTACAAAACATGTTAAAAGGTAAATGCTCCGGCTACCGGTAAAAATAATTGCTAATAAAGATATCAAACTTACTGCTAAATATAGATAACTGCTTATTTGTTTTCTTAACAAAATTTTTCTAAAAGCGAGAGGTAATATAATGCAAACATTAATTAGCAAAAATACAGCTGCAATATTTGGTTCATTAAACGTCCCGTTAGCTCTTAAAATATCACCTGCTTCGGCTGAAGCTGTCCCCGTTTCCATCCCTGGCAATGTCTTTTCGATAAATATTGCCAGATTACCGCCCCTGAACTGTTCGACAATTATTAAAATTGCCTGAAATAAAGTACTAGCAGCAATCAGTTGGTTAATTTTCTCTTTATGTTTTCTAAAATTAATTAAGGTAACTACAAAAAATATTAAAAGGAATTTGATTAGTACGATGCTAGAAAGAATAATCAAATCGCCAAATTCATGATCGATACTTCTTACTGCTGTAAATATAATAAATGTTACAAAGCTAACGAATGCTAACTTATAGCTGATTGTTAACTTGCTCACTTTTTTATAAACTGTGAATCCTTTGGATAAATAATTTTGATAAATTAACAACAAAAATACATCCGATAAATATACTGGAAAGAAATATTTAACATCGAAAAGTGAAAAGCCATAAATTTCTTTTCGGGTTAGTAAGGTCGTCTCTAATAAATTTCTCCCTATAGTAAACGGCAGAATCATCAAAAAAACAAAAAACAAAGCCTGCCTATAACTTTGCAATTTAATAATGAGTATGATTAAATACAAACAAGTAAAAATTAGAAAGAGAATATTAGATTTAACAAACAATAAAGAAAGGAGAAAAATCACTCCTGAAAATAAATAAAAGTAATTAGACATGAAAAGGCTTCTAAAAACAAAATTCTTCGTTACCATTATACACAAACTTAACCTGTTTGATTTATTGATACTGACAGCAATTATAGTCGTTCTTGGATTTTTAATGTACAACCGCCTGCAGAGAAAATCCCACTGGATTAATGTGAGAATTTCTGTTGAAAATGTTGATTGGTGGTACCAGGGAACTCCGCCATATTATTGGTATGCATCTAATTTAAAGGCTGGGGACATTTCGTATGATTCTTTTGGTAAAAAGGTCGCAGAGGTCATTAGGGTCGAAAATTATGATTTTGGCGGACCCCATAGAAACATCTATGTTGACTTAAAAGTGAAAGTGGTTTTTGACAAAAAAAGGCAACAATATCTTTATGAATTTAAGCCTTTGGTTGTCGGTTCTATAACAAATTTTTATTTTTCTGCAGAACAACTTAGAGGATTAGTTATTAGGCTTAATGAAGAAGAAATTCCTTATATAAGTAAAACCATAACTATACAAAAAAAACTAGTAATTCCGGAGATGGCCGATAAAATAAAGGTTGGCGACAAATCATCTGATACAAACCACAATGTGGTAGCAGAAATAATTGATGTGGAAAATTCAATAAGCTCTACTTATGAATTTTCTGATATCAGGGGGGGAAACATTAAAACATATGATCCTGACTATCGCGATGTAAAAATAACTATGAGGATAAAAACTTTTCGTGACTTAGATAGAAATTTTTACGTCAATCAGGCTGTAATTAAAGTTGGCTCAATAATTTGGCTTCATTTTCCAGATTACCCTTTGGAAGATTTTGAAATTATTGAAATACTTGACTAACCTTACCGATTAATAAATATTTTTAGATTTCTTAATTTCTGCTTCAGAACATTTCCGTAATAAGCCTCATTACACGGCAATAGTTTGCATGGCTTTTGGCACTTGGCGATATTTTTTCTCGCTTTCTTTGCACCTTCGCTATTCCATATTTCTTTTGGGCTATCTTTAATCAAATTTCCGATGATTTCCATTTCATAGCAGAGCCTAACGTTCCCGCCCGTATCAATCATCAAATTATTCTGCCCAACATAACATCTCTCTTCCCTTTGAAATTTCGCTGGATCCAAAAAATATTTTTGGAAACTATTTAGGCCCCTGCGCGAATTTAAAATAAAATCCCCATACATTCTTTTGTTTCGCAACAGGCTTTCTACAGCCCGAATGATAGATTTTTTGTTTTTTGGCCAGAAAGGATTAGTCTTCCACCAACTATCCTGATAGATACTGGCAAAGTTGGGCATTAAGGCCTGAAAGTTAATGCCTTTTACTCCGAATCTTTTTGCCTTTAGGATTATTTTTCCGAGAGATTCTATATTGTTATTTGAGATTACCGTGTTGATATAGATATCCGGTTTCCTTACTCGTTTTTGATTATTCAAATAAGATATTGCGTTTACTACCCTATCAAATGATTCTTTTTTACCTCTTATATAATCGTGTTCTTTTTCCAACCCGTCGATTGAGAAAAAGATTGTCGATAAACCACTTTCGCATATTTTTAATGCAAATTTGCGATCAATGATATAGCCGTTACTATTGGTGCTGGTTTTTATACCTTTCTTCTTTGCAAAATTAATTATTTTAAAAATGTCCTTATTCAAAAAGGGCTCACCGCCGGCAAGGGTCAGGTTATAGGTACCTAACCACCGAAATATTTTCTCGATTATTATTTTTGCTGTTTGGTAATCCAAAGGTTTTTGTTTTTCTTTGATTTTCCAAATATCGCACATCTTACATTGCAAACAGCAGTTCTCTGTAACGGACAGGTATACTTCCGTAGGTTTTTCTACGGGAAATGGAAATGCTTTTTGCATTTGCCAAAAAGCTTCTGAGAGTAGATTTCTTGATATGGCTTTTATTTGATTCTGCATATTTCCAAATATTTATCTAAATAGTCAGTATTCTTTTCTATTGTATGATTCTTATAAAAGTATTCTCTTTGAGCTGTGCTAATTTTATCTCTTAATATATCATCTTCCAGTAATTTAATTACACATTGTGCAAATTTTTGTTCGCTTTCTGCCAGTAAATATTCTTTATTATTTTTAATTTTTAAACCCTCTACTCCCAATTTAGTTGAAACAATAGGAATACCGTTTTGTAAAGCCGTTAGTGCTTTGATTCTTACGCCGGAGCCGGTTTTAAAAGGTAAGACGAAAATCTTACTGGCTCCCAAAAAGGGATTAAGATCTTTTTGATAACCATGAAAAATTACGTTTTTGTTATTTTTTAAAAATAAAAGTTTATTATTTATTTCTCCAATAACATGTAACTTTGCCTTCGGTATTTGTTGACTAACTAAAGGAAGAATTTTTAACGAAAACCATTTAATTGCGACCTCATTGGGTGGCCAATCCAAGTATCCTATAAATAAAATGTCGTATATTTTCTTTTTCTTGTTTGAACTTTTGGGTAAAGGATAAACCAGGGGCTGTGTCGATACAGATCTATAATATTTTTTCAGGTATTTCGTTTCTTCGTCGGATATTGAAAAAATATGATCATATCTCGGATAATTAACCAGTCCATATAAATAATTTAAACAGCCCTCAAGTAAGAGATATATTTTTCTAATCAATTGGTTGGTCTCTTTAAATCGTGTCCGAAACAATAAGTGATTTATATTGTGGTTTTCCAAAATGCATATCGGATTTTTTCCTAAAGTTTTTATCAGCCATTTCCTTTTTGGCAGAAATTGGCTCGAGTTAATATGATCTACATGAATAATATCCGGCCGCCAAGATACTATCGCCTTACGTATAAATTTAATCGCCGGGAGATGGCGATATTGATAAACAAAATGCGGTCTTAACTGTAAATAGTTCCAAAACAATTTCGGATAATTTTTTTTAATACTTTCTTTCATTATGTCTGTCTTAAATATCTTGACTTCAACTCCCATTTCATTGAAGATATTTTGCGAATGCTTGTCACCCAACCTCTCCGAAACAAAGATTGCATAAATATCAAATTTCTTTGATAGGCAAGAAATCGTATTGAAAGTCTTTATCCTTCCACCTCCGTCTAAAGGCATAGGATAGCACTGACTCAAAAAAAGTAATTTTCTTTTCTTAATCATTTTTCAGCTATGTCCGAGAACCTTCCTCACTTGGTATCTTATCTTATCTTCAAATATCTTTTCATTAAACCTTTGGGCCTGGCCTATACATTCATTTCGACTAAACTTAGTAAATTCAAATTTATCAATGGCTTTGTTTAAACTTTGTTCATTGTACTTATGAAAAAATATTCCAGTTTTCCCTTCGATAACCGTCTCCTTAACGCCTCCGCTCTTGTATGCAATTACCGGTATTCCATGGCCCATGGCCTCTAGCGGCACTATTCCAAAATCCTCTTCAATCGAACAATAAATAAGGGCCTTTGCCCCCATTAAGATTGTCATCATCTTTCTATCCGTTTGGGAACCTAAAAATTTAATATTTTTGTTAGCAATTTTTTTGAGGACTTTCTCCTCTTTGCCCTTTCCAACGACATATAGTGGTTTCTTATTTTGATTAAATGCTTTGATACATAGCTCACAGCCTTTTTGTTTTACAAGGCGGGAAAAAAAGAGGTAATATTTACCTTTTCTTTCCTTTTCTCTACCGCTTGTTTTCCCAACCCTTTTGGGTATAACGACTGGAGGATATACGACAGTAGAATTTCTTCCATAATACTTTTTTATTCTTTTCTGTACGTTTTTTGAATTTGCCACTAATAAATCAATTTTCTTACTGTTGACATAATCAAGTTTTCTGATTAGCGAAAAAGTGGGAAAAAATAAATATTTAAACGGCACTCGCCTAAGAAACTGCATCTCGTTATAAACGCCGTATAGATAACGAGGAGGTGTGTGAATATAACTAATGTGTTTTCCTCTTACCCGAACCCAGTTCGAACAAAACGAATGAGAGGATGAGAGTATTAAATCATATTTATCCAAATCAAGAGTTTTCCAGTAGAACAATATATAAGGCTTAAAATAGTCCGCATAGTCCAAAAGGAATTTAAACGAGCTTAGGCCTGAATAATTTATTCTTCCTTTAGTTTTTTTGGAAAGATCCTTAAGAAATTCGGGGGTAATCAAAGAAGTATAGATATCCGCATCCGGGAAAATTTGGACCAGTTTTAGAAATACTCTTTCTGCCCCCCCAGAGCAAGTATAGCTATCATGAATAATGGCAATTTTATTCATTACATTTATAAATATTCATATTAAGCCAATCGTATTTTGAGACTTGATAAACAATCCTCGGATTTTGACAAATTAATGATATCTTTTCGGTTAAATTTCCCTCGGATCCATACATCACGAGAAGATAAAATATATCCTTATGCAAAAGATCATAAGTATTAATGGTGATCTTTTGATATTCCGGCAAACTATACTTCCCATAATATCCATACCAGTAATAATCGAAGCTGGTATAATCAAAATAATCCTCGGGGGGGATCATCAAAGCGCTTGAAGAATTATAAAAAAGTATTTTTAAGTTGTTATTAATTAAACCCGGATGTTTTATAAACCAATCGACGTACTCCTTGCCAGCCTCCTGAAGTTGATTATAATATTTGAGGTTTTGTTCATTAATATTAATTGATATAGCCGTATAAAATAACATCAAGCTTGCGGTTAAAATACGTCCAATTTTATTTTTCTCCCATAATGTTGCTAAGGATAATGAACAAATATAATTAATTGGCAATGATGCTACGATAATTGATCGCTCTGCAACGACAGACTGCTGAAAGACAAGTGAGGCGATAATCGGAAAAATAATATTCGACGTTAAGATAATGATCATGAATACAAGGAAGTTGTAATTTTGGTTCTTTTTATCCTCTTTTATTTTTTTTATCCAATAAAAAGTTTGGGTGACGATAAGGAGGAATGCTATGATATATGCCGTTCGTGTTTCTATAAATTTAATCGACAAATTACTGTCCTTTAATCCTAGGTGGTGGAGTACTATCTCTCCTGGGATATAAATATTCAAATTATAAATCCCTTGAACATTCAACAGGGCTCCTTTAAGGTTGTTTAGAAAGGTCGGAGCATAAATAAGCAAACATAACATTATGAGCAAAAACGCTTGAATTGTTCGCTTTTGCCCCTTGGTCAATATTTTAAATTTGAACTTGTTATTAATAACCGAACGGATTATTGCGAACGATATTCCCACAAGGGTCCAAATATAACCATAGTGGGTAAACCAGGCGGCTAAGCTAAAGACAAAAAACCCTAAAAGCCTCCACCAGTCGCTTTTACCTTCATAGAATAATTGATAGAAAAAGTAGATCGATAATAGTCCGAAGAAAAAGAGTTGGCTGTAAACATAAGCCTGCCAGGCAATCGTAATTTGAAAGGTGGAGAAGGTTAAAAATATTAAAGTAAATAAGGCCGCTTTTTGAGAATACCTTTTAATCCATTTATAGATAAGGGCAAGGGAAAGCATCGAATATATAATGCTTGGAAACCTTAGCCAAATAAGCTTGGTTGAAACTAAACTCATCAATTTAATTAGAAGGTAGTGTAAGGGAGGAATGCTAGCGTCGGCATTAATGATATCAATTACCCTGTTAAACTTAATCAAATAAACAACCGTGAACGATTCATCAAAGATGATCGGGCGTATTAATGCTGGACGCAATCTCAAAAGAAAAGCAACCGTAAACAATCCTAAAATAAAAAGGAAGTAAAAGAACTTTGAATGGTGCTTAAGCCAAGTAATCATTTCTGACCTAATAACATATAGGCAAGACTTCGGGTAAGAAAACTTATTTCAAAGACCGGATCAAATATCCAATAGGACCACCGATACTTTAAATAAGTAATTATGTAAGCGAAATTAATATAATAGGAAAAATAGATTCTTTTAAGCATTTTCTGAAGTACTTTAGTTTCCGTCGCGCTTATATTAAAGCTATGAGTTCTCCAATGAGTAAAATCTTTAAAATTGGTAAGATTATTTTGATATCGATTAAATATTTCCGTACCCGGATACGGCGTAAGATAGTGTAGATGTACAAATACCGGTTTAAGTTTTTTTGTTATAACAAGCGTTTGGTATAACTCCTCAATCGTTTCTGTTGGGTGACCGACGATAAGATTAATAGTTGGGGCAATACCAGTTTTATGTAGTAAGTTGATACCGTTTTCAATGTCTTTCGTTGTTTCTCCTTTGGAAATAAGCTTTAAAATTCTATCGCTACCCGATTCGACGCCTAAAGATAATCCCGCACATCCCGCTTTTTTCATAAGTCTAAGAATTTTTAGATTCAGACAATCAAGACGGGTAGCCGCAGTCCAGGTTATTCGGATTTTCCGCCTAATAATTTCCTTACATATGGCGCCAACTCGACTGTGATTAAGAGTAAAAATATCGTCTTCAAAAGAAACCGCATTTATTCCGAATCGGTTTACCAGGTATTCAATTTCATCAACGGTTCGTTTTGGGGTCTGAAACCGATATTTTTTCCCAAAGCTGTTCCGTATCGAAGGAGAACAAAAGAGACACGAGAAAGGGCACCCCCTACTCGACAAGATAAACCCCCATTTGATTTTACCCTTTGGATTTATATTTTTCGAAACGACTTTATATTTTCTGTCCTGGATTAATTCGTGTGCCAAATACGGTAAGGTATCAGGGTCGATAAATGGTCTTTCCTCATTAATTATTAACTTTCCCTGGTAAATATATGTTAAGCCCTGAATCTTATTGGGGATTACCTTAGCTGAATCCTTTCTTGATACAAAAAATTTTATCAATTCAAATACCGTCATTTCTGCTTCTCCGAGTACCCCGAAATCGGCCTTGCTCTTTATCAGAAAGTTTCTCGTTTGGTATTCAATGGTGGGCCCGAAGACGACAACGATGGAATCTTTTGACCTTTTTTTTATCCGTTTTATTATCTTTTCAATATTTGCAGATACGATTGGCTGGAAATGAACAACATAGATATCGTATTCATCTTCTAAGATTTTCTGAAGATATTTATTCTGATCGAGTTGCATCGCCTCATTATCGAATAGTTTTACCGGATGATTTTTCTCTTTTAACAAAGATGCTATGTTTAATAACTCAAAAGATGGAATTATATCTCTTGGATGAATAATTTTCTGATTGTTAAATTCAACCACCCTTAATAAACAAATCTTCATTTTTCTTAATTGTGAAATGTCTTTGTTAAAATACTACGAAGCTTGCCTTCGGATAGGAAATAATTCACGGGTAAATAGACGATATTCTTGTATGGACCGGAGTTGGGACGTTTTGTATTGGCTTTGTATAAATTAGGCAAATAACTGCAATAATCTTCCTGCACGTCCAGATTGTTTTGCCAGACTTTATTGATAAATATCTTTTTATCCGTAACGGCAAGCGGGTATTGAAAATTGAAATTGCTTTGTATATCCGATCTATCCTTTTTGAAAAACCGCCCATAAACGTCCGCAATTTTTCGCCTTTGGACTAGTATTGCTTCTATTTTTTTATAGATAGCACCAAGCTCGTAATTTAGAAGGGCAATTTGGAATGGATAGGGTAAATCTAGTGTTTTCGGAATTATTCTTTTGATATTTCCCAATTGATGTGGTTTTTTCCTGATACCTAACAAATTTACAATTTTTAATAAAGGCTTCATTGAAAAGTAAGAAATGACGGGATGAGATATCAATATATAGGCAACAGATATAACAAATATCTTTAAGTCTCCTAACCTACTACTTTTTTGGATTTGAATTTCTTTTAATCTCGTGTACAGTTCCTTATCGTTTGTACATACCGCACCCCCGCCAAAACAAGTCATGTTTTTCCCTGGGCCAAAACTGAAACAGCCTATCCCGAAACTGCCCAGTTTTTTAGTGCCGAAATCTTCGCCAAAAACATGGGCGCAATCCTCAAATAACAAAATATTTTTTTTGCTAAGTATTCTAACCAATTTATCCATTGGGTACGCAAAACCGTGGATATGAGTGATAATTACGGCTAATGTATTATTATTTATATAAGATGGTAGTTTTTTAAGATTAATCTCAAGCGTCTTCGTATTGACCGGTACATACTTAACTTTTAAGCCAAGACTCAAAACTGCTTCAAGATTGCTATAAAAGGAATATTCGGGTAAGAGTATTTCATTTTTTTCTGGAAATTTGTTTTTATAATATTCCAGGCTTTTGAGCAAACCAATCCTCATAGAGGAGCACAACACAGAATATTTTATTCCAATCTTATTGCTGAATTTACTTTCCGTTAAATTAGCAGTAAATTGATTTCTCTGCATAAACAGGCGGGGTAGATAAAACAAATCCTGAATAGTTAATGGTACTGTTTGACGTAAATAAAATTGAAACATAGCGATTAGGCTTTGTTTATTTTACATGAGAAAGGGTCTAAAAAAAATCGTGGTCTTATTTGAAGAAATTCAGGAAAATTATTTCGGGAATATCAAAATATTTGAAAATGATTCTAATCCGAAACTTTCGATATGATACGCAAAAATACCTTTGAAAATACTTCAGCGGCAATTTTTTCTATAATCAGCGATAGCCTTTTTTAATCCTTCATCGGCCAGAACCGAGCAGTGGATTTTTGCTGGAGGCAGACCACCCAGCGCTTTGATTATGGTTTGCTTCGAAATCTTTTCAGCAAGACTTAAAGCTTTTCCTTTTACCAATACCGTCATCATACTTGAGGTTGCAATTGCAGCACCACAGCCTAGGGTTTGAAATTTAATATCTTTGATATATTCTTTATTGTTTTTATTGCCTACTTTAATATAAAACTTCATTATATCCCCACAAACTGGATTGCCCACCATGGCTACTCCATCAGGGTTATTAATTGCTCCCATGTTATGAGGTTTTTGGACGTGCTTTAAAACTTTCGGAGAGTAATAGAGTGAAAAATCACTGTCGCTCATGTTATTTTTGCTCTTTATTGTATGTAGGATTCATTTTTCTTATTTTTTTAACTAACGTGGGTAAGACTTTTATCAGATAATCGATATCTTCTGTCTTTGTATCCTTGCCTAAAGAGAATCTTATGGAACCGTGAGCTTCTTCCTCCGAAAAGCCCATTGCCGTGAGCACATGAGAAGCGGATAGGTCCATACTGGTACAGGCCGAGCCCGAAGAAGCATAGATACCCAAATTGGAAAGATAAAGTACTAATCCTTCACCTTCCACTCCGTCGACAATAAAGGAGGCAATATGGGGCGTCCTCTTTTCTGGGTCTCCCGTAAGCTTTACGCCGGGTATTTTAGATAACTCCTTTACTAATCTATTTCTAAGAATCGTCAGGTTCCTTACTTTATCTTTTTTTTGTTTATTTACCAATTCCAATGCTTTAGCCAAACCAACGATATATGGAGTATTTTCCGTTCCTGCTCGAAGACGTTTTTCTTGATTCCCACCATCAATCTGGCGTTTTATCTCCACTCCTTTTCTTATATAAAGTACGCCAATCCCCTTTGGCGCATTTATCTTATGGCCGGTAAAAGAAAGTAGATCTACTCCGAGGTTATCTACGTTGCAATCAAGAAAACCTAGTGCCTGCGTAGCATCGGTGTGGAAATATATTGGATTTTTTCTTTTATGATTCAACTTTTGAACCACTTGACCGATCTCGCTAATAGGCTGTATTGTCCCAACTTCGTTATTTACGTACATTATCGAGACTAGTACAGTATCTCTCGATACTGCTTGTTCTACACTTTCTACTTCCACTCTCCCAAACCGGTTTACTGGTAAATAAGTGATTCTTGCCTTCCCATTCCTTTCCAAGCCATAACACGTTTCGAGAACGGCTTTATGCTCTACGGCTGAAGTAATTATGTGGGGTCGTACGTTTTTCGGAAACTTATTCCCCATCGCCTCAATAAGTCCTTTGTGAGCAAGATTAATTGACTCAGTTGCCGATGAAGTGAAAATTATTGTTTCGTGCTTGGCCCTCAGAAAAGCGGCGATTTTGTTTCTTGCTTCTTCAATTGCCTTTCGGGAAGTTATTCCCATTTTATGATATTCCGAAGGATTTCCGTAATGTTTGATAAAGTAAGGGATCATTATTTTTAAGACTTCCGGCGCAACCTTCGTTGTTGCTGCGTTGTCAAAGTAAATATTTTTCATTTAAATACCTCACAATTGCCCCAACCGCATTTCGGATTAATTGAATAAAATACTTTTCTTCCTTCCTTTTTTGAAGATAAAATCCCAGCCTTAGAAAGATATTTGAGGTGGTGAGTAATTGTAGGTTGTCTTAATTCAAAATTATTGGCGATTTCCGATACCGTTAATTCTTTCTTTTCCCGGAGAAGATTTAATATTTTTATTCTTATTTCGCATGAGAGTCCGGCAAAACATCCCCAACATTCGCTATCGAATTTCATAACATATTGACATTAATCTATATATTAATTATTGTCAATGTATGTTTGTTACTCATAAAGTCATTTCGAATACGGTACTCAATCGGAAGTTTAATCTAATAAAATTAATAACCTTAAATCCCGATCTATTTGATTTCAAAGCCGGTCAGTTTGTTACCGTTAGAATAAATAAAGATACATTCCGTTCTTACTCGATAGCTAGTAGCCCATCAACGCTTCCCTATTGGAATATTTTTGTGGATATTACCCCGGGAGGCCCGGGAACAACTTATCTTAAGGCTTTAAAAAAGGGAGACCAAATTCAGACCTCTACTGCAAGTGGCCATTTTGTGTTAGAAACAAAATATCCAAAATACATATTTGGCGCAACCGGCTGTGGGATTGCCCCATTTATGTCAATAATCGAAGATCTTATCAAATATAACGATAAAGAGATTGTTGTGATTTGGGGATTAAGATACCACCACGAAATTGCCCTCTTAAGTCAATTCAAACATTTCTCAAAAGCAAACAATAAATTTTCGCTTAATATTATTTTATCTAAGCCAGAAAAGTCGTGGCGCGGAAAAAGTGGCAGGATTACTCCCCATCTTATTCAATCCGCAATTCAATCTCCTCATAACTATCCAGGAATATATTTAAGCGGTTCTTCAGAATTCATTCAGAATGCAAGAAATAAATTGTTAAAACTTAAAGTCCCGCCAAATTCGATCCATTTCGAATCTTGCTATTAGACCGGCAGGGTTACTTTGGATATTGCGTTTACTGGACATGAATCAATTGCGTCTTTAATATCTTTTGGTTTGCTTCCTTTTTGCTCCACAACTTCAGACTTTCCTTTGGAGTTAAGTCTAAATGTTCCAGGGGCTAGAGAGATACACAGCCCGCAACCAATACATTTTTCTTGATCAACTACAATTCTCTTACGATGCACCTTTAAAAGCATTTTATCATTCTCTATTGGGGCTTTTATTGTTCATTAAATATCCGAATTATCTTATCCAGGTCTTGTTTATGAAGATTTTGGTGCACAGGAATTGAAAGTACTTCTCGCGACGCCTTCTCTGTTTCTGGCAAAATTCCATTTTGATATCCAAAATTGAGATGTTTATATTTATATAGAGGTTTCGGATATGCGATTTCGGTCTCAATTCCCTTTTCCAACATGCGTTTTCTCAGTAGATCTCTTGTTAAGCCATAAGTCTTAGTTACCCTGATTGTATAGCGGCTAAAAGCGTGTCTCACCATAGGACTTATATAGGGAGGGATAATGCCGTTTACTTTAATAAGGTGTTTAGTTAAATATTTTGCATTTTCGTTTCGTTTTTTTGTTATCCAATTTAATCGTTTTAATTGAACATCTATTATCGTCGATTGTAAGTCTGTTGGTCTAAAATTCCAACCAATTGTAGTATAGTCATACCTTTCTCCCCTAGTCTGTCCATGATTAATTAATAAATTTACCGCCTTTGCTAATTTGAATTTATTTGTTAATACCAACCCGCCTTCTCCAGATGAAACGCTTTTCGTTCCATAAAATGATAAAACCCGAATGTCAACCATACTTGAGATTTGTTTCTTATTATAAAGTGCACCTACTGCTTGAGCCGAGTCGGCAATAACAAATAGGCCGTATTTTTTCGCGACTCTCTTTATTTTTGAATATTCTACCGGATGACCATACAAATCCACAGTAACTATTGCCTTAGTCTTTTTGGTTATAACTTTTTCTAATTTTGTAGTATCTAAATTAAAAGTTTTGCTCTCAATATCTATATATACAGGTTTTGCTCCGCAAAGAATAATTGCATTAACTGTAGCAACAAAAGTAAAAGGGGTAGTAACAACCTCATCACCTTTACCGATTCCACACGCTTTCAGACTACACAAAAGCCCTCCCGTTGCGTTTGTTACACAAATTGCGTATTTAGATTTAAACATTTTAGTTACTAATTCCTCGACTTTGTCAGTAGCTTCCCCTCTTTCTAGGTGTTTTGAAGATAGTAGTTTATATACTGCTTGTCTTTCTTCTTTGCCCATACTTGGCGAGTGTAAAAATATTTTTTTAGAAACCATTTTTCTTTTATCCTAATGAAAAATAACTAAAGATTTAGTTTTTCACTTTCTTCAGCTTCTTTTTAATCATTTTGCTCTTTTCCTTTTTACTACCTACTGCTATCTTCATTAATACCAACAATTTTAATAACATCTTTCATTATATATTTTAGTATCAGTATTGGTCTTTTTTTGACCTTCCTTAATGTGACTTTAGGATTATGATATAACCTGGATATTCTTCCTAAAATGTTATCTTTCGCAATTTTTCTATAATAAAGTGCCAACAATTTATTATTTTCTAATAATGCTTTATGCTCCGCGTTTTTCCAATTCTTCTTATTTTTTAGTTTTGTCTCCATACTTAATTTAATATCTGAAAATTTCTTCCATATTTTGTCATAGTCACGGACTGATGAAACATTTTTAAAAAATACTCGAGGTAATTTATTTGACCTTGCGTTGTACATCACAAAATCCTTCCAGTTTACCTTGTCTTCGAAAATCAGCCCCTTTTGAATTGCTTCATTCCACAATTTTGTGCCTGGATATGGTGTCGTTACATAATGACGCAGAGTTAGTGAGTTCGGTTGCTTAGCAAACCACTTCGTTAGTTCATATGTTTTCATAATATCTTTACGTTCTTCGTTTGGTGAGAACAACATAAAACTACCTGTAACATATATACCTGCTTTTCCAAAAAGCAAGATTGCTCTTTTTATGTCGGCAATAGTAAGAGGCCCGTCTTTTAAATAACTCAAAATTCGTTGGCTACCGCTCTCAATTCCAATAAAAACTGATAATGTTCCAAGCTCTTTCAATAAACCAACTAGTTCTTCATTAACAATATTTGCCCGAATAAAGATATTGTAAAAAAATACCTTATTAAATAAATTTCTTTTCTTTAGCTCTTTAATAAGCTCCCGTATACGAGATATTGATACGGCAAATGAAAATGTATCATCTAATATTTGTATTGTGTTTATTCCAAAGGTTCGATAAAGAAACTCAATTTCTTGGCCTACCCGCTCTACAGAATACAGTCTAAATCCACGATACTGAGGCCATAATACCTGATGTGCACAAAAAGAACAGTGATATGGGCATCCTCGGGCTGTGAATATATAACCAATTCGCATAGTTTCTGCTCTGTCGTCTTTTATTATAGGACGGTAATAAAAAATACGGTCTTTAGGCAAAAGATCCCAATTAATGTAAGGTATTTCATCAGGAAAGAGTAAAGGTCTACGCTTGGTAATAATGAGTTCTCCATCATCATCACGAAAAACAATAGAGTCCACAGAAGATAATTTTTGAACTGATAGTGAAGAGTCTGATTTTAATATTTCTACAACTTCTGACAATGTTTTTTCTCCTTCTCCAATGACTCCTATATCGAAATTCTTATCTAAATATGTTGGTAGTGCAGAAATATGATAACCACCGATAATGAAACAGGCCGAGCTAATACGCCTTAACTTCTTTGCCAAAGAAGTTGCTATATGATAAAAAGGGGTCTTTACAGAAAAACCAATTATATCTGGTCGAAATAAAGCAATGACCAACTCAGGATCGCTATCTACATTATCGATTATCTTAATATTTGATATTGGTAAAATATTGTGTTGTATAAGGTAGCTTGCAAGCATAACTAATGCTAAAGGTGGTTCGTGAGAAGTATTTTTTGGATCAACAACGTCGATTAGACAAATTTTGGGACCGTTTGACATAATAATTATAATAACAGAATTGGGATTTGTTTAAATGGTTTGAATATTGTTTAATAGGGCTTCTGCAATTTCAACGCCCAATGAAGAACCCAAAAGATATTCGAAATATGCAAAAATAGCAATATCGCCTTCCTATTAATCGGACTGATATGCCATCATTACTTCCCAACGATCGTTTATTAAGATAATCTTTATGTTATAGAGTATAAAGTTAAGAACGTTGGGTATAATATTAACTTGATTCTTCCTAATAATAATGCATAAATTTCCAAGTAATATTAAATTTTATTTCCAACTCGCCAGGGCTTTCTTAAGGAAAATAAAGTTATTTTTGTTAAAAACTGCTTATAGAATTCATAATTTCATTAGGTATGGAAGTGTAAAAATCTTTTCAGGGGTCGAAATTGAAACAAATAGTAAATGCAATAGGCGTTGCGCTTATTGTCCAAATAGTCTATTTAACAGAGGGGAAAAGCTTATAAAAGAAGGTGTTTACTATAAAATTATTCAGGAATTAAAAGATCTTCATTATATGGGACAAATTAGTCCGCATTTTTATGGAGAACCTCTTTTGGATAAAAGGCTTCCGCAACTACTTAGCTATACAAAAAAGTATCTACCATATTCACATATAAGAATTTATACAAATGGAGATTTTCTAACCAAACAATTATTTACGACTCTTGTACGGGCAGGTGTCCATGATTTTTTGATTACCGGTCATGGCGGTAATATGCCTGAACATATCAAAAAACTTATGAGCACGGACTTGGGGAAACAAATGATTCATTTTAATACAATTGATCAAAACAAAACGCCTTTATTTAATCGGGGGGGGTTAGTTAAGCCTAAGAAGCAAATAGTTATGAAGAACTGTATTTTAGCCTCGGAACATTTGGTAATAGATTGTCAGGGTAATATTATATTATGTTGTAACGACTATCTATCCTCTATCAAGTTCGGGAATGTTAATGAAGAAAAAATTATTGATGTATGGAGAAGAAAGGAATTTCGAAAAATAAGAAACGAAACTAAACGTGGTAAATATATGCTAGATATTTGTAGGCAGTGTAACAAACCCCTTTAATTTTTTATCCATTAGTTTTTTTAATTGCGCCTCAAAAGACAACCTTTTCATAATTATTAGAGAGATTATTTATTGCTGTCGGTTTTCAAATACGAGCAAAGAGCTCAGTATAATTCTTTTCATAATCAAAACTATTAGCGATATCGAAAGTATTTTTTGACATATACTTATACATTTTATGATCAGTAGTGAGTTTCTTTATACTCTCAACAAGACTTCTCATATTTTGATATATTAACCCACAGTTGTATCTTTTTACATTTTCTGCAACCTCAACTACATTGCTTATGATTACAGGTAGGCCACAAGCTAAATATTCCTTCACTTTTATGGGATCACAATAATATACCCAACGAGAGTAAAGAGTATATGGAGCAAGCCCGATACCTCCTCTGGATAAAATGTGAAGGACTTGTTTGTTTGACAATTTACCAAGTAATTTGATTTGCTTATGTAAATTGTTCTTTTCGATATATTTTTGGAGCAGTATTTTTTGAGGTCCTGTTCCGATAATTTCAAGTTTTACCTGTGGAATTGTCTTTGCAATAGAACCGAATGCTTTTACGATATCTTCTACACCATGGCACTCATCAAGATAGCCAACATAGTAAAGAGTGTTATAAGGAGTATTTCTTAATTTTCGGCGATGTGGTAGGTCCCCCAAAAAAAGACCATTTGGAATAAATAATAATTGTTCTGACGATGCACCTTGTTTTTGACGAATAGCTTTAACCCTCTGATTTGTATAAACAATAATATCGCTTGCCCGAACACTAAGGCGATCAATAATCTCATAGAGACCATTAAGAAATCTATTTGGAAAACGTTCATCGGTGTAATCTATCGGATAGAAAATGAGCTTTTTAATTTTTGCTTTTGAAAGCTTCTGAAGTAAAACCGCTGGTAACATATCAAATCCGCTCATACCAACATATACATCGATATTCCTTATATGAAATAACAGGAAATAAAATGTGTAGAGAAACTCCCAAATGTACTGGAAGTATTCAAATTTCCATTCCCTGTGTTGATAGAGAAGTGTACGGCCACTATATAAGCACGATGTAGTTATTCCGCCGTGACGTAGGGGGTGAAAAATGTGCCATGTTTTATATATAGGCTTATTGCGAAGAAATCTTGCTAGTGTTTGTAATGGGGTTTGTGTTACGGTATGTCTTCCAACTTGAACAATTAAGGTCATTTTTAATGATATAATTAGCCTTGTGAATAGTTTTATTTCAATTCCTCGTGTTTCCCCATCGCGCCAACGTTTGATGCAATTAGGGCGAAAAAATTATATCGATAAGCCAATGAACATTATAATGTGCCTTGAAGAGGTCTGCAACTTACATTGTATTCAATGTGATATTTGGAAAACAAGGGTTTCAAAACTTAAACTTACCGTCGAACAACGAAAAAGCATCATTGATAAGTTGAAGGATTGGACAGGCAACTATACCCTTATCTTTTTTGCCGGCGAACCGCTCCTCCATCCTCAGATACTTGATTTAATTTCATATGCTTCTCGTTGCGGAGTCAAGACTATGATTACAACCAACGGTACTATGTTGCACAAGTCCATGAGAGAAAATTTAATACAAAGCGGTCTCACAACAATGATTGTATCTATTGATAGCCTTAAGGCTGAAATCCACGACAAAATACGAGGCTATCCAGGAACCTATGCTCGTGTAATTAGGGGGTTATTTCCTATGTTCAAAATGCGCCAAAAATATGGAAAGCCGCGGATATTATTAGAATCACTTATTATGAACAATAATTACAAAGAGCTTCCGTCTTTGGTACGTTGGGCTCATGAGATAGGGGCAGATGGCATTGGATTTCAACCAGTGACCTCGAAATACGGATTTGGTCATACGGAATATAGAAGTAATTGGCATAAAACGCCGGAAAGTTTATTACCACAATATAACGAGGTCCGTCCTGTTATACAAGAGCTTATTGAAATGAAAAAACAGGGATATAAGATTTTAAACTCGATTAGGCACCTTCAAGATACTCTAGTATATTTTCGTGATCCGGATATCTACACAAAAAGGGCTCCGTGTCAGGCACATAACAACTTTGCAATAGCAGACGACGGTGGTGTGTTTCTTTGCTTTTCACAAGAGAAAATCGGTGATGGTTTAAGGGAAAATTACCAACAGCTTTGGATTAGCCCGGCTGCTAATCGTGTCCGCAAACAGAACAAAAAGTGTGATAAAACGAGTAAAATATTATTATGTAACTCCTGCGATTTGGCTCGTGATATAGAACTGTGCAGCCAATCAAAAATCACATCATGAGAGGATTCCGACCTATCAGTCTAAGACTATCTCGTTTTTCTAGAGTAAAGAACTGGTCCGCCATTGGAAAAGAATTTCAGGAAGTCTACGATAAAATTGGCAAGGGCGATAAATATTTCACGATATTACTTCGATCGTTGATTCCAGAAGTAGAACGTCATGTATCTTCAGGGTCGGCCTTGTTAGATCTGGGGTGCGGTCCGGGCTATTTATCACGTACATTATCTTCGAAAGGATATAAAGTCTATGCGTGTGATGTATCACGAGATTTAATATCGATTGCAAAACAACTTTCCCCGACTGATAAAATTCATTACTTCATTTACGATATAGAGAAAAAGGGGGCGATGCGGATTCCACAAGTTAATTGCGTTATTCTTAACATGGTGATTATGTACCTCAAGGACATCCGTCCTGCTATTGAAACAATATACAATGTTTTAAAGCCTGGAGGTTATGTGTTTGTTACACTTCCACACCCCTGTTACTTTTTAAAGGAAAGCCATCGATGGTTTGAAAATGATGAGAAGTCGATACTTTTATATAATTATTTTGAACGAAATCAGTTCCCGATTACGTTTGGTAATAAAATAACCGTCATGCATTACCATAAAACACTGTCAAGCTATATACAAAGCTTCTTACGCCGTGGATTTAATCTGGTAGATATCTTAGAAATTCAAGGAAGCGATAAAAAACCGTCTCGCATTCCCTTTTACTTACTTTTGTGCTTAAGAAAGTAATATATTTACACCTTCTTATTTAATTGCTTCCAAGTAAAGCGATTCAATGTAATCTACATGCAATAATATTTATATATATCAGGAAAAAGACACCAGTTTTTCAAGTAGCCTATTAATAGAAACAAAAGAAAAATCTGCAGTGTGATTACGGGACCCCACAATCACAGTTTTCATTCTAAGATTTTTTGCGGGAATAATGTCAGAGGATATATTGTCACCTACCACCAGATGCTGCCAGGGGTGCTCCTTAGTATAAGTAATCACTTGCTGAAAAGCCAAAGAGTTGGGTTTCAGATATCCCGTTTGATCAAAAGCAAATATTTTTTCGAATGGGGATACCCTATTACCTCTAAAGGAGAATCCAATGGTACGCAAAATACGTCGGGCATTTGTTTCTGTACCGTTGGTTACAATAAAATGACGATATTTATGAAGAAGACCTAAGGCACGAACGAGGCTGGAATTATACTTTATGAATTTATGTTTTTGAATATTATTTTCTATTTGCCAGATAAAAAATTCTTCCGGTTTATTGCAAAGCTTACTCATGGCGAGTGACCAACGGCCCATTTCTTCCGTGGCGGCGTAAAATAATTTACTTGCCCTATCCGGTGTGAAACGGAGTGTTTTTGACAGATATGATAGATAATGTTGGACAATCGCATTTCCAAGCCCTTCGCTTTGATAGAGAGTTCCATCAATGTCCCATACAATAACCTTAATCTTTCGCTTTTGAAGATTAAATCTCAAAGAGTCAAACATATAATATATTTAGATTCTTGGTAAATTTTCGTGAAGGGTGTTTGGTGAAACCAAAACAATACGAGCCTTTTTTCGCAAATCACCAATCGTTGTTGCACCTTGATACCACATCGACCTCCTCGTCCCCGCAACCAAATCCGAAATAACCGTCTGCACAGATCCCTTATACGGAATTAATCCCATCACTCCTTCTTCAAAACTTTTTTCGAGATTTCCAGCTTGTGATTTCCTTCCAATAAGGTTTTTAACAAATGTTTTTAAAATTATTTTCATTGAAAATCCATTAGCAGATTCCCACGGTTTTTTGTGTCGCATTGCCGGATCTGTACACATTCCCCAAGAATGTTTATATAGTTTACCTTTTACCTCAATTATGTTTCCCGGACATTCACTGGTTCCACTGAATAATCCTCCAATCATGACAGTATCGGCACCAAACGCGATTGCCTTGGGTAAATCACCTGCATACCTCACTCCCGTATCAGAAATAAGCGGAATATTATATTTTTTTGTGATTTTATAACACTCAGCTACTGCAGAAAGTTGTGGCCTCCCAACACCGGTAACCAGGCGTGTTGTACAATGCGATCCCCCTCCAATACCCACCCTGATATTATCTGCGCCAGCTTTAATTAGTGCCTCTGTTGCGCTTGCATCAACTACTAGAGCTGCAGAAATTTGAATATTTCTGAAATTTTTTTTGAGTTGGCGTATGAATAGAATTGTTTGAGCATTATTGGCATGGGCTGTTTCAACAGAAATAATATCCGTATTTATCCTACAAAGATTTTCAATATGACGAATTCCGGTGTTAGAATAATCAGAAACACAGGCAGCAACGCGAAATCCTTTCTCTTTCACATTTTTTACTTCATTAAGTTGTCTTTCAAACGACTGAAAGTGGTGAATAAAGCCTATTCCTCCTGCTTTGGCAATGGCGATTGCCATTACTGATTCTGTTACCCCCGGCATTGGCGCGGAAACAATCGGAATGTCCAGAAAAATTTTCTTGGTCAGTCGTGTTTTGAGGTCTATCTTTTGGATTTCTTTTTCAATGGGAAAGGCACTATGGTTTGGTAATAAGAGCACATCATCGAAGGTAATTTCAGGTAGCTTTGAAATAAGTTTCATATATCAAAAATTATATATCATTTTAACAGAAGTGATTTATTCTAAGCTTCCACTTTTCCATTCTCACCAGTTCAAGGGCAAAAAGGCAACTTTATAGATATATAGGTTTTCTTTTCCAGATGTAAAAGTAAAGGAAGCTTCTTTTGCATATAACCCATATTTGTCTATAAAAGATTTGGATAGCGGTTGTTCATTAACTAATCCTAAAGATAAACCATCCCCATCGTCAGCAATCTCAACTTTTGGGAAATTTTTTCGAAGCTCAAATATAAAACTAAGTTTTCTGTCAATAGAGTGGTTTATTACTTCTTTAAACCCGCTTCTACCAAGCTGCATAATGACGGACCACGCTGCAACAGCCGGAATTCCTGAACGTGATCCCAAGAGCGTCGAGTCATTCTCCTTTAGATAACTATTCGTTTTCTCAATAAATGGTCGAAGTCTTCTCCTATATAAAATTACACCGCAAGGAAGTGGTGTCATTCCGGCTTTATGGAAGTCCAGGCAAAAGCTCTGTATTCTCTCGTTTTTCAGCGGCCTAAAATCCTTCCTTGTAAAAGGCAGAACCAGTCCATTTAGGGCTGCGTCGATAAAAGCAAAGGTTTTGATCCCAATTTCATTTTCCAGATTCTCCAATTCTCGGACAATTTCTTCATAGTCGTCATTTGTTCCGGTTTGAGTATATCCGAGCGTTAAAGGGATAAGAAATCCTTCGTATTTTTTCTTTGCATTTTTTATAGTCGAAAGCACCGCCTTAATATCAAAAACCCATCTTTCTCTATTAAGAGAAGCCTTAATAGGATCTATACCACAGATATCTGCTGCTTTTAATAAAGAGTAATGAGATAAATCGTTGACAATGATACAAATTCTTTTATTAGGAATTTTTCTACGCAAGAAATTTCTCCCAACCCAAACTGAATATATGTTTGACTCTGTGGCACCACTCGTAACATAGCCTTCCCAATCGCTTTTTCCTCCCAACAGATCAACAAGTGAAAAAATTAAATCTCTTTCTATTCTTTGAGTCCCATAAACTTTTAATTCTCTTGTTGACCAGTTACCCAAATTGTTAGGATTTAGCCTCAGCAATTTTTTCCACATGTATTCGGAAATAGGATGTGGCTTGCAATGAAGTGCACCCAAACTATCATCAAGTCTCCAAGATTCAACTTCTGTAACTAGGGCTCTAGTTCTAGATTTAATAACCCATGAGTGAAGTCCTTTGTTAGGGAATTTAATCTCCATCTTTTACCTTTTGTATAAAGCCCAACCCTGAACCTTTAAATGGAATTTCAAATGAATTGTTATTTTTTATCTTTTCCCATAATTTCCAAGTACCATAAGTTCCCTCAGACAATTTTCCTTTCACATCTATGTCGTGGAAGGCCATAAAACCATATTTTTTTAGACGCTTATAGAAAAGTTTGTAGTCTAGAGAGACTCCTTCGTAAGAATGATCGCCATCAATATAAATATATTCGTATCTTTTTTTGTTCTTTTTGGCAAATTCTAAGCTTTCCATAAGATACAAGGTTATCCAACTTTCTAGTCTAAATCTATAAAAACTTTTATTCCCCTCTTGGTTTCTCCAATGACCCACTCCAGTCCAGTGATTTGTATCCTCAGGTCCGTATCCGGGATCAACAAAATCTACATGTCCCCTTCCGTTATCCTTACATGCCTGGGCAAGAATCGCTGGGATAAAACCATACCTTGATCCAACACAAAGAATTCTGCTGGGCTTAATCGTCCTTACCAAACCGTAGTGAATCCAACCATACCCGAGGTCAGATTTGGACACTTTTGCGCGGTGGCCATATTCATCTGCAATGAAATGCTCCATCAGCTGCCTAATAGCCACATCATTACTCAATTTACCCTTTGTAAACCTCGTTTCCACTTCACGGGCATATTTGATAAGCTTTGTCTTAATACCAAACATAACGCGTCATTTTCTTTAAATCGGGTCTTTATATT
>Ga0315273_10001583_pt1 | contig 26068 bp, 26 predicted proteins | sample YL17G02_0_MG_FD_205753 | JGI IMG/M metagenome (GOLD analysis project Ga0315273, IMG submission 205753) | Sediment microbial communities from Yellowstone Lake, YNP, Wyoming, USA - YL17G02_0 | ecosystem: Environmental > Aquatic > Freshwater > Lake > Sediment | place: USA: Wyoming | collected... | reverse complement strand
CATCGGTGATCACGACATGGCGCGCGCCGATGAAACGAGCGATCGCGACGGCCATGATGCCGATCGGACCGGCACCCGTGATCAGCACGTCCTCGCCCACCATGTTGAATGACAGTGCCGCATGCGTTGCGTTGCCGAGCGGATCGAGGATCGCGGCGATCTCATCGGTGATCGCATCCGGCAGCTTGAACACATTGGCGGCGGGCAGCACCATGTACTCGGCAAAGCAGCCCGGCCGGTTGACGCCGACACCCAGCGTATTGCGGCACAGATGGCGGCGCCCGGCGCGACAGTTGCGGCAGTGACCGCAGGTGATGTGGCCCTCGCCGGACACGCGGTCAGCCTTCGACAGGCCGCGCACCTCGCTGCCGATCTCGACAATTTCTCCGCAGTACTCGTGTCCGACCTGCATCGGCACCGGGATCGTGCGCTGCGCCCAGTCATCCCACTGGTAGATGTGGATATCGGTCCCGCAAATCGCGGTCTTGCGCATCCGGATCAGCACGTCATTGGGCCCGGTCTCCGGCCGCGCCAGCTCGCCCATCCAGATGCCAGGTTCTGGCCGCGACTTGATCAATGCCTTCATGTGATCCTCAACCCCCGATGATTTCGAGCTCGCGACCGGCCTGTGCAAATGCGGCAACAGCCGTCTCGAGTTGCCCGCGCGTGTGCGCGGCGCACATCTGCGTGCGGATCCGCGCCTTGCCCATCGGCACGACCGGATAGGAGAAGCCGATTGCATAGACGCCGAGTTCCAGCAGCCGCTCCGCCATTCGTCCGGCGAGCGTGGCGTCGCCCAGCATGACCGGAATGATCGGATGCTCGCCGGCCGGTATCTGGAAGCCGAGCGCAGTCAGGCGCTCGCGAAACCAGGCGGCATTGTCGGACAGCTGCCGGCGCAGACCGGGTGTCGTCTCGAGCAGTCCGAGCACGCAAATCGTCGTCGCCGCCACGACCGGGGCAATCGTATTGGAAAACAGATAGGGCCGCGATCTCTGGCGCAACCATCCGATCACCGCTGCGCGCCCGGATACGAATCCGCCACTGGCGCCGCCCAGGGCCTTGCCGAGTGTGCTGGTCAGGATGTCCACCCGTCCCATGACGCCGCAGTGCTCGTGCGTGCCGCGCCCCGTCGGCCCCATAAAGCCGGTTGCATGCGAATCGTCGACGACGACGGATGCAGAATACCGGTCAGCGAGGTCGCAGATCTCGCGCAGGTGCGCAATCGTTCCATCCATCGAAAACACGCCGTCAGTCACGATCAGGCGCGTGCGCGCATCCTGGGTCGCCTTAAGGTGCATTTCCAGCTGGCTCATATCGCCATTGTCGTAGCGAAGCCGCTTCGCCTTCGACAGGCGGATGCCGTCGATGATGCTGGCGTGATTCAGCGCGTCGGAAATGATCGCGTCCTGCTCGTCTGTCAGGGTCTCGAACAGGCCGCCATTCGCATCGAAGCAGGACGAGTACAGGATCGTGTCATCGGTGCCGAGGAATGCGGACAGGCGCTGCTCGAGCTGGCGATGCACAGTCTGTGTCCCGCAGATGAATCGCACCGAGGCCATGCCATAACCATATCGATCGAGCGCTTCGTGCGCAGCCCGGCGGATTTCGGGGTGGTTGGCGAGGCCGAGGTAATTGTTGGCGCACAGGTTGATGAGCTCGCGTCCGTCCTCAAGTCGCACGATCGGGCCCTGGCCCGAGGCGATGACACGCTCGCGCTTGAAGAGGCCGTTCTTTTCCAGTTCATCCGTCTGCGACTCCAGCCGTCGCAGCAATGCCTGATCCATGATTTTCCGCCAGTGAACGCCAGCCTCGGATTATAGCGGCCGCCCGTGCACTGCCCCGTATAATCCGCAGGCCGGGGAGGGCGGGGTGACCAGGGAAAATCGAGTGGTGGATGCGGCGGGCAGCAGGCATCGGATCGATCGCTGGCTCTGGTGCGCGCGATTTCATCGCAGCCGCTCGCTGGCGGCCGCAGCGGTCAGCGGCGGTAAAGTGCATGTCAATGGTGAACGAGCCAAGCCCGCGCGCGACATCGCAGCCGGCGACCGGCTGGATATCACGCTCGGATCGGATAGCTGCACCGTGATCGTACTGTCACTGCCTTCACGGCGCGGACCGGCGACCGAGGCACGCGCCTGTTACGAAGAGACAACCGACAGTGTGTTGCGGCGCGCCGTGGCGCGTGAACGCCGGCAAGTCGAGCGTCGGTCGGACACGGCTCCACCGGGACGACCGGACAAGCGCGGCCGGCGGGCGATCCGGCAGTTGCAGGGAAGGGGCTGAGTCATGGCTGCGCGATTACCTGATGCGCCCTGGGCCGTCCTTTCTTCGAGGCCTGCGCGGCTATTCATTATCCTGTCGGGCCTGTTCGTCACCAACGCGATGATCGCCGAGTTCGTCGGCGTGAAGATCTTCGCGCTCGAGGACACGCTGGGGCTGCCGCCATTCGACTGGCGGCTATTTGGCCAAAGCGGCTCGTTGTCGTTTACGGCCGGCGTGATGCTGTGGCCGATCGTGTTCATCATGACCGACGTCATCAACGAGTATTTCGGCGTGCGTGGCGTCCGGTTCATTTCATGGCTGGCGGTCGGCTTCATTGCCTACGCCTTCCTGTTCGCCTATCTCGCGATCGGCCTGGTTCCCGCCGGCTGGTGGATCACGATCGGAAGTGAGCGCGGCGTGCCGGACATGCAGGCGGCATTTGCCAGCATCTTCGGGCAGGGCCTATGGACCATCGGCGGATCGATCACCGCCTTCCTGGTCGGCCAGTTGATCGACGTCGCCATCTTCCATCGCATCCTGCAGGTGACAGGCGAACGATACGTGTGGCTGCGCGCGACGGCTTCGACCGCGGTCTCGCAGCTCGTGGACAGTTTCGTGGTGCTTTACATCGCCTTCGTGCTGGGACCGCAGCACTGGCCGATCAGACTGTTCCTTGCCGTCGGCACGGTGAACTACTGCTACAAGATGCTGATGGCGGTCGCGTTGATTCCGCTCCTTTACATCGGCCGCCGGCTGATCCATGGCTATCTCGGCGCGGGAACCGCAGAGCGCCTGCGGGAACACGCGGCGGGCCTGGCCGGGATTGACGGAGATCAGGCCTGATGCCGCGGCCCAGAACTCCGGACCTCGCCGTCGACGTCATCATCGAACTCGAAGACCGGCCGGGCAGGCCGATCGTGCTGATCAAGCGCAGATTTCCGCCGGCGGGCCACGCACTACCGGGCGGTTTTGTCGATATCGGTGAAACGGTTGAGGAGGCGGCGCGCCGCGAAGCACGTGAGGAGACCGGACTCGACATCACGCTCGGCACGCTGCTTGGAGTCTATTCCGACCCCACACGCGATCCGCGCGGGCACACAGTCAGCGTCGTGTACATCGCGACTGCGACCGGGGAGCCTGTTGCCGGCGACGATGCGGCCGGCGTGCTGATGGTGAAACCCGGTGAGGCGCCGCCACTCGTGTTCGATCATGGTCTGATACTGGGCGACTACCTTAGCCGGATAGAATCCAAGTCATGAATAATCGCGCAACCCCGGAATTCCTCCGCACCGGTCAACAGTTCGTGTCTGCTGCCGGAGCCGCGATCAATCGGCTTTATCTCGCCGACGAAGCCGCAGTGGTCGGCGAAATGCTTGGACTCGCGCAGTTGCCGGCGGCCGAGCGGCAGGCAATACACCGCGATGCGATGCAGCTCGTCGCCGCGGCACGCCGTCGCAGGGCGGGGCGCGGCGGGGTCGAGGCATTCCTGCAGCAATACCACCTCGCGTCCCAGGAAGGCGTCGTGCTCATGTGCCTCGCCGAGGCGCTGTTGCGCATACCGGATGCCGAGACAGCGGATCGCCTGATCGCCGACAAGATTTCCACCGGCCAGTGGTCCGAATATCTCGGCGCGGCCGAATCGCTGTTCGTCAACGCATCCACCTGGGGACTCATGCTGACCGGCCAGGTAGTGCGTCCGGCGGAGGGTGAGCTGCGCGATCCCGCGTCCGTGCTGCGCCGCCTCGTGACGAGGCTCGGGGAGCCCGTCGTGCGGGCGGCATTCCGCCAGGCGATGCGGATCATGGGACACCAGTTCGTGATGGGCCGGACCATCGGCGATGCGCTTGAGCGCGCCGCCACGGGCGACGACGCGCGCTATCGGCATACCTACGACATGCTGGGCGAATCGGCCCTGACAGCGGCGGATGCCGAGCGCTACATGCAGTCCTACAGCGCTGCGATCGTGGCCGTCGGCGCTTCGGTGCGCGCCGGGAGCGTGCCTGCGTCCTGGCCGAGCATCTCGGTCAAGTTGTCCGCCCTGTATCCACGCTACGAGTTCGGCAAACGGGAGCAGGTGTTGTCCGAGCTTGGCGCGCGAATTGAGGCGCTCGCGCTCGACGCGCGCGCCGCTGGCATCGCGCTGACGATCGACGCGGAGGAAGCCGACCGGCTGGAATTGTCGCTGGAACTTCTGGACCGGCTGCTGCGCCAGCCGGGGCTCGCCGGATGGGAGGGGCTGGGTATCGCCGTGCAGGCTTACTCGAAGCGCGCGATGGACGTGCTGCGATATCTCGGCCTGCGTGCAGATGAGACCGGCCGCGTGCTGAATGTCCGGCTAGTCAAGGGCGCCTACTGGGACAGTGAGGTGAAGCGCGCACAGGAACGTGGCCTGCCCGGCTATCCGGTCTACACGCGCAAGCAGAACACCGATGTCGCCTATCTCGCCTGCGCGCGCATCCTGCTGGACGGCAGCCGCCGGCTCTACCCGCAATTCGCGACGCACAATGCGCATACGGTCGCGAGCATCATCCATCTGGCGTCGGCGCACCGCCGCGAATTCGAATTCCAGCGCCTGCATGGGATGGGTGACGAACTCTATTCTGAAGTGACCGATCCGGCAGGGCGCGCATTGCCCTGCCGCGTCTATGCGCCGGTCGGTTCGCATGAAGACCTGCTGCCCTATCTTGTGCGGCGGCTGCTCGAGAATGGCTCAAACACGTCATTCGTCAATCGCGTCGTCGACGAGTCTTTGCCTCTGGAAGAAGTGGTCGGCGATCCGGTCGCAGAAGTCGAGGCCGCCGGGCCTGGGCCGCACCCGCGCATACCCCTGCCAGCGGCTTTGTTCGGATCGGAGCGTCGCAATTCCATCGGCCTGAATCTTGCCGACGGCCGCGAGCAGCAGAGCCTTGCGGAATCCTGCCGAATGGCATTGTCGGCGCCGCTCTTTGCTGCGCCGATCGTCGGCGGCCGCGAGCGCAACGGGCGATCGCGCGAGCTCGCGTCGCCTGCCGACCTTGAGCGCATCGTCGGCGAGGTGGCCGAGGCCGATGTCACTCTGGTGGGCGAAGCGCTCGCGCTTGCCAGTGCGGCACAGCCCGATTGGGACCGCAAACCGGCCGCTGAGCGGGCCGCAATCCTTCGTGACGCGGCCGACATGCTTGAGCGCGACGCCGCGCGCTTCATTGCGATCTGCATCGCCGAGGGCGGCAAGTCCGTGCCGGATTCGATTGCGGAAGTCCGTGAGGCCGTCGATTTCCTGCGTTACTACGCGGCGAGGGCGGAGCATGAGTTCGGCCAGCCATTGGCGCTGCCGGGGCCAACCGGCGAATCCAACCGGCTGGTGTTGCGCGGCCGCGGCGTCTTTGCCTGCATCAGCCCGTGGAATTTCCCGCTCGCAATCTTCACGGGCCAGGTGACGGCGGCACTCGCGGCCGGGAACACCGTCATCGCCAAGCCGGCTGCGCAGACCCCGCTGGTCGCCGCCGCGATGGTGCGCCTGCTGCTTGAAGCCGGAGTTCCCGGCGATGTCCTGCACCTGGTGCCGGGACCCGGCTCGAAGATAGGTGGCGCATTGGTCGCCGATCCGCGCGTTGCCGGCGTCGTGTTCACGGGTTCGACCGAGACTGCGCGCCTGATCAATCGGACGCTCGCGGCCCGCGAGGGTCCGCTGCCGGTGCTGATCGCGGAGACGGGTGGGCAGAACGCCATGCTGGTGGACAGTTCGGCACTGCCGGAACAGGTGGTCAACGACGCGATTCAGTCGGCATTCAACTCGGCGGGGCAGCGTTGCTCCGCGCTGCGTGTCCTTTATGTGCAGCAGGACATCGCTCCCAGGGTGCTCGAGTTGCTGGCTGGCGCCATGGACCAGCTGGCGCTGGGGGATCCCGCACTGCTCTCAACCGACGTTGGCCCGGTGATCGATGCGGCCTCACTGGCGACACTCGAAGAACACGCGCGGACGATCGTTGTGGGCGCGCGCTGGCAGCACCGCGCAACGCTGCCGGTGGGGCTGCGGCCTGGCCACTACTTCGCGCCGCTCGCGGTCGAGATCGACAGCATCGCGCGGCTCGAGCGGGAGATATTCGGGCCCGTGCTGCATGTGGTGCGATTCGCCGCGTCCGATCTCGACGCTGTGATCGACGAGATCAATGGCAGCGGCTATGGCCTGACACTCGGCGTGCACACCAGGATCGACAGTGTCGCGCGGCGTATCGCTGTGCGCGCAAAGGTCGGCAATGTCTACGTCAATCGCAACATGATCGGCGCGGTCGTCGGTGTGCAGCCCTTCGGCGGTTGTGGGCTGTCCGGTACTGGCCCGAAAGCCGGTGGCCCGCATTACCTGCCGCGCTTCGCGACTGAGCAGACCATCACCACCAACACCGCAGCGGTCGGCGGCAACGCGACACTCCTGTCGCTCGGCGAGAACTAAATTGGCGCCGGGTTGCAAGTTCGTAGTTATCGTGCATCGACAACTGCGAACTTGCAACCCGGCGCCAAGTCACCAAGTCACATCATGCCGGTCTGAAGCTGCGCTGCCTCCGACATCATCGAGTGGTTCCAGGGCGGGTCGAAGACTAGATCGACGATTGCCTTGCGGACCGTCGGGATTATCTCCAGTTTTTCACGAACATCTGCGACCAGCACCTCGCCCATGCCGCAACCCGGTGCGGTCAATGTCATCTTGACGTCGACGTCCCTCGTGCCCTCGTCGTTGGTGGTGATCCTGCATTCGTACACGAGACCGAGATCGACGACGTTGATCGGGATCTCCGGGTCGAAGCAGGTGCGCAACTGGTCCCAGACCAGTCTGCTGACATCCTCGTCGGTTGCACCCGGCGGCAATTCGGGACGAGGCAACGGCTCCTTGCCGATCGCATCGCCGTCAGCGCCTGCGATGCGGAACAGATTGCCCTCGACGTACACGGTGAAGCTTCCACCCAGCGACTGGGTGATGTAGCCGATAGTGCCGCTGCGCAGCTTGACCTCGACGCCGGCCGGCACGATCACGGCGCTGACATCGCGTTGCACGACGAAAGGTTCTCGTTCGGCGCCGCGCACGCTCACTCCGTGGTGACCGGCGCCGCGCTGCCAGCCAGCGCTGCATTCAACGTGTGCCAGCAGAGACTCGCGCACTTGACCCGCATCGGGAATTCCCGCACGCCCGAAAGCGCCGCAAGCTTGCCGAGACCCGCATCCGTTTCCGCGTCATGCCGGGTCAGCATGCGATGCACGCTGCCGAACAGGTCAGCGATCTCGGCGCGGCTCTTGCCCTTGACGGCTTCGCTCATCATTGAGGCCGAGGCCGTCGAGATCGCACAGCCGGCACCCTCGAAGCGGATGTCCCGGACGACGTCATCCTTCATCTCAAGAAAGATATGTAACTTATCGCCACATAAGGGATTATTTCCCTCTGCCGAGTGATTCGCGCCCACGAGGCGCCCGAAATTCCGCGGCCTGCGATTGTGGTCGACGATGACATCGCGGTAGAGATCGGCAAGGTCCATCAGCGCAGCATCCGGATTGCATGCAGCAAAGCTTCGCGCAGCGCGTCGATTTCCGCGCGCATGTTGTAGAGGCCAAATGACGCGCGCGTTGTGGCCGGGACGCCGAAATATTCCATGACCGGCATCGCGCAATGGTGGCCGGTGCGCACGGCCACACCCTGTGAATCAAGCACGGTGCCGAGGTCGTGCGGGTGCACACCTTCGATCGTGAATGACACCAGGCTGGATTTTTCCGGCGCCGTGCCGACGAATGCCAGGCCCGGAATGTCGGCAAGCCGGCTCGTCGCATATTCGAGCAGGTCCTGCTCATGATGTCCGATGCGCCCCATCCCGATCGCCCCCAGATAATCGATTGCCGCGCCGAGGCCGATGGCGCCGCCGATGTTGGGCGTGCCGGCCTCGAAGCGGTGGGGCAGGTGGTTGTAGGTCGTGCCGTCGAAAGATACCGAGAGGATCATGTCGCCGCCACCCTGCCAGGGCGGCATCGCCGCGAGCAGCTGCTCCCGTCCGTAGAGCACGCCGATGCCGGTCGGAGCGTACATTTTGTGACCTGAGAATGCGTAGAAGTCGCAACCGAGCGCCTGCACGTCAACCTGAAGGTGAGGCACGGCCTGCGCGCCATCGACCAGCGTCGTGATGCCGCGCTCGCGGGCAGCATCGATGAAAGTGCGTATCGGCAGTACGGTGCCCAGTGCGTTCGACACATGTGCGAGTGCGACGATGCGGGTGCGCGGACCGAGCATGGCCAGGTACCTGTCGAAATCGACCACGCCGCGCCGGTCGATCGGCGCGACGCGCAGTACCGCACCGGTCTGCTCACAAAGCATCTGCCACGGAACGATATTGGAGTGATGTTCCAGCCACGACACGAGGATCTCGTCGCCGGGCTTCAGCCGCGGCCGTCCGTGGGCCTGCGCGACAAGATTGATGGCCTCGGTCGTGCCGCGCAGGAAAATGATCTCGGTGGTCGCCGCCGCATTGACGAAGCGCCGTGCCTTTTCGCGCGCGGCCTCGTAGAGCGAGGTCGCTTCATGTGACAGCGTGTGGACGCCGCGGTGGACATTGGCATGGTGTGACCTCGCATAGGTGGCCACGGCGTCGATGACAGCGGCAGGCTGCTGCGCCGACGCGGCGTTGTCGAGATAGGCGAGCGGGCGGCCATTGACAAGGCGCGCCAGAATCGGGAAATCCTCGCGTACGCGCAGGACGTCAAATACATCATGCGTGTCGCGCACGGCCGCCATCAGCGGAAGCTCCGGATCACATCGCGGTCCGGCAGCCGGCCTACTACCAGTTCCTCGATCGCGCGCCGCAGTTCCGGCAGAGGCACGCCGGTGATGACGTCCTCGCAGAATGCGAATGTCAGCAGACTGCGCGCGGTTGCCGGGTCGAGCCCGCGTGCCAGCAAGTAGAACAATTGCGCGGGATCGAGGGTGCCGATGGTTGCGCCGTGGCGACATTTCACGTCGTCGGTGTGGATCTCGAGTTGTGGCCGTGAATTGATCTCGGCGAGTGGCGTCAGCAGCAGGTTGCGGCTCGACTGGCTGGCATCCGCGCCGCGGGCCGCCGGATGCACGATGATGCGTCCGTTGAACGCGCCGCGGCCGCGCTCCGAGGCGATGCCGCGGAAGTTCTGGCTCGTCCGAGTCGACGCACCATGATGCGCGATCTGCGTGTACAGGTCCGCCTGGCGTTCACCATCCACCATGAAGAGACCCGCGAGCCTGCACTGCGCACGGCTGCCGGCCAGCGAGAGATTCAGGTTCGATCGCAGCAGGCGGCCACCCAGTGCGAAGAGATGCTGGCTGTAGCTGCTGTCGGCCTGCTGCTCGACGAACCAGGTCTCCAGCTGCGCGGACTGGGTACCCGACTGATGCAGGCGAAGGTGTTCCACCTTCGCACCCGTGTCGATGCGCAGTTCGGCCGCAAGATTCGAGAATGCGGGCGCTGCGCCAAGCGTCACAAATTGCTCGACAAGCCGAAGTTCGGCGCTGGCGCCGACTTCAATCACGACGCGCGCGTGGCTCGTACCCGGCAGGGACCCTGAGGATACATGCAGCAGATACAAGGGTTCCGCCGGCGCCGCGCTGGCGTCCACGCGAACGACCACGCCCCCGGCGGCAAACGCGTCTGCCAGCAGCGCATAACGGTCGTCAGCGTCATCTCCGGGCTCGCGCAGCAAGCGCATTGCGCGAGCAGGATCGTGCGAGAGAAGCGTTTCCAGATCATCGACCATGACACCGGCGCCGGCGTCCGCGTCCGACAACAGCGGCTCAAAATGGCCATCCACCAGCACCAGACGCCGCGCGGTACTGAGTGGCAGCAGCCATGGCGCAAGCCGGTCGGCGGTCAGCGCCAAGTGCGGGACTGGATCGAATGGGCGCTCGGCAATCTTCGCGTGCTCGAGGTATTTCCAGTTCTCGTCGCGGTGATCCGGCAGGCCTCGGTCCAGGACTCTTGCGAGGGCGAGTTCACGGCGCCGGGCCCAGGCCGCGCCGCCTGCCATCCGCGACGCCTGGCCGACGTGACTCGCCGCAATGCGCTCCATGACGGATTCAGCGTTCATGCGGCGGCCGGTCCGTCGCGGAGCCAGTCGTAACCGCGACGCTCGAGCTCGAGCGCGAGTTCCCGGCCGCCGCTCCTGACGATGCGACCACCCGCCAGCACGTGGACCTGGTCGGGGACGACGTAATCCAGCAGGCGCTGGTAGTGCGTAACCATGACGATGGCGCGGGTGGGCGAGCGAAGCGCGTTGACGCCATCCGCAACGACCTTCAACGCATCGATGTCTAGCCCTGAGTCCGTTTCATCGAGCAGCGCGAGCGTCGGTTCCAGCAGGCTCATTTGCAGGATCTCGTTGCGCTTCTTCTCGCCGCCCGAGAAGCCCTCGTTGACGCCGCGATTCAGCAGGCTCTCGTCCATCTGCATCTGCCGGATCTTCGCGCGCACCAGGTTCAGGAACTCGAAAGCGTCGAGCTCCGGCTCGCCACGGTGCTTGCGAAGCGCATTCAGCGATGCTTTCAGCAGGTAGACATTGTTGACGCCGGGAATCTCGACCGGGTACTGGAATGCGAGGAAAAGGCCTTGTCGGGCGCGCTCCTCGGCGGGCATCGCCAGCAGGTCACGGCCGAGATAGGTCGCGCTACCGGAGACGACTTCCAGACCGGGGCGGCCGGCCAGCACGCCAGTCAACGTGCTCTTGCCGGATCCATTCGGTCCCATGATCGCGTGCACTTCGCCGGCGCCGATCTCAAGCGAGACGCCGTCCAGTATCAGGCGCTCGCCAGCGCGCACCTTGAGGTCCCGTACGCTCAGGATCGTCATCCGACGGCTCCTTCGAGACTGACGGCCAGCAGGTTCTGCGCCTCGACGGCGAATTCCATCGGCAGCTCCCTGAAGACCTGCTTGCAGAATCCATTGACGATCATGTTGACGGCATCCTCGGCGGCAATGCCGCGCTGCAGGCAGTAGAACAGCTGGTCGTCCGAGATCTTCGAGGTCGATGCCTCGTGCTCGACGACCGCAGTCGGGTTTCTGACCTCGATGTAGGGAAAGGTATGCGCCCCGCAGGTCTCGCTCATCAGCAGCGAATCACACTGCGTGTAATTGCGCGCACCCTCGGCACCCGGCAGGATCTTCACGAGGCCGCGATAGGCATTCTGCCCGTGCCCGGCGGAGATGCCCTTTGAAACGATGGTCGACCGCGTGTTGCGGCCCATGTGGATCATCTTGGTGCCGGTATCGGCCTGCTGGTAGTGATTGGCGAGCGCGACCGAGTAGAACTCGCCGATCGAACCGTCGCCGCGCAGGATGCAACTCGGGTATTTCCAGGTGATCGCCGACCCGGTCTCGACCTGGGTCCAGGAAATCTTCGAGTTGCGGCCGCGGCAGTCGCCGCGCTTGGTCACGAAGTTGTAGATGCCGCCAACGCCATTTTCGTCGCCGGGATACCAGTTCTGCACCGTCGAATACTTGATCTGCGCGTCGTCCTGCGCGATCAGCTCGACGACCGCGGCGTGCAACTGGTTCTCGTCCCGCATCGGCGCCGTGCAGCCCTCCAGATAACTGACATGCGAGCCCTCATCCGCGATGATCAGCGTCCGTTCGAACTGGCCGGTCTTCGACGCATTGATGCGGAAATAGGTCGACAACTCCATCGGGCAGCGCACGCCCTTCGGGACATAGACGAAGGAGCCATCCGTGAACACGGCCGAATTGAGGGCCGCGTAGAAATTGTCGCTGACCGGCACGACCGTCCCGAGATAGCGCTCGATGAGCGCCGGATGATTCCGGACCGCCTCCGAGAACGAGCAGAACACCACGCCGGCCTCCGCCAGGCGCTCCTTGAACGTGGTGGCCACCGAGACGCTGTCGAAGACCGCATCGACCGCAACGCCTGCGAGCCGCGCCCGCTCATGCAGCGGTATGCCGAGCTTGTCGTAGGTCTCGAGCAGTTTCGGGTCGACCTCGTCCAGCGACTTCGGCCCGTCGGTCCGCTGCTTCGGTGCCGAGTAATACGAAATCCCCTGGAAGTCGATCGGCGGGTAATGAACGTGGGCCCAGGTCGGCACTGTCATCTTGAGCCAGCGCCGGTAGGCCTTCAGTCGCCAGTCGAGCATGAAGGCGGGTTCGCCCTTCTTCGTCGAGATCACCCGGATCACGTCCTCGCTGAGGCCCGGCGGGACGGTGTCGCTCGCGATATCAGTCACGAAGCCGTGCCGGTACTTGCGGCCGACCAGGGATTCCAGTTCCTGCTGATTGCTTGTCATGACGGTGTCCGAGAGATTCAGCCGCGCACCAGCGGCCGCCACTCGCCGCGCGCCGCGGGACGGCGCAGGTCGGGTGTCGGGAATTTTCCGTCGCGGCTCGCGAGATCGGTCAGGCTGATGCCGATCAAGGCGCGGTGGATCGCGTGGCTGATGCCTTGCCAGCCATGGCCGACTGCGCAGGTCGTCTCGATGCCGCACATGCCACTGCCACTCGCGCATTCGGTCAGTGCTACGGGACCCTCGACCGCATCGATGATGTCGGCGGCGCTGATGCCGGTGGCAGGACGCGCGAGCTGGTAGCCACCGCGCGCTCCGCGCACGGATTTCACGAGCCCGGCGTGCTGAAGTTCCTTCAGCAACTTGCTGACGGTCGGCAGCCCGATGTGCGTGCGTTCGGCGATGTCAGCGGCGCTCGCGAGGCTGCCGCCACCGAGGCTCGCCAGGATGACGGTCGCATAATCGGTCAGCCGGCTGATGCGCAACATGGACTCGCTCCAGGGTCTGCAAGTATACAGTACGATTTTAGTACTATTATACCTGCAAGGGTAGGGGGTCGTGGCGCTCTGGTATCCTTCTGCACTCCCCGCCAGAGGACCCGGATTCATGGAAAAAGTGGCACTGGAATCGAACGCAGCCGCGATGGTGGCGCCCGGCAAGGGCATCCTGGCGGCGGATGAATCGTCGGGAACGATCAAGAAGCGCTTCGACAAGATCAAGCTCGAATCGACCTCCGAATCAAGGCGCGCCTACCGTGACCTGCTGTTCACGGCGCCCGGTGCCGAAAAGTACATCTCGGGTGTGATCCTGTTTGACGAGACACTTCGCCAGAAGTCGTCGGATGGCAGGCCATTCCCGGAATTGCTCGCGTCGCGCGGCATCCTGCCCGGCATCAAGGTCGACGCCGGCGCAAAGCCACTGGCCGGATTCCCGGGCGAGACCATCACCGAAGGGCTGGACGGGCTGCGCGAGCGTCTTGCGGAATACCGGGGCCTCGGGGCGCGCTTTGCGAAATGGCGAGCAGTCATCGACATCGGTGCCGGGATCCCGACCCGTTACGCCATTGAAGCCAATGCAGAGGCCCTCGCGCGGTACGCGGCGCTCTGCCAGGAAGCCGCCATCGTCCCGATCGTCGAGCCCGAGGTGCTGATGGACGGCGACCACAGCATCGAGCGCTGCGAGGAAATCACCGACGCGTCGCTGATGGCCGTATTCAATGCGCTGTTCATGCAGCGCGTGCATCTCGAGGGCATCGTACTGAAGCCGAACATGGTGATCGCCGGCAAGAAATGCGCGATCCAGGCCACGTCGCAACAGGTCGCCGATGCCACATTGCGCTGCCTGCGGCGCCGGGTCCCGGCTGCAGTGCCAGGAATTGCGTTCCTGTCCGGTGGCCAGAGCGAGGCGCAGGCGACACTGCATCTGTCGCTGATGAATCGCGCCAGTGCATTGCCGTGGCAACTGTCCTTCAGCTATGGCCGCGCATTGCAGCAGAGCACGCTCGATGCCTGGCGCGGCGAGGTGTCCAATGTCGCGACCGCACAGCGGACATTCCTGCGGCGCGCGCGGCTGAACGGGCTTGCCCGTAATGGAAGCTACGACGCCGCGATGGAACAGGCCGCGGCCTGAGGCTGCGGACCCGGATCGTGCCCGCAAATCCCGGTCGCGACGCATCCGTCAGGGAGCGCGACGCCCTCGTGCGCGTGCGCGGCCTGCATTATTCCTTTGCGCAGCGTCCCGTCTTTACCGGTGTCGATCTCGACATTGAACGCGGTTCTGTCACGGCAGTCATGGGTCCGAGCGGCACCGGTAAGACCACATTGCTGCGCCTGATCACCGGGCAGCTGATGGCGGATCGCGGCCTGGTCGAGGTTGAGGGCCAGGATGTCGCGGGCCTGTCGCGGGAAGCGATCTACCGGATGCGCCGCCGCATGGGCATGCTGTTCCAGAATGGCGCGCTGCTGACCGATCTTGACGTCTACGAGAATGTCGCGTTTCCGTTGCGCGAGCACACGCGCCTGCCCGAGCGCCTGCTGCGTCACGTGGTGCTCGCCAAGCTGCAGGCCGTCGGGTTGCGCGGCGCCTGCCAGTTGATGCCGGCGGAGTTGTCGGGGGGCATGGCGCGTCGTGTCGCGATCGCCCGCGCGATCGTCATGGACCCGCAACTGCTGATCTACGACGAGCCATTCGTCGGGCTCGATCCGATCTCGCTGGGCGTCGTGCTGCGCCTGATCCGGCTGCTGAACGACACGCTGGGACTGACCAGCATCGTCGTTTCTCACGATGTCCACGACTTGTCGGCAATCGCCGACTTTTCCTATCTGCTGTCGGGTGGCGGGGTTATCGCCGCGGGGCCGCCGTCGGCGCTTGCGACTGATATGCGCGAGGAGGTTCGCCAGTTCATGCACGGGTTGCCGGATGGGCCAGTGCCATTCCACTACCCGGCGCCCGATTACCTCGAACAACTGCGGCAATTGCGCTGAATGCTGGCGTCACTGAGTCGCGAGCTGCTGCAGAACCTGCGCGTCGCGTTGCAGGCTCTCGGCGCATACACGTTCTTTTTCGCGCGGCTGCTGAAAGAAGTGCCGCGCGCGTTGCTACGCTTCAGCCTGATCGTCGAGCAGGTACACAATGCCGGCGCGCTGTCGCTCGTGATCATCATGCTGTCCGGCCTGTTTGTCGGCATGGTGCTCGGCCTGCAGGGATTCGATGTGCTCGAGCGATTCGGCTCCGAGGAATCGCTGGGTTCGGTCGCTGCGCTCGGACTGCTGAAGGAACTCGGGCCGGTCGTCACCGCGCTCCTGTTTGCCGGTCGCGCGGGCACTGCGCTTGCATCCGAACTCGGCCTGATGAGGGCGACGGACCAGCTGGCGGCAATGGAGATGATGGCGGTCGATCCGATACGACGCGTTGTGATGCCGCGTTTCCTCGGCGGCGTGCTGTCTATGCCGCTGCTCGCCGCGATATTCAGCATGATCGGGATATTCGGCGCACAACTGGTCGGTGTTCAGCTGATGGGCGTCGATGCGGGCCAGTTCTGGTCGCAGATGCGCTCGGCGGTCGAGTTTGGGGATGTCTCGGAAGGCGTGGTCAAGAGCTGCGTGTTCGGTGTCGCCTGCAGCTTGATCGCGGTCTATGAGGGCTATCATTCAGTGCCGACAGCAGAAGGGGTGGGCAGGGCAACGACGCGCACCGTGGTCATTTCCTCGGTCGTCGTGCTGCTGCTCGACTACATGCTGACAGCGGCGATGCTTTAAAGGAGAGACGACATGCGCCAGACGCGCGCCATCGAGTTTGGGACCGGGCTGTTCGTGCTGCTCGGCTTCTCGGCGTTGTTCTTTCTCGTCACGCAGATCACGAATCGCCAATTCGGACTCGGTGACGGCGGCTACAGGCTGACTGCGTCATTCGAGCAGGTCGGCGGCCTGAAGCCGGGCGCGCCGGTGTCGATGTCCGGCGTGACCATCGGCCACGTCGAAGGCATCGAATACGACTTCAGCGAATACAAGGCCCGGGTCACGATGCGCATCGACAGCCAGTACGACCGCATCCCGGACGACAGCGATGCCGGTATTTTCACGGCCGGCCTGCTGGGCGGCCAGTACATCGGCATCGGGCCGGGTGGCTCGGAAACTTACCTGGCCGATCGCGGTCAAATGCAATTCACCCAGTCCGCCATCGTGCTCGAGAACCTGATCAGCAAGTTCCTGTTTTCCAAGGCGGCCGAAAAACAGGGTGATGCGCCCGCGGAGAAATCGACACCATGACAGGATTCGTTACCAGGACTTGCGGCGTGTTGCTTGCGTCGCTGATGCTTGCGGGTGTCGCTGCTGCGGCCGACAGCGTGCCCGGCCCGGCGCCTCAGGACCTGATCGAGACGGCTGCCACGAAGATGCTGAAGGCCCTGGATGCGGACCGGGAAGCCGCGCACAGCGATCCCGCGCGTGTCCGGCATCTCGTGGACGAGATCTTGTTGCCGAATTTCGATACGGACTACTCGGCGCGGCTGGTGCTCGGCAAGCATTGGCGCGATGCGACACCCGCACAGCGCCAGCGCTTCATCGAAGCATTTTACCAGTCATTGCTGCGCAATTACGGTTCCGCGCTGGCCGAATTCACCGCGGATCGCATGGCCCTGCTGCCATTTCGCGGCGACCTGGCGACCGGCCAGGCGACGATCAGGACCGAAGTCAAGCGGAGCGACGGCACGCGGGTGCCGGTCAATTATTCGATGCATGCGACCCCTGCCGGCTGGAAAGCCTGGGACGTGACGATCGAAGGCATTTCTTACGTGCGCAATCTGCGAAATGATGTTGGTGCCGAAGTCGACCAGCGTGGACTTGATGCGGTGATAGAGCGTCTCGAGACCCAGAGCCGGCGTGGCGATGACCAGCAGACCGGCTGAACCGATGCAGCAGGACGCAGGGCTCGCGAATCTGGGTCAGGGGCGCTGGGCCCTGTCCGGCGACCTGCAGTTTGACAATGCAGCGCGATTGCTCGATGAGGGCACTGCGGCATTTGGTGCGGATGCGCGTGCCGAGATCGACCTGGCGCAGGTCGGGCGCGTGGACAGTGCGGGGCTCGCGCTCCTGGTCGAATGGTCGGTCGCGGCCCGCAGCAGCGATCGCGTCGTCGTCTATCGCAACATGCCAGCCCGGCTGGGCGCGTTGGCCGGCATCAGCGACCTCGCGCAATTCCTCGAAAGCAACTAGGGGCTCTCCGGCTCGTCTTCGAGTGGCGCTTCCTCAGGCACATCCCCGTCGCGCACCAGATACTCGCGGCGTTGCAGCCAGGCATTACGGATGAACGCATAGCGATCGAAGGCGCTGTCGAGCGTTTCATCGGCACTCAGCAGCGATTCACGGCGGACCACTATGGCCTGCCCGGTGAGGGCGATACGCGCGCCGGTACTGAAGTTCAGCTGGGCGCGCAGATCGGTCTGCCAGTCCACGGCGAGTGCAGGCGTATCGCGTAATGTCGATGGTCCGAGCAGCGGCAGCACGATGTACGGCCCGGCCGGTACTCCCCAGCGGCCCAGGGTCTGCCCGAAATCCTCGTCGTTGCGCCGGATGCCGACACGCGTGGCGGGATCCAGCAGGCCGCCGATTCCGAGTGTCGAATTCAGCACAAACCGCCCGATGTCGGCTCCGGTGTCGAGCAGCTTCAGTTGCAGCAGGTCATTGACGATGGTCGTCGTGAACTTGAGGTTACCGATAAAGTTGCTGACCCCGGTGCGGATCACCTGTGGCACGTGCTTGCGATAGGCGATCGTCACGGGCTTCAGCACGGCGCGGTCGACGGAGTCATTGAAACGCTCGCTGCCGCGATTGAAATGTTCCCACGGGTCGTGCGGTACCGCTTGCTGGGTGGTCGCGCAGCCAGGGAGCGAGAGCGTCAGTGAGGCGGCAATGAGAACCGCACGGATTGCAACGGTCATACGACGATTCAGTGAGCTATCCGGTTCGTCGAATTCCGCCTTGAATGGCCATCATCCGGCCGCGGATCCCCGGGGCCGGCGACCTCGCGGGCGTGCTTGCCTTTTGGCAGGTATTCCTGCAATTCGCGGATGCGCGCGTCGAAGCGCTCGCGTTGCACGTCGTTGAGGCCCGGAACCGCCTGGGCAAGCCGCAACTGGTCGATCGCGAGCGCAAGGTTGCCGCTGATGACGTGGTATTCGGACATGTAATAGTAGGCATCGGCGACATCACCCGCCGCATTCGCGGCGAGCGCAGTGTAGCGGGCCTGCTCCGGCGTCGGCGGCACATTGTTGAACAGGTCCAGCAGCACGATGTGCGCCTGCTTCGGGTCGCCATCGCGCATCAGCGTCTCGGCGTAGCGCATGGTGACCGGCACGCTGCGTGGGAACAGGCTCATCGCTTTCTCGAGCGTCGCCCTCGCGGCATCGATACGTCCCGCCGCAAGATAAGCCTGCCCAAGCGCCACGTGGTAGAGCGTGACATCGGGTCGCCGCGCGAGCATGTCCTGCAGGATCGGGATCGCCTGCTCCGGGGCATCCGATCGCATCAGCGCGAGCGAGCGGCCGTACAGTTCGCCGTTATTTGATGGCAGGTCTGCGCTTTGCGCATTGTAGTAGAGGTCGCGGAAATTGGCCTCGGGCGGCAATGACTGGACCGCGAGCCGTTCGCGGATCAGCGCGTAGCTCGTGCTGTCATCGTGGCGCGGCCGGTCCATCTTGTTCGCGCGATCGCGCGCCTCGGCAATTCGATCGCTGGTGACCGGATGGGAGCGCAGCAGGTCCGGGATATTGCGCTCGGAACCACCGCCATGCTGCTGCAGGGTCCAGAAGAAATCCGGCATCCCGGCCGGGTCGAAGCCCGCCGCGGCCAGGATGCCGATGCCGACACGGTCCGCCTCGGTCTCATTGGCGCGCGTGAAGTTGATCTGCTGTTGTGCCGCAAGGCCCTGTGCAGCGGTCACGGTCCCCATCACGGCATCGCTAGGCATCCCGGTCGTTGCGCCGATCAGGATCGCGGCCAGAATGGCGACCGCGGACGCCAGGTTGGCACGGCTGGCATTCTGCACCGAGCGCGCAATGTGCCTCTGGGTCACATGCGCGATTTCGTGTGCCAGCACGCCGGCCAGTTCGTTCTCGGTCCGGGTCGCCTTGACGAGGCCCGCATTGACGCCGATGAATCCGCCGGGCAGCGCGAACGCATTGATGCCGGAATCCTTCACTGCGAAGAACGTGAAGCGGTGCGCGCCTTCTTGCGCGTTGCTGGCCAGGCTCATGCCGAGCGTCTGCAGGTATTCGTTGATCTCGGGGTCCTCGACGATCTGTCCGGCGTCCCGCAGGTTGCGGACAATCATCAGCCCGATCTTGTATTCGTCCTGCAGCGACAGGGTCGTGCTGGCCGGCGTGCCGATGTCCGGTAAGTCGCTGCCAGACAGCTGCGCCTGCACCGCGGCGGCGTGCAGGACCAGCAGCAATGGCAGAATCATCCGGGTCGCGCGCATCTGATCATCCCTGGTAAAGCGGATTCGACTACCCGGGCGGGCTTTGGTTCGCGCCCGACCCGGATCACAACACTTCAGAGGCGAAATCGGCCAGCCGCGAGCGTTCACCGCGCACCAGCGTCACGTGGCCCCCATGCGGCCAGCCCCGGAAGCGGTTGACGACGTAGGTCAGCCCCGATGTCGTCTCGGTCAGGTAGGGCGTGTCGATCTGGCCGATATTGCCCAGGCAGACGAGCTTTGTGCCGGGGCCTGCGCGGGTCACGAGTGCCTTCATCTGCTTTGAAGTGAGATTCTGCGCCTCATCCAGGATCAGGTATCGGTTCAGGAATGTCCGCCCACGCATGAAGTTGAGCGAGCGGATCTTGATGCGATGGCGCAGCAGGTCCTGCGTTGCGGCGCGGCCCCAGCTGCCGCCATCCTGACTCTGTGTGAGCACCTCGAGGTTGTCCATCAGCGCACCCATCCACGGCTCCATCTTTTCCTCTTCGGTGCCCGGCAGGAACCCGATGTCCTCGCCCAGCGGGATCGTCACGCGGGTCATGATGATCTCGCTGAAACGATTGGTCTCGAGCGTCTGCATCAGCCCGGCCGCCAGTGCCAGCAAGGTCTTGCCGGTTCCCGCCGGGCCCAGGATCGTGACGAAATCGATCTCGGGGTCGAGCAGCAGGTTTAGCGCGAGATTCTGTTCGCGATTGCGCGCGGTGATGCCCCAGATCGCGTGCCGCTCGCTGCGGTAATCCTGCGTCAGCTCGAGCCGGGCAGAGTCGTCCTCGACCGTGCGTACGATCGCCTCGAAGGAATCGCCGCCACTGTCGAACAGGAACTGGTTCGGCTGCCATTCGCGGACCAACGGACCCCGGACCCGGTAGAACGTCCGCGCCTGTTCCTGCCAGGACTCCAATTTGTTGCCGTGCGTTTCCCAGAAGTTCGCGGGCAGCCCGGTCACGCCCGTAAACAGCAGGTCGGCGTCCTCAATCGTGCGATCGTTGAAGTAGTCCTCCGCATGCACGCCGAGTATTGCGGCCTTGATTCGCAGGTTGATGTCCTTCGACACCAGCGTCACGCGCGTGCCGGGCATCTCCAGTTGCAGCGCGAGCGTGTAGCCCAGCAGCGCATTGTCGATGCCATGACCGGGAAGCGTGTCCGGCAGACCGGCAGCCAGCCGCCGCGTCTGGAAAAACAGCCTGCCACTGGGTGGCTTCTTGCCGTGGTTGCCGCTGCGGCCGACCGGCAGTTCGAGGCCGCGGTCGATCTGTTCCTTGGTTGCATTTGCCATCAGCTCGTCGAGGAAGCGGCTGACCTGCCGGACATTGCGCGCGGATTCGGAAAGTCCCTTCTTGCCCGCGTCGAGCTCCTCGAGCACGTCCATCGGTATGTAGATGTCGTGTTCCTCGAAGCGGAAGATCGCGGCCGGATCGTGCATCAGCACATTGGTGTCCAGCACGAATGCGCGCCGGGCGCCTTTTGCGGGGCGGCCTTTCAGCATATATGTGTCACAGCTCGCGCACCGCCGCGAGGACCTGCTTTGCATGGCCGGCGACCTTGACCTTGCGCCATTCCCTGCGCAGGACGCCTTCAGCATCGATCAGAAAGGTAGTGCGCTCCACCCCCATCATCTTGCGGCCATACATGTTCTTCTCGCGCCAGACCGCAAATCGCGACGCGATGGCATGATCCTCGTCGGCACCGAGCGCGAACGGAAAGCGCATCTTTTCCCTGAACTTGTGGTGCGACTCGAGCGTGTCCGTCGAGATGCCAAGTATCAGCGCGTGCGCACGCTTGAATGCCGCCGCGAGATCGCGAAAATCGCTGCCTTCGAGCGTGCAACCGGGCGTGTTGTCACGGGGATAGAAATAGATGACGACATTTCGGCCGCGCTGGTCGCCAAGCCGGAAATCCCCGCTGGTCGTCGCGATGGCGAAGTCCTGCACCTTGCGGCCGACGCTGATCGTGGTCATGGCGATGGCTGGACCCCCGTTACCGTCCGCAGCGGTCAATTCTTGACTGGCTCGAGAATCGCGTCGAGGTTCATCTGGTCGCAGAAGTCCATGAACTCTTCGCGTAATGCGCCAACATGGATGCGTGCCGGCACGTTGACGATCATATAGACGGAAAACATCTGCGCGCCAGTGTGCGCCGCGGCATAGCCGCGCGTCGACAACTCGCCGATGTCGATTCCCCGGGCCGCGAAGAATCCGGAGGCCGCCGAAACGATGCCCGCCTGGTCCAGGCAGACCACGTCGACGGAGTAGGGGATCATGTCTTCGCGCGCCGCGCGCTCGGCGGTCCTGCGCACCTGGATCGCGATCCCGGATGTCTCCGCCAGTTTGTTGAGTTCGGTCTCTATCCTGGCGATCGAATGCCAATTGCCCGAGACCAGCAGCAACATGGCGAAATCCGAGCCGAGCGCTGTCATGCGGCTTTCGCTGATGCTACCGCCGCAGTCAGCGACGGTCTTCGAAAGGTCGTGGACCAGACCGATGCGGTCGTTGCCGATGGCCGAGATTGCGATGAATTGTTTCATGCGGGAAAAAGCGGGGATAACGATTGCAGTCTACCGGTATCGGCATGACGATGATACGCCGGGTCCGCGATCGCTTGCGCCGGCGCGCCGTGCGCCAGTACGATCCCGCTTCCGCTGGCCATTCGGCTGGAGATGCAATGTTTCGCGGCAGCCTGGTTGCGCTGGTGACGCCGATGACGGAATCAGGCGAGATCGACCATGTCGCGTTCGGGCGGCTGCTCGACTGGCATGGCCGGCAAGGCACGGACGGTATCGTCGTCTGTGGTACGACCGGCGAGTCCGCCACCGTCTCGGCCGCCGAGACCGTGGAACTGCTTCAGATCGCCGTTCAGCGAATTGGCGGGCGTATTCCGGTCATCGCGGGCACCGGCAGCAATTCGACCGCGGAAGCCGTCGAGAGGACGCGCGCGGCCTCCGAACTCGGTGTCGACGGCGTCCTGGTCGTGACGCCTTACTACAATCGACCGCCACAGGAAGGCCTGTACCGCCATTTCAGCCTGGTCGCCGACGCGGCAAGTGTTCCGCTGATCCTTTACAACGTGCCTTCCAGGACTGCCTGCGATCTGCTGCCAGAAACCATCGAGCGGCTCGCCGCGCACTCGCAGATCATCGGGATCAAAGAGGCAACCGGCATTGTCGGGCGCGGCGCCGAGATCCTCGCGCGCTGCGGAGATGACTTCCTGCTGCTTTCGGGCGACGATGCGACCTGCCGGGAACTGATCCTGGGCGGCGCACAGGGCGTCATCTCGGTTACGGCGAATGTCGCGCCAAACCTGATGCATGAGATGATAGAAGCCGCGCTGTCTGGCGACAGCCTGCGCGCTGCGGAACTCGACGACCGCCTCGGCGGTCTGCACAAGGCCCTATTCGTGGAGGCCAACCCGATTCCCGCGAAGTGGGCACTCGAGCACCTGGGACTGATTGGCCCCGGAATTCGGCTACCACTGACCCGGTTGTCCGAGGTGCACCACGGCGCGGTGCTTGGGGCGATGCAACGAGCGGGAGTGGCCAAGTGAGGAAGGAATGAAGCGACTCTGGATCCTGTTGCCAGTTTGCCTGCTCGCGACAGGCTGCAGCCTGCTGCCCGATGCCAATTCGGGATGCGAAAAGGCCAGTCCCTACCAGTCTGCGCAGGATACAGCGCCATTGCGGGTCCCGGATGGCGCCCTCCCGCCGGACACGCGCAATGCGCTGCCGATCCCTCAGGTCATGGCGACCGAGCTGCCGCTGGAGAAAGGCCGGTGCCTTGATCATCCGCCGGCCTACTCGACCAATTCCCAGGCCTCTGCCGGCGCCGCCTCGCCGTCAGCAGCGGGCGTCGAAGTGCCGGCTGCAGCCGGCGGTGCGCTGGATGTCGGGATGAATGAGGGCAGGGAATGGGAGACGCGCCTCGGCGTCGCCTACCAGCTCAACGCCAGTGCAGACTTCGAGGGAGGCACTACGGCCGAATTCGCCAGCAGCACCGGCTTCATGGTCGGCGTCGGCTACGACCTCACGAGCCACTTCGAGATCGGTGCGAACGTCAGCTACGACGGGCGCGACTACGACGCCAGTATTGCCGGGGATGATCCGGGAGAAGTATTCCCGGTCAGCGGCAGGCTTGACTCCCTGGGCCTGGTATTCGACCTCACCTACAATTTCATGTCGGGCCCCCTCACTCCCTTCGTCGTGACTGGGATCGGCTGGAACTGGGTGGACACAAACATCGCAACCCGGCCGCCTCAGATCGGCTGCTGGTGGGACCCGTGGTACGGGTACGTCTGCACGAGCTTCCAGGACACGAAGACCTTCGACGGGCTGACCTACCAGCTGGGTGCCGGCTTGCGCTATCACCTGAGTGATTCGTTTTCGTTGAGCGGCAGCTACCGGATGAGCTGGGTGGACTTCACCAACGCTACCGGCACGCCGACCTTTGACGGATTGAACCTGTTCCTCGGCTGGAGATTCTGAACGACGCAGCTGCCTCGGTTGCTGCGAGGAGCCCGACTCCGGTAGGCTTCGCAGCCCCGGAGAGGTGGCCGAGCGGTCGAAGGCGCTGGACTGGAATTCCAGTAATACTCAAAAGGTATTCGTGGGTTCGAATCCCACCCTCTCCGCCAGATTCAGTCCTGCTGACCCTCGGGCCGCGCGCTGCCACCCGAGGAGATCGATTCGTAGGCGCGGGCGAATGCCACCAGGAATACCGCCGGCAGTCCCGCATCACCGGTTTGCACTGTCGCACGGAACAATTCGCGATACCGGTTCCACAGGCGCAATTGCGTGTCTACCGTCGCCGCACCCTTGGCGCGCCTGCCGAGCTGGGCCTCGAGTTCGTCAGGGTCCAGTTTTTCGAATACGGCCGAGAGTGCCTCGCGAAGCGCCGCTGAAACAGCAATCTCATGATGTCTTGCGCGCGCGAACTGGCCGCGGATCTCGTCGACCGCCCGTGCATCGCCAGGTCCGCGACCGGCCAGCAGCATCTCCAGCAGCGGTTCGACCGCGGAAATCTGCGCCACCGTGCCGGTCGCGTCGCGCCCGCGCGCACCGGAAGTGATGCCGAAATTGCCCGCAAATTCTGCGCGGGCCTGGGCGAGTTCGGTGAAGCCGACCAGTGTTTCACGCAGCAACTGACCTGCCTGGTTCAGGGCGGCGATGCGTGATTCAGGCGGCAATGCGCGCGGGTCGATGCCCGCTCCCTTGCACAGCGCAACGAGTCCCGGCCACAGGTCCTGTTCATCGCGGGCACGACCGGACGGTGTCTGCGCGGGTGGTATTGCAGGCGCTGCAGCCGGCGCGGCGGCCTGCGGCGGCGCGACTGCGGCGGCATCCGGACGGCGGCGCGGACGGGAATCGTGTTCACGCCTGCCAGACCCAAGAAGTGACTTGACCTCGAAGGAGGCGTCCAGGTCCGCTTCGCTGATCGGCTGCGCCTCATTGGCGGGGAAGTCGTTGCCGCCGGATATCTCGACCTCGATGTCGTATTCGCCGATCCGGATACGATCACCATTCGCGAGCTGATGCACACGATCCCGCCCGAGCGCCTCGTCGGCGTCATTGATGAATGTGCCATTGGTGCTGACATCGCGCACCCACCAGGTACCGCCACGATGCTCGATTTCGGCATGCCGCCCCGAAACGTAGCGGTCCGTGTCGCGAAGTACCCAGTCATTGCCATCATTGCGCCCGATGCGCCCGCCATTGACGCCGAATATCCAGCGCGCGTGCTCGCCGGCGGAACCGGCGTTGTCGCTGACAATCTTCAACCTGAGCGCCATCAAGAAACCCCGGAACGGGCAGCCGATGGACCACGGCTCCCGCATCACGCCTGACTGGACCGGTATAATAGCGCGGCCACGGCAGGACGACCCCCACCCGGATCATGGCCACAAGTCACATATTCAAGGTTGTTTTCGCGAATCAGGGCAAGGTCTATGAGATCTACGCCCGCAAAGTCAGCCATGGCGGGCTGTTCGGCTTCGTCGAGGTCGAGGAGCTCGTGTTCGGCGAACGCAGCAGCGTCGTGGTTGATCCGGCCGAGGAGCGCATCAAGACGGAATTCGAAGGGGTCAAGCGCACATACCTGCCGCTGCACTCGATCATACGGATCGACGAGGTTCGCAAGCAGGGCGTGAGCAAGATCAGTGCGCTCGAGGGGGGCAATGTCACCCAGTTCCCGGTCCAGATGTACCCCGCCGGCACCGACCCGGGCGCCAAGCGCTGACGGCGCTCGATGCTGGAACTCGAAGGCGCACCCGCACTTTCCGACTTCCGCCTAGAGAGACTCCTTGCGTCGCTCCGCAGCGTCGTGCCGTCGATTCGGCGCGTACACGTGCGCTTCCGTCACTTCGTCGATCACTCGCGAGCGCCCGCAGCCGAAGAGCTGCAGATCCTGGAGCGCCTGCTCGACCATGAACCACGCGCGGCCGGCGCGGCCAGCAGCGATCAGCTGATGCTGACCGTGCCGCGAGCGGGGACGATCTCGCCGTGGTCGTCCAAGGCGACAGACATCGCGCATGTCTGCGGTCTCGACTTTGTCAGGCGCATCGAGCGCGGCA
>Ga0315273_10001582_pt1 | contig 26074 bp, 19 predicted proteins | sample YL17G02_0_MG_FD_205753 | JGI IMG/M metagenome (GOLD analysis project Ga0315273, IMG submission 205753) | Sediment microbial communities from Yellowstone Lake, YNP, Wyoming, USA - YL17G02_0 | ecosystem: Environmental > Aquatic > Freshwater > Lake > Sediment | place: USA: Wyoming | collected... | reverse complement strand
CGCGGAATGATCAGCATGCCCACAGTGAAGAACAACGCAAGGACCGCCCCCAGCCTGGCCAGCAGGTGGCCCACCGTTGCCCCGGTGACGCGCTGGCCGGCCGCCAGCGCGGTCAGGAGCGCGATCAGGAGCATCGCCGCGAGATCCTCGAATACCAGGGTGCCGAGAACCGTTTCTTTCAGACTGCCGGTGATCCCTTGCTCGCGGAAGGCGCGGCTCACGATCATCGTCGAAGAAATCGCGACGGTCGCACCCGTGAACAGGCTGGCCAGCGGTGTCCAGCCGAGCATCTGGCCCGCGGCATAGCCGAGCGCCAGCATGAGACCGACCTCCACGGCCGAGGTCACCCCGGCGGTCGAGGCGGCACGCACCAGATGGCGGACCCGGAAATCGAGCCCGAGACTGAACATGAGGAGGATGACGCCGAGTTCGGAGAGCAGCCGGATGCTGCTCTCGTCAGAGACCAGCCGGGGCGGCAGGTGCGGTCCGACCAGGACGCCCGCCAACAGATACCCGGCGACGAGCGGCCAGCGGAGGCGGAAGAACACGACGGCCACGACCCCTGCCGTCACCAGCACGACGGCCAGATCCCGCAGGAACTGATCGAAGGCGGTCACGCGGGTTGGCTCAGGCGGAAACGCCGGCGCAGCAGATCGGTCAGGAGCATGCGTGGTTCCGGCGGCAGTGAGGCGAGATGGCCAAAGCCACCATTGCGGGTGCGCGCATCGGGCGGGCCGAAGCAGTCTACCGCCGGACTTCCCCCAGCTTGCGGAGTTGGCGCATCACCCGCTGCTGCGCCGCCCCGTTCTTCACCGCCAGAAAGATGGTGTCATCACCGGCGATGGTCCCGATCACGTCGCTCCATGCCAGCCGATCGATCGCGACCGCGACGCGGTTGGCCTCTCCCGCCGACGTATGCAGGACCAGAAGTGCCTCCCCCGCCGGATCGGTGGCGAGGACGCCTTCCGCGATTCGCCGTTCATCGGGATGCTCCGGCTCCGGCGTAATCCGCGCCGGCCGCTGGTACGCACCTTCCACCTTGACCAGCTTGAGTGCGGCGATGTCGCGACTCACCGAGCTTTGCGTCACTTTCCACCCCTCGGCGAACAGCGCCTCGGCCAGCTCTTCCTGCGTTCGAATTGGCCGGGTGCTGATCAGCTCGAGGATCTTCAGATGCCGCTTGCGCCGGTCGCCACTCATGTTCTGCCGCGGAGGCCTCCCCGTCCGGCCAGCGAGTCGAGCGCGTGATCAAAACGACGCTGCTCCCGTGCCGCCCAAGAGCGAACGCCACGCAGACGCGACCGCACCAGCGGAAGACCGAGATTCCCCAAGCCGCCGGTGCTGCGCCGCCGTCCGATGATTTCCTCTGTCGACGGTTCCCGCCACCAATCGCCTTCCCTGATGGCGGCCGCCACCTCCCGATACGCCGAACGGAAGGCGCTGCCGCGCTCGACCCGCCGCATGACCTCGTCGGTTGCCAGGGGGCCGCCGCTCAGGATGTTCCGGCCCACGGCGGCGTCGACCCCAAGCCGTGGTACGGCGACCGCCAGCATCGACAGCATCCCCTCCAGCCGATCCACACCGCGCATGACCGGCTCCTTGAGGAGCTGGAAGTCACGGTGGTAGCCGCTGCCGAGTTTTCCTTTGATCTGGAGCACCGCCAGCAGGTCCCCCTCGAGCGCGGCGGCGCGGCTCCGGGTCAGCTCGAACAGATCGGGATTCCGCTTATGTGGCATGATGCTGGAGCCAGTCGCCAGATCGGAAGGCAGCACCAGGAACCCGAACTCATCCGCGGAAAAGTGGATCACGTCGGTGCTGAGCTTGGCCAGTTCGTGCCCCAGCTGGACGCACCAGAAGAGCACCATGGCTTCGAGCTTCCCGCGGCTGTTCTGCACCACGGCCACGTTGTGCTCGACCGCACTGAATCCCAAGGCGCGTGCGGCCGCCTCGCGCTTGAGGGGGAGGGGAACGCCGTAGCCGGCGGCGCTGCCGAGCGGCGAGCGATCCACTTTGGCCCAGACGGCCGGGATGGACTCGATGGTATCGAGAATGCCCTCGGCGAACGCCGCGGCCCACAGGCCGGCCGAGGACGGCATGGCACGCCGGGTATGGGTGTAGCCGGGCCAGAGCACCCGCTGGTACTTCTGCGCGAAGATCAGCAGGCTCTCCGTCAGGTCCAGCGCATCACCGGCGAGCAGGAGCAGCCGGTCCTTGAGGTAGAGGCGGAGATCGCAGGCGATCTGGTCGTTGCGGGAACGGCCGGTGTGCAGCCGCTCTCCCACCGGTCCGACCTGCTGCACCAGCCAATCCTCCACTGCCGTGTGGACGTCCTCATGTTCCGGGGTGACCTGCAGGCGCCCTGCTTCAACCTCCCGAAGGGCCATGCGCAGGCCGGCCCGCAGACGCTGGTAATCACTCTGCGTCAGCAGCTTGGAGGCGCGGAGCCCCTCGATGTGGCCAAGGCTTCCCAGGATATCCCACGCGATCAGGCGACCGTCCCACAGCCGGTCCTCGGCGGCGGTGTAGTCGAGCATCTGGCGGTCGAGTGATCCTCCGGCGACCCACAGGGTCGTCGGCGCCGGAGGCAGTTGGGCGGCCGGCTGGGAGGGTCGGCGGCGGGACGGCTTCTTACGGCTCATGCGAGATAGGCCTGGGCAAGTTGGCGGTAGAAGAGCCGTGCCTCCGACACCTCCGGGAGGTCCACGTACTCGTCAGGCGTGTGCGACCGCCGGCTGGTCCCGGGCCCGCACTTGATCGCGTCGCGGTCGCGCAGGAACACCCAGTCGGAACAGGTCGGTGACCCGAACGGCCGTCCTTCGGGCCGAACCATCTGTGCCGTCCGGAGCAGGCGGGAGCCCTCCGGCGTCTCGCACGGCACCAGCCGGTCGGAGGTGACCACCACCTCGACGTCGAGAGCGGCCTTGAGCGTCTCGGCCAGCTCCTCATGGGTCCAGCCGGGCGTGCTGCGCACATCCAGAACCGCGCGGGCCACCGGCGGCGTGACGTTCCGGCTGATGCCACCCTCGATCATCGTTGGCGTTGCCGTTGCGATTCCCAGCACCGGATGAACCCGCTCCCGGAACAGCGAAGGGAGGCGGGCCAGGTTTCGTCCCAGTTCGACGATGGCGTTGGTGAAGTCCGGGTTGTCGGCCGCGTAGCCGGCGTGGCGCTGGACCCCCCGCGCTACCAAGTCCACCATCATGAGGCCACGTTGCGCGATGGCGAACTCGAGATTGGTCGGCTCACCCACCATCGCAGCATCGATCCGGCCCAGCCGCTCAACCGCGGTCCCCATCGTGGTGTACTTGGTCTCCTCTTCGTAGCCGAGCATCACCAGCAGGCGACCCCTCGCGGGTCCGCCCGACTCGGCCAGGTCCCGCGCCGCCATCAGCATCGAGGCGACGGACGCCTTCGCGTCCCCGGCGCCGCGACCGTACATCCGGTCTTCTTCGATGGTGGGCTCGAAGGGAGGCCGGGTCCACCCCTCACCGGCGGGCACGGTGTCGAGGTGGGAGACCAGGGCCAGCGTCTCCCCAGGCGCCCGCCCGGGGACCGTTACCGTCACCGCGGCATCGTCCCGCTGCACATCCAGCCCAGCCGAGCGGGCCCACTCCTCCACCCAGCGTGCGATGGTCTCCTCGGTGCCGCTCACCGAGTGGATCGCGACCAGGTCCCGGAGGAGGGTGATCTCAGGTCGCGAGGTCCACACCAAGGTAGGTCGCCTTTTCCTTTCGGCCGACGATCATGGTCCCGCACCCCGCTCCGGTGAACACCTCCAGGAGCAGGGAATCGGGCAGCCGGCCATCAATGATATGAGTGCGCTCCACTCCGCCCGTGGCGGCACGGATGCAGGCCTCCACCTTGGGCCGCATGCCACCGGCGAGCGCACCACTCGACATCAGTGCCGCGAGATCGTCGGGATCGGCGAACGTCACCAGGCTCGAGAGGTCGTTCCGGTCGCGCAGCACGCCCGGGGCACCGGTCAGGAAGATGAGCTTCTGCGCCTTGAGCGCCACCGCGAGCGCCTCCGCCACGGTATCCGCGTTGACGTTGTAGACGTTGCCGTCGCCGTCCCCTGCGAGACTCGCGACGACGGGCGTGAAGCGCGCCTCGAGGAGCGTGGTCAGGACCCGCGGGTCAACCCGGTCGATGTCCCCCACATGACCATAGTCGACCTCGCGCGAGACGCCGGCATCGTCGACCACCCTCACTGGCGGTCGCCGATGGGCGGTGATGAGATCCGCATCGACACCGGAGAGCCCCACACCCTGGACCTCATGGGCCCGAAGCGAAGCGAGGAGGTTCACATTCAAGGTCCCGCTGTACACCATCTTGGCGACATCGAGGGCAGTCTCGTCGGTGACCCGGCGACCGGCGATCATAGCGGATTCGTGCCCCAGCCGCCGCGAAAGGGCGGTGGCCTGGGGCCCACCCCCATGGACGACCACAACGCGGATGCCAAGCGAACTCAGCAGCCCGAGCTGCTGCGCCACCCGGTCGAGCGCCTCGGTATCGGCCAGCACATCACCACCGAGCTTCACCACAAAGACATTATCGCGATAGGCCCGGACATAGCGCAGCGCGCCCTTGAGGCCGGTGATGCCCTTACTGGTATCAATGGTCATGACGGTCGGGGTTCAGGGTTGAGCGTAGAGGGCGTGCGGGAAGGGGCGGCCTGTCGGCCCTGGACGCTGCACCCCGAACGCTTGACTCGGCGCATCACTTCCGGCCCAGCAACTCCAGCAGCAACGCCCGCTGCACGTGCAGCCGGTTCTCCGCCTGGTCCACGACCACTGATGAGGGCCCGTCCAGGACGGCGTCGTCGATCTCGACGTTGCGCCGGATGGGGAGGCAGTGCATCACCGCCGCCTTGCCCTGGCGTGTGGACTTGAGCCGCTGCGCCGTCAGGCGCCAGTCCCGCAGTCCCGCGCGAAACTCGGCCTCGGCCTCCGGCTGGCCGAAGTACTTCAGCGCGCCCCAGGACTTGACGTACACGACGTCGGCCCCGACCACCGCTTCGTCGGGATCATTCATGATATGAACAAACTCGCCGCCTCGGGCCTGGGCGATCTTCCGGATCAGCGCAGTGTCCTCCGGATCGAGCTCGTAGCCGTCCGGCCGCGCGATGACGATCTCCATGCCCTGGTGCGCCGCCGCCAACGCCGCGCTGGCCGGTACAGCCGTCGGCAGCGCCTTGGGATGCCAGCCCCACATCAGCACGAAGCGCTTGCCCCGGGGGTCGCCGAGCTTCTCGCGCAGCGTCATCGCGTCCGCCAGCTGCTGGCAGGGGTGCCGGCGCGAGGATTCCATGTTGATCACCGGCTTCTCGCAATAGCGGGCGAAGTCACGGACGATGCGGTCCTCCCGAACCATCTTCCAGTCGGTGCCGCGTGGAAAGGAGCGCACCCCGACCGTATCGGCATATCGGCCAAGCACCCTGGCGGCGTCCTTGATATGCTCGACGGTTGTCCCGTCCATCACCGCCCCGGGCTCGGTCTCGAGGCTCCAGCTGCTCTTGCCTGGCTCCAGTACGACGGCATGTCCGCCATGCAGGAACATCGCGGTCTCGAAGCTGGTCCGCGTCCGCAAGCTCGGATCCATGAAGACCATCGCCATCACCTTGCGCTCGAGCCCGCCGATCACCTCTCCGCGCTTGACCCGCGCGGCCAGTGCCAGGAGCCCATCCACCTCCTCGGGGCCCCACTCTTCGACCGTGATGAAGTCGCGCTTACTTGCCGCCGAGCCGACCATCAACACGGGAACATCCCACCGAACCGAAGTCCGGTCTCCTCCGGGAGGCCCAGCGCCAGGTTCATCGCCTGAATCGCCTGCCCCCCCGCCCCTTTCACCAGATTGTCGATCACGACCATGACCTGCGCATCCCGGCCGTCCGCCGATTGTGCCACATGCATCAGGGCGTAGTTGGTGCCGACAACATGGGTCAGCTCCGGGGGTTGATCCACCAGCCGCACGAACGGCCGGTCGACGAACGCCTCCCGATAGCGCTGCACCAGCGGGACAGCCGCCCCGTTCGGGCCGAGATCGACGTGCATGGTGAGATGGATGCCGCGTACCAACGGACCGGAGTGCGTCATCAGCCGGGCTCGGGCGGCGGGGTTTTGGCTCCACTCGCGCCAGCGTTGCAGGATCTCCGCCTCGTGACGGTGATTGAGCACCGAATAGGCAAAGAAGTTGTGAGCCCGGCTTGGGTGGTGCGTGGTCGCCTTCGGATGCACTCCGCTGCCGCTCGAGCCCGTCACCCCGAACAGCGCCGGCACCACATCGAGCCCGGCCCGCGCCAGCGGGTAGAGCGCCAGCTCGGCCGCCGTTGCAAAGCAGCCGGGCGCCGCGAGGGCGGTCCGGCCGCGGAGCCCGGTCCCCAGCACATCCGCAAGCGCGTAGGTAAATCGCGGCACCAGCTGCGGGGTCGGGTGCTGCCCGTAGAATCGGGCATAGAGCTCGAGATCGCTCACCCGGAAGTCGGCGGCCAGATCGATCACCAGGCCCGGACCGGCGGCGAACAGCTCCTCTGCGACCTTCGAGGACTCGCCATGCTCGAGGGCGAGAAACACCACGTCCACATCGCGCGCCGCTTCGGCGGGGCCGGCGCCCGAGAACCGAACATCCGTGAGCGGCGCGAGGGCCGGGTGGACCTCGCCCAGCGGCACCCCGGCTCGGCTCCGACTGGTGGCCAGGAGATCGCCCACGTCCGGATGCTGAAGCAGCAACCGGAGCAATTCGCCGCCGACGTAGCCGCCGGCGCCAATGACCGCGATCCGAAGCGCCATCCGTGGGGACCGTCAGGCCGTGGCAGCGAGCTGCCGGCCGGCGGCCACGGACGTCCGAGCCTCGATCGCGGCCCGGACGACCTCGACCAGCCCCTCCGCGTCGCGCAGGGCGTTATGCGCCGGCAGCCGCAGCTCGGCCTTGATGTAGTCGCGGCCCACCTCGTTGTCCGTCGCCGGGCCGGTGATGACCGTGACGGGGAGCCCGAAGAGATCGTGCATCAGGGTCACCGCGCCCCAGCAGCCCACCGGATCGGGGGCCGCCATGACATACGCGGTGCCCACCGCGGTGAGTTCCGGGTCCCGGAGGATGTCCTGCACACCGTATTCGCCCAGGATGCCGTCCCCCAGCTCGGCGACGATCACGTCCGGCTTGCTGGCGGCGAGCCGATTGAAAATGCCTTTGGCGGCGGGGACCGTGAGGCCGGGGCGGGTGGTGGCGATGCCAGCGTCGTTGAAGGTCAACGCCGCGACTGCGCCGGCGTCCAGCATCGAGAGGGCATCGCGCATGAGCGAGACGCCAGTCAGCTTCGATGCCGCCACTCTGAGACCGGAACGCGTCAGCCCCCGCACCAGCTCGGAGGCGGCGACTGTCTTGCCCGCATTCATGCAGGTCCCCGCCACATACACGACCGGCACCTGCGACTCGAGCCGCTCGGCTGGCGGGACCGCGTGGTCGCGGATGTGCGCCGGCCGGCCGATCCGGTCCCCCAACTCGGGAAAGGCCAGAATCGCCCCGAGTACCTCGGCCTTGAACGGCGGCCCGATCTCGGGATTGGTGGAAGTGCACTTGCCGAGGATGCCGCCGAGATTGAGCACCTCGATGGTGTCACCTACGGCGACGTGGGGCGGCACCACGCCGGCGTAGCCCCGTAGGGCACGCCGATGTCCGAGCGTCCCGGCGAGCACATCGCCTCCGCGGAGCGAGATCATCCGGCCGGAGACGTCCTCGACCGTGTTGTAGTTCCCCTTGTCGTGCAGGATGCGCACCGCCAGCACGTACCCCTCGACGGCGATGATGTCGTCGCCGACAATCACCTCCGGCCCGAGATGCGCATTGCGGGTGGACGAGGAGATCCGATCCAGGCGGATGCGGGTGGTCTTGACCATGGTGAACCCTCGAGGTGTTGGGCGTCAGGCGCCGGGTAGCGGAGATTCCGGGCGCAGTCCTGATGCCTGACGTCCGTTGCCCGACGCCCTGTGTGCTAACAGCTCCGGGATCGCGGACACGCGGCTGAACGCTCTGGCCTCCGCCCCGGTCCAAAGCCGGTTCTCTTCACCGTAGGTCGCGACGCTCTGGTCCATCATCGAGAACGGACTCCGGGTGCCGACCACCTGGAAGCGCCCCGGCGCGAGCAGGACGCGGGTCTCGCCGGTCACGCGCTGCTGACTGCTGGTGAGATAGGCCTCGATGTCCCGAAGGGCGGGGTCAAAGTAGTGTCCTTCGTGCAGCCGGTCCCCGTAGAACCTGCCGAGCTGGTCCTTCCAGAAGGCCTGCCACTTGGTGAGCACCAGCTTCTCGAGCTCGCGATGAGCCGCGATGAGCAGCAGGGCGGCTCCCGCTTCGAAGCCGATCCGACCCTTGATGCCCAGCGCGGTCTCGCCCACGTGGATGCTCCGGCCGAAGCCGTAGGCTTCGCCGACGGCTCCCAGCTGCCGGATCAGCTCCGGACCGGCGATCGGGGTGCCATCAAGTGAGGTAGGCACGCCCTGGCTCCACCCGAGGACGATCTCCTTCGGGGCCGGTGCCTCAGCGGGCGGATCGAGCAGCTCGGGGGGCGGCCCGGCCCAGGTATCGTGGGTCCAGCCGCCACCCCACGTCGTCCCCCAGAGGCCGCGGTTGATCGAGTACGCCCCGGCCTTGGGAGGGACGGGGAGCCGTCGCGCTTCCAGGTAGGCGATCGCCTGCTCGCGCTTGATTGCCTCGTCCCGGATCGGCGTGATGATCTCGAGTTCAGGCGCGAGCACCCGGAACGCAATATCGAAGCGGACCTGGTCGTTGCCCGCGCCGGTGGACCCGTGAGCCACGGCCGAGGCGCCGAGACGCCGGGCCGCGTCGATGATCGAGAGCGCCTGCTGGGTTCGCTCGGCCGAGACGGAGAGCGGATAGACCTCGCCGCGCAGCACATTGCCCTGAATCAGGTAGCGAACGAAGCGATCGAACCCCTCTTGCCGGGCATCCACCGTGTGAGGCCCGGCCGCCCCCACTGCCTCGGCCTGCCGGGCAATGGCCTGCAACTCCTCGGCGGAGGCACCACCGGTGTCGACGTAGACGGTATGCACGGTCCACCCCTGCTCGGAGAGGTGGGGCACGCAGAACGAGGTGTCGAGGCCGCCCGAAAAGGCGAGCACCAGGGTCTTCATATTGGATAAATATGCATTATGCAACCGATGGCGCAAGGGCCCTGCCCGACCGCCCGTGCTGCGGGACCTCAGACACCCGGCCGCGATGGGCCATTGCCGGCGCCGGTGCGGTCCATCGCCGCGGCGATCTCGTCGAGGGTCACCCGGGGAGAGCTGCAGGCAAGCACGCCGCATCGCTGACAAGGAGTCGGCGTCCTCCTGCGGTCCCCAGCCGAAGGCCCAGCCGCCGCCGTCAGCCACCCAAGCGCCGATACCGACCGTTGTCAGGCGGAGGCCCGTCATACCCAGTTCGCGCGTGCGGATCGTCAGGGCCTGTCCACAACGATGCTCACAACCGCGCGATCCGCCCCGGCCTCGGCTCGGAACTCATGGTGGCCCTCGCGGAGCACCCAGCGCGGGCTCGTTACCCGGCGGCCGTCGACATACCAGCGAACCGCGACGGTAGATCCCCTGCCGGTGGCGCGGAGCGCGATGGACGCGTATCGGGGATCGACACCCGGCGGGATGCGATAATGGTCACCGTGTTGCGGAGAGGTGATCGCCAGACGGCTGGGCGGCCCGACGGCTCGGCGGCTGATCGGTGAGGCTTCTGGGATTGCACTCGCGCCGGCTCGCTGGGCCGCCCAGCCGCCGAGCGGTCGAGCCCCTTCCGTCGCGCGCCACTCGGCGAACTCGGTCGGAAGGCGGACCATCCCCTCCCGGTGCCAGTCGCAGGTTCGTTCGGGGAGGGATCCGGGAACGAAGTACTCGGTCACCGACGGACATTCCGGTGAGGCCAGCATACCGGAGACTCGGCAGATCGTCGCCGGCACCAGCCCCGCCTCGATCGCTTCAGGCAACACTCCGGGCGCGTACCGCGCCGCGGTCACGAGCACCGCGCGGTGCAGGAGCGGGCCCGCGCCGGTGATGCCGCTGACTCCTTCCATCGGTCGGCCGCTGAAATTCCCGGCCCACACCGCGACCGTGAAACCCTCGGTGACCGCGACCGCCCAGTTGTCGGTGAAGTGCCGACTGGTGCCGGTCTTGGCCGCGACACGGAAGGGCCAATCGAACGGAGTCCGCAGTCCGAACCCGGGGATCCGGGCGTCAGCGTCCGCCAGGATATCAAGGGTGAGCGCAGCTGCCCGCCCGGACACCACGCGGGTACCAGCTCCTTCGGCGGCGTGCTCTCCCAACCACCAGCGCGTCGGGGTCCAGACGCCTCCGTTGACCAGCGCCCGATATCCATTAGCCAGCTCGAGCAGGGTGACGTCGCCATTCCCGAGGGCAAGGCCCAGTCCGTAATACTCGGGTGGGCGCTGGAGCGAAAGGAAGCCCGCCTGGTGGAGGCCATGCAGCAGGGTCGAATACCCGATGCGATCGGCCAGTTCCACTGCGGGAACGTTGTAGGAACTGGCCAGCGCCTCCCGGGCGCGCACGGGGCCGTGATAGTGGCGATCGTAGTTGCGCGGGTGGTAGGGGCCGGCACCGGTCTGGTAGGTCGTCGGGATGTCGGCGAGCACCGTGGCGGCCGTAGTGCCGCGATCGAAGGCGAGCGCATACAGGAACGGCTTGAGCGCCGAGCCGGGCTGTCTCGGGCTCGCAACCATGTCCACCTGTCCGGCGGTGTCAGCCCAGAAGTCCGGCGAGCCCACCCAGGCGAGGATCTCACCGGTCCGGTTGTCCAGGACCACGGCGGCAGCCTGCTTCACACCTCGATCCGCGAGCTGAGCGACGGTGTGGCGAACCTCGTCCTCGAGTGTCCCCTGCAGCGCCAGGTCGAGCGAGGTGCGCCACGTACCCGCGAGCGGCCGTCGCTCATCCTCGGCCCGGAGCAGCAGCCGGCTGGTGAAATGGGGGGCCAGGAAGGGCCGCCCGCGACTGATGCCGCGGAGCGGCTCATGGCGGGCGCGCTCAATCTCGTCGGGGGAGGCATATCTCTGCTCGGCGAGCGCCGCGAGGCCCAGCGCTCGGCGCCCCGCTGCCCGGGCCGGATCGACTAGCGGGTTCTGGCTGGAGGGAGTGCGGGCGAGGGCGGCAAGCATCGCGGCCTGTCCCAGACTCGCCTGCTCGCCCGAGGCCCCGAAGTAGAGCCGCATCGCGGCGCCGACGCCGACCGCGCCCTGGCCGAGGGGTACCCGGTTCAGGTATTGCTCGAGAATCTGCGGCTTGCCGAGGTGGGCCTCCAATCGGAGGGCCCAGCAGGACTGGAGCAGCTTGTCGAGGGGTCCGCGACCGATGGGACGCAGCAGACGGGCCAGCTGCATGGTGATCGTGGACGCACCTGACACAATTCGCCGGTGAAGCAGATTGTCTCGGAGCGCCCGCACAACGGCGCGGGCATCGATCCCGTAGTGCTGAAAGAAGCGTCGGTCCTCGACCGCGACGAAGGCCCGGGGCAGGTCCGGGTCCATGCGCTCCAACGGCACCCAGGCGTTGAGGGATCCGTCACCTGCTCGGGTCGCGCGGAGCAGCACGCCATGCCGATCCTCGATAATCAGGCTCTGCTCGCGGCCCGGAGCGAGCAGCGCGTCGGAGAGGGGCCACGCGACCCACGCGGCCAGCGCGAGGCCTGGCACCGCCAATGCGACGACGAACCACCAGCCACCGAGCCACCGAGCCACCGAGCCACTCACTTCTGAGTCACCGTGAACTGGCCGCCATCGCTCCGCCCAAAGACCGCCGGGTTGTACATCTCCTCCGCATGGGCGGGTGGGCGCACGAAGCTTCCCGGCGTCGTGGCCCGCGCGAGATAGGTGACGTTGTACGCGCCCTTCCACAGAACTGTCGCGGTATACACCACCCGCTCGTCCCGCATCTCCTTGTGATCGAAGGGCGACCACCAGCCGCTGTCCCAGCTGCCATAGAACCAGAGATCGGCGGGAGTGCCGTTGGCCTCTCCCTCGTCGCCGCGCTCGGCGGCTTCAGGCGTGAGGTAGCGCGTCTGCTGGTCGACACCCGGTCCGGGCGTCAGACTCGCGGTCCTGAGGCTCAAGTCCACCGCCTCGAGCCCGGCCGGGAGTGCGTCGTCGAGCACCACGAACTGCCGGTCGTTGGGCACTGTTAGGCGCAGCCGCACCCGGACCAGTTCCCCCTCGGTGATGCTCACCACCGGCTCGGCCTTGTCGTACTTCTCGTACCACCGCTCGACCCGGATGCCCTGGTCCTCGGGCCTGACCGGCCGAGCCTTCGGCACTTCATGGACGGTGAGATAGTAGTAGATGGGTGATCCTGCTCCGTCGGCCGAAAGTTGTAGCCGTACCACCGACCGATCTTGCCCCACTTCCACCAGCAGCCCTCCCAGACTCACCGATGAATCACGGATCGCCGTGCGCGCGGCGGTCGTCGGAATTCCGCCCGAGCTGAAGAGAGTTCGGCCGCCACCCTGGACGGTGAAGGGACGCGCGGCGCCGGCCCGCATTCGTCGGTCGAAGGCCGCGAGGGCCGTCACCACGGAGGCGTAGTCCTGAGTGTTCCACCATTCGAGCACCCCGGCGCGACCCTGCTGAACCAGCGTCTCCACCAAAGGCCCGATGAGCGCGTGAGCGGAATCGACTGCGAGCGTTGCAGTCAGCAGGCGGCCGATCGGCCGCACCCGCGAGCTGAAGTAGTGATGGTAGCGCCAGGCCACTTCTGGAACGGTCGCCCGGCGTCCTTCGATCCGGGTGGCGGCCCATGCCGGCTGGAGCAGTCCCTTCGCGGCACGGAATGCCTTCCGCCGGGCCAGCACCTCCGCGAGACGAACCCGGTCCTCCCAGGCCAGCTGGGCGGCGTTGCGGAGCAGCTCGTTCTCCGCCGCCACGTGGGCCTGGCCGAGACGGCTCAGGAAATCGGCGGCGGCAACCTGGTCGCCGAGCTTCGTCTGGAGATCGTCGTACCAGCCGATGACCGGCGCCCGAATCGGCTGCGGATCGTCCAGCGTCGTGCGCAGGTACCTGCCCAGGCGCGCGAGAACGCTGTCGTCCACCGTGATGCCGGCCGCGCGCGCCTCGAGGAGCGTCAGGCCCGCGTACGCGCTGAGCCACGGGGTCGACCAGTCGCCGGAGTCCCAGTATCCAATCGCCCCGTCCGGCCGTTGCCGCCGGCTCAGGACCTGGACCGCCGTCGTGATCTCGCGCTTCGGGTTTCCCTTGAGCAGGGTCACACCCTGCTTCCCCCGCTGGGCCCGGTAGAGGGCGATGATCGGCTGAGCGACGCTCGCCACCTGCTCGCTGCAGTAGTAGGGATAGACCTTGAGTTCGTAGCTCAATCCCTTGATGACGGTCAGTGGCGAGCTGCCCAGGGTAAGCGTGAGCCGCGACCGATCGGCATCGAGCTCCCCCGGCAGCTGGAACTCAGCCGTCGCAGTGTCGACCAGCATCCCTGAGACCGTCCAGGCTCGGGCCCGAAACGCCGGCTTGACCGCAAGGCGCTGCTGCACCGCATCGGCGTCGCCCGCACCCGTGACCTTGAAGCGGAAGCTCGCGCTATCGGCCTGCCCCATGGGTCCCACACCCGGCTGGCGGAAGTCGAAACGCACCTCGCGCCCTCGGCCCGCCTCGAGAACAGCCGTGCGCGTCGCATCGCCCGCGAGCTGAGTTCCGGTCGCTTCCGCCGTGACCGTGACGGTTGGAGTGCCTGCCGCGCGCTGATTGACCACCACCCCGGCGGCAAAGCGATCGCCCTCGCGCAGGAACCGGGGCAGCGCCGGCCGGGCGAGGAGCGGCCGAGTCACCAGCATCGGCGACTGGCCGTTACCATAGCGATCTCCAGCGATCACCGCGACCGCCATGACCCGAAACGTCGTGAGGTTGTCAGGCAGCTTGGCCCTGGCCACGGTGGTCCCATTCGAATCGGTGAGGACGCTGCCGAGGAAGAACGCCGTCGCCTTGAAGCGGGAGCGCAGGATGTCGCTCTCGCCCTGCCCGCCACCGCCGCCGGGAGCGCGCCCGCCCTTCTCACCCTCAGGCACTTGCGGCGCGACCGTCGTGACGTTGCTCGCCAGGCGTAACCCGAGCCCCCGAGGCGCGTAGAGCAGGTCGATCGGATCGGGCGTCCGGTATCCGGTGAGGGACAACACTCCCTCGTCGACCGCCCAAAGCGTTACCTCGCTCCGCTGCCCCTTCCCCGTCCGGTCCGTCACCTTCAGGCTTACCTTGGCGGTATCGCCCGGACGGTATTCCTTCTGGAGCGGGCTGACGGCTACAGTCAGGCGCTTCACCTCCGGAGTCACCCGCACCTCAGTGTAGCCGACCCGGATGGTGGGGCGGCCGGGGTCGTCAAGCGGACCGGGCTTGGCGCTCCGGCCGCGAGCCACCAGCACCGAAACGAAGGCGTTCGGCGGCCAGGCCTCGGTAACCGGGAACTTGAGCGTGGTCGACCCGGATGCGAGCTTGATCCGACGCTGTTCGATCAAGCCCTCCCGCTCCACCGTCACCCACGCTTCGGCGTCGGTGAACGGCGAGGCGAAGAGCACTGTCGCCGTGTCGCCCACGCTGTAGCGGGTCTTATCCGGCACGACATCCATCTTGAACTGGCTCTCGTCGTTCCAGGGCACGAAGTCCTTCCCCGTCGCCCAGCGGTAGAGGCTGGTCGAGACTGGGCGGCCAGCATCATCCTGTCCTTCGAAGCTCACGATGTAGGTGCCACCCGCGGGCGGCGTGAAGCGACAGGGCGCCGGGTCAGCGCCGGTGGTGGCGAGATCGCAGTGCCCCACAGTATCGGACACCCATTCGCCATACACCTCGCTGTAACCGCCGCGTGTCCGGTGCACACGGTGCCACTCCCTCCGGACAATGGTGCCCCGGAGCTTCACGCCCGAGAGCCGACCGCCATCGGGCCGAACGGCGATCACCCCAATCGCCTGCGGCTCACCGGCGGTCCAGAAGTAGCTCTGGCCCAGCGGTTGTGCGCCTATATAGAAGGAAGCGGCGTGGACCATGACGGAGGCCTGCGCGGCCACCGATTGGCGGTTCACGTCGGTGACGGAGGCCTCGAGGACCGCCCGGGCGGGCCGGCCCTTCACAGTCGGCGCAAGGGCGAATCGGATCTGGGTCCGGCCACCGGCATCGAGGGTGTCGCTCCCCTGTCCAAGCGCCTGGATCGACCCGTCGACCTGGCCCTCCTCCCACCACCAGCCGCTGTCACCGAAGTAGAAGCCGTCGGTGTTGGGGATCTCGAGCTGCCAGAAGTCGATGGACACCTGGCGCGCCGACCAGGTCAACGCAGCGCGGGCCATCGGGGCGCCGAAAAGGTAGCGAGCCTCCACGCTTGCCGTCGCCGAGTCGCCGGGATAGCGGATCGCCGAATCGGTGACCGCATCCACCAAGAACTCCGGCGGACGGTACTCGGCGACGCGGTAGACCGCTGTCGCAAGATCCAGCCACTCACCGCCGCGCCGCTGCTGTACCCGGATGGTGTAGCTGCCCAGTGCCAAGTCGGCTGGAAGCTGGAAGAGCTGGTCGCTCGTGCCGAAGGCGGAGGGTGCCACCGTCACTTCCTTCAGCGGACTGCCTTCCCGGTCCTGGAACAGCCACTTCAGGCTGTCGCTCCTCGCCGGGACTGTGAGGTTGCCCAGGGTGCCGGCGCGAACGATCGCCTTGGCATACAGCGGTTCACCCGGGCGGTAGATGCCCCGTTCCGTGAAGACCGCTGCAGCGAGGGGGTAGCGCTGGATGCCGTACGCCGAACGGACGTTGAACTGCCAGGGACTCAGATCGGGGTCGTAGCTGCTGATCGTGGTGAGCGCCTTGTCGTTCCCCAGACTCGCCGTGACGTATCCCTCGAAGCCGTAGGAATGAGCCACGGTTGTGTCGGTCCGGTAGTCGGTCAACACGGCGGTACCGTCCGCCGCGGTGCGGGCGCTGGCCCGTGGCGCCCCTCGGGTATCGTAGAGCGTCACGGTCGCCCCGCTCCGTGGCTTACCGTCGCTGACTCCCGTCACCCAGACCACGCCGCTCGACAGGCCAATCCGAGCATGGACAGCCAGGTCGGTCACCTGCACCACCGCGAAGGGCTGATTCTCCTGCCACTCGGCCCGCAGCGATGGGCTGGTCACTTTCACCAGCTGGAGGAGGGGCGCCCCGGGACGCTGCATGTTGTACATCGGCAGCCGGGCGCCGTAGATCCGCACCCGGTCCGTTGGGCCGGGCACCGCAATCCTGGTCGTCACGGCCCCCTTGAGCACCTGAGTGAGGGCACTGTCGTCCCGGTTCCAGCGATTGTACTGCAGCATCGCCGGGATCAGCGCCGGTGGAACCGGCGCGATCGTCATCGTGAGCGTATCGACGTTGACATGCTTCACGGCCAGCGTATGGAACCCTACGCGCTCGACCGTCATGCGCCCGTATTCGTGATCCACCAGCGGGGCGAAGCCGGTGGTGCGGAAGCCTGCCGCCGGGTTTCCCTTCAGGGGTTGGCCAAAGATGTCCCGGATGGCCGTGTCGGCGACGACCGCGTAGCCGGTATGCGGCTGGAGCTGGGTCTCGAGATACCAGGTATCGGACTCCTCACTGGTGTCCGAGACAGTGAACTCCGCCCGTGGAAGCAGCGAGACTCGCCGCTCGACCTCGGAGCCGCGGACCGGGGTGGAGAACCGGATGCGGATACCGCCGGTTGGGCAGCTATCACCGCTGCCGCAGGCGGCCTCAATCAGTCGGAAGCCGCCATAAGTGGAAAAGGCCCACCTGACGAAGGGTTTGGTCCCCTCTGGATCCACCGCCGAGGGGGCCACCAGCTGGCCGGCGCAGTCGAGCGGGAGTTTCCGTTCCGGCGTGAGCACCACCACCCGCCGCAGCGGATCGGCGGCGCGATCTCGCTCCCAACCGCCCGCCTCCCGATACTGCCACGGGTCCTTGTCGGTGATGCTCCGCTGCTCGGTGGCGTTCAGCTTGATGATTCCCGGCTTCTGGCAGTTCTGGTCGAAGTCGAGGTAGGCCAGCCCCCGAAGGGTGTTGCGATCCAAGGGAGCGCCGTAGACGAGCTCGAAGGTCGCCTCGGGGGTGAGGAACCGGGGATGCTCCCCGGCGCTCACCGGCAGCCCCGCCAACAGAGACGGACCGCTGACCGTGAAGGTGTATGAGAAGGGCTCGGCCAACCGGCTCCCGTCCATCGCGGTGAAACTGTTAGCGATGGTAACGGTGTAGCTCCGACCGGCGGTGAGTGGAGCCTCGGGTCTGAACCGGAGGGTCACCGGGTCCCGCCATTCCGCCTTCCCGGCGACGGCGGGGTCGATGCGGAAGATCGCACCCGGATCCACGCTCCGGTCGAGGGACCCGGCCACCGGTCGGTCGAAGATCACCTGCACTGGTGCGGTGAGCGACGCCTCGCCGCTCGGCGAGGAGGACAGGACCTGCAACGCCGCTGGCGGTTCCGCGGCGAGAACCACCGCAGTCACCGTAGCAAGCACCCGGATGGAGAGCATGGAAGGCGGCTCCTGGAAGGACGATCACGCGGAAGATCATCGAGCCCGCAGAGCCGGTCAATTGATTCCCGGAGACGGGCGGAAGCGACTGGCGGACGCAGTGCCGCCCCGGGAGCGCCCGGCAGACCTCGTGGAGCGCGTCGAGTTCGATCGGCGCCAAGCATTTCGTGCTGCGGAGCGGTGACAGTTCGAGGGAGCCTCGCCAAGTCCCAAGACAGAGCGGTCCGCTACCACCAAGCGGGCCGCGGACGTGACCGGCAATTGCACGAGGCTCTTTCCGATCAGCGGAACAGGTGACTCCAGCAATTGCTGTGGTTGACGGACTCAAACGGAGCGACGGCGATCATGAACGCCCGATGGCCAGGGCCGCCGCCCGGCTCAACTCATCCGCCACTCGCCCCGGAGCGGCCGGGCACTCCTGAAGGCGCGGCGACCTGCCGGGTGCGGGTCACGGCGATCTCGCGGCCGGTGATGATGAGCACCACCGCGCCGACAATCACCAGGGACGCCAGCAATGCGCGGGGAGTCAGCGCCTCGCCGCCGAACGCCCATCCCAGGAATACGGCCACCATCGGGTTCACATAGCCGGCGGTCGCCACCTTGGTGGGCGTGCTGACCTTGAGCAGCCAGGCAAAGGCAGTGAAGGTCAGCAACGATCCGAAGACGACCAGATAGAACACCGACAGCGCCGACTTGAGGGTGATGGCCGTCGGATCGAAACGCGCCCAGTCGCCCGCCAGGACACTCGCCAGGAGAAGCCACACGCCGCCCGCGAGCATCTCCATGCCGGAGACCAGGGGCGCGCTGCCCGGCAGATCGGCGGTCCGACTCAGGACCGACGCCAGCGCCCAAGCGAAGGTCGATGCCACCAGCAACAGCACCCCCGTCAGGTCCGCCGTCCCACCGCCGAGGCCGCCCGGCAGCACCAGGAGTGCCACCCCGAGGAACCCCAACAGAATGCCCGCCAGAACGACCCCGGACGGACGCGCCCCTCCCGGCCGGAACCACTCGAGCAGGGCCGTCCAGACCGAGACCATCGCGACGATGAGCGCGGTCAGGCCGGAGGGGAGCCGCTGCTCCACCCACACCACCGTCCCATTGCCGACGAGGAAGAAGAGTGCCCCGAGGAAGAACGCCCATCCCCACTGTACCGGCCGGGGTCGTACGCCACCCCGCAGGCGGGCCCAGCCGTAGAGCGCGCCGCCGGCCACCAGAAAGCGGACGCCTGCCATGAGAAAGGGGGGAATGCTCTGGATCGCGAATGCGATTGCCAGATAGGTCGAGCCCCAGATCAGATACACGGCGGCGAAAGCCAGCGCCAGCCGGAGTCGGGGCCGTGCCTCCATCTCAGGTGCCATGCGCCGCCTCCCTCGCTTCCTCGAGCACCAGGGGCAGCGCCTGTGACTCCTTCACGGTGGAGAGGACAATCGTGCTCCGGGTGTTCCGCACCCCCCGCAGCCGGCCAAAGCGCTCTCGCAGCAGACGGCTCAGTCCCTCCGTGTCGCGAACCCGGACCTTCACGAGGTAGCAGTCCTCGCCCGCAACGTGATGAACCTCGAGGACCTCGGGGATGCGGGCGAGCGCCTGGCCAATGGTGCCGGCTCCGACCCGCTCTTCGGTACGCACCAGGATGAAGGCGGTGAGGCCGAGCCCGACCGCCACGGGATCGATCCGGGCCGTGTAGCCCTGGACAACACCGCGCTGCTCGAGTTTGCGGATCCGGTCCAGAATCGCCGAGGGAGCCATGTCGAGCTGACGGGCGATGTCAGCGTTGCTGATGCGGGCGTTGGCCTGGAGCAGCTCAAGAATGGTACGGTCGGTCGCATCGAGCATGGTGCCTCCCGACAGGAGACCAACGAACGTTCTGGCAAATGAATGATTAGCCGAATAATCGTCGGTTTGCAAGCCATACTTCCGACGTGAACACGGACTCAATCCGGCACTCACCGTGGCCGATGCTCGCGGCATGAGCACCACGCCGACCTCCCATTGGATGGGCGCCCGGTTTCATCCAGGGGCAGGATAGAGGCCTTCCTGACGTCATCCTGCTCATCGAAGATGATCCGCAATTCAGCCACGCCCTCGAATCCACCCTCCGCAATGCAGGCCGACGCATTGTGGTGGCGGCCGCAGCCCGACGGCGCCCGATGAGGCGGATGGCCCCGTTCTCCGGCGCCCCGTAAATTGGGGGACCATGAACGGCCCCGTCACCTACCATCGCACGCTTGGTCTCTTCTCCGGCACCATGGCGGTAGTCGGCGGGATCATCGGCTCCGGCATCTTCATCAATCCATCCATCGTGGCTCAGCGGGTCGGCACCCCGGCGCTGACACTGGGAGTATGGGCCCTGGGGGGCGTGATTGCGCTGATTGGCGCCTTCTGCTTCGGCGAGCTGGGGCAGCGGCGGCCCCGCGCCGGCGGCAGCTATGTCTACATCCGGGAAGCGCTGGGGCCGCTGCCAGCGTTCCTGTACGCCTGGGCCCTCCTGCTGGTGATGGCCACGGGCGCCATCGCCGCCGTGGCGGTCACCTTCGCGAACTATGCGCTGGGTCTCGCCGGACTGCCCGCCGACCGGGCCACGCCCCTGGCCGCGCTCGCTATCCTGGTCCTGTCGGCCATCAACTACGTTGGCATTCGTCCCGGGGCGAACACCACCAACGTCTTCACCCTGCTCAAGCTCGGGGCTCTGGCGTTCCTGATCGTGGTCGGATTCTCGAGTCCCGCGGTGATGCCCCCGACCGCTCCCCCTGCCACGGCCGGCCCCGGATCGTTCCTGGCGGTCGCAGCGGCCCTGGTGCCGGTGCTGTTCGCCTATGGCGGCTGGCAGCAGACCAACTTCATCGCGGAGGAGCTCGTCGAGCCGGAACGGAACCTGCCACGTGCCCTCGTGCTCGGGGTCGTGATCGTGGTGGTGGTCTACCTGCTGGCGAACATTACTTATCTGCGGCTGCTCGGACCGGCGGGACTGGCGGCTAGCGGGGCGCCGGCCGCGGAGGCGCTGCGGACGCGCCTGGGGCAGACGGGCGCCACCCTCATCAGCGCGGGGATCGCCGCATCGACCTTCGGCTTCCTGAACCTGGTCATCATGGTCTCGCCCCGCGTCTATCAGACGATGGCGGCGGACGGGCTGTTCTTCCCGGCATTCGCCCGCCTGCATCCCCAATTTCGCACACCCGCGACGGCCATCGTGGTGCAGGGGCTGTGGGCCACGGCACTGCTGGTGACGGGGCGCTACGGCGCGTTGCTCGACTATGTCGTCTTCTGCGACTGGATTTTCTTCGGGCTGGCCGTAGTCTCGCTGTTCGTGCTGCGCCGGCAGGACCGGAGGGCTGGCCTCGTCGATCCCCCCGGTGCCTTCCGGGTCCTTGGCTGGCCGGTGACCCCAGCCCTCTTCGTTGTGGCTGCAGCCTACGTGGTGATGGGCTCGATCACCTCCAACCCGCGGAATGCGCTTCTCGGCGTCGCGATTCTCTGCCTCGGAATCCCGGTGTTTCTCTACTGGCGATCTCGGGGCAGCAGCTCCTGAGCGCCCCTCAGGTCCTTCTCTCAAGCCGGATGCTGCCATTGACGGTCGTCAGGTCCAGCGACCGGCCTCCGTCCCCGATCCGGCCGCGCAGCGATCCCGGATGAAGGCGCCCCTGCACCGTGATGGGAAAATCGCTCTCCACCGTTCCATTCACCGTTGTCGCCTCGACTTCGGTGCTGGCACCACGAGGGAGGCTCACCCGGATCCCGCCGTTGACGGTCGTGAACTTCAGGGAACGGCCCCAGTCTGCCCGGCCGAGGCGGGCGGTAATGGATCCGTTGACGGTGGTGCCTTCCGCCACGCCGCCGGTTTCGACATCGATATCGCCATTCACCGTGGCTAGTGATGCCTTGCCATCGAGGTCCCGGGCGGTGATGTCGCCATTCACCGTGGCACCGCGGAACTCGACACCGGCAGGGACGCGCACCTCGAACGTCACCTCGACATCGTTATCACGGCTCTCCCCATCATTTCCCCCGCCCGGCCGGCACTCGTTGCCGCGTCGCCCGCCACCGGTCGGATACACCGCGCAGACCGTCACGTTGCCGTTGTCCTCCAGCATCTTGATCTCGACGGAGGCAGGGTCGCTCTTGCGGGCTTGCCGGGTGGCGACCACCTCTGCCTCCGAGCCGCTGGCCCGGGTCGCGCGGATGGGACCGTTGATGCCGCGGACCTCGAGGATCTTCCCCTTTGCCATGGCACCATGCCATCGGAAATCCTGGGCATCGGCTCCCGCGGGGGCGAGCGTAAGGACCACCAGAACGAGTGTTGCGATCTTCATACCGGCTCCTGTTGGTGCGGGACCGTATTGCCTGACGATCGGAGGCGCCTCAGGGTTTCCGCGCCCCGGGCCCCTTTCGGAGCGACACCGTGCCGTCGAACGATTCCAGGTCGAGGCGCGCGCCGCCGCTACCCAGCGTGAAGTGCATGCGGCCGCGATTCTGGGCGCCGGCGAGCGTCACCGGGTAGTCGGATTCGAAGTCCCCACTGAACGTCGAGACCGTCACGTCGGCATTGATTGAGGGTGCCATCACCGCTACATCGCCATCGTGCGAGGAGAGGCTGTAGCGCCCCCGTGCGCGGACCGCTCCGCTAAAGGCGATGTCCCCGTTGACGGTGGTGGCCTCCACCTCAGAGGACTCGATCTCCTCGAGCAGGATATCGCCGTCGACCGCATTGGCCTTGATGTCCCCATTGGCCCGGCGCACCTCAATCTTGCCGTCGACGGTGCTCACCTCGATGCGCCCACCGGTCCCGGAAAGCGCCACGTCTCCATCCACTGATTGCAGCGAGATGAAGCCGCCACCACCCTGGACCGTGATGTTGCCCTCGACCGTTGCGACGGAAACCTCTCCCTTCGCCCCGCTCACCCGCACATCCCCGCTCTGGCTGGAGAGATCGAGGCCCAGATCAGCGGGGACCGTGAGCCGCCAGCTCGCTTGCGCCGGGCCGTAACGGGACCGGGCCCGGAGGCGAATGGTCCCACCGCCCTGATCAACCTCGATCCTGGTGTCATCGTCGTGGTCGGCGGCGATCCGGACCGTGCTCCGGCTCCACGTCAGCACGGTGATCTCGCCCTCGGTGCTTGACACCTCGAGCCGGGTAGCGCCGCGCACGGCGATCGTGGTGTCGGTGCCCTGCGGGGCGAGGGCGGCAGTGAGAAGGGCGAACGCGAGCAACATGGGGTTCCTTTCAGGCTCAACTCACCGCGCGGCTCAGCGCGATGGCCTGCCGCAGCAAGTCGAGTTTGCGCATGCGGGTGTCGGTCAGGTGGCCGGTGAGATAGGCATTCGCCGGATCGGCGGCGAGGGCTCGCTCGGCCTCGAGTAGGGCGCGATCGATTAGCCGGAGCTTCTCCTCGACTACGCGCACGGTCATGCTGTCGAGTTGCCCCCGGTCCGCCAGGAGCTCGGCCTCAAGCCGCCGGATTGCCGCCTCGTAACCATGCTCCGACGTGGCGCTGACCGACCGCTCGATGGCCGGCCGCGATTCGCCGGGCGCTACGGAGCGGAGTCCGCCGCCCCGGAGGTGGAGCGCCCCGGCCACCCCGCCACCGGACAGGACCATCAGCACAACGCCCGCCGCCAGCAGCTGAGGCACGGTCAGCGAGAATCGCCGTCGGGGAGCCGGCTTCACCCCGATCGCCGCCGCGACACCGGGCCAGAGATCCGCGCGGGGAGGGCGGTCCTCCAGGGCTTGGGCGCGCCCCATCACCCGGCGGAGTTCGGTGAGGAGCGCTCCGCAGGTGGGACAGTCGGCGAGATGCGCCTCCAGACGCCCACTGTCGGCGGGATCGAGTTCGCCGTCCAGGTAGAGCGAGAGCTGTTCCTGCAGTGGATGGGTCATGGGGTCACCCCAGCGTCTGGCGCAGAGCCATTCGGGCATAGTGGAGTTGCGACTTGGACGTTCCCACCGAGATGCCGAGCAGGCCCGCGATCTCCTGGTGGCGATAGCCTTCCACGTCGTGCAGCACGAACACCTGGCGGGCCCCCGGCGAAAGGCCAGCGATCGCGGTCTCGAAGTCCACGCCTGCCGCGGGGGGGAGCGGCCGGGCGGGATGGTCCAATCCACCAGCCGGCTCTTCCACGAAGAACTTCCGCCATCGGCCGCGCGCCGAGCGGCGATTGAGCACCACATTTACCGCGAGCCGGTGCAGCCACGTCCCGAAGGCGGCCTCCCCCCGAAACGTCCCCATCTTCTGCCACGCCCGGATCAACACTTCCTGGGTCACATCCTCCGCGTCCTCTCCCATCATCCGGCACACCAACGTGTGGATCCGGTTCACGTGGCGCCGATACAGTCGCTCATAGGCGCTCGCGTCGCCGCTCGCGGCGAGGGCCGCGTCCACGGCGTCGGCGTCAGGGGCTACCGCGTCGGAGGTCCGCAGGGTGCTGGCGTCCAGTGAAGTGGGTGTCATGCGCGTGATTGGACAGCGCACGAGGGGCTACAGTTGGAACCCGGGCGGTCCGGTCCTTCTGGCCGCCTGGGTCAGGTTATCCAAGTGCCACGCTGACAACAACTTGGGCAGGTCTGCCTCCGGCTCAATGGCTGTGGGTGCGGAACCCAATATAAGGAAGGCTCGGCCGTCTCCCCCCGGAGGGCGGGGCGTGACCGACGCCTATCTCGGCATCGATCGAGCCGGAGCTGCCCCGTCAACTGACGCAGACGGCAATCCGATGCCCCGCAGAAGGCGTGAAGAGTCAAGAGATAATCCGGCCGGAGCATCGCAAACACAGAAAAGCCGGGAACTTGCGTCCCCGGCTCTCCTGCCCTCCCGCCGGTCCCCTCCGACCGGCGTCTCCCTCACACGGAGCTGCGACTACACCTTTACTCCTGCCAGTGCCCGGACCAGATCGGTCGAGGACACCACACCAGCCAAGCGGCCCTCGTGCTCGACAAAGAGCCGGTGAACTTCGAGATACAGCATCCGTTGCGCGGCATCCTTCACGAGCGCATCGGGGGTGATCGTCTGGGGCCGCGGCGTCATGATCTCTTGCACTAAGGTCTCTGCGAAGACGGCCTCCCGCTCTTCGGGATCGGCGTGCTCCGCGAGGGTCTCCAGGATGTCGCTGTTGGAAAGGACCCCTACCAATCGCCCGTGATCGTCCACGACCGGCACACCAGAAACGTGGCTTTCAGCCAGCAGAGCGATGGCATCCATGAGGCTGTCGGTGCCCCGGATCGTCTGGAGCTGGGTCTGCATCACATCTGCGACGTGCATCTGGCCCTCCAGGAGGGGTTCCTGCTGACAAGCAATACGCACCCTCGCAAGTGAACGAATCGTGAAGCGCCCATGAGAGTAGATTGGCGAGACTGGCAGCCCTGCGATCAAACCCCGGGGCGGCTGCCGGCATCCCATTCCGTGATGACCCCTCGCCCCTCCGTGCCGTGAACGAGACGGTCCTCCGTGCCCAGCAGGGTGATGCAGCGGCTTTCCGCATGCTCTACGAGTCCCACGTGGGGCGGGTCCATGCCGTCTGCCTCCGGCTGGCGGGCGACCGGCGGGAGGCTGAAGAGCACACACAGGACGTGTTTGTCCGGGCCTGGGAGCGGCTTTCGACTTTTCGGGGGGAGAGCGCCTTTTCGACATGGCTGCATCGCCTGGCGGTGAACGAGGTGCTCCAGGCCCGCCGCTCGGCGGGGCGTCGCTCGGCCCGGGTGATGCTCACCGATGAAGCGGAAACGATCGAGCGCACTTCCCAGCCGAACGACCCGCCCTCACCCGACCTGGAGCAGGCCATCGCGGGACTGCCCGAAGGGGCGCGGATGGTGTTCGTGCTGCATGACGTCGAGGGATACCAGCACCAGGAAATCGCCCGGATGTCCGGGATCGCGGAGGGAACGTCCAAGGCGCAGCTGCATCGCGCGCGTCGGCTGCTGAGGGAGGCTCTGGAACGATGAGTGACTGCGACGAGATCCTGGCCTTGCTGGACGAGTACCTCGACGGCTCCCTGGTGGCCGCCGAGCAGGCCCGTGTCTTCACCCATCTGGCAGGATGCGAACGCTGCCGAACGGAGGCGGAGGCCGTCCATGCCCTGCTCGCCGAGACCCGCAAGCTCCCTCGCTCCGTGCTGCCGACGCGGGAACTGTGGAGCGGGATTGAGGCGCGGCTCGGCGGCTCGGCGGCTCGGCGGCACGGCGGCCCGGCCAAGTGGCGGCGGGTGCCGGCCCTGGCCTTCCAGGCGGCAGCCGCCATCAGCCTGATCCTGCTGGGCGGGATGCTTGCCACCGGCTGGCAACACCGCCCAGGGGCGACCGATTTCTCCGCTGAGCAGGCCCGCTATGCTGCGGCGAGCGCGGAGCTGGCAGAGCGTCTCACTCGGGAGCCGACCCATCTCGCACCAGCAACCCGAGCCGTCGTGGAGCGGAATCTGGCCATCGTGGACGCGGCCATCCGGGAGGCTGAGGCCGCCCTGGCTCGCGACCCGGGCAGCCAGACGTTGGAGCAGATGCTGGTGGCCCGGTACGAGCAGCGGCTTGCCTTGCTGCGACACGCGATCGAGAACGACCGGACGGAGA
>Ga0315273_10001581_pt1 | contig 26078 bp, 47 predicted proteins | sample YL17G02_0_MG_FD_205753 | JGI IMG/M metagenome (GOLD analysis project Ga0315273, IMG submission 205753) | Sediment microbial communities from Yellowstone Lake, YNP, Wyoming, USA - YL17G02_0 | ecosystem: Environmental > Aquatic > Freshwater > Lake > Sediment | place: USA: Wyoming | collected... | reverse complement strand
AGTAACACGTCGAACATTCGCATGGTCTCTCCTATCGCAGCTGCGAGAGCTACTTGTACTCCGACAATCGCCAAACCTCTTCGCCCACGCTGCGAGCGGCACGTTCCACGCACGCATACGTGTAGTCCATACCTCCCTTGCGGTACGTTGCGGCGTCGGGGTCGCTACTGGCGAACACGTTGACGTTGCCTACCAACGTGCCCAGCGATTGCGGGCCCAGCGCGAGCGCGCGGCGCACCGCAAGCTGGAGCCACGTTATCCCGGCAGCATCCAGCCCTTCGGGCCAGTCGCCCGCTTGACGTTTCACATGAAACGGATCGTACATAAATCTCTCCCTTCGCACTCGCGACATGCGAGCGGTACTAGTGCGCGGCCACGGTTGCCAACCGTGTTGAGCCTGGCGTGGCGCCGCGCTGGTGCTACTTCTCCGGCTCCGGCGTGTCGACGTACTGCTGGAGGAAACCGCAGACCGCGAGCGCGCCAGGTAGCGCCGTGCGGTCCTGGCGAATGCTCAGACGACGCCGTGCGGCTTCCCGCTTGCGCTTGCGCGGCTTGGTAACCGTCTCGTGATCGTCGTGATCGTGGTGCGTGCCGGACATGGTAGATCTCTCCCTTGCTCGCAGCTGCGAGCGGTTACGGTGAACGTGTAATCCGCAACACGGTTGCGGGTGTAGTGAGTGTCAGTCGCGCGGATTGTGATCGTTTTCCGTATTCAGAGCGATCCGTGCCGCGAGCGCGTCCTGGTGAGCTTGCTCTGTTTTTGCTTCCTCACGTCGCGCAGCTGCGAGCATGTTCTGCGCGTTGACGATGGCGCCCTGGTGACGCGCTACCTCGCACCGCGCGCGGTGTGCGGCGTCGCGAGCTTCCTCGGTCACGAGATCTGCGCGTAGCGCGTCCAGCGACGCTGCTAGCACGTCGTCGGCGGTATGCCACGCGTCGAAATCGCGGCTCGTCTGACACGCGCCAGCGTCGATTTGCGCCGCGCGAGCGCGCTTTGCGTGACGCACGATTGCGTCTACGCGGTCCATTAGCTCTTCCCGGTCCATCGGTCTCTCCCTTCATGCTCGCAGCTGCGAGCGTGACGTTGCCGCAACGCGTTTGCGTAGCGGGTGCAGCTGGTACTAGTGCGCGGCCCCCGTTGCCAGCGGGGCGAGGCAAGCGAGCGCCGCGCTGCGAGCTAGAACGCGCGCCGGTGTTCCGTGATTGCTCCCTCTCCCTCGCATTCATCGCAGTACGCGGGCGGATTGCAGCCCGGATAGCCGCAAGGCTTGGCGCCGCGCCGCCCCTGCGGTGTCTGCGCCACGCGGGACGACGCGGCGGGTGCCTGCCCCTGGTACACGGGCACGGGGATCGTCCAAGCGTCCGGCTGGTACTCCGGCGACCCGCCGGGAAGCGACGCCGTACCGCCTCCGCGCGCCGCACTGGCGCCACGCTGCGAGCTTGCCGTGCTCGCGGCCACCGTTGCCGCACCCTGCGAGCCGCGAGGCGTCTGCGAGGCTACCAGAGCGCTCGCGCGGCACCACGCGCCCATGTCGGGGAGCAGCCACGCCACCAGGCGCGCATCCCAAATGCCGCCAAGATCCTTGATCTGCCCACGTACCATGTACGTGTCCCCCGACAGTACGAGCCCCGCGTCGCGACGACGCGCGCACTCGGCTTTGAATTGGTCCCGATTCATGGTCGGATCTCTCCCGTCTCGCGCCGGTCACGTGACCGGCGCGTGTTCCCACGCTACGCCGCGCGCGATTGCGCGGCGGTACTAGGATCTGGTGCGCGGCTCCGGTTGCCAGCCGGACGGGGCGAGCCCCTGCGAGCGTGCGCCGCGCGAGCGCCCTGGTAGCGAGCTACCAGGGCGCCGGTCCTGCTACTGGCGGCGGAACGTGTCGGCCTTGCCCGCGCTCGTGACCGGCGCGGGCAGGTAGCCCACGGCGGACCCTGAAACGAGCCACTGGCCGATCGCCGCTTCCGCGTTGCGCCGCACTTCGCCGTCCTGCTGCTGTACGTACCGCGTCCAGCCTTGCGCCAGGTCGGCGCGTACCAGCTTGCTCGGGTCGCGGCGCTCCGCGTGGTACGCCGCCGCGAGCCCTTGCACGTGAGCCTCGGTCTTACCAGGGATCAGCCGGGCAAGCTCGCCCTGCTGGGCGGTAAGCAAGCTGCGCCAGAATCCGGGGATCGCTTGCTCGATTGTCATCGGGCGAGGCGCGGGCGCGGCGGGCACGGGGAGCGCGATCTCGGCGGCGCGGTTTTTTCCCCACGCCGTACAGAGCACGTCGATCGCGACGCGCGCCGCCTCGACCATGGCGTTGATATCCGCGAGAATCGAGCCGCTGTGTCGGCGCCGATCGATCTTGCTGCCCGCGTTGTACGTGCTCGCGTTCAGGCACCGCAGCAATTCGACCCCGCCGCCGCCTGTGAAGCTGCCGCCGCCGTCGTCGCGCGAGCCGAACGTCCCGTACCCACGGAACGCCTCGCCCACGGCTTGCTCGGCCACGGGGGTGGCGGTCCACACCGACGCGCGAAGCTCCCATCGCGTCGTGCTCGGGTTGTAGGCGAAGCTGCCCTTTGCGTCGGTGGGCAGGCCCGCAAGGATCTGCGGAACGACGGCGGGCGCGTCTGCCGCCACGTAGCTCTGCGAGACGATCGCGAAGACGTCGTGGGGCGTCGCGCGCGTTCGCAGGCGCATCTTGACGTCCGGCGCTCGCATGCACTCGAATCGCAGGATCTCTGCGATCTTCGCCCGATCTTCCGAGATCCCGCGCGTGTCGCGATCCGCCTCGCCCTTCGCGTATTCGTCGGCGATCCGGTTTCGGAGCCCGAACACGTAGCTTGCCATGGGGCTGTAGAAGCCCACCCCTTGCGCGTTGCGCTGGTCTAGCCGCACCACGAGCCCACGGATCGCCTGCTCTGACAGATTGTAGCCCGCGACGGCGATCTTGCCGTTGACCGTCAGCTGACGGGCGAAATCCGCCGCTGACATGTCGTGATCCGTGCGCCCTTCCCGCTGGACGTAGCCCATCAGGTCCGCGCCCGCGACGGCGATCGGCCCCTGCTGGTCGTGTTCCAGCTGGCGGGCGGTCTGGGTTGCGTACCCTCCCGCCGCCATGCGCGTGCCCGTCGCGTAGTATTGCTCGCCCGCGTCGACCTTGACGCCCCCCGCGTTCAAGGCGGCGTGTTGCGCTTCGATGCGGGCGCGTGCCGCCTGGTCGACGATCTGCCCCCCTTCCCCGAATTCGGAGAACCGGCGTTCCGGTCCCTCGCCCCCCGTGACCGTGGGCGCACCCTCGGTGCCGTTGCCGGTAGCTCCGGCGCTCGCGGGGGCAAGCCCCGCGTCCGTCGCCGCGCTCCCGAGGGTCGACCGGCTCACGGCGGGCGCATGGCCCGCGCTCCCGTTGCTCGCGTCGTGCGCCCGCTCTGCACGTCCGGCGCTCGCGCCGCCACCGTTCGCCGTGGTACGGTGGGGGCCGTTGCTCCCTCCGTCCGTTCCCGCCACGAGCGGCAAGGGGCCGTCCGGGATCGTGGTGAAGATCGGCGGGTCGGCGGTGAATGCCGCGCCCACGAGACCTAGCGCCGCCACCTTCGCCCCGACCCAGGCGCTTACCGCGCCCATGTCGCCCTGGTACGTCTCACCCTTCCAGCTTACCTGATGCATGATCGTCTCTCCCTGGCTCGCGCCTGAACGGCGCGCGACGTGCCGCGAGCCCGAAGACGCGCGGCGGTTTCGCGGGTGACACCCCGCGACGTGGTTCGATTGCAAAGAGCGCGCCGAGTGCGCCGGAGCACACCTAACGTACTGGAATCATTGTACCACGGTTCGCGCGGCCAGTGTGACGGAAACGTCCGGGCTCGGATCTGGTGCGAAGTGTTCGCACCTGTATGCGAAAAGTGTTTCGCACTGTGACATTTGTACCACACCGCGACGGAGCGTCTCTAGGACGCTACGGCTCGGCCAGGCTCGGCCAGCCGTTTAGCCCGATCCGAGCCTAATCCTACCAGGCCAGGCCAGGGCTCGGCCAGCCCGTAGCGGGCTCCCGGCGGGCCCGTTCCAGGCAAATCCGGCTTACGGGCGGCTTATAGCCGACCTAAAACCGCCTGATCTGGGCGTTTTAGACGTCCGTAACCGGCGATTATGCGCCCGTGTGCGCCCACGGGCTCACGGCCATGCGCCCGTGGGCGCTTGCGGGCGCTTCGCCTGCGCCCGTGGCGCACGTCCGGCGCATGCGCCCGCACGCGCTGCGCCGCCATGCGCCCGCTGTTTCGCGCGCTATTTCGCGCTCTTGCGGGCGCATCCGGCGCTGCCCGCGAAGGCTCCTGGCGGCTGTTACGGCAGGCTCGCAGCCGCCGAATCATGCCCTGGAACCTACCCGCCAGGGCCGGATCACACGCTCCTGCCACCCTCGCCTGCCCAGGATGCGCCACAACACGCTTGCAGGCGCCAGCGCACACGTTGGCAGGGTACGACGACTCGACGCGCCAGCGTGGCGCCTGAGCAGGGCGTGAGCCGCGCCAGAGCAGGGCTAGGGCACGCTCGGCGCGATGGATAGAGCGCGATGCGGGCGTAGCTCCAGACCGCTTGCGAGTGCTGCCGCAGGCATTTAGCGCACAATTTCCTACACTGTCTCAGAGGCAGCGGGCGAGGCTCTGGTGCCTGGGAAGCCTGGGCAACGGGTGAGGCGGGCGAGGCTCTGGTGCCTGGAAGCCTGCTCCTGGGCAGCGGGCGAGGCTCTGGTGCCAGAGTTCTTACTACCGCCGCGCCTGGCCTGCCCACGCCTCCGGCAGCGAGAACCCACCAGACAAGCGTGCGTTTCTCCTTGCATGCATGACCACAAATCACCTACGTTCCGCACATGGACAACACCAAAAACTCGCCCGTTGCAGTGCTCGACATGTGCTGCGGGGGGAAAAAATGCCCCGTGAACACGCTGCATGTGGACGGATCGCTTGAAGTTTTCGACGCCGAGACGGGCTCGCAGATCGTCTACACCGCAGAGCAGCGCGAGCAGCTTCGCATGTGGCTCAACGGTCAGGCACACGCTGCGGTCGTCAAGGGTACTTGAGCGACCGCTGTTCCACGTGCGGAGAAGCCACGCCCAACCGGCGTGTGCGGCGTATGCACGAGTCTCACCATCGGCTGCACCCGCCGCCTGTGCTCCGTGCCCCGCGCACGGAGACCACGGCAGCGGGCAAGCTCGCAGAGAGCCTGGCAGAGTCGCCCCATGCACGCTCAGGCAGTGCAGGCGCGCGGGCGCTGGAGCGCGCGGCAGCGGGCTTCGCAGATCTCACGTCGACACGTAGAACGTCGACAACGGCGCCGAACGCTTCTGTGCCGCCCAAGAGCTTGAAGCTCGACAGCGCGTGGCTCACGGCGGTTGCAGAGCGCGCCCAGTCGGGCCCTGATGACGAGCCTGATTATTCTCTCATCGGCAGACCGCCTAGCAGGAGTACCTAGATGCCTGAAAACGTGTGGCTTCTGCTGCTCGAAGCCGTGGGCGCTACCGTGGTGTTCACGCAGGGCAGCATCTTCAAGGGCCTGCGGGATCGTGGGCCGCAGCTCTGGCAGGAGTTCGCGCACTGCCCGCTCTGCGTGGGGGTGTGGGTGGGGATGCTGCTGCGGTGGTTGCAACTGCGTGAAATACTTGCAGCAAACGCGGTTGCTGGCGGTGTGACGGAGCTGTCGTTGGCAGGCTGGGTGGTTGTCCTGGTGGGCTTCGGCGCGACGACGGGAATGCTCGCGCTGCTGATGAAACGCGTGTACGACTTCCTGGAATCTGGATCAGTCTGCTGGGATCAAGACCTGGAATTCGGCAAGGAATACATGGAGGATCATCGTAAAGACCTCCAGAACATTCACGATGTGTCTCGACATGAGCGAGAGATTGGTACACTGCCTCCCCGCCCGCCAGGGAGTAACTAACATGAAAAACCGCTTCTTCGAGCCGCCGCACAGCCGCGTGAAATCGACCGCCTGGGTCATGTACCGCAACGCTCTTCGCCACATCAAGGAGCCTCGCGTCGTCGAGGTCGTGATCGACCATCGCTGCGGTCACACTGACGCGTGGGTGCCGGTGCCTGACGAGGCACGGAGCGACTACGACAAGCTTCAGGAGCATGTGAAAATGCTCGGCGGTGACGCTGAGAATTTCGCGTGGAACGTCAGGCCGCAGGTGAGTTAGTCGTCGAGAATTTCACCGTTCTGTAGTGCTCCAGGTTTTCTGAGCAGAGTCTCGACTGCATCGTAGATACCGTCTTCGTGCCAACTCATTTTTGTCCTCCGTACGGGATGTTCAATTTGTCCACCGCAGCACGCTTCGCAGCCTCCGGTCGACGGTCGTAACGCTTCGTAGTTTCAATGCTTTCGTGCCCTGCAAGCTCCGCAGCGATGCTGATGTCGCCTGTCTTGTCGATGATGTCGGAGATGAACGTCCTACGGGTGTCGTGAGGTGTGAGCTTGGGAACACCTGCACGTTGCGAAATCCACACGAGAATCAAGGCGAACGAGCCCTCGGCGAGACTCTCCTTGAACGTCGCACCCTTGTGACGATCGACAGCCTGAAAGATGAATCCCGCCACATCACCGCGCACGCGAAGCCACGCCATGAGCGCAGCCTGTGACCGCTCGGGTAAAGGCACGAGACGATCCTTGTGGCCTTTTCCTCGTACAAACAGCTCGCCTGTTGTCGGACGGTAGTCTTTCACCTCAAGACCAGCGACCTCTGCGAGGCGCAGACCGCCTCCGAACATCACGGCGAGAAGAGCTGAATTTCTGACTCCGATCGCGTCCTCGCCTGCGTGAGCGAAGAGCTTCTCCATCTCGATGAACGGCACGTACCTGCCCGCAGGCAGACTGCTGCCCTTGATGGCAGGCAGCGCCTTCTTGGTGCAGATCCGCATGTAGTCTTCGGTATCGATGAGCTTGAGCTGCCAGGCCTCGTAGACGACCCCACGCAGGGCGCACAGAGCGTGGTTCGTGGTCGCTCTGCCGACGCGATCATTGAGCCTCTCTCGGATGGCCAAGCAGTGCTGGTAGCGGAGCCTGTGCCACGGGTACCACGCGAACCCAGGCGGGTGTTCTTGCCCCGAAGCCACCTTCACGATGAGCAGGAGAGCGTTCGCCATGGCTCGTTTGCTCTTGGGCGTCATCCCTCGTTTCAGGTACACGAGGGCAGGATTGTGGTCGTTGGGCAGCGCTTCAACCGACGTGAGATCAAGTACTTGCACGTCAGCAAACACGAGTTCTGCGCTCTCGACAGGTGCTTCTGGAGGGGTACCGAACGGGTCAGCCACACTGGACAATATATCTTGTCCACCTGGTACGAGCCACGTGCGATTTGCGCTTGACGTGCCTGCGTTATGCGTGCATAACGCTCGCATGCCAGAGACGGAAAAACGCACCCACATCAACGCACATCAAGTGCGGCAGGTGGCTGTGGATGCAACGTGTGATCCGCGCAGCGTTGAAAAATATCTCGCGGGTAAGACTCTCAAGCCGATGACGCGGGAACGCATCGAGAAGGCCCTCAGGGCGCTCGGGCTGGGCGATCTGGTGCAGAGCGAGGGACCCAAGGTTCCGTGGGTGATCAAATGAACCGTGCTTATCTGGTTGACGCCCACAACGAAAGAACAGCGCCATGATTTCGCAGCGATCCCGTAACGCATTGATTTGTGATCAGTTAGTCGGTGCTTATCCGGTTGACGTGAGCCGAGTGAGCGACGACCCAGAGCAAACAGAAATGCTGAACGAGGATCACTACTCGTGGGACTGGCGACTCGTTCGACCTCCTGCTGAGTGGTTCAACTTCACTGCTCGGCAACTTGCAGAATCGGCCAACGACCCGGATGACATGGGGTTTTGGCTGGCGTTAGAAGCGAACGATGTTGCCGAGTTCCTGGCGGAACGTCCAATCATGGCAGACCACGCAGGCACCGTGATCGACGGTTGGCATCGACTGCGGGCGTGGTTTTTCCATCATCTCGACGCCGATGGCTTTGGTCCGCCAACGCTGGTTGGTTTTAGGAGAGGCACTTTCCCGAAGAAGTGTCAGTAATGGGCGTCAACCGGATAAGCACGAAATGAACCTCAAAGAAGCACTACTCGCTGTTGCGAAAACGCCCGAGGACGTGGAGGAGTGGGGCAGCAACCGTGGCATCCGTCGTCCCGACTGGCCTACGGAACTGTACGTCGTTCTTTCTATTGCAGGAAGTATGGCACCCGACGCGATGTGCCACGGCAAGTTTTTCAGGAGCTGGCATCCCGCGCTTCAGGACATCGTGGCGGACGACTGGGAGGTGGTGCGATGACGGATGCGAAGCTGTTCGCGGCGGTGCCATGAAGAGCGTGAAGCAGTGGCTGGACGGAATCTCGAAGACGGAACCCGTCGCACTGTCGCCGATCTTGCGCGCGGTGCAGATCGACGCCATTCGTGCACTCGCGCAGCGTCTTCAAGACTACGGAGGCGGAACGCACCGAGTAGCAGAGGAGATGATCGCAGAGATCGAGCGCAGCGAGGACAGCTACGCGGCTGGGGTAGGTGTCGCGTGATCGAGAGCGGTGAAGTGAGGATGATTTTTCGCCTGACGAAGCCGCAGCGAGACGCGTTGCTTCTGGCGTCCACCAAGGACGGCTGTCCCAACACGCACCCGCGCGTGATGCTGCGTCTGGAGGAAAATCGGTTGGTTGTCTCGCATACGTATCTGCCACGCACCAGCAAATCGTGGATCACGAAGGGCGGAGAGCTTGCTCTGCGCGCCAAGCCGCGTAACTCGGTGTGGTGGCCGAGCCTTCCTGATCTCGAAAACTCCCATTCGGTTCGCAAACTCGTGGTGTGCAAAGGGTGCGATAGGCCTGGTCTCGATCTACCGAAGCTCGAAGGCCTGTCGATGCACGCCACGTGCATCGTCATGCACCACGGCTGGCAGGCGCTCGCGACGCTGCCTCACGCAGAGCTGAACAAGATGGTGGCGCAGGATTTCGGACATCTGGGTCTCACCATCGTTGATCTTCAAGAAGTTCTGGGTTGGAAGGCGCCGTGATTATCGATCATCCCGTGTGGCAGAAGGTGCTGCCGTACCTGAAACCTCCGAGCAAGGGACGACAGAACTTCGATTTTTCGTTTCCTGCTGACGTACGAGCAGAAGCTCTGGCTGTACGCGTGGAATGCGTAGCGTGTAGAAAAATGATGGCTCCGTTCAGGGCACGCAAGCAGGGATCGACACGATCACGCGTAGTCGGTACCGCGACAGAGGGACACATATTCTACTCGGGTGCCTGCCCAGGTGATCGAGACAAAGGGTGTTCGCGGACAGGAGCAGCCAAGCAACACAAGAAAGAGCTGCTTGAATTTCTGGGTTTCGGTGATTACACGACACCGAAGCGTGGCAAGCTCGCTGTCGCATCTGGAGGCTGACCCGTGCTCAAGCCCTTCTTCACTTACTACGGCGGCAAGTACCGAGCCGCTCCCCACTATCCAAAGCCGCAGTACGGCACCATCGTCGAGCCGTTCGCGGGGTCGGCAGGGTACAGCCTCCGCTACCACGAGGCGCGCGTGGTGCTCGTCGAGCGCGACCCGATCATCGCAGGTCTCTGGCGGTACATCGTCGGGGCCAGTGCGTCTGATTTCGCAACGCTGCCGGATCTCCGCGCAGGAGAAACCGTAGACGATCTGAGCGTGTGCCAAGAGGCCAAGTGGTTGATCGGCTTCTGGTTGAACAAGGGGGCCGCTTCGCCGTGCAAAACACCCTCCGCTTGGATGCGGAGTGAGATCCGCCCGAATAGCTACTGGGGGCAGGCGGTTCGAGATCGGCTGGTCGCGCAGGCTGGCAGTGTGAAGCACTGGCGCGTCATCGAGGGCAGCTACGGGGACGCTGTGGTGGACAGCGCGGCAGGCAGCGAAGTGACGTGGTTCGTCGATCCGCCGTACGAAGGCGCGGGGCGGCTGTATCGCCACTCCGCCGTGGATTACGAGCACTTGGCGCACTGGTGCGTGGATCGTCCAGGTCAGGTGATCGTCTGCGAGAACAGCGGCGCGACGTGGCTTCCCTTCGAGCCCTTCCGCACCATCAAATCGACACCAGGCTCTCGCGGAAAGGGTCACAGCAGCGAGGTCATCTGGCACGCTGACGGACCCGGCATGGCACTGGTGGAGGCGTAGATGCTCCTGCTCGACTTCCTCGACTGGCCCGCATCGCTTCCTATCGAGGGAGTGAGGCGGCGGATCTTCTCCGGCAACCCACCACACGCGCCGTACGTTTACGGCTGGGTCATGGACCCTCTCGGCAGGCATACGACCGACGCGGAGAAGCAGTGGTTGCGCGCTCACGGGTTCAAGTTCTCTGGCGGGAAGTGGCACCGCCAAGACCCCAAGGAATAGGTGCGTGGTGTATGAACCGGATAAGCATGGTTGCAACTGCGGCGTCCCGCTCGACGACGACAACGTGCACCCGAACGGCGAGCACGAGGCGTGCCGCAAGTGCGGCGACAAGGCGGAAGTAGAGGACGCCGGATGAACCGACTCTCGGATGCCCACGTTCGTCTCTCGGGGGGTAGCCCCCGGCGTACGATCTTGGCATTCGCGCTGGTCGTACTCGCGCTCGTTGCGGGGTTTCTCGTGCTGCGCTTCGTCGAGGCGCCGTTCGCGCTCTGGCGAACCGGCTACCAGAACTACCTGCACTGCCGGTCGTCGGCGCGCGCCTGGGCGGACCGCCAGGCGACGGCGCTGCCGGAGCACTGGGCCGCCGAGTGCGGGCTACCGACGCAGTGGGCGTTTGGCGACGGCGACTGCATCGGAAACTCGCTCGGGCTCGCGGTGCCCGTGCTGCCGTGCCTGGCTGAGTGGACCGAGGCGCCAACGGGAGAACTTCAGCACCGCTGGCTCTTGTGCCACGGGAACGACGCCGGAGATCCTGACCAATGCCGATAGGAGAACCTGATGAGCGACAACGAAGCCTACGTACGAAAGATCCTGAACGCGACGGTGACCGTTCAGAAGCTCTCCAAGACTCATGTGCTGGTCCGAGTCCAGAGCCTCCTGTTCAAGAAGGACTGGCAGGTTCCGGTGGAGGATGCCCGCTGGGTACGGGACCGGCTCTTCGAGATGGTCCTGTAGCTACGAAAGAACCTCCGCCGATCAGGAAGATCCTGATCCGCGAGCGACTACCAGATCACATCTGGGTGTTCACGCTGGATTGCGGCCACCGGCTTGTGCTGCACCAGATCACCGAGAAGGGCGCCCAGGCCCGCAAGCGCATGCACTGCGACGCCTGCGCGGCTGCCGTGCAGCGCCAGACCAGCCGCCCCATCGTGGACGGGATTCGCACCGACCTATGCGTGATCGAGGTGCCGTGCCCGTGGCCCGCCTGCGGCGCCAAAGTCGGCGAACTCTGCCGCGGCGCGAACGGCCCCAAGTCGGGCACGCACTACCAGCGCCGCGAGAACGGCGTGCGATTTCGACGCAAACGCCCGCTCAAGTGGGGCACCAACGGAAAGAAAGACCTGTGAGCGATCCCTACCGAGAGCAAGGCGGCGAACCCGGCGCGCGTCGCACCCCCTACCCCGTACCTACGCGCGAGCAGATCATTGAGGCGCTGCACGCGGCCGTGGCGCGAGGGCCCTCGCCGTCGGCGCGCATCGGCATCGAGTTCGATCCGTCGGCACGATACTGGGTCGCTCGCATCGGCACGTTCGACGCGCGGGCCCAGACGCCCGACGGAGCTTTCGACTCGCTCGCGACCGTGCTGCTCAAGGAGATCGCGCAGAGCATCGAGAAGGCCACGAAAGCCAGCGACCTGTACGCGGCGTACTGGCGCGGTTGAGAGTGCTACGCTCGTGAACGCATGAGGTTCTTTCAGGCGTACCTGCTCTGTGGCGCTTTGTGGGCGTTCTGTAACTTGTTTTTGACCGACGTCGGCCGCGTGATGATCGCCACGTCGGACCCGAGGTACCGCAAGCCGATGCTCCTCGGCGCGCTCCTGGGGCTCTTGATCTGGCCGGTCGGGCTGGTGTTTTTCTTGAGCCCCAAGGCAGCCCATTGGCTCCTGAAAAGACTCACCGACCTGAACCAGTAGCTACCGCGCGGGCGGGTGGAACACTGGGATCTGGTTGACCTCCGGCGGTCTGCTCGACAGGTAGCAAATACACGCCAGCGCCGCGGCGCCCACGACCGGCATGCAGACCGCCATCGCGAGGCCCGTCTTGGTGCCGCCTCCTATGAGCGCGCCCATCGTAGCGAGCCCCGAGGCTACCCCGGCCGCCGTGAGCCCAGGCGTACCTACCGCCGCGACGGTGGCCAGCGCGGCTGCCGTGCCCGCGGCGCCACCGAGGACGCCCGCCGTGCGGCCGTTGCCGCGCGCGTTGCGCTCGCGGGCATCCAGGTACGGATCGTCCGGCAGGAACTCGTGAATCGCCCGGCTCGCCACGAACGCCGGAGCTACGGCCAGGGCGCCGATACCCATGACGCCGCCGGTGGGTGCGAGCCCGAGCCCGATGGCGCCCGCGGTCATCGCGCTGGTCGCCGCGACCGCGGCGCCCGCCGCCGTGAACCCGTGCACCATTTCGCTGTGGTGGTGGCCGGTCTTGCACCAGCGGGCGAAGTGCTCGCAGTTCGCGCCGAGGTTCTTGCGCTCGTCGCGGCCGAGCATGCTGCGCGCACGGGCAACAACAAGCTCCGGGTGAAAGCACGTCGCGTACTCGATCACGGCATAGGGTTCGCCCTGGTGAAAGTCCTCCAGCGGCGCGCGCCGGATCACGCCGTCGCCGTGCCAGGAGATCACCTGGCCAAAGCCCTCGTAGATCCCGTGATGCTTGTAGACCAGCCGGTGCGCGCGCACGTGGTCACCGGGCTGGACGCGGCGGTACGTACGACGCACGGGGAGCATGACTCAGCAGAAGGGGCTTTTGATGCAGGCGTTTCCGCCCGGGTACCACACGTGACAGGGCGGGCACGGGTTCTTCACGCAGTTCCCGTTGTCGTCGAAAACATCGTTGCGGTCCTTGCACCAGTTCAGGCACTTGCCCAGTGTCGGATGCCAGAACATCGGAGGCGGACACTTGGTCGGCTCCTGCGACGGTCCCCCGGTCGGCATCGGGCACGGCAACTGCGGCGCGTTCTTCTTGAGCATCGCGTAGATCGCGACGCCCGCGGCGGCTCCGCCGAGGAACCAGCCGACCGCCGCGCGGTTCATCTTGGCCATGCGCCCAGGCTACCAGAGAACTTTGCCCCTGTGCTACGCTGCCGCGCATGCCAGGCGACCACGACGACAGGCCCGTAGAAACCATCGCCGACACGGACCCTGCACCGGAGCCGGAGCTACTGAGCCCGTACCCGCCGGATCTCTTCGAGGACGTGATCTCCGAGGTGGCCAAGGAAGGCGACGGGCTGCGCGGCACGCTGGTCGATGGGCTCAAGCAGTTCGAGTCGCCGCGTAACCTGGAACGTGGCGGCACCACGACCACCCTGTACGACCAGGCGAACGGCGTTCTGGATGCTGGGCTCGCGGTCGCGTACGAGAGTGCAGCGTCGCTCGACGCAGAGCAGTTCGCGCACGGCGTGGTATCGCAGGTGTTCGGGCACCTCGGGATCGACCCCGACAGTGAGCCGCTCACTGAGACCGTGACGGAGATCGTCGCCGTCGCACTCGACGAGTGGGCGCAGCGCCAGCACCCGCTGACCATCCGGCCGTGAATCTTCCGTTCGCCACGGTGCAGGATCACGAGACCCTCGCGCACGTGCTGCTGGGCGAGGAGGACGGCGTGCTCGTTGGCTTCGATCCGGTGAGCCTGGAGCTACTGGAGTTCGAGCCCGACGCGATCGTCTCGACCGTGAGCCTGGACCCGGTGGCCGTGTATTTCGGCGTCGAGGCCCAGTGGGCGGTCGAGGAACAGACTCGCATGGCCGCGAACGCTCCCCGGCGCGGACAGGTGCCCCGGCTCGTGCCCCGCGGCGATCGGTTTCCGTTGCTGCCCAAGGGCGTGCTCTCGGGCTACCCGACGGCGGCCAAGGTCATCCGGCAGTTCCGCGAGAACCCGCCCAGCGTGGATTCCGTGCGCGTCTCGGCGCTGTTCGCGGTCTCGACGGTACGTACGAGCATCGAGGAAGCCGAGGAGAGCTTCCTGTGCTTCGCCGACCTGTACGCGCAGCACGAACGGCAGATGCCGAGCACGCGCGAGATCCGCGCCTGCTTCCGTGGGCTCTACGATCAGAAGAGCGAAATGTTCGCGCGCGTGGGCGAGTACGCGCCGGTGATCCAGCGAGCTATCCAGTCCGGCATGAAAGACCTGGAGCTACGACGGTTCCTCGCGCTGGAGACCGACCTGCCTGCCGGACTGGGCCTCGCGAAGCTCTCGTTCACGCTCGCGCTCCTGGGGCATGATCTGATCTGCCTGGACGGCAGGCTACTCGGGACCATGTTTCCTGACCCGGATCGTCGGGAACAAATCGAGCGTTCGTACGGCAAGAAGCAGGGGGCTCTCAGCGAGCTTGCGCTCCAGCGGTACGAGGGACTGGAGAGTGCTTTTCTGCGCGGGAACAAGCACTACAACGCGCGTGACCCGCTCGGGCGCGCGCGGGCTCAATGGCTGGCCTGGGAAGCGGTCGGCGGCGCCGGTGCGTCGCACTCGGTCTGGCTCGACGTCGTGAAGGCCGGGATGCACGAGAACCCCGCGCACAACGAGCCCACGTCGCCGATCTGGCCGGACGCCACCGAGGACGAGCGAGTCGCCTGGCTCGTGCGCGCCAAGGCCGACGCGGTGGCCGTGGGGATGGAGTTCGGGAAGGTCGCCTGGCTCTACCGCCACATGTTCGGCGAGTACCCACCGGCGCGCGTCGCGAAGCTCGCGAGCCGGGCCAGGCGCCAGCGCGAGAGCGAGACGCCGTGATCGAGCCGCGGTTCGTCGAGCCGTGCTTATCCGGTTGACGCCCAAGGCACTACAGGTCGAAAACCCACATGATCGCTTTTCGTGTTCACCAAGCGGCCGAGGCTCCGGCCACGGTCCTGGACCCAGGGCGCCCCGACGAATGGGTAGCCTCGGATGAGTCGTACGAGTCACAGCCTCACGGTGTATCGGCGTGTGCCACGCTGGACGAACTAGCGCGATACGCCCGGAAGTATTCCATGCAGATCCAGCCCGGAGATCGGGTCATCGAACTGCGCGGCAGAGAGGGCGACGAGGACCGCGACGAGCACGCTGTCCGCGTCATCGTGAAGCAATATCGCGTCCTTGGCGATGCCGCCGACTGGCTCGCGGCTTGGTCGCTAGACCTCGACGAGATCGCTGACGCCTCCGACGCGGGCGACGACGTACCCATGGACGTAGGTGTTCAGAGGTGGCTCAGACTGCGGCTCGACGAGGGCGGCATGTACGACGCTCGGCCAGACAACATAGATATTCTCCTACGCTTGCAGGCGGTACTACCGGCGATGCCAGAACACGCGTGGAGGCCGCTGTGAGCGGACGAGCCGATCAACCTGTAGTGCCTCGGGCGTCAACCGGATAAGCACGCGTCGAGCTACCGGCGGGCATGACGCTCCTGCACGGGACGGTCGCCGAGTTCGATGGCCCACCGCGCGGACCGGCCTGGTTCACCGACCACTGGGGGCTAGCTACCGGAATTGCCTCGGATCGCAGTGGTCTTGAACAACGTGGCACCCGCATGCGCGTGATCGTGGGCAAGCTCGCGCGCCGCGTGCTCGTGGCCGACCTTGGCACCGATGACGACTACAACGACCTGCTGATGGGCGACCGGATTCGCCGCCGAGACAGCTTACTGGTCGCGCTGATGCGGCACCTGGGCTTCCGCGCTTCGGGCGGCTGGAAAAAGGGCAAGAAAGACGGCGTACGCCTCGCGAAAGCGGTCTGCGACGCCGGGTACGACGGTTGGATCGTGCCTGACTATTTCACGTTTCTGAACGGTACATCTGGCGCCGACATCGTGCTCTGTGAGCCGGAGAAGATCCTGCGGTCCGTGCGGTCCATCGCGCTGCCCGAGCGCCAGGGACACTGGAGCCGCCTGCGGCCCGAGGGCGCGATCGGGTAGCTACCGCTGCTTACCGCGAGCGTTCTTCACGGCGCGAAGAGTCGCGCCCGAGTCGATCTCCTCGACGACGCGGATCGCGTCCTGTAGCCGGTCGAGCAGCGTCAGGTACGCCGACTTCACGCGGCCTTCGCGTCGCGCAGACGTTTCGTTCGGCATGCGCGAAGCCGCTTCGTCGGAGGCCGAGAACGCGATCTCTACGTACTCGATGAGCACGACCAGTCCCCACGATCGACCCTTGCCGCCTGCTGTCGCTACGTCCCGAGCGAAGGCGACGATCTCGTCGGCGAGTCTTGTGGCGCGCGCGCCAAACTTGATCTCGTCCGCGTCGGAGAGTTCCCGGGGCACGCTGGCCAGGGTAGACTGCTCCCCATGCCCGAGCCAAGCCCGATCACGCTCTCCCGCATCGGCAAGAACGAGACCGGCGCGTGCGTGGAGATCACGCTGGACGGCAAGCGCGTCGGGCACCTGGCCTACGCCACGAGCGACGACTACGTAGAGCTTGTCGGCGCGTCGCTCCAGGCGCCGGTGCTGGTAGCTCCCAGGGCGCCCAAGACCACCGGCGCGGCCGAGCCAGAAGCGCCCGAGGAGCAGCCTGGCGCGGCCTGGGTCACAGAGCAGCAGGACAGGTACGTACGAGCCCTCCTGGGCGACGGCGCACGGGTGCTTCGCGACCGCGACGGCAGCGTACGAATCCAGACGCCGCCGGGTCCAGGCGGCGTCGAGGAGGTTCAGGGCGCGAACTGGGACGACGCGTTCCGGGCGACGCTGCGCCTGATGGGTACGTTCCAGGGAGCCGTCAGGATGCTGGCGGACCGCGTGAAGCAGCCAGTGATCGCGCTCAAGTCCAGACTGAGCACGACCGGACAGGACGCTCTCAGGACGGTCCCTGGAGTGTCCGAGGACGACAATAGCTTCAGCGTGGAACCTGCGGCGTAGCTACGAGCAGAACCAGATCGCGTTCCAGCGCGATCTGGCAAATTACTTGCGCACCTGCGCGCCCGAGAGCGGCGCGACCGACATCATCGACGGGGGCCAGTTGTCGAGCCGATGGACGACCTCGGATGCTTCTTTCTCGTCGAGCGAGACCGGATCTCCCGCACGGTCGCGCTTGGTCACGACGATCACGCCGACGATCAGGTTGCCCATGACGACGCGGTTCGCGGGGAGGTTCAGCCGGATGCCTTCCTCGTTGAACATCACGTCGTACCCGACGCAGGCCAAGCACTCGACGTAGCCGCCGACGAGCTTCTGGAGCGTCTCCAGGTCGGATGAGATTTCGCGTACCTCTGCGGGTTTCCCCGGCTCTGCGATCACGACGCGCATGTGGTCTCCTCGGCGGGTTGTCCCGCTGCTGCGTTGATGGTGAGACGATGAAGATGGACGAGTTCTGACTGCGAGAGTTTGCTTCCGACGTAGCCGCCCGCGAGTACGAACGCGATCGGGGTCTTGGTCACGCGTGCCCAGTCGAACACGATGCGCTCGCGCGCGGCCAGGATCTCCGTCGTGATCCCGGGCAGGCCGCCGACGTCGCAGTTCTCGTGCGGGTCCATCCCGGCGTTGTATAGACACAGGTCGAAGCGCGCAGGCTCGTCGGGCAGCAGCCCGCCGATCACCCGGAGGTACTCGTCTGCCCGGCTCACGAGAGTGAGCGTCGAATCTCCCTCTGGTTTGTATTCGTCGAACCCGCTGACGGAGATGTCCAGGCACGCGATCCGGTCGTCGTCTTTGATGATCGAGTACGTACCGCCGCCGCAGTGCGCGTCCAGATCCAAGATCAAGATGCGCCCAGCGCCACATGACAGAGCAGCCTTTGCCGCGAGCGCGAGCCCGTTGAACGTGCAGAACCCCGCGCCTCGGTAGCTCATCGCGTGGTGCAGTCCGCTCGACAGAGATCCTGCGACGCCGTGTCGCATCGCCATGAGGCCCGCCGCCGCGGCACCGCTACTGGATGCGAGTACGCTCGACCACAGACCCGCGTCCCAGTCGAAGCCCTGCGACTCGGCCAGGCCACGAGGCTCGCCGGTACGGACAGCCCGTATGTACTCTGGGGCGTGCACGTCTGAGAGCAGATCCTCGGTGAGCATCGGCGGCGCGCGCAGACTCGCTCCAGCGATCGGCCGCGCGACGAGCGAGTCGGCGACCCACTTCGCCTTGCGGGTCGTGTCGAACTCGAACTCGCTCCGGCAGTAGTCGGCGCTGTAGTAGATTGGCATGTTGTTCACTGGAATGGCCCCTGACTCTTGAACAGCTTGATCAGTACGTACGTCAAGCCGCCGACGTACAGGTGCTCGCGGAGCCATTTTCTGAGCTTGTTCTGCTCGGTCCCCGTCGAGGTGACCATGAGCGCACGGAGCGCGTACAGGATCGCTAGCGGTGCACCTTCCGGTCCGGTGCTCTGCTTGGCCTCCCAGCGGTAGATGGTGCTCGGGTTCACGCCCAGCAGCGCCGCGAACTTCATCGGGCTGAAACGAAGATCCTGGCGTAGCTTCTTGACATCGAAGCGTTCCTCATCCATCAGACCGCTCCTTCCCGGGGTGCCCCAGAAGATCCTGCATGCGCCGATGGATCGCGTCGGCTACTTCTTGGTTGCCCTCGTGTGACCGGAAGCCTCGCCCGGCCTCGTAGCTACGGTCTGCGAGCCTGGCGTTGTACCGAGCCAAAGCGCCCTCGTCGGTGGTCATCATCAGGGGCTCTTTGCCGCGGAGAAACTTCGGAGCTACCTGCGTGTCGGCAAGCAGGATCTCCGGCATGATGATCTGCTTCTCCGGCCTGGACACCTGGGAGATCGCGCTGTCCACGAGCCAGCCCTGCACGATTGCGACCACGTGACCGGGCCACGCGTTCGGGTCGGTCGTAGCGAGCACGTTGCCGGTGTCGATCTGCACCATGTGCACGCCGCGGTTCGCTAGCCACTCCAGGGCTTCCTCGTTGGTCGGCATCCGACCCAGCGCCTCTATCTCTTCGACGCAGCGGCGGTTCATCACGGCGAACTCCACCGAGAGAGCCCGCGCGCTCACGAGCCCGTACCTACGCATGATCTCCAGGCACACCCAGGTCGAGTTCACGCACCGGGCCCTGATGAACACCAGCGGGTACACCTCGGCCGCTGCTTCGGCGTAGGCCACCAGGATCGGGCTTGGCTCGCGCTTGTTCGCGACGACTACGTACGGCGCCAGCGGCTCGCCCTGAACCTGCGCGGCGGTCACGGCTTGTACCTGTCCGTCCACGGGGCCCGCCTCAAGCACTGCTCGATGCGAGGCAAGAGCGCCTCGGCCCTCTTGCGCGCTCGCGACAAGGCTCCGGCGCCTTTGTCCTGGGAGATCGCACCGAGCGCAATCCGCGCCAGGTCAAGCAGCCGGTCCGGGCGCAGCACGCATTCGTCCTCGATATGCTCCATGTGACTCGGCGCAGAGGTCATCTGCTCGCCGCAGTATTCGCACCAGACTCCCATCACGTACCTCCTGGCTTGGCCGCGGCCTCGATCTTCTCGACGTACGCGCTGGCCTGCTCGAACACTTCCTTGGCGCGCAGCCTGGGCAGGCGCACGACCGACCCGCCGATGCACGCCGTGCCGTCGTAGCCCCTGGTGCCCGCCGGAAACCCCTGCGAGGCGATCTCGAAATCGCCCACCAGGAACATGCAGCCGGGACCGTGGCCGCTGAAAAACCTGGCGTCGTTCGTCGCCAGATCCGGCGACACCTTGCGCTCCCAGCTTTCCACCGACGCGAGCGCGTCGGCCAGGACGGAGTGCAGCAGGTTCAGTGCGTTGGCAGGCTCGCTCATAGCTTTTCTCCCCTACGTATCAGCCGGTCGAAGGCGTGCTCGCCCATCGCGTTCGCGGCTCGCTCGCGCGTGCGCGCCGCTGCCTGTCCGACGCCCGTCGAGATCGCGTCGATGCCACCGGCGTGAAGCCAGGCCGTCTCGGGCTCCGTCACGATCGCGCCGTTCTTCATGTAGACCGTCATCGGGCCGAGCACGAGACGCTTGGGCTCGTCCTTACGGGTCCATCGACGCCAGCCCCAGGCGCGACAGATCCGGCACTGGTAGCGGTTCATCACGTGCGAGTGCGCCTCGGGTCGCGCTTCCCACTTATGCTCGCAGGGGCTCATATGCCATCCGGGTCTCGGAAGTTCGCCAGGTCTCGCAAGCCGTCCACCGACCTGACCAGGCCCTTGACCGTCAGGTGCAGTTCGTTGCTACGCCGCGCGAGCCTGACCGAGTGATCCTGAAGCGCCTGGTTGGTTTCGATCAGGACGCGTACGAGACAGAGGACCGCCACGGACTCCTCGGCCGTCCAGTTATCCGCCTGCGAGTTCGCGAGTAGCTCCGGGCGTCCGGTTGCCAGCGCCGCGCCGACCGCCATCGGCAGCCCGCGCACTTCTTCAGCCAGGTCGTTCCACGATCGCAACTTCATACGCGCACCGCCTCCGGGGTCGCATGCGGACCCCACACGTAGATCACGTTCTGGTTCTGGTCGGCGGCTCGCGACATGATCCCCAGCTTGGGTAGGACGTACCGCACGTGCGGTTTACGCAACATGCGCTTGTCTCCGTGGACCGCGTGATTGCCGACGTGCACGTAGGTCTCTCGCGCGAACACACGGGACAACCTGATGATCGTCCCGTCGATGGTCGCCATGCCGTCGTGCCCGCGGGCTCCCGCCGGGAAGCCCTGCGACGTGATCTCGAAGTCGCTGACCACGAACGTGCAGCCGGGCCCGGCGCCGGAGAGAATCCTGGCGTCGTGCGTGTCGCCGTCCGGTAGCTTCTTGCGCTCCCACGTCTCGACCGACGCGAAGAGCTTGCCGACGCGCTCACGGTCGTCATCGCATACCTATCCGGTTGATGCCCAGCGCCGCTACCACCCCTGGTGATCGACGATGCGCGCGTTCGCCACATTGTACGTACTGCGTATGAATCGCCGCAGATGAGCGGGATCACGGAACCACGGCGTCTGGCTCGTGCCGAGATGCTGCTGCCACATGCCATCTCGCTTGCGCGTGAACACCCCGCCAGTGCGTGAGTTTGTCCCCCACTCTTCGACGAGCCCGCCTCGGTCGTCGCCATACTCATCCGTGGCCCCAGGGTTGTATTTGATCGTGATCGTTCTCATGTTGGCCTCGTTCTTGTGTCGTTAGACGTCACCCGGATAGTATCACAGATCGAACGCGTCGCCGGTCTCGTCGGCGGCTGGCTGCGCGCTCGGGTCGGGCTCTTGCTCGAACCCGAACACCTCGGCGTCCGTTTCGGTGGGAGCCGCGTAGCTACCCGACGAGTCGTTCGCGTCCGGGTCTACCCGGACGAGCTTGATGTCGTTGCCGTCGCACCAGCCGCGGACCCATTCGAGCAGCTTGGTCGCGTGCTCCGCGGACATGGCCGAGTACACGGGCCTGCATCCGAGCGAGAGGCACATGTTCGCAAAGCCCTTCTCGAATTGCTTGCCAAGCAACGTGCTCTTGACGTTCAGGCCGGTTGCTCGGATCGCGTCGGCAAGCACCTGCGCCGGTACCTGCTTGTCGCCGTCCAAGAGAAGCTGCTTGACCGCGGGCAGCACGTGCTCCTCGAACGGCATGTAGCTAGTGTCGGAGAGCGAGTACGTGAGGCAGGACGGCATCGACGTGGCGTTGCGTGCAGACGGCATCAGACAGATGGCCACGATCCAGAGGGCCGGGTTCTTGCCGGGTCTCAGGGCCTCGACCGACGCTTCGACGCGCAGCCCTTGTAGGTACGGCGGGCGCGGCAGCCCGAGCGTGAGCTTCTGGCCTGGATCTAGCTTCCTGGCGCCTGCGTAGAGCACGCTGGTCAGGTCGGCCGCGAGTGCGTCCACGCGCTCGTCGGTCAGGTCCGGGTCGTTGTAGATGGTCATGTGGTTCTCCCTTCAGGAACCTGCGCGGGGGCAGGAGGGTCGAACTCGAACGGGTCACGATCGTCGTCGGGCGTCTCGACCGGAGGCGGCGACGCCGCGGCGGGCGCGCGGCCGTCGTAGTCGGCGCCTTGCGCTTCTTCGATAGCTTCTTGCAGAACGAGCAATCCCTCTTCGGTCAGCTTGGCGTACAGCGACCCGTGACCGCGCGAGGCCAGGAAGTTTGACCAGGCCGTCGTGCTGGCCGGTCCCCACTTGCCGTCGATCCATTTCGGGTCGAACCCGAGCCACGCGAGCGCCTGTTGCACTAGGATGATCCCGCGGAGGCTCGTGTCTTTGTTGGCGTCGTTGCACATGCGCCAGACGGCGGTCCCATGAAAGACCGTGAACTTGATCGTGGGCCCGTTGCTCTTCCCGGCGTACGTATGCGGCCCAGCGTGCTCCGGCGGGGACACGCACGGTCCTGCGCCGCGGGATTCTTTGCCGCACATGGCCACCGGCACGAACGTGTGCCTCCCGGCATGCCCGTTGTCTTTCGCACACATGCCCGCGCCCGTCGCCAGGCCGCATAGAGACTTCTTCTTGGGCCACTCGGTCGGTCCTGTGCCCGTGAGTCGCAGGACTTCCCGTACCTCTGCGAGCTTCGGTAGCTTCGCCGGGTTTACTCCGGTAGCGAGCGCCTGTTCGAGCGTAGTCGCAAGAGACCGCAGCAAGCTCACCTTGTCGGCGTCCGAGAGAGACACGAGCGTCGGCGACGTGATCTCCGTCCCGGCCGGGATCTTCTTGCGGCTCGCGGCCGGAGCTACCAGCGGGACCGGGACGGCAGGAGCCAGGAGCTTGCCGTGCTCGATGAGACCGCCGCAGTTGCGGCAGTTCCAGCGGTCGCAGCAGTCTGCCCATTTTCGCTGGCACCCACCGCACGAGTACGTACCAAACGAGTACGTACCAAAGTTCCCAGTGCAATCCGACCCGAAACTGCCACACCCGCACACTTCATGGTCCGCGGGCTCCAGGTCGTCATGCTGGCAAGTCTCCGGGTCTATCTCGGGTTCGGGAAAGCGTCGCATGACTAGTACGCTGCCCCAAGGTAGACGAGCGACGACGGGCGCGTATGCACGATCCGCGTGCCGCAGTCCACGACCACGAGGTCACGACTCACGTAGCTCGCTGTCCCGGCCATGCGCCGACGGCCGTTCAGGTGACTACGCACGCCTTTGATGGCCACGCGGTCGCCCACTTGAATCTGAGACCAGTGCTTTGTTTCCATGGTAGCTACGCCGCCTCAGTGTCGCTCGCGGCGAACTCGAACGGGTCGGTGCCAGGCGCGCACGCGTCCGGCTCGGGGAACGTCTCCGGGTGCTCGACACGTCGGCACTTGTGGCAGATGAACGCGTGCGCCCAGTGACGCCCGCACTTGCAGACGTAGATCCCGTTGGCGTCGAGCTTGCAGTCCCACGTAAACCCGCCGCACTTGCACTGAACCAACTCGCCCGTCGCTCCGTCCGTGGAGTGAGCGGGCTCCAGCGTACATACGTGCGCTGGCTCGACTGGTCGGTCCAGCGCGTTCATCAGGCTCCAGCTAGACAGCGACGCCCCGGTGGCCTCGGTCACCGCGTAGTCCGTACGCGCGACGCGCGCGTAACACGCTTGAATCTGACTCTTGGTGGTCCGCGACGGCCCGGCGTTGTACGGGACGATCACGGCCCCCGACGCGTCCCACCAGGCAATCGCCATGCGGTACGAGAACACCACTCGGCCGTCTGTAGAGCAGGTGTTCTTGGAATCACCCTTGGCGGGCTTGCCCGCGAGCCAGGCTTCGAGCACTTTCGTGATATTCGTTCGCATGAGAAGCCTCCGTATCTACAGCGAGAATGGGTCGGATTCTTCGACGGGCTGGGCCGCAGTCAGGTCGGCAGGAGAGCGATAGCCTTCCTCGCCAGCGCAGTCAGCACAGAGCAGTCGGCCCGTGCCGTACTCGTCGAGCGCGTTCAGATCGGAGCTATCGTCTGCTCCGCAGGACTCGCAAACAGACGGCGACGCCGGGGCGGACGGGCGCGCTCGATCCTCTACCTCGGCGCACGCGTGACACAGCGTGCCCGCTCGCAGCGACGGGAGCAGTTGGCTACAGTGTCGGCAGTTCCGCGGCGTGTTGTACGGGCTGGTCGGGTCGCAGTGTCCGCAAAGCCCGTTCGCGCCCACGGTGTCACGCAGGCTGTTCGGGTCGTGCCGGTCGCTGCACTTCGAGCACCGCACTTCCGTGGGAGCTACGGCGTCGCGCTTCGCGCGCGCCTCGGCTTGTTCTTGCGCGTACCGGATGCGCCCCTCGGGCGTTTTCGAGTCGCAGAACCCGCAGAACCCGGACGGTCTCACTACGTACATGTCGCCGCGCGTGAGATCATGTTCGTCGAGGCAGCACATGCACCGGATCACGCCGGTAGCTACCGGCTCGGGCGCGTCACCGGACGCCGGGGCGTCCAGGTCGAAGCCCTGTGAGTCACAAGAGAGCTTGCTGTGCTTCTCGCAGAACTCAGCCACTTGAGCAACCACCTGCGAGAACCCCAGGAGCGCCGCGCAGACCGCGGGGTACGTATCGGGCTTGGGCTCCGGGATCACGATCCCCTTGGCCATGCACCAGCCGTCCAGGAACGCGAACGCCGTGGGCACAAGCTGGCGCCCGATGCAGCCCACGTCCGCGAGGTGCGAGAGACCCCTGGCCTGCGCCCGCGCGAAGCTCGCCGCGCGGAATTGTTCCCACTCAGCCTGGTTGCTCTGCGCGAACCGCGCGTACGTATCCTCCAGAGCGACGGCTTTCACCATGCTCTTGATGTTCTCGTCGTAGGCTTTGTCCAGTAGCGCGCGGACCGCGACCCGAAACTGCGCCTCCGTGTAGCCGTGCGGGAGCTTGCTCGATTCGGACCAGTACGCGTAGATGTTGCCTGTTGAGTCAATGCTCGCCTGGATTTCGATGGCGCGCGATTTCGCGTAGGTCTTGGGCTTGTTGCCGGTAGGCGAGATCGTGACCTTGACCGTGAGCGGGCCGTGGGCCTGGGTCTTGGACGTGTACGCGCCGTATTTGTCGGTCGAGCCGTAGCTCGCCCAGATCGCGTCAACGAACTCGACGCGTTCGGAAAAACTCAGGTTCGGAATGTCCATCGGGGTCCGGTCTCCGTTGTCGGGTAACAGCGCGGGGGCAGAGGGGTCACAGCGCGAAGGGATCTTCGCCGGGCGCAAGCGGCGCGGGTTCGGGCTCTTCGGGCGCGTCGAGCTTGGCGCCCGCATGGATGAGCAAGCCCAGGACGATTCGCTCGAACTCGTCGTACGTACAGGACCGATGCAGCGAGGCCCATACTTCGTCCTGGGCGAGCGGGTCGTTCTTATGCTCGACGACGATCCGCACGCTGGCTAGCTCGTCGCCGCGACACCCGGCGAAGAGCGCAACGCTCGACGCGTTGGCGAACGCCGGGTCGTCGTCACCGATCCCGGCTAGGTATTCCATCGCGTCGCCGCTGGCTTCCCACTGAGCGAACGCCGCTTCGATTGCGACGAGCACGTTGTAGCTGGGTTTCATGGCGTACCTACAGCGCGTCCACGACGGCGGTGAGGGCGTTCGGGTCATTCATCGCGGCGTGCGTGAGACCCACGTACTTCGCCGCGGCGGCGCGCACGGGGTGTTTCTCGGGGATCACGCACTCGATAGCGATCGTCCAGAGCCGGATGTTTTCGGCGGCGAGCGCGTCCGTCTGCGCCTGCAATCCAGAGTACCTCTCCACCGGCTCTTCGCCGTCCGTGATCAAGATCACGTCCGCGCCGCGGTGCCCTTTGGTTTCCAGGAGCTTGACCTGCTCGCGGCCCACAGCCAGGGCCCGCTGCGTGTCGGTCCCGCCGCCATAGAAGTGCAGCATCGCGTCGATCTGCGCCTTGATGTCTCCGGGCTTCAGTTCGACCGGCTTGGTACCTACGGAGAAGTGCACGACCGAGACCGGGCGCTTTTCGTCGCCCGCGGCCCGGGACAGCGCCATCATGGCGGCTTTTGCCCAAATGTTCCGGTCGTAGTTCATGGACCCGGACTCGTCGATGACCATGACGAGCGGCCCCCGGCCCAGCTTCGCGGGCCCGCGGACCGAATACTGCTCGGCCTTGCGCCGCGCGAGCCGCTCGAACAAGAGCCACTCGGCCACGTCGTCGCCCAGC
>Ga0315273_10001580_pt1 | contig 26090 bp, 27 predicted proteins | sample YL17G02_0_MG_FD_205753 | JGI IMG/M metagenome (GOLD analysis project Ga0315273, IMG submission 205753) | Sediment microbial communities from Yellowstone Lake, YNP, Wyoming, USA - YL17G02_0 | ecosystem: Environmental > Aquatic > Freshwater > Lake > Sediment | place: USA: Wyoming | collected... | reverse complement strand
GCGGGTACGCTCGACCGGCGCGGGCCTGTAGCTCAGCGGTCAGAGCAGCGGACTCATAATCCGTCGGTCCCTGGTTCGAATCCAGGCGGGCCCATTCGAAAAGGCCGGTGTGGGATCGCGTTGGTGCGCGTCAACTCGAGGGAAGCCGCCTGTGGGCGGCTTGACGGCCGGCGGCGGCCGGCAGCTTTGCGAGGCACAAGCCCGCCGCGATCCCTTCTCGGCTTGAGACCCAACCGTTCCGCGATCAGAACAACAACTTCCTGTCCTGTTCCGAAAGCCGAACGCTGCCGAGATCCCGCCACCGCCTTCGCCCCGCAACTCGCTGCTCCTGAACAGTCTTTGAACTCATACTCCTCCCTTCACCTTTTTTCTCTCTTTGTTGAACTCTCTTTCCCTTGGTACCCCCGCTCCCGTCCTCCACTCAAACTTGATGCACTGCCCGAGACGCCGCAGGCGACGAGAGGGCAGTGCGGTCCGGAAACGCGCTGGTTGAACGGGAGCGGGGGCACCGGCGGGCTACCGATGTGCTGGCACGCGGGCTGGCAGCGCGACCCAACCCGGATGCCAGCCCGCTTGCCAGGCCGAAAACCGCACCTGTTCCGATCCTCGGAGAGCACTATTGCGACTCGGGCTCACCCCGGGCGGCGGATGTCTGGTCAGCGCCGCCGGGGTGAGCCGCGCCGGCCTGCACAGGAAGAGGTCGCCTCACGAGATCAGGTCGAAAGCGAGGCTGTTTTCGGACATAACACGGACGAGTGGCGCTACGCTCGAGGCCGAAGCGAAATTGCCCTTCATAGAGTTAAGGTCCTAAACGGGCATCTTTGAGACATCGTCCGCATGGTCGCCGGCGATAGCGCTCCGGAGTGCAGGATCTCGGTGAACTCCGCACTACCGGGTCAGGTTCTCGACGAGCAGGAACACAACCAGTCCGAGCAGGGTGACGGCAGCCACGCGTTCGGCTGCTTCGCGTCCGGTCTCACTGATTCGGCTGCCGACTCGTAGCCCGATCTGCGCTGCGACGAACGCTTGCGTTCCGATCAGCAGAACCGCGAGGACGACCGGGAGGTGCAGAAGGCCGATGGAGAAGCCGATCGCCAGCTCGTCGAGGCTGATGCTGACCCCGAGCGCGACAAGCGCGAGCCCGCGGCCGCTGGAGAGGCGCGCGACGCGCCGCTCCTCACGCTCCTCGTCGGCGAGGAGCATATACAGGCCGGTCGCGCCGAGGACGGCCACGGCCACGTAATCGGCCACCGAGCCGACCGCCGCGCCGAGCCCGCGCCCGAGCAGAAGCCCGGCCAGCGGCATCGCCATCTCGAACGACGACATCACCAAGCTGACGCGGAGCCGCTCGCTCTTGGGCAGCCCCAACGCTCCGAGCGCTGCCGCGACAGCGAACGTATCGAGGCTGAGCGGAAGCACAAAGAGCAAGAGCCTGAGCACGCGGCGCCGAGCCTAGCTGCCCTCGCCTGCCTGCTAGGAACGTGTCGCAGGGGATCACCGGTTTGGTGAGTTCTCCAATTCCCTGGGCTTGACGAAGGCGACGAGTTCCGATGTTCCGGCTGCAAGCCCGCTCCAGCTTCCGGTGAAGGTGAGCGTCGCGAGTGCGCCGGTCGGGAACTTGGCCGTGAGGCTCTCCAGTTGGTTCCCGCTGCCGGCGAGTTCAATCGCCAGCTCCTGGATCGCAGGGTGATGGCCGATCAACATCACCGATTCGATGCCGGCTCGCACGACGCGCAGCCTCGCGAGCAAGTCTGCCGCGGAGGCGCCGTAGAGGCCGTCTTCGATCTGGGTCTCGACTTCATCGGTGAAGCCGGCGGCGATCCGTTCGAGCGTTTCGCGGGTGCGTGTCGAGGAGGAGCAGAGTACGAGCGCGGGTGTGATCCGCTCCTCGCGCAGGTAGTCGGCGATGAGTGTTGAGGCGTGGCGGCCTCGGGGTGCGAGCGGTCGATCGCGATCCGCGAGGCGCGGGTCGGCCCAGCTCGATTTGGCGTGGCGAAGGAGGAACAGCGTCCTGGTCATCCTGATCAAGGATGCCGGGACCGGTTCGCTCGTGGACGGCTATCGTCGCAGCGTGATTCACGTCCCAGTCCCCGGCAGCGAGGTGATCGAGCTCGACTACCTCGTGCTCGACGTGAACGGCACGCTCGCCGACGGTGGCGTTCTGATCGATGGCGTCGCGGAGCGGATCGCGCTGCTGAGCACGAGCCTCGAAGTGACGATCGCCTCGGCCGACACCTTAGGCACCCTCGCCGGTCTCGCCGAGCGGCTCGGCGTCGATTCGCTCCGCATCGGCCACGGGGCTGAGAAGGCGGCGCTCGTCGATCGCCTCGGCGCGGCCCGCTGCGTCGCGATCGGCAACGGAGTAAATGACGTGCCGATGCTCGAGCGCGCGATGCTCGCCATCGCCGTGATCGGACCCGAGGGCACGAGCGCACGTGCTCTCGTCGCCGCGGATGTCGTCTGCCGCTCGACGATCGAGGCGCTCGACCTCCTGCTCGATCCCAGACGGCTGGTCGCAACGCTCCGCCAGTAGCGCGGCCGAGAAGCCGAGGAGGAGACAATCAGTCGCGGCGCTCGGCCTGAAGCGCCCCGGTGGCGACGGTCGCGACGACGCTGAGCGCCATCCATGCCGCGGCGTAGAGGAATGCAGCAGTCGGCGAGACGAGACTCCAGATGAGGCCGACGGCGAGCGAGGAGCCGAGGTCTCCGAACGCCTGGACGGCCCCGAGCAGGCCGAAGCCGCTCCCGCGCAGGTGATCGGGGAGCCGGTGGGCGAGCAGTACCGATGCGGCGGTCTCGCCGAGCCCGATGCCAACGCCGGCGAGCAGGAACGCGATGAGCAGGAGTGGCCAGGAGTGAGCCGGCGAGGCGAAGCCTATGTACGCGAGCACGTAGACCGCGCCGGCGGCCGCGAACACGCGCGCCGGCCCGACGCGGTCGATTCGATGCCCGCCGCCGTAGGCGGCACCTGTGGCGGCGGCGTTGTGTGCCGCGTAGATGATGACCGCGAGGGATGTGGCGGCGACGCGGGTGCGCCCGTCGTGAGTAAGGAGCTCGGTTGCACGCAGAATCAGCAACGTCGTGGCACAGTTCCCGAGCTCGAAGAGCGCGATGGGCAGCAGCGGCCGCACGATTCCCTCCGCACGCAGCGCACGCAAGTCGAGCCTCGCTCGTTCCACCCTCCGTGCCACGCCTCCCGGAGCCCGTCTCGCTTCGGCGGCAGCGATCGTGATCGCGAGTGCCGCGAACAGGCCTGGGACCACGGAGAGCCAGAGCGTCTCGCGAACGCCGACGACGGTTATCAGTGCTGCGGCGAGGAGAGGGCCGACAACTGCGCCGAGGTTGTCGCCGGCACGTTCGAGTCCGTAGGCGCGCCCGTACGCCTCGCGTGGAGCCAGCGTGGCGAGCATTGCATCCCGCGCCGGGGAGCGGACGCCGCGTGCGGTCCAGGCGGTCGCACGCAAGGCCCCGACCTGCAACACGGTCTGCGCGAAGCCGAGCGCCCCCGTCGCTGCAGCGGTGACGATGTAGCCGCCGCTCGCCATCCGAAGCCGTCGCTCCCGGTCGTTCGCAAACGGTCCCGCGACCAGCTTCGCCACTCCGGTGAGAGCGTCGCTGACGCCCTCGATCACGCCGAGCGCTGCGGCAGAGGAGCGGAGCGTGCTCGTCACCAGCGTGGGCAGCACCGCCGTGGCCATCTCGTGCCCGGAGTCGCTGAAGAAGCTCGCGACCCCGACTGCCGCGACCCCGCGGGTCAGCCAGGAACGAGACCGAGCTCCGTCGGGGCTCTCTCCGTCCTGTCCCTGTTCTGCATTACGCCGCATCCGGGGATCCTCCGGTGCGAAAGCTGGAATCAGAGGAAGCCATCAGCTCCGGAGGCGGTTTGGCGCGGCCGCATCGCGAGGCCCGATCCGGCGAGCACCGTGATGTCGACGATCAGAGCGACGAGTCCCACAGGTTGCCCAGCCACCGCGGATTGTTCGGCCAGCCTGCCGCGACATCGCGGGCGATCTCTGCGAGGACGGGAGGCAGGACGCCTTCCGCTTCGGCTGGGTTTACTAGCCCGACGCGCTGTTCGTCGATTCTTGACTTCACCTCGGCCGAGAAGAAGAGGTCGATGTCGTGGATCTTGTACTGCTCGACGACCTCGGCGACGTAGAGGAGGCGGCCCGGCTCCACGACGAGCCCGGTCTCCTCTTGCACCTCGCGTACGAGCGCCTCATGTAGGCTTTCCCAGCGCTCGACCCCGCCGCCCGGAAGCGCCGCATGCGGCCGACCTTGACGAGTCTCCTCGGTGGTGACAAGCCTGCCGCCGATGAAGATCACCGCCCTGACCTCAACTCTCACGGCGCGGTCTCCTCCGCGACGACGAGCATTAGTGGGACGGCTCCGCGGCGTAGCGCTCTCCGTCGAAGATGCGCCGGTACGAGTCTTCACCGTAGCTCGTCGGCAGCGGCTCGCCCTCGACGAGCTTGAACGTGCGCCGCCCGTCGCTCTGCCTCTCGGCCCGGAGGAAGAGGGTGGTATCCATCTTCTCGAGGCTGAAGCTGTGCGCCAAGTCGAAGAGATGCGTGACGAAGACGACCTTGATGCCGGCTTCTACGAGCGCACGGACGACTTGCCGCGCTATCTCGGAGGCTTCTCGCTCGTTGGTGGAGGCGAACGACTCGTTGCAGAGCAGGATGGAGTTGGGCGTGATGTGGTCGGCGATCGCGCTCATCCTGGCGAGTTCCTCGTCGAGTTTGCCACTCTCCATCGTGGTGTCTTCTTCGCGTTTGTAGTGGGTGAAGACGCCGCTGCAAACGTTCCCGCGGAACGACTGCGCGCCGACGAACATGCCGGCTTGCATCATCAAGTGGGCGAGGCCGACGCTGCGCAGCAAGGTTGATTTCCCGCCCTGGTTGGCGCCGGTGACCATCACGAGTGACTTGCCGTCGGCGTTCACCTCGTTCCCGACGACTCTGTCCTCGAGGTGGAGCGTGAGGCAGACGTCGTAGATGCCCTGCGTGGTGAGCGCGAGCTGGCCCGCGGCGAGCGGGATGGGGAAGCAGGTGGGCTCGCCTTTCTCGCCGAGCCGCTCGTTGAGGTTGAGGCAGCCGAGGTAGAAGGCGAGCTCGAGCCGGAGCATGCTGAAGAAGCTCTTGACGTGGTCGGCCGACTGGGCGACCGCGTTCGCGACGAGGTTGAGGCCTTTCCCGCGGATCTCTTCCAGCGCCTTGAAGCCGTTTTCGTCGCGGGCAGGAATCGTGAAGCTATAGCTCGGTGAGCGGTTCCCGAGTGAGAGCCGCTCGGTCCAGCGCTGCTCCCTTTGCTTACGAACGATGTAGTGGCGGCCTTTGTTTCCCTTTGCGAGCTCGGCGCTCTCGAGCATGCCGCGCTTGAACTCGAGCTCGCGCAGATGACGCTCGACAGTGTCGAGGTAGTCGTCTGCGAGCTCCTCCCTGAGCATCGCGAAGAAGCGCGTGAATCCTTCCGAGCGGAAGCCTTCCGCCTGCTGCTCCGCGATCTGCCGGAGTCGCTTGAGGACGTTCACGTGCAGCTTCAGCACCTGCACCGCCCGGCTGAGGGTCCTTTCCGGCCCGGCGCCGCTCCAGAACGAACCGACCTGCCGCTCACTCTCGAGTGCCTCGATCGCGAGCCCGTAGATTTCCCTGACGATCTCGGGATGCTCGAGGCAGTCGGCGAGCACTCGTTGGCGATACACGATCCCCTCGGGGTCGGTCAGGCTCGAGAGGACGCCTCGCTTGGCGATCTCGAACAGGAACTCGTCCCCGGCGGCCATCGTGTTCCAGAGCGTGTTCAGTTCGAGGTCCTGCGTGAGCGCGTCGTCGGTTCCGGGCGGCTCGGTGAACAGGGCGGGGTTCTTCTCGCGCTCGCGCTCGAGGTTCCGTCGGGCGTTGGTGACCGCGAACAGGTCGCCGCTCAGCATCGCGGCGAAGATTGGATCCCACAGCTCCGGCTTGACCGCGAAGTCTCGGTCTCGGTGCAGGAGAAAGACCTTCACGAGCCGACCCGCTCCGTCAGGCGCTCGTAGGTGAGGCCGTACTTCTCGGCGATCGCCCAGGCGTAGGCGAGCCCGTCGGCCGGCTTGCGGAGGAGTTTGAACGTCCGCTCGGCCGGGTTCTCGGGCACGATCTGGCTGACCATGCTCACGGTCGCCTCGCTGAGCGACGCGACCTCATCGACGAAGGTCACGTACACGCCGAGCGGGCCGAGGTCGAGGATCCGCTCCATCACCTCGGTGCCGACCAACAGCGCATCGTTGAGGGTGGTCGAATTGAAGCTCTCGTTCATGACGATGACGCTGTTCGAGGTCGCCAGCTCGAGGATCTCGTGGACCCGCACGAGCTCGTCCTCGAACTTGCCGCGCAGCGTCTCGATGTCCTCTTCCTTTTCGAAGTGCGTGTAGATCCGGTCGGCCAGGAACAGCCGAGCGCTCTTGCCGGGGACGAGCAGGCCGAGGCTGGCGAGGTAGTGGAGCTGCCCGAAGGCGCGCGCGAAGGTCGTCTTGCCGCCGTTGTTCGGGCCGGTCACGACGAAGATCCGCTCCGGCTCCTCGAGGTAGAAGTCGTTGCAGACGACCGTGCCGCCGTCGGGCACGAGCTTGTTCGCGAGCGCGATATCGAAGGTCTTCTCGGCGGCGACCTCCTTCGAGCGGGCCGAGACGCGCGGGTAGCAGAACGGCAACCCGGCCTCCCTGAACCGTCCGATCAACCCGAGGTAGGCGAGGTAGAACTGCACCTCGCGGTCGAACCGGCCGATCGTCGTGTCGAGGTAATCGCGGTGGCGGGCGAAGTGGTCCCTAAGGGTGCCGAACACGTCAGGGTGCAGCAGGGCAACGCGCTCCGCGATCTGCGCCTCGACGTGGTTCATCTCCGCGTAGTCGCGCAGCTTCACCAGGTAGCTCTGCACCGCCCCCTGCTTGAACCTCGCGAACGTCTCCTCTACCTCGGCGCCGTAGTCGGCCTCGCCTTCATGCTTGCTGACCGTGACCCGGGCCCCGTGGATCCGGACCGCGTAGCGCACACCGGCAAGCGCGTGCTTCAGCGCCTGCGTCTCCGCCTCGAGCGAGGTGAAGCGCTCGGAGGCGGCGTACTCGGCGAGGTAGTCGCAAAGTCCCCGGACGCCGCGCGAGGCCACGTCGAGGGAAGCCAGTTCTTCCGCGAGCGAGCGGACCGCCTCGCAGAAGATCTCGACGGCGTCCAGGAACCAGGCCTGTCTCTGGAGCGGGTAGTGGAGTCTTTCCACCTGCGCGACGTGCTCACGCATCTGCGCCATCTTCTTCGCGAACGTCTTGATCGACTCGAGCACATCGGGCTTCTCGAGGTCGCGCAACACCTCGTGCCGGTAGTGCACGGCCGCGACGTCGCGTAGGGGCGCGTAGAAGAACGGCTTCAGCTCGTACTGCTCCAGGCCAGATGTCATGGAGTCCAGCACCTGATCGAGATTCAAGTCGACGAAGAAATCAGGCTCTTCGAGCCCATCGACGTCGGCGCTGTCCTCGGGCTGCGCGAAGAGGATGCTTTCGAATCGCACGGGATCACATCCTGGGCGCTACGGCTGCCAGGGAGGGAGTGCCGAGGGTTTGAGAGCGGGCCATCTGCTTCCACCGGTTCCTACGATCGGTAGAAGCCATCAGCCGCTGGGGCGCTTCAGGCGGGCTTCATCGCCAAGTCCAATCATACCGGTACTCGGCCCGATCCGGTCCGGTAACGTGTCGGCTAGATCGACGCGATGAAGCTCGCGCGCCGCCGCCGGACGGACGGCCGTCCGGGGCTGATGGCTTCTACCGGTTCCGTGGAGGTGCGGCCATGCTCGCGAGCCAGCGCAGGCGTGATGCGACCGCTCGTCTGCGACACGTCGACTCACTGGCTGCTGCTTCAGCCTGTCCCGAGTTGCTGGCCGCGGTGCACGATCCGTCGATTCACGTTGCACGTGCCGCCCTGAGCCGACTTGCCGAGCTCGGCGGCCGCGACGAGGCACGCGTGCTCGCGCGGTCGTTGCTCGAGGTCGACATCGGCCTAGCGCGCGATTGCGCCCGCGTCCTCGCGCTGCTCGATCGTCCCGCAGGTGCCGAAGCGGCGCTCGTGGGCCTCGGGAGTGACCGTGCACACGTTCGTCAGGCCGCCGCGATGGCGCTCGAAGAGCTCGCCTGGCCTCCCGCGCGCACGGCGCTGGAGTCGCTCCTCGACGACCCGGCGGCGGCTGTCCGCAGAGCATCGGTGAGCGCGCTTGCGGTCTTGCCGTCGGCGCCCCGCACGAACGCGCTTGTCCTCGCGCGCCTCGCGGATCGCGACCCGTCTGTACGAGCAGCGGTGGTCGGAGCGCTGGCGCGCCTATCCCCGAGCCCCTCGACAGCACTGCAGTCCACCGCCGCCGATCCGGATCCTCGCGTGCGGAGGGCGCTTGCCTCCGAGACCTCTCGCCTCTCGAGCGACCTCGTCGCCCGGCTCTTGATCGACCCCGATCCGGACGTTCGCGCCGAGGCGCTGTGGCGGCTGGTCGAGAGCCCCCGCCTCGACCTGGTTCGAGCAGTGGAGGGCTGCCTCCGACACGACCGCTGGCAGGTTCGGCGCGCGGCGTGTCGGGCGCTCGGCGCGGCCCACGCTGAATCGTCGACCTCCGCCCTGGTCAAAAGCCTGCTCGACCCGCATGCGACGGTGCGCGCTGCGGCGCTGCGGGCCCTGCGGGAGATCCACGGAGTGAGGGCTGCATACGCCCTCGCCGATCGTCTCCCGGACGCGAATGATGCGCTTCGCCCTGCGCTGCTCTACGCCGTCGCCCGAATTGACGGGGTCGCAGCTGCGGAAGCGATTCGAGCGCACGTTCTTGCCGACGATCCGGCTGCGAACGTCCGGATCGCCGTCTGCCAGGTCTCTGACCCGTTTCGGGCGACGACGATGCTGGAGAGGCTCGCCGAAGATCGCGATGCGGGGGTCCGCAACGCTGCGCTGCATGCGCTTTCGGCGGACGGGGGTCGCGATGAGTGAACCAACCTTCAGCGACGCGCAGAGATCGGCGATCGCAAGCCGCCTCTTGGCGATCACGGAGGCGATCGACACCCTGCGCGGTGTCGGCCTCGACACGGAGGCCTTGAGCGCGCTCGCCGCGGCCGTTGCCGAGATCGAGGTCGAGACCGGAGCGCAGCTCCGCCGTGACAAGCCGGGCATCGTTCAGGCATCGATCGCGCAGATCCTTGTTTCCGCCGCCGAGCTGGGCCCGGGCGGGATGAAGGGCTACGGTGAGCTCGGCGACGATGCATCGCGCTATCTTCAGGAACAGTCCGAGTGTCTGTCGGCTCTTGCCGACTCCCTGCTAAGGCCCGCGGCGCGCAACACTCGCTGACGCGGGCGCGAAGACCGGCCGCCCACGCCTCCACCGGAAACACAAATCGGTGGATGGGCGGCCGGCTCTCTCTGTCTCGCCGCACCGGTGGCACGTCGTGCGCTAGCGTTCCTCGAAGGCGATGAAGCTCGCCTCGAACCGCGCCTCCCGGCGCTGATGGCTTCTACCACGCCTGCGCGGGCGACAGCGTCAAAGAAGGGAGACGAGGCGATCGAGCTCAAGACCAAGCTCCGAGCTACGTCGACGACGCGGGTCGAGGGCCTACCGCCTCGAGAGCAGCCGCGGGAAGTGCGGGAAGCACTCCAGCTCCTCCTCCATCCCGGCTGCCCAGCCTGCCGCTTCTGCGATCACAAGGATGCGAAGTTCTTTGACTGGTTCGAGATCGAGAAGTATGGCCAGCAGCCGATGGTCAAGGCGATGCGCGCGTCGCTCGGCATGTGCCCGGCCCACACCCGGCAGTTGGTGACGAACCGTTCGAGCTGGCTCTTGACGACGGTCTACGGCTATGTAGTGTCCGCAGCCGTCTCGAGGACCGACTGGACGCGCGCGACCTGCCCGGCGTGCGCCGACGCCCGCTGGGCTCTCCAGCACGTGCTCGGCCTCATTGTGCCGCAGATCCGAGAGCCGGCGGTCAGGAAGGCATACGCCCAGACGGGCGGATTCTGCCTACCTCACGCACTCGCCGCGATCCGGTCCGCGTCGATCGAGGAGGCCGTCGTGATCGCCCGCACGTTACTCGGGCAATTGGAGGGAGCAGCGGTCGACGACGGTGTCGCGCTCGTCGCGGGCTCTGACACCGATTCTGCGCTACGGCATGTCCACCGGCAGCCGGTGCTCGAGACCGCGGAGCCTGGTGCTTCCACGCTCGGGGCGCTTGCCGACCGGCTCGCCGGCGAAGCCTGCCCGATCTGCAACCACGCGTGTCAAACGGAGCACCGCTATCTCGAGTGGCTGCTGAGCGAGTCCCTCCGGCACGACACAGACGGCCCCGCCGAGGCGAGAGGCCTCTGTCCGAGTCACGTTCACGACCTCACGTGCCTCTCGGTGGATGCTGGTATCAAGGCGGTGGGTCTTCAGGCGGCGTCGGCGGCCGCTGGAATCCGTCGTCTTCTCGAGGAGGTCGAGGGCCTGCCGCCCTGCGATCCTGTGGGCCGACTTCAGCTCGCGGCAAGGGCGTTCGGCGCGCCGGGCTCGGCGTCGAAGCGCCCCAGGCGGGCATTGGCGGTTGGACTTGCGTCGCGCAAGCAGTCGTATGCGGCCGCGCGCGAGATCTTCGTCCGGCGCCAGCCGTGCCCCGTCTGTCAGGTCGTCGTGGAGACGGAGAGACGCTCCGGCGACCTCCTTCGTATCGCGCTGCTCGATGCGGACGTCTCGGACCGCTACCGGCGCTGCCACGGGGTCTGCGTGCATCATGCCGCCACGATCGCCGGACTGGCCGAGTCGGCGCCGGTGCGGGAGCGCCTGCACGCACGACTTTCGCTGCTCGGTTGGGAGCTCGACGAGGGGGTCCGCAAGAGCGCGTGGCAGTGGCGCTTCGAACCTCCGGGCCCGGAGGCTGACGCGTGGCGGCGAGCAATCACGCAGCTCGACGGTCGCGCCTTCCTCGGCAGCGCGGGGACGCGAGGCGGCGCCTCCGAAGACACGTGAGCTGGCCCTACACACCGATGGAGTGTCCGCTCTGCCGCTACTTCGAGCGGGTAGCGCCTCCGGTACGCGACGACGTCGGCTACGAGATCGTCGGCCTCTGCCGGCATCCGCGGATCGCCACGGATCTCTTCGTGCTTCGGAGCAGAGAACCGGGCCACTGCCCGTGCTTCTCGCCCGAGCCTCGGCTCCGAGCTTGTACCGACTAGCTCGGCACCCGCCGGACAGGTTAGAGTTGGCGCTGCACAAAGCCCTGCGATGAGGCCCGCGTAACGCCGACCCGATCAGGTTGTACGGCAAGGCTGATGGCTTCTACCCGCGTGAGTAGAAGCCGTGCCGACGACTCAATACGCATTGCAGCTTCTCCAGAGCCTCGTGGTTCTCGTCTTCGCGCCGCTGTACGCCGGTGTGCTCTCGCGCGCGGAGGCGATCGTCCAGTCGAAGCGCGGCCCGAGCGTCCTCCAGCCCTACCGTGACCTCCACAAGCTGCTGCGCAAGGGCAGCGCGATCTCCGACCAGTCGTCGTGGATCTTCCGAGGCGCCCCGTTCGTCGCCTTCGCCTGCTACCTGACCGTCTCGGCGATCGTCCCGATCATCACCGACGAGCCGCTGCCGCTCGCCTTCCTGGCCGACCTGATCGGCGGTGCCTTCGTGCTCGCGCTCGCGAGCTTCGCGATCTCGCTCGCGGCGCTGGACACGGCGAGCCCGCTCGGAGGGCTCGGGTCGAGCCGGACGACCTGGGTCGGCAGCCTCGCCGAGCCGGCGCTGATCCTCGTCTTCTTCACGGTCGGGGCGCTCTCCCAGTCCGACAATCCGTACCTCGAGAACCACGCGATCGCCCACTCCGGCGCCGCGTACGTGCTCCCGACGCACATCCTGGGCGCGGTTGCCTTCTTCATGCTCGTCCTGGCCGAAAACGGGCGCATCCCGGTCGACAACCCGACCGGGTCGATCGAGATCTCGATGATCGAGGAGGGCCGCGCGCTCGAGTACTCGGGTCGCGAGTACGCGCTTGTCAGGTGGGGCGGCTGGATGAAGCTGTTCCTGCTCTCGGCGGTCTTCATGAACGTGTTCGTCCTGCCGTGGGGGCTGGGAGACGCGACAACAATCGTGGGCGGGCTGCTCGGCACACTGGCAGTGCTCGGCAAGCTCACGCTCTGCGGACTGGCGATCGTCGTCATCGACAGCTCCTTCGCGAAGCTCCGCTTCTTCCGGATCGCCGAGTTCCTGGGCGCCTCGTTCCTGCTCGCGCTGATCGGGATCGCCACCTCCTACGTGATCGGCAAGTAACGGATGGAGAGCCTGTCCACAGCCTCCGCTGAAGGCGTTCTGCTCGATCTCAGCGGGGTCGTGATCCTCCTCTGCGCCTTCGCCTGCCTCGGCTCGAAGCTCTTCGATCGCTACGTCGCCTACTACGGCGTGCAGTCGATCGTCCTCTCGTTCGCGATCGGAGTCGTCGCCTACCACTCGCACCAGCCGGATCTGTGGGCGCTCGCCGTGCTGACCGTGCTGATCAAGGGGATCGCCATTCCGCTCGCGACCCGGCGCTTTCTGCTCTCGCGACTCGAGCTGAAGCGAGACGTCGCCCTCTCCACGGGTCTGTCGACCTCGCTGATCATCGGCGCCTTCCTGACCGCGTTCGCCTATCTCGTGATGCGCCCGAGCACGCTCCCCTACCCGCTTGTCGCCTCGGCGGTGGTGCCGCTCTCGACCGCGGTGATCCTGCTCGGCGGCCTCTGCATGGTGGTCCGCCGTCACACGATCGCGCAGCTGATCGGCTGGCTGATCCTCGAAAACGGCGTGATCCTCTTCGCAATCGCCCTGGTCGCAACCTTCCCCTTCATCGTCGAGGCGGGAATCTTCCTCGACCTCGTCGCCGCCGTCTTGATCATGGCCACGTTCGTATCCGGAATCGCCCTGCGCCTTGCCACTGCCGCTTCAACCGAGCTCCGGGAGCTGCGGGAGTGATCGCTCTCGTCGTCCTCGTTGCCGCACTGCCGCTGCTCGGCGCGCTGGCTGTCGCGGTCGGCGTCAGGGCGCGGACGGCCGCGACGCTGACCGCGGTGGGCGGCGCGGGCGCCTTTGCGGCGGCGCTCGCCCTGGCGATCAAGGTGGTCGGTGGGGGCGCGTTCGAGAGCGCCAGCGGCTTCGTTTACGTCGACGCACTGAGCGCCTTCTTTGCCGTGACCATCTCGCTTGTCGTCACGCTCGCCGGCCTCGGCTCGGTCGGCTATCTCCGCACCGAGGAGGAGCGCGGCGAGCTCAACCCCCTGCAGCTGCGCCTGTACATCGTCTTCTTCGCCCTCTTCTCGGCACTCATGCTCGCGTCGCTCGAGACCGGCAACCTCGGCCTGCTATGGGTGCTGGTGGAAGCCAGCACGCTCGCAAGCGCCGTGCTCGTCGCCCTCGAGGCTAAAGCGCGCTCGCTCGAGGCGGCCTGGAAGTACATCATCATCAGCTCGTTCGGCGTGACGATCGCGCTCGCCGGCACGCTCTTCCTGTTCTATGCGGCAACCCCGCTGGCCCTCTCACCCAACGAGCGGCTCACCTGGCCGGCGCTCTTCGCCAACGCGGGCGGTCTCCAGCACGACACCCTCAAGCTGGCCTTCCTGCTCGCCGTGATCGGCTACGGCACGAAGGTCGGGCTGGCGCCGATGCACACGTGGCTGCCGGACGCCCACTCCGAGGCCCCGAGCCCGGCGAGCGCGATGCTCTCCGCCGCACTGCTCAACACGGGGATGTACGCGATCATCCGCTTCCAGGCGCTCGCCGCCGCCGACCTCGGCCGCTACCCGAGCCGCGTCCTGCTGGTCTTCGGTTTCGCCTCGATCGCGATCGGCGCGCTGTTCATGGTCAGGCGCGGGAACTTCAAGCGCCTGTTCGCCTACTCATCGATCGAGCACATGGGGATCATCGCGGTCGCGCTCGGCTTCGGCGGCACCCTCGGCTACTACGGCGCGCTCCTGCACACGCTCAACCACGCGATCGGCAAGTGCGTGCTCTTCCTCACGAGCGGGGAGCTCGTGCTCCGCTACCGCACACGCAGCTCACTGGAGGTGGACGGCGTCCTCGGCGCGGCGCCGCTCGTGGGCGCCGTACTGCTGCTCGGCTCGCTCGCGATCGTCGGTTCGCCGCCGTTCGGGCTGTTCCTGAGCGAGTTCACGATCGTCCGCGCCGGTTTTGCCGGCTCCCCGATTCTCGCCGGGCTGCTGCTCCTACTACTCGTGCTCGCCTTCGTCGCGTTCATGCGCACGACCTCGATGATGGCGCTTGGCGAGAGCGACGGACGGGCAGTCAGCGCCGGCCCGGTCGGAGGGGCGGGGATCGCCTCACGGGCGCCGCTCGTGGCCGGACTGGTCGTGCTGCTCGTCTTGGGCCTCTGGATCCCGCACGGCCTGAACCATCTGATCATGGACTCCATCGAGGCGATTCGGTGAGCGCCGGCGAGCTCGAGGGTGCCGCGGCCTCTCTCTTGGCCGGGGGCGGACGCTTCGCGGATCTCTTCGGCACGACGGACGGCGACGAGCTCACACTCCGGCTCGTCTTCGCGCTCGACGGCGAAGGGAGGTACGTCGTGGTCGAGGCGCCGGTGAGGGGAACCGAGTACGCCGATCTGTCGAAGGCCGTCCCTGCCGCCTTTCTCGAACAGTGCGAGCTCTTCGAGCGCCACGGTGTGCGCCCGCCCGGTACGCCTCTGAACCGCGTGCTGATGCCGCCACATGCGAAGCCGGGCGCAGGATGGAGCGAGGCCGCCGTCGCCGCAGACGGTCGCACGCGCGAGCCGCACCACGTCCGGGGAGAGGCGTTCGAGTTCCCGTTCGGGCCGGTGCGCGTTGCAGGCTGGGAGACGCTTTACATGGGCCTCGTGACGACCGGGGAGGAGGTACTCGACCTCTACCTCTTCTACTGGCACAAGCACCGGGGCGTCGAGCGACGCCTCATCGGGCTCGAGCCCGAGCGGGCGCTCTTCTTCGTCGAGCGCCTCGAGGGCCTCTCTGCCGTTGCCAACGGGCTTGCCTTCTGCCGCGCGGTCGAGACGGCGGCCGGCATCCCTGTGAACGAGGAGGCCGCCTGTTCCCGTGCTGTCGCCATCGAGCTGGAGCGGATCTACAACCACGCGGCCGCGATCGCCGCCCTCTGCCAGACGACGGGGCTCTCGGTCGGCCAGGCGCAGGCCGAAATCGCGCTCGAGCGACTGCTCCGCCTCAATCTCGCGGCCTTCGGCCACCGCTATCTGTTCGGCTCCCTTGCTCTGGGCGGCGTCTGTCGCGCACCGGACGACGAGGCGATCCGGCGCGAGCTGCCGGCGGCCTGCGACGAGCTACGCCGCGTCGTCGCCGCGCTGCTCGCGACGAACTCCCACGTCGACCGTCTCGAAGCATGCGGGATCGTCGACGGTGAGACGGCGCGGCGACTCTCGCTCGTGGGGCCGGTCGCCCGCGCCTCCGGCTGCGACATCGACACGCGCCGCGACCACCCGTTCCCGCCCTACGACAACGTCGTGCCGGTCGTGCCAGTGCGGGCCACCGGCGACGCCTACGCCCGCATGCAGGTCTTCGTCGGGGAGATCGACGAGTCGCAGCGGATCGTCGAGGAACTGCTGGGCCATTGCGGCGAGGGACGCTGCGTGACCGAGGCTGGACCGAGCGCGGCGCTCGGCTGGGCGGAGTCGCCGCGCGGCGAGACACTCGCCTGGGTCGAGCTCGACGAGTCCGGTCTCATCCGCGAGGCTCGATTGCGGCCGGCCGCGGTGCGCAACTGGCGCGCGTTCGACGACGCGGCACGGGCCCGCAATGTCTTCACAGACATCCCGATCATCGAGGCGAGCTTCTGGCAAACCGTCGCGGGGTTCGCGCGCTGATGCTGTGGTTCGCTCGAGGCCTGCTGCGACGGGTCGTCACGACCCGGTACCCCCGGCGTACCGATGCGTGGGCAGCGGCGCTCCCGTCGCCGCCGGCATTCGACTCGGCGCGACTGACGCCCGAGCTCGCAGCTCGGCTCGTCGCACGCTGCCCGAACGGCTCACTCGCCATCGACGGTGGGGCCCTTGTTCTCGACCTCGGCGGTTGCACGGGCTGCGGCCGCTGCGTGGCCGAAGGAGACGGCGCGGTTCGCCCGAGTGGAGTGTTCGAGCTCGCAAGCAGCGAACGCATCGGCCTCGTGAAGCGCATCCCAATCAAGGGGGCCAGGAAGTGAACGAAGAACAGCGCCTCGCCGAGGAGCTGCACCACCGCGCGCGCTCGCTGTTCGGCCGCAGCCTCCACGTACGCACGCTCGACACCGGCTCCTGCGCCGTCTGCGAGTCGGAGATCCGCCTGCTCGCCGCGCCGCCATACGACCTGAACCGGCTCGGCTTCTTCTTCACGCCCGCGCCGCGCCACGCCGACCTCTTGCTCGTCACCGGCCCGGCCGTCCGGGCGATGGACGTCGCGGTTCGCAAGACGTACGAGGCGATCCCCGACCCGAAGCTCGTCGTCGCGGTCGGCGCCTGCGCGCTTGGCGGCATCTGGAAGCAGGACGCGCTCGTGCACGGAACGGTGGACGACGTCCTCCCGGTCGACGTTTACATACCGGGCTGCCCGCCCAGCCCGCTCGCGCTCCTGCACGGCCTTCTCGTCGCGGTCGGCCGTCTCGAGGAGAAGGTGGCCTCGCTCTCGTTCGACCTGCGCGAGGTGACACCGTGATCCAGCTCGCCTGGATCCTCCTCGCGATCGCCGCCGTCTCCTGGCTCGCGGCCGCAGTCGCCGGGGCGCTCGAAGCCACGAGTCACACGCGGCCGCTCGCGTACCTCGCCTCGGCCGTCGGCGCAGTCGCCGCACTCGTCGGCGGTGGGCTCGTCGCCGTACACGGAGTCGGCGCGGAGCGGACGTTCGGCGCCGGAAATCTCGTCGGAGCGGTGACGCTGCGGCTCGACCCGCTGGCATCCGTGTTCGTCGTCCTCCTCGGCGCAGTGGCGCTCGCGATCGCGCTGTACGGCCCCCGCTACCACCACGACGAGGCGGGGATCAGCGTCTACCTGTGCGTCTACAACCTGGCGCTGCTCGCGTCGCTCGGGGTCCTCGTCGCGGGCGACGCGACGCTGTTCCTCGTGGTGTGGGAGTCGATGACGCTCTTCTCGTACCTCGTCATCCTGCGACACCATCGCCGCCCGGGCGTCGCGCGAGCGGCATTCCTCTTCCTCGCACTCGGCGAAGCCGGCTTCGCGCTGATCATCGCGGCCTTCGCCATCCTCGCCACACGGACCGGCACACTCGACCTCAACGAGATGGCCGCCCGCTCGGCCGGGCTCTCGTCCGGCTGGCGCACCTCGATCTTCCTCCTCGCGCTCGTAGGGTTCGGCTTCAAGGCGGGCCTCGTGCCGTTCCACATCTGGCTGCCGGAGGCGCACCCGGCGGCGCCGGCCGACGGCTCCGGCTTCCTCTCCGGGCTCGTGATCAACCTCGGCGTCTTCGGGATCGCCCTCTTCGGCTTCGAGCTCCTGCCTCGAGGGCCTGCCTGGTGGGGGCTCGTGACGATGGGGCTCGGCGCCCTCTCGGCGGCGCTCGGCATCCTCTACGGTCTGATGGAGCGCGACCTGAAGCGCTTCCTTGCCTTCTCGAGCATCGAGAACATCGGCATCGTCGTGACCGCCCTGGGCGCGGCGCTCACCTTCTCGGCCTATCGCCAGGAGGCTCTCGCGACGTTCCTGCTGCTGGCGGCTCTCTACCAGGCGCTCAACCACGGCGTCTACAAGACGCTCCTCTTCCTCGAGGCCGGGGTGATCGAGCATTCGGCCGGCACGCGGGACCTCGATCGGCTCGGCGGCCTCATCCACCGACTTCCCAGGTCTGCGGTGGTCTCCTTGGTGGGCACGCTCGGGATCGCGGCGCTGCCGCCCCTGAACGGCTTCGTCAGCGAGTGGCTGATCTTCCAGGGGCTCTTCCAGGGATTCCGGATCCCGAACCACGCGGTCGGCATCCTGATCGTCGTCGCCGCGGCGACCCTCGCCCTCACCGGAGGACTCGCGATCATGGCGTTCGCTCGCGCCTTTGGGATCCCGTTTCTCGGCATGGCCCGCTCGCGAGAGGCGGCGCACGCGACCGAGGCACGGCAGCCGATCGTCGGCCCGGCGTTGCTCGCGGTCGCCTGCGTCGCGCTCGCCGTCGGCGCGCCCGTCGTCCTCACCGTCCTCGCCCGGGTCGGACGCGCGACGACCGGTCTGGACATCCGCTCGAAGCTGATCGTGCCGAAGCTGACGATCATTCCCGGCCACACCGACTTCGCCGGCTTCTCGCCGACCTACCTCGCCGCCTTCCTGGTCGGGATCGCGGTCGTGCCCCTTGCCATCTATCTCGTAGCGCGGCCGCGGGCGGCGACACGACGGGTGCCGGTCTGGGACGGCGGCATTGTCGCCTTCAAGGCGCGCATGCAGTACACGGCGACGACGTACGCCAACCCGGTGCGTGTCACGTTCGAGGAGCTCTACCGGCCGGACTTCCACGTCGAGCGCGCCTCGGACGACCCGGCCGGACGCTCCGGGCCTGTGCACTACCGGTTCAAGGTGATGCCGCTGACCGAGCGCTTCCTCTACCAGCCGGTAGTGCGAGCGGTCGAGTGGCTCGCCGAGCTCGTCCGCCCGATCCAGTCCGGTGACGTCAATCTGTATCTGCTCTACGTGTTCATCGTCGTCGTGATCGCCTACCTGATCTACCCATACTGACCACCGACATACCGAGAGACGATCTGCTTGGGCGCCGCCTGCTCGCGGACAGAGCCGAGTCGCCTTCGCCAATCGTCGACCAGGAAACGGGCGATTTCGGCGTCGCCGTCCGCGATCGCCTCCGCGAAGGCCGCTTCGAGGTGCGTGTAGCAGACTCCGTCGGATGCGAGGTAGAGGTCTTGGGCCACGGGATCGCGAAGCGTGTCGATGAAGAAAGCGCCCTTCCGTTCCACTGCCCCTGCCTCCTCGACGCAGGCAGGGCAGCGGCTTGCGCGGCTCAACGTCGGATGTCGCCGGCGTGAGCTCTCGAGCCGAGCCGCCTGCTGTGTGAGCCGCTCGAGGTCCACGCGGGCCAAGCCTGTGTACACGTCTACGACTGCGGCGGCACCCCGCGGGCCCTTCGCGACGTCCAGTAGGAGGAACGCGTGGGCCCTGCAGAAGCCGCCCGCGGCGAAGAACGCCCGCCGAGCGGCGGGAGCGTTTCGGCCCTCGCGCCAGAACGAGTCCATCCACTGACGCATCGCGTCGTCGACGAGCCGACAAAGTGGGCAGCCGGGGCGTCGAAACGCCTCGAGCGTGTCGAACTTGAAGATGTCGATCACTCGCGAGCCTTCAGGCGGGCGAGCCGCGGTAGGGCTCCCAGCCGGGGTAGACGGCGCGGTCGCCGAGCTCCTGCTCGATACGGAGCAGCTGGTTGTACTTGGCGACCCGTTCGCCGCGGCAGGGTGCGCCGGTCTTGATCTGGCGGACGCCGGTTGCAACGGCGAGGTCTGCGATCATCGTGTCCTCGGTCTCACCGGAGCGGTGCGAGATGACGGTCTGGTAGCCCGCAGCGCGGGCGAGCTCGATCGCCTCGAGCGTCTCGGTGAGGGTGCCGATCTGGTTCGGCTTGATCAGGACCGCGTTCGCGACGTGCTCGTCGATGCCGCGCTGGAGCCGCTCGACATTGGTGACGAAGATGTCGTCGCCGACGAGCTGAATCCGCGTGCCGAGCCGCTCTGTGAGTGCGCGCCAGCCAGCCCACTCGTCCTCGGCAAGGCCGTCCTCGAGCGAGACGATCGGAAAGCGATCGACGAAGCGCTCGTACAGCTCGATCATCGCGGCGGTGTCGAGCTCGCGGCCCTCGCCGCTCAGGTGGTAGATGCCGTCGGCGAAGAGGCCCGAAGGTGCGGGGTCGAGGGCGAGGGCGATCTGGTCGCTGTGACCGGCACGCTCGATCGCTTCGAGGATCGTCTCGATCGCCGCCTCGCTGGAGGGGAGGTCGGGGGCGAAACCGCCCTCGTCTCCGACCGCGGTCGCGAGCCCGCGTTCGTGGAGGAGCACCTTGAGCGCCTGGTAGGTCTCGGCCGCGATCCGGAGCGCTTCGGCGAAGCTGGTCGCGCCGGCGGGGACGAGCATGAACTCCTGCAGGTCGATCCGGTTCTGGGCGTGCGCACCGCCGTTGATCACGTTCAGCATCGGCACCGGCAGTACATTCGCCTGTTCGCCGCCGATCCAGCGGTACAGCGGTGTTCGCGCCTCGGCGGCAGCGGCCTTCGCCGCGGCGATCGAGCAGCCGAGGACGGCGTTGGCGCCGAGCCGGCTCTTGTTCGGTGTTCCGTCGAGCTCGATGAGACGCCGATCGAGCGATCCCTGATCCTCGGGGTCGAGCCCGAGCACGGCGCTACGAATCTCGCCTTCGACAGCGCCGATCGCGCGAAGGACACCCTTGCCGCCGTAGCGTTCCTTGTCGCCGTCGCGGAGCTCGACAGCCTCGAAGATGCCGGTCGAGGCGCCTGAAGGGATGGCTGCGCGGCCACGCGCGCCCGAGGCGAGCTCGACGTCGACCTCGATTGTTGGGTTACCGCGCGAGTCGAGAACCTCAATCGCCCGCACCTTGCTGATCTTCGAGCTCATCACATGCTCCCTTCATTCCGCTGCTGTCGATACACCGAGATCGAACAGCCTGGGCGTCCGGCCCCGCATCGGTTCCCGCACCGCTTCTCGTGCGGGTAAGTACGGGCCCCGGCGATCATCGCGGCCCGCGGCGGCGAAGGCGGGAGAGCAGGGAGCGCCGCACCGGAAGCGGGGTGAGGTGCCGCCTCTCCCGGGGTCCCTCGCCGGGCCGCTTGGTGGGATCGATCGCTTCACCGGCGGGCACCATTGGGCCGATCGTGCGTGGATCGAGGCCGCGCATCGCCACGGCGCGTTCGAGCTCGGCCTCGCGGGTGCGGAGCTCGCGAAGCCGCGCTCTAAGCGTGGGCGCCACGTCCCTCTGGATCTCGCGCCCACGAGCGTCGATCGCGTCGAACGCGCAGGTCGAGCGGTCGTACTCCGGCGCAGCGGTGGCGAAAGAGAAGCGCACGAGATGCAGGTCGGCCGAGCGTTCGGCAAAGAGATCGACGAGCTCCGCCACGCCGGCTTCTGTATCCGGTTTTTCGGCGATCCGTTCGCGCGTGGGCCGGTTCCCGATGGCCTTACAGCCGCGTTCGAACGCCTGCTGCACGTCGAGCCCGAGCTCGTCCAGCTCGGTGATGTCGGCGGTCAGGAGCTCGACGTTCACGCTGCGAGCGCCTCCTCGAGATGAAGGATCCGGTCCTCGCGGGTCGCGATCTCGTCCTCCAGCTTCTCGACAAGCGCCTCGTAGCCGCCGACCCCTCGACCGTGGGCGGTAGCTGCTCGCTGCTCGTCAGCGTAGGTTCGGGCCGCCTCGGCCCAGTGGAAACGTAGGACGGCCGCTCCCGCGCTCACGGCACCGAAGCGGCGGTGAAGCTCGTCGTACCCGTCATGCGCGCTTGAGGCCTCGTCTACAACTTGTTCAGCCTCGAGGTACGCGGCGCCGAGATAGACGAGGTAGCGCAACAGCTCGCCCTCGCGATCGGGCGCGAGCCCCTCCGCAACGGCGCGAACACGGACGACGTCAAACTCGTCGGGGGCGAGCGAGAGCTCGGCCGTCGACGTGTCCGCCGTAGGAAGATCGATCGCCGGCATTCCTGGTCACCGGACAATCATCACGGGGCAGGGGGCATGCGCGGCGACCCGGTCGGCCGTCGAGCCCAGCAGGTGATCGTGGAGGAAGTGGCCCTTGTGGCCGAGTACGACGAGGTCGTAGCCGCCCGCGGCGGCGAAGTGTGAGATCACTTCGGCGGCGTGTCCAGCCCTGAGTACGACCTCGAGCTCGATACCCACCTCCTCGGCTTCTTCGCGCGCTCGGGCGCCCAGTGCACCGAAGAAGATGTCCTTTTCGCGCTTCACCTCGTCGACCTCGCCGATCGTCGCGGCGTAGGCGGGCAGGGGCCCCTCGATCGCGAGCGCGGTCAGCTCTGCGTTTGTTACACCGACGAGCTCGAGCGCCTTCGTGAACGCTCGGTTGGAGGCGTCGGAGCCGTCGATGGCGACCAGGATTCGTTCGAATGGCATCTAGGTGACCTCCGATTCAAGTGCGCTTGAGGTGGGCGACGCCTCGGCGGCAAGCCGCCCTCTTACACGCTCGGACTCCACGTCGGGGTGGAAGAAGCGCTGCGCGATAGCCGTGGGGATGATCGCCGAGAAGACGACGACCGCGAGCAGGAGCGAGAACTGGGTCTGGTCGATGATCCCGGTGTTGAGCCCATAGAGCAACGTGATCGTGCCGAACGTGAGGCCGGTGGACATCAGCAGCGTCGTGAACATGGCGTGCGGACCGGCGAAGCGGCGCGCGAGCGGATAGACGCCGCCGAACTTCGGAACCATCTTCCCCGCAAAGAGCAGCACCAGGACACCAAGGTTCGCCCACAAGGCAGACGCGGAAACACTCATGCCGCCTTTGAAGAAGAAGAACGGCGTCAGAAAGGCGAAGGCGACGACCCGCATCCGCTCCTGCTCCTTGCGGTGCTGGGCGTAATGACCGCTCATGACCAGACCAAGCAAGAAGGCCGGAAGCGCCGCCTGCGAGTTGGCCCGGTACCCGAGCCACAAAAGGAAAAAGAGGATCGCGAACACGAGCTTGATCTCGGGCTCGATCACTCGGTCTCCGTAGCGACTGAAGAACCACGGAGCGAGCTTCGGCAGCCCCACGATCAGCGCCACAGAGACGAGCACGAACGGCACGATCCAGATCGTCGGCGTGATGAACAAGATCGTCAACCCGATCACGGTGCCAATGTCTGTGACAAACGTCGCCGACATGATCCGCTTGCCCACCAGCTCGTTGCTGAGCCCAGTCTCGACCAGCACCGCGTAGACGACGGCAAGACTCGTGGTCGACAGCGCGAGCCCGCCGATCTCGGCCTGGCGATGGTTCCAGCCCAGCCCGTAGTAACACAGCAACCCAACCGCGACAAAGGGAGCGAGGAACGAGACAAGGCCGATCGAGAGCGACGCCCTCCATTCGCGGCGGAACAGGGGCACGTCAACCTCGGCGCCGGCGAGGAAGACGAGGACGATGCCGGCAAACGACGCGATGAAGGTCAGCCATTCGGGAGCGGCGAGCGAGAACGCGTTGCCGACGACGAAACCGCCGAGCAGCTCGATCAGCGCAACCGAGAGACCGACCTCGACCGATATGGTCGAGGCAAGCAGAATCGTCCCTGCTAAGAGTGCCGCTATGGCAATGTTGCTCATCACTACCTCCGGCGTAGGAGAAACGTCAGGGGGTAGAGGCCATCAGCGGCGTCGACCGCGGTTTGGCACGAGCCTCATCGCGCTTGCAACTGAATCCCAGTATAGCCAGCTTGCCGGGCTGGCCCTCGGCGCGTAGGCTCGTCGCCGGCGATGAGGCCCGCCTGAACCGCCGCATACGGCTGATGGCTTCTACCAACGGACGATTGTCAGGAGGTAGACGCCATGCCGCGAACGCAGGCCACAGGCCGCGGAGAGCAGGCGATGATTGGCTGGGCGGGCGTCGCCCTCGCCGTGGTCGGATTGATCGGGCTCGTCTCGATGCCCTCGCTCGGCATCGTCTGGGTCGTGCTTCTCGTCTTCGCCGTCGCCGCGATCCCGCAGGCGCTCCTTGCCGGGCGCGCCGAGCGGCGTAACCAGGAGGCGGACAGGGACGGAAAGGGAGTCATGGCCCGCGTTGGTCGCTCGATGCGTCGGCGAAAAGAGCATGGCACCAGGGCATTTTCGCGGCATCCTTGGCGCAGTTCCTTGAGCGTGTCGCTAATCTGCGGAGCCGCCTGGGCGGTGGGAGCCTGGCTCGCAGGACTTGCTGGGCCGATCGCGCTTCGCGATGGCCTGATCGTGGCGCTGCTCTGGGCGCCCATTCAACGGTTCTGGCTCGGCCCGTTGCAGGTTCGCCGCGGCAACGCGACTTCCCCAAAGTGACCAGCCGGAACGTCAGGATCCGACCGACCGTCCTGACGCGGCGGGCTGAATTTCTCACGCAAAACGCTGACCGATAGCAGCCGGTTTTGCCGACCACGATGATGTTCTCTCACGGGCGGTGACCCGGTTTCGCCCGGCGCGGGTGTGGCGATGGTGGTGGCCGGTGGGGTCGGGGCGGTGGCGCGGTGCCGCGGAGGGAGGCTTCGAGCCTTTCGAGCAGGTGGGCGAGTGCGTCTGCCTCGGACGGGGCCAGGTCAGTGAGCAGCGTCGCGAGGCGCTCCCGCAGCACGGTTTGAGCTGAGCGAAGTGTCTGCTCGCCGCGTTCGGTCAGGCCGAGCGGCTGGCGGCGGCGGTCGTCCGGTCCGCGCCCGCGCTCGAGCAGGCCGGCGCTCTCAAGCGCTGCGAGCAATTGCGAGACAGCGGCCGGCGAGACGGCGGTGCGGCGGGCGAGCTCGGAGCCGACGACTTCTCCTTCGCCGACGGCCTGCAGCGCGAGGTACTGGGCGACGGTCAGCGGCGGCTGGTGCCCGGCGAGCAGCCGCTCGATCCAGCGGCTGACCAGGGGCGCCGTGCGGACGAGCGCCTCTGCCGCTTGGCGGCTGTTGGGGTGGTGGCTCGGGCGCGGCATTAGTTAAGTTTGCTTTACTGTTAAGGATGCTTGCTCACCGGATGATAGCCGCGGCGGGGCAGGTGTGGCCACCGTTCGTACTCGTCGCCGGGCTGCTCCTGATCGGCACCGTCGCCGCCGCGGATGGACTGTTCGAGGCGATCGGGGCGCGGCTCGCGCGGGCGCCGCTACGGCCACGCGCACTGCTGGTCGCGCTGCTCGGCCTCGTTGCCATGGTGACGGCGATCCTTAACCTGGACACCTCGGTCGTGTTCCTGACCCCGGTGCTCGTGCACGCAGCCCGCCGACGCGGGCTCGACGAGCGCCCGTTCCTTTACGGCACGGTCTTCATGTCCAACTCCGCCTCCCTCCTCCTGCCCGGCTCGAACCTGACCAACCTGCTCGTGCTCAGACACGACCCGATCAGCGGCGCCAAGTATGCGTTGGCGATGCTCCCTGCCTGGCTCGTCGCCTGCGCCCTCACCGCTGCCTTCTTGACGCTCGCCTATCGGCTTGAAGACGGCGAGCCACACGAGCGCGCAACACCACCGCTCCGGCTCGGTCTCGGCGCCGCCGCGACCCTTGCCGCCGCGACACTCGTGCTCGTCCTCCCGAACGCCGCGCTGCCCGTGCTCGCGCTCGGGCTCGCCTCGACCGCGCTTCGGCGCCTGCACCCTCGACTCGACCTGCGCACGCTCGCCTTCCTGTTCGCGTTCGCGGTCGGCCTCGGCACACTCGCCCGCGCCTGGCATGGCCCCGCGCAGCTGCTCGAGTCGAGCGGACAATGGGCCACAGCGGCGATCGCCGCCTTCGGCTCCATCCTCCTCAACAACCTGCCGGCTGCTGTGCTCTTCTCCGCGCAGCCGCCGCCGCACCCGGTCGCGCTCCTGCTAGGGCTCGACCTCGGCCCCAACTTCGCCGTCACCGGCTCGCTCTCAGCCTTCCTCTGGCTCCAAGCCGCCCGCACCGTCAACGCCGACACCTCGCTCACGACGTACTGCAAGCTCGGCGCGCTCCTCGTACCACTAACGCTCGCCGGTGCGCTCACAGCGCTGCGCCTCTTCTGAGAGCGCTGCGGAAGGCTTGTAGCCTCCTGCAGGACAACATTCGGCTGCCCAATCTTCGTGGCCCCGCGTCAGGAGGCGTACTGCGCGTACAGGTGCGCGTACAGGCTTGCCGCATCAGCCCTCTCTTAGCGTCACGTGGTTGCAGTCAGAACCGAAAGATTTGCAGCGCTTTTCAATTTTGCTCGACACGCTTCAGCTCGTCGTTTCGGACTCATAATCCGTCGGTCCCTGGTTCGAATCCAGGCGGGCCCAATCCGAGCGGCGCGCGGGCGCGTAGGAGAGGCATGCGCAGACTCGTCCTGCTCCTCCTCGCCCTCGCCCTGCTCCTCGCCGGCTGCGGCGGCGGCTCCAAGCACGATCAGTCGCCCGGGACGGGAGCCACGACCGGCTCCACGCCCGCCCCCGGTTACTAGGGTTCGGCCACCAACCCTTCACGGGCGCGCCG
>Ga0315273_10001578_pt1 | contig 26115 bp, 24 predicted proteins | sample YL17G02_0_MG_FD_205753 | JGI IMG/M metagenome (GOLD analysis project Ga0315273, IMG submission 205753) | Sediment microbial communities from Yellowstone Lake, YNP, Wyoming, USA - YL17G02_0 | ecosystem: Environmental > Aquatic > Freshwater > Lake > Sediment | place: USA: Wyoming | collected... | reverse complement strand
CCGAAGAAAAATCTGGTTGCTGAATCGAAATTAATTATTCTTTCAGTAAGGTAGATTGTTATCGGGTTCATACCTATTACTACAAAGAAGAATGCCCATTTTTTATATTGCCATACATCAATTACAAGATAGAAGATTGAGAATAGAAGAAGGCTAAGACCGCCGACAAAACAGACAAAAGAACTGGTCCAAAGGTTTTTATTAATTGGGAAAGATATATTCCATATCTTTCCGATTATCATCAACGCTACTGCTGCTAAAACCAAAAATAAAACTTTTCGCAAAGGCTTGTCGTTAAGATATTTAGACAGCAGGAATTCTCCTGTGAACATTCCAAGCAATGCAGTCCCTATAGCTGGTATAGTACTGAACAATCCTTCCGGATCGTGATTTCCAAGGTAGAGTCTGCCAGGCATTATAAGGCGATCGATATAACTGGCAAGGTTACCTTCCTGAGAAAAAATATCTGTTGAACCAAGGTCATGAGCTGGAAAAAGGAGCAGTAACAGCCAGTAACCAATCAGAATTGCCCAGAACCAGACAATACGGAAGCTAAGTTTCGTATTCATGAAAATAATCGCTGCAAACATCCATGCCAGACCGATTCGTCCAAGAACACTTCCATACCGTAAATGGGCAAAATCAAATTTGAAACCATTATTGTAAATAATGCCAATTAGAACCAGGATCAGTCCACGGCTTATTACATGAATATATATCGACTTACGGCTATCATTCATTGTTATTCGCTTGGCAAGGGAAAAGGGGAAGGATATCCCGGCAATAAAAAGGAACAGAGGGAAGATCATATCATAAAACTGGAAACCATGCCATGGTACATGGTCAAGTTGTTGTGCCCACCATTGAAATATGGGCCAGCCGGTGAGTGATGCAAGACCTACAAAAATTCCTTCTCCACCCATGATCCAGAACATATCGAATCCGCGCAATGCATCAAGTGACTGTAATCGTTTTACCGCAGGTTTGATTTGGTTTTCCATAGTATGTTCTTTAAGTTTGTTTTGTAGTTTCAAAATTTAACTAAAATTCTTCCTGTAAATCTGATTATTAACCTTATTAATTTGCATATTTGACAATCATACAAAAATGTTGTCAAAGATAACAAAATCATATATCTCATATAATCATACAAGCAATTTATAATCATGAGTAATACCCAATCAATATCCAACTCCGGTCCGGGTTTAAAACGTGTTCTCGGGCTATCATCTCTGGTACTATATGGGATTATCCTTATTCAGCCTACTGCACCGATGCCATTATTCGGGGCAGCAGCAGGTCTGGCTCGTGGGCATGTGGTAACTACAATAATAATCGGTATGGTAGGAATGCTGTTTACCGCTATTAGTTATGGCAGAATGGCAAACGTATATCCCAGTGCAGGATCAGCCTATACTTATGTCAGCAGGGAGATTCATCCCGCACTTGGTTACTTCGTTGGCTGGGGTATGATTTTCGACTATGTAATGAACCCTATTATTTGCGTAATCTGGGTCAGCAAGGCTGCAATGAATTTAATCCCGGAAATTCCTTTCGTAGTTTATGCAATTGCTTTTACTCTTCTTTTTACCGGCATGAACCTGCGTGGTATAGAATCCAGTTCCCGCACCAATTCTATTATTGCCACCGGGCTGGGGGTTGTGATTGTGCTTTTCCTTGGAGCTGCCGTACGTTATCTTTTTATACATCCGCCTATAGGAGTTGCAGACTGGACAAGGCCGTTTTATGATCCCAAAACTTTTTCAGTATCTGCTGTTTCAGCAGGTGCCTCTCTTGCAGTCCTTACCTATATTGGTTTCGATGGCATTTCAACACTGTCTGAAGAGGTACATAATCCACGGCGTAATATCCTGCTTGCGTCTGTTCTGGTTTGTATAATTACTGGTACGCTTGCCTCAATTCAGGTTTATGCTGCTCAGCTGGTATGGCCCGGTACATCTTTTCCCGATCAGGATACGGCATTCTGTTATATAGCAGGCAAAGCCGGTGGACAATGGCTCTTTCATACTGTCAACTTTGCGCTGCTCGTTGCAACTATAGGTTCTGGAGCTGGTGCCCAACTTGGGGCTGGCCGGCTTCTCTATGGAATGGGACGGGATAACGCAATCCCTAAGAAATTCTTTGGTGCAGTGAATCCTCGTACACGGATACCATCAAACAATATAATTCTGGTTGGAGTACTAACACTTGCTGGTGCATTTCTGCTTACTTATCCAATGGGCGCTCAGCTTCTGAACTTTGGAGCCCTCATTGCATTCATGGGTGTCAATGCTTCATCATTTGTACGTTATTTTTTACGCAATGAGCGCAAAACCTTTGGCCATCTCATAGTGCCGATTTTGGGATTTACTATCTGCCTCTATCTCTGGCTCAGCCTGGGAATAAAAGCAAAGATTGTAGGATTGTCCTGGCTTACAGCAGGCGTCCTTTATGGTGCATACCGTACATCGTGGTTTCGCAAACCTCTTCAGTTTTTCCGGATTGAAAATACTAACGAGACTTAAGAAGGTTTTCAACTTCTGCCCATGAATCAACACGCGTATGCCTGTGATTCGTTATATTCATATTATGAGGTTGTGTAAACATTAATGTTTCTCCCTTGAAATTATCAAGGTTCTTTAAATGATCATCAATCATAATATCGGCCTGTATAATGTCCTTGCATCCGCAAAACACCATTTGCTTCCAACTGATAAACTGGAAGTGTTCCATTAGCCATAGCTGTTTGTCAGTCAGACTTTTGGGAAATTCAGTAGCCATTGATATTACAACAACTTCAAAGTGACCATTAAGTCTTTTAAGTCCCTGTTGACTACCTGACATAACAGGTAAAGTTCTGAAAAAGCCAGGTGAATTAACCCACTTTATCTGATTCGGGAATGCTTCTGCCTCCTTCAAACCAGCAATATCCTTAACTGTTAACCGTGTCCCGAAATCCTCCTCATGCAATTCAAAGAAACGATGATAAACATCTGCCAGAACTCCATCCATATCAACTAATACTCTTTTCATTATTATTAAATTCTATATAACTCTTATGTAACTTCTTTTGTTCATGAATTTCTCCACCCTTCTCAATCTTCATGAACTCACCCCCTTCTTTTCCCCCTCGGCCACCCCTGCAGTCTGGCTCGTCGCTAAACTAGCCCCCCGGGCTAGTTCTATACGCTCCGCCCTGTAAAGAGGGGGAAGGCTCTATCATACAGCGTCTTACACCTCCTCTTTGCGTAGCAGAGAGGGGGAGGGGGGTGAGTTCGTGGGAAAAGTTATTCTTTTGGGGGCCATATCATCCTATACTGAGCGACTAATAAGCGCCTGGAGTGCCTAAAATTGATAAATATTATTCTCTCTGCTTATAAAAGTAGTAAATTTCTGTTGTTTTTCTATTTTCGTGAAAGGAATTGAAATCGAAGTGCGATATTTGGTTTTTAAATCTGATTCTTATGGCAAAAAAAATAATTTCTTCTGCTTTTTGTTTTTTAATCTTTCTCTCTCAGTGTAGAACAAAAGAGGAAGGAATAATAATGACAGTCAACGGGCCTATATCTTCTAAAGAAATGGGTGTCTCACTTATTCATGAACATATACTTGTCGATTTCATAGGAGCTGATTCGATAACTGCCCGGAGATGGGATAAATCCGAAGTTATTGACAGGTCATTGCCATTTCTGAGGCAAATTAAGCAACTTGGTTGTCAGACATTTATTGAATGTACTCCTGAATTTCTTGGCAGGGATCCACTCTTACTTAAAAGTCTTTCAGATTCCTCCGGATTAAATATATTAACCAATACCGGATATTACGGAGCGGTAAATAATAAATACATTCCACAGCATGCTTTTTTCGAAACCGCCGATCAGCTGGCTGCCAGATGGATTCTTGAATCGGATTACGGTATAGATGGCAGCGGAGTTAAACCCGGGTTTATTAAAACAGGAGTTGAGAATGGAAATTTGTCAGATTTTCATAAGAAACTGGTTGTGGCAGCAGCACGGACTCATTTAAAGACTGGTCTGACAATTGCATCGCATACAGGTCCTGCAATACCGGCTTTTGAACAACTTGATATTTTACATAATGAGGGAGTGGCTCCCGAAGCTTTTATATGGGTTCATGCCCAGTCGGAAAATGATATTAGTACCCATGTTAAAGCTGCTAAGATGGGTGCATGGATAAGTCTCGATGGTTTGAGTGAAGACAACCTTGAGGATTATGTCATGATGATTAAGAATCTTAAAGAGAATAATTTGATTAAAAGAGTTCTTCTGTCGCACGATGCCGGCTGGTATGATCCGGGAAAAAAAAACGGAGGTGATTACAGAGGATATACAACCCTTTTTGAAAAACTGATCCCTTTTCTCCGTAAAGAAAATTTTTCCGAAAAGGAGATCAATCAACTTCTGGTTATCAATCCCTCCGAGGCATTTAAAATAGGCGTTCACAGAATAAACTGAATGTTCTGTAATTGCCAGGATTAGATAAATTGTATATTAAAAAAAGCTAAAGAATACAAAACAGGAAAAAAGGATGATATTTGTATCTGATATGATCTTGTTTTAAATTATTTTTACCTCATATTAAAATCTCTGACAAGGAGTTTTACCCCCATTCACACTAAAGGGGGTAAAGAAAAAGAGATGGATCTCAAAACCCCCCATTGGAGGGGTTGGGGGGTAAAAAGGCAGGAGGAAGGGCGTGAGTTCATGGGTGTAGCAGGTGAAAAAAGCAGTGGGGGGTAGTGGGAATGAATAGATTGATAATAAGGAACATGTGACACTAATAATTGACAACTTTATATAATTAATTATGGCAACCCGCAGAGAATTTATTCAAAAAACGGCACTCGGAACGGCAGGACTGACTTTAGGTGCAAAGAGTTATTCACGTGTCCTTGGGGCAAACGACAGAGTCCGCGTCGGCATCGTGGGTTTTTCTGACCGTTTCAGGGGTTCACTGGCTCCTGCATTCCTGAGTCTGGCAAAAGAATTAAATTTTGAGATTGTAGCAGTTTCTGATCTTTGGAACAGGCGCCGCGATGAAGCAGAAACCTTTTTCAAAGAGAAAGGAGTAACAATAAGAACCACACGTAACAACGATGAGTTGTACAGTGGCAAAGATACAGATGCTGTTATTATAAGTACAGCAGATTTTCAGCATGCATTGCTACTGACAGAGGCTGTAAGAGCAGGGCATGATGCATATTGTGAGAAACCTTTTGCTGAAACGATGTCCGATGCAAGAGAAGCATTAAAAGCTGTCCAGGAGACAAAAAAGATAGTTCAGATTGGTTCACAACGCAGAAGTACTCCGAATTATATTGCTGCAAATGAGTACATCAGATCAGGTAAGTTTGGAAAAATTGTAATGGTTGAGATGTCCTGGAATGTTAACCAGCCCGGCAGATGGAGAAGACCTGCGCTGACAGGAGTTATTAAAGAGGCTGATACGGATTGGAAACGCTTCCAGTTGAATCGTTCTCCTGCTGCATGGGATCCCCGGAAATATCTTGAATTCAGACTTTTCTGGCCATACTCATCTGGGATACCAGGCCAGTGGATGGCCCACCAGATTGATACAGTTCATTGGTTCACAGGTCTGGCTCACCCAAATAGTGTTGCTGCAAATGGTGGTATTTATCAGTGGAAAGACGGACGTACTAATTTTGACACTATGACAGCGGTTATGGATTATGGTGATACGAATTCGGGTTTCCAGGTTGTTTATACCTCGCGTTTTACAAACTCGTCAGGTGGCACAAAAGAAATATATTTCTCTAACGGAGGAACACTCAATCTGGATACAAACAAGATCACTTCTGAGGGAGGTCTGCAAGAAAATGAAGGAAAAGCCATGAATATGAAGGCTAATTTATTGGAAAATATGGACTTACCTGGGCTTAAAATTGAAACATCAGCCAATACAGGTTCAGATCCTATGACAACTGCTCATATGAGAAACTGGATGGAATGTGTTCGCGACAGGAAGAAACCTAATGCTCATGTTATCGCAGGGTATAATCATTCAATCGCAAACATCATGTGTACAGCAGCCTTAAGAACTGGTGAAAAGGCCTCTTTCGATGAGGCAAAACAGGAAGTTCTTGCCGGAGGAAAAGTGTTCCAATATTAACAACGATAACCAAAGAAACTATATAACAGATTCTACGTTCAATCAGGTTCTGAATAGACACCGGGTAACGCGAATAAGATATTCCAGGAGTTTTCAAAAGCATATTAAACCATAATTAAAAACTACAGATAATGAAAAACAGTATTAGTCTTAAGCTTCGGCTACAATTTTTGGCAGTATTATTCCTCATTACTGCTTCATTCAAAGGCTTTGGGGCAGCACCCGCAAAGCAACAGTATTATGAGCTAAAGATTTACCACATTGCAAATAACTTGCAGGAGAGCAGGGTTGATGCCTATCTCAAAGATGCATATATTCCGGCATTACACCGGGCAGGTATCCCAATAGTTGGTGTATTCAAACCCGTTGAAGCTGACACTGCTTCTGGTAAATTGATCTATGTGTTTGTTCCATTCAAGACTATTGATGAATTTATGCAATTGGCTGGATTACTTGAAAAAGATAAGGTATACGCAGAGGCAGGAAAATCCTTCAATGATGCAGCTTACGATGATCCGCCTTATAAAAGGCACGAAAGCATTCTTTTAAAAGCTTTTATGAACATGCCTCAGTTTGTGGCACCTGAGTTTTCCACACTTCCTTCAGAAAGAATATATGAAATGCGCAGCTACGAAAGTGCAACTGAAGCCAAGGCCGTAAAAAAGAGAGAAATGTTCAACCAGGGTGGTGAGATAGCATTATTTGAAACGCTTAAATTCAATGCAGCATTTTACGCTGAGGTTTTAGTGGGCAGTCACATGCCGAACCTCATGTATATGACAACTTTCGAAAATATGGCATCGCATGATGCTCATTGGAAAGCTTTCGGGGAGCATCCTGACTGGATTAAACTTAAGGCAATGCCGGAGTATTTGAATACAGTATCGAAAAATAACACTTCTCTACTGCACCCGACTTCCTATTCGGATTTTTAAAAATATATCTCGGGGGCTCTCTCCCGGTCTATCTGGAGAGAGCCACAGAGTATTATTACAGGTTTAACTTCAGACAGGGATATTTATTTTCGAGATAGCTTCCTCGACCTCGGCAGTTGTCAGTTCATGATCCGGCAGGTTATTCTCAAAATACTTCTCATAAGCAGAAATATCGAAATGCCCATGGCCGCTGAGGTTAAGGAGTATCGTTTTTGGTACTCCCTCCAGGTCGGCCTTTCTTGCCTCATCAAGTGCCCCGGCAATAGCATAAGTCGATTCTGGAGCAGGAAGAATACCTTCATTCCTTGCGAAGAACACACCTGCTTCAAAGCACTCTCTTTGCAGTTTTGCCTTTGCCTCTACAAGCCCGTCTTTGAGGAGCTGGCTTACTATAACTCCTGCACCGTGGTAACGTAAACCTCCTGCATGGATCTTCTCAGGTATGTAATTATGTCCGAGAGTATACATGGGAAGGAGAGGGGTCATACCTGCAGAATCGCCAAAATCGTACATGAATTTTCCTTTGGTAAGTTTTGGGCACGAAGCAGGTTCTACGGCTACAAGTCTGATATCCTTTTTATTAAGTAGTTTTTCGCGTAGGAATGGATATGCAATTCCCGAGAAGTTTGACCCTCCTCCGAAACAGCCAATAACAACATCGGGGTAATCGCCTGCCTTATCCATTTGAATCAGTGCCTCCTGGCCAATTATAGTCTGGTGAAGGCTTACATGGTTTAGTACGCTACCCAGAGAATATTTGGTGTAGGCGTCTTGTGACGCAATTTCTATTGCTTCGGAAATTGCTATGCCAAGACTTCCGGGTGAATTCGGATCCAACTCAAGTACTTTCCTTCCAAAAACTGTCATAGTGCTTGGTGAAGCGAGTACCTTGGCATTATATGTGTTCATTAAAAGTTTTCGGCCTGGTTTATTATCATAACTTACTCTTACCATAAAGACCAGCAGCTCAAGTCCAAAATAGTTGCAGGCGAAACTCATTGCACTTCCCCACTGTCCGGCTCCTGTCTCTGTGGTAATCCTCCTGACCCCCTCCTGCTTGTTGTAGTAGGCCTGGGGAATTGCTGTGTTGGCTTTATGAGAGCCTGAATAATTACCGCCTTCATACTTGTAATAGATTTTGCTCTTTGTTCCAAGAGCCTTTTCAAGGTTTATGGCTCTGAAAAGTGGAGAGGGGCGATAAGTCCTGTAAAGGTCAAGAACCTCATCGGGAATATCAATATATCGCTCCGTAGAAACCTCCTGCTTAATTAGCTCCATGGGGAATATAGCCGCCAGATCTTCCGGGCCTATTGGCTGTTTTGTTCCAGGATGTAAGGGGGGCATTGGTTTGTTAGGCATATCCGCCATGATATTATACCATTGCCTTGGCATTTCATCTTCACTTAATAGAATTCTAAAAGTTTTTTTCATTTTTTATTAGTTTAAGAGTTAATAAATAAAAAAGGCACCCTGTGAACAGTGTGCCTCTATAGATAAATATCTTATAAATGTTATATAACGGCTTGTTTCACAGCATCTTTTGTTGAGCTGCACCAAGACCAGATATAAAACATTTTTGCGTTCATTAGGACAAAAATAATCAAAAATTTAAATTATCAACAAAAAAACACTTTTTTTTTAATTTTTCTTTGAGTTTTCCCTTTTTATGGTCGGAATTATTACGAATCAGGCTTTCAGGGTATCATTCATGAACCACTGCTCCCAGATTTCTGAGGTCATCAAAAAAACCAGGATATGATTTTGCAACACATTGAGAGTCTCTGATATAAACTCGCCCTGTGGCTCCCAGTGAAGTAACTGCGACAGCCATTGCAATCCGGTGGTCATCATGTGATTCAACATGGGCGCCCTGTGGCTGGCCTCCGGTAACAGACATCAGATCATCTTTAATTTCTATCCTGATGTTCATCTTTCCGAACTCTTCTTTAAGGGCTGTTGCCCTGTCGCTCTCCTTATATATTAAACGTGATACACCTTTGATAGTTGAGACACCATTACAATATGATGCCAATGCAACTAGCGGAGGGAATAGGTCAGGTGATTCAGTGGCATCCAGCTCAAATGCTTTTAATTCTGATTTGGAAATGTCAATATGATTTTCGCTGATTTTCATTTGTGCACCTGCATTCTCCAGTGCTTTAATAATTGCCATATCACTTTGCATACTGTCTGTACGGAGGCCGTGAACACTTAACTGTCCATTGACAGCACCGGCGACCAGCAGAAATGCCCCGCCACTCCAGTCACCTTCAACTGTGTAGTTATGAGAGTTATACTTTTGATTCCCTGGAATATGAAACAGGTCATAACCCGTATTCTGAATTTCTATCCCAAATGACTTGAGTATCTGGATAGTCATGTCAATGTATGGTTTGCTCTTCAGGTTCTTGACTTTTATTTCGGAGTCCTTAGCTGCAAGAGGCAATGCCATAAGCAGACCGGTTAATAGCTGACTGCTTACTGAGCCGTCAATTTCACAGTATCCTCCAACAATTGGCCCCTGAATAGTAAGAGGAAGAAATCCACCGGAGCTGGTGCATTTCACACCCAGCTGATTTAAAGCCTCTTCAATCATGAACATAGGTCTCTTTTTTAGAGAATTTGCACCAACCATGGTAATTTCTGCCGGGTATAATGCAGCTATCGGAGAGAACATACGGATCGCCAGACCCGATTCGCCACAATTCAGTTTTGGCTCTTTCAATTCGCCGGAACCATTAATTTTCAATTCATTAGGTTGGGGCTCTAGCCTGGCGCCCAAACCACATGCTATACTCATTGCGGCTAATGAATCGTCGCAATAGGAGGGATTGTAGATTATGCTTTGCCCATCGGCCAGTAAAGCGGCAGCAATAGCCCGTTGTGTCATGCTTTTAGAAGCCGGAGCTTTGAGTTTACCTTTAATTGCAGATGGTTCTACATATCTTTCCATAGATTCCGTTACAATTTATTTTTCATTGTATGGATTTTTCACTCCGTTATTCATTATCTTCATTTGATGGTTAATAGACTCCTGATGAATTGCCTTGAAAATTGTATCAATCAGTTCAGCACTGAGTCCTTTAGCCTGACCTTTGGCGATTACTTTTTTAATAATCTCATCCCATCTGTTACTCTGCAAGATAGTGATATTATTTTCCTTTTTATAACGTCCGATAGTTTCCGCCACTTTCATTCTTTCCTCCATCAGGTCGAGCAGATGATCATCATATACATCGATTTGTTGCCTGAGTTCCCCGAGTACATCCAGTAACTTTGGATCTGAAGTGCTTGGATTTCTCAGTATAAGCCTGCTTAAAAGTTCCTTCAGATCGTTTGGGGTCAGCTGTTGAGTTGTGTCGCTTAAGGCTCTGGCCGGGTCAATATGTGATTCGATCATTAAACCGTCGAAGTTCAGATCCATTGCCTTCTGGGAAATCTCGTGAAGAAATTGTCTTGAACCGGCAATGTGACTTGGGTCACATATGATAGGTAAGTCGGGGATGCGCCTGCGCAATTCAATTGGCAATTGCCAGTTGGGCTGGTTCCGGTACAATGTTTTTTCGTACGAAGAGAAGCCACGATGTATTGCTCCAATTCGTGTAATTCCTGCTCTTGCAATACGTTCAATTGCACCCATCCATAACTCAATGTCTGGATTTACCGGGTTTTTCACGAGTACCATCACATCCACGCCATTCAGGGCATCGGATATCTCTTGAACTGTGAAAGGATTAACAGATGTCCGGGCGCCGATCCACAACATGTCAATACCATATTTCAGAGCCTCGTAGACATGTTTTTCATTTGCTACCTCGGTACCTACAAGTAACCCGGTTTCCTGTTTGACCCTTCTGAGCCATTTCAGTCCTTCAGTGCCGACTCCTTCAAATGAATTTGGACGTGTCCTTGGTTTCCAGATACCGGCGCGAAAAACACTAACCTCTTTTATCTGAGCTAATTGTGTAGCAGTTTCCATCACCTGCTCTTCTGTCTCGGCGCTGCATGGGCCGGAGATAAGAAAGGGTCTGCCTTTATAACCTCTCCAGTCTTTAATCAGGGAATTCTCAAGTCTTAGTACCATTATTCATTAAATTATTTAATTCAATATTTTTCTAATCTTGTTAGCCTCTTCCATCAGTGCTTTCAAACCATTAATATCTTTACCAGAGATCATCTTTCTGAATGAATTCATTTTTTCAATATAAGTGTCCATTACTTCAAGTATATACTGAGCATTTTCCAGAAAAATAGGAGCCCATGTTTCCCCATTACTTTTAGCCAGGCGGACAGTACTTTCAAAACCACCACCGGCCAATGTGAGAATGTTTTGTTCTTCCTGTTCCTTTTCGAGCACACATAATGCGAGCGAGAAAGATGTAATATGAGAAATATGAGATATATAGGCGACATGCACATCATGGTCGCTTGAGTTCATATACACTTTATGCATATTCAGTATATCCAGCATTTTTTCAACTTTTTCAAGGGCGTCCCTATCGCTCAGTTCCTTATCGCAGATAATAGCATTTTTATAGTCAAACAGTTTCCCTATCGCAGCAAGAGGACCGGAATACTCGGTACCAGCCATTGGATGAACTGCAACATAACGACCCCTGCCCGGATGATTTTTTGAAGCTTCTGCTAAACTGGCTTTTGTGGAGCCCATATCGGTCACTACTTTTGAAGTGCCGGCTATCTTGTCGAGTATGCCGGGTAACATTATGCAATTCGTATTAACAGGTGTGGCAAGAATTATCAAATCGCTTTTTTCAATAGCATTTTCCAGAGTTTCATTTTCATCAACTAAACCGCAAAGCAGGGCAATATTCTGATGAAGAATGTTGGTATCAACTCCGACTATTTTGTCTGCAAATCCTCGTTTGCGGAGATCAACTACCAGAGAGCCCCCGATCAGCCCTATTCCAATAACTGCAATTGTCATATTTTTTTTATTATGAGATGAATTAATAGTTAATTTATTGTTACTAATTAGTCAGAAGTCATGAGTCAAGAGCCTCAATTTCTACTTCCGACTTCGGACTTCCGTCTTCCAACTATGTATCTATCTATTAAGTTTTAATATTCTCTCTTTTGCTTCCATCAATCTTTTCTCATTTGTACATAATGAAATACGAATATAACTTTCACCTTTTTCTCCAAAAATGAACCCCGGGGTGATGAACACCTGAGACTTATTTAAAATCTCTTCTATATACATTTCGCAATTATTTATATCCTCAGGTATACGTCCCCAGACAAACAAACCAACCTGGGATTTTTCATATCTGCAATTGAGGATATCCATAATTTCTTCCACTATTTTACGACGCCTGAGATAGACATCATTGACCGTGTCGTACCATGATTCAGGATTGTTAAGCGCCTCAACTGCAGCCATTTGCAATGGCAGAAACATCCCGGAATCCATATTGCTTTTTACTTTAAGTATATTCTTTATATATTCGCTATGACCCGCAACCATACCAATACGCCAACCTGCCATATTTTGAGACTTACTTAATGAGTTTAGCTCCAGAGCTGTTTCTTTCGCCCCATCAACAGCTAAGAGACTGTGATATTCTTTATTTAATATGAAGCTGTATGGATTGTCGTTGCAAAGGAGTATCCCGTGTTTTTGTGAGAATGAAACCAGTTTTTCAAATAGTACCATCGATCCTTTAGTTCCGGTTGGCATATGCGGGTAGTTAACCCACATTAGTTTTACCCTGCTCAAATCACCCTGCTCAAGGGATTCCAGATCAGGAAGCCAGCCGCTCTTTTCATCGAGGGCATATTTTCTGACTATGCCGCCAACCAGGTTAGTAACAGATGAATATGTCGGATATCCGGGATCAGGTACAAGTACTTCATCTCCCTTATTGACAAAAGCCATACTGATGTGCATTATCCCTTCCTTACTTCCCATTAATGGTAGAATCTCATTATCGGGATTCAACTCAACATGAAAATATTTTCTGTACCACTCTGCAAACGCCTTTCTCAAAGCCGGAATTCCTGTATAACTCTGATAGCCATGTGATGTAGGTTTTTTGGCTTCTGTGATCAGACCTGCAATTGTCTTTTCGGAAGGTGGCTGATCGGGGCTGCCAATTCCAAGGTTAATGATATCAGCTCCTTCTCTGCGCATCTTATCAATCTGAGCAAGTTTTTGTGAGAAATAATATTCCTGTACATTGCTGGTACGGTCAGCCGGTTTAACTTTCATAAAGCATATCTCCTTTAAAATAAACTCCAAGAACTTCTAGATTACTAGTCCGTTTTTCCAATACTCTTTTAATTACATCAGAGTTGGTATTCTTACTTAATTCCAGATCGAGATAAAACATATATTCCCACTCACCATTCAACCTTGGGACCGATTGGATCTTTGAAAGATTAATTTTCAGTTCTGCAAGCTTAACCAGGACTGCTGCAAGTGACCCGGGTTTATGACCTGTGGAAAAGCAGATTGAAACTTTGTTCCCTTTTTTGTTCCCTTTATTTTCACTGCCTACAACGAGAAACCGTGTGTAGTTTTGCTTATAAGTCTCTATCCCTGAAGCAAGTATGTCAAGGCCATATATTTCTGCAGCATTTGAAGATGCAATTGCACCAACCCCTTTAACCCGGGTTTCGCTTATTTGTCTTGCACTTCCTGCAGTATCGTCACTCTCAATAAGAGTCACTCCTGGAAACTGATTCAGGAATGTCATACATTGTGCCAGAGCTATCGGGTGCGATCTTATCTCCCTGATATCAGTTATTGACTGACCGGGTAAAGCCATCAGATTCTGTCTTATCCGAAGGTTATGTTCTCCCAGGATCTTCATTCCCGATTCCCTTATGAGGGTATAATTATATAGAATACTTCCTGACCTTGCATTTTCAATTGCCATTACAGCAAAATCGGCCTTTCCGACCAGGAGCGTATTGATGGTCAGATCGAATGTGGAACAAGGCACAATATCAATTTCATCATAATTAAAGTACTGTCGTGCAGCAACTTCGTGAAAACAACCTATCTCTCCCTGTATTGCTATTTTCATTTTCAAAGTGTTATTAAACGAACAAGGGCCCCTTTGAGGGACCCTTGCTTTCATATAAATTAAATTTATCTGTATACAAAAATCCCTTATCTGTTTTTAAAATAAAAATAGAAGTAATAAAAGGAGATAAAATATTTGTACACAATATTCATTTGGTCGTGTTATTGGCTTACAAAAGTAATCTATTTTTTAAAAAACCAACTAAAAATTCATAAAAACTATATATTTTGTTAAATATTAACAGTATAGGTGCTGTTTCTTAAGAAGAATTGTTAAAGTCATCCTGACTTCTTATGCCTTTTCTCCAGCACCTCTTCAATGCTCTGTAAATTGATCTCTTTAGCTTTTAATAATATCAGCAGATGATACATCAGATCGGCGGCTTCATTCTTAAATAGCTCAATGTTATCATCCTTTGATTCAATAATTAATTCAACAGCTTCCTCTCCGACTTTCTGAGCCACTTTATTTATGCCTTTCTTATATAGTTTGTTGGTATAAGAGTCATTTGTATCATTTTCAATGCGCTGGTTTATAACTTGTTCCAGCTTGTAAATAAATCCTTTTGAAGTCTCATTACCAAAACAGGATGTACTACCTGTATGGCACACTGGTCCGGCAGGTTTTACTTTTATGAGAATAGAGTCATTGTCGCAATCGGATAATATTTCTTCAACATATAAATAATTTCCGGAGGTCTCACCTTTGGTCCAGAGGCGGTTTTTGCTCCTGCTGAAAAAAGTAACTCTTTTCTCATTTTTGGTTTTTTCGAAAGCCTCCTCATTCATATAACCTACCATAAGGACCTGAAGGGTGTTATTGTCCTGAATAACAACAGGTACCAGGCCGTTTCCTTTAATAAAGTCAATATTCATAATCTAACATTAATTTTCTCATTTATCAAATACTTTTTAAGATCGGGAATCGTAATCTCTCCGAAGTGAAAGATACTGGCAGCAAGTGCGGCACTGCAACCCGTATTAAAAAAGACATCCCTGAAATGTTCCATCGTACCTGCTCCGCCCGATGCAATAACCGGAATATTTACATTCCTGCTCACATCCACGGTTATGTCGATTGAAAATCCCGATTTTGTTCCATCATTGTTCATTGAAGTCAGCAGTATCTCACCGGCTCCCAACTCCTCAACCCTGCGGGCCCAACTGACTGTCTTTAAGGGAATCGGTATTCGTCCTCCATTGACAAATACGATCCAATCATCGTCAACCAGTTTTGTGTCAATAGCAACTACAACGCACTGATTTCCAAATTGCCCGGCAATCTCAGAGATCAGTTCCGGCCTTCTTACTGCTGATGAATTTACTGTTACTTTATCGGCTCCGGCTTTAATAAGAATTGCAACATCGTTTACAGTCTCAATTCCACCTCCTACTGTAAAAGGAATATTGATTTCCGCAGCAATCCTTCCAACCAGTCCGGCAAGAGCCTTCCTGTTCTCAATCGTAGCTGTGATATCTAAAAAAACAAGTTCATCAGCACCCTGTTTTACATAGATTTTTGCCAGTTCAACAGGATCACCGGCATCTCTTAAATTTATAAAATTTACACCTTTCACCGTTCGCCCGTCTTTAATATCGAGACACGGAATAATTCGTCTTTTTAACATTGCCTGCCTAATTCTATTAAAGTTAGTTTCCCCTCATAAACTGCTTTACCAATTATAGCACCTTCGCAACCCGATTTCCTGAGATCTTCAATATCGTTAAGCGAGGAGATACCACCGCTTGCAATAAGATTAATTTTTACTGAACCCAGAATCTCTTTATACAGAGCTGTTGACGGTCCCTGAAGCATTCCATCCTTTTCAATATCAGTGCAAATCGTATATTTCACACCCTTGGACCTATAGTCAGAAATAAAGCTGATTATATCTTCATCTGAGTTTTCGAGCCAGCCACCGGTTGACACTTTTCTGTTTATACAGTCTGCTCCGAGGATGATCTTCTCTGATCCGAATACTGAGAGATATTCCAAAAACAAAATCTGATCAGTGACAGCAATACTTCCTGCGGTAACCTGGTTTGCACCGGAATTAAATGCTGCGTTCAGGTCGTCATATGATCTTATCCCTCCACCAAAGTCAATTATCAAATTAGTCTTCCCTGCAATTTTTTCAAGGACCTTAATGTTTTCAATCTTTTTATTTTTTGCCCCGTCAAGATCAACCAGGTGAATATAATTAATGCCATTATCTTCAACCTGCCTTGCAACCTCCAACGGATCTTCATTATACACTTTTTTTGTATTGAAGTCTCCCTGCCTAAGACGAACACATTTTCCGCCGATTATATCAAGCGCCACTATTATTCTCATAGTTTTAGGAAATTTTGTAAGATCTTTTCTCCAACATCCGCTGATTTCTCTGGATGAAACTGTGTTGCATAGAAATTTTCACTTTTCATCGATGCGCTGAAGGGCAAAATATAATCGCATGTAGCTGAAGTACCTGAGGAAATATCTGCGTAGTAACTGTGAACATAATAGACATCATCTTCAAGCGCTATCCCTTTGTAGAGATCTCCTTTCATTGTGAGAAAATTATTCCATCCCATATGCGGGATCTTATCTACCGGAGGAAACAATCTCACATCTGAATCAAATATTCCAAGACAAATGGTATCTGCTTCCTCAGAATAGCGGCACATAAGCTGTAAGCCGAGACATATTCCCAGCACTGGTTGCTTAAGGGATATGATAGTCTTATCCAATCCTCTTTCTCTCAGGTATTGCATTGCAGAACTTGCTTCTCCCACACCAGGAAATATTACTTTATCAGCGTTTACTAACTCCTCCGGATTATCTGTGATAATACTTTCGTAACCCAAGCGGGTAAGAGCATTCTGCACGGATTTGATATTTCCAGCATTATATTTCAGGATTGCGATCATAAGCTGCCTTTTGTAGTTGGCAAATTAAAGTTATCTGTTTGTTTAACAGCCATTTTTATAGCTTTTGCAAATGCCTTGAAGATCGCTTCAATCTTGTGATGTTCATTTTGACCCTCCGCTTTGATATTCAGGTTGCATTTAGCATTGTCGCTGAATGACTTAAAGAAGTGAAAAAATAATTCAGCAGGCATCTCTCCAATCTTCTCCCGCATGAATTCTACCTCCCAGACTAGCCATGGTCGGCCGCCAAAATCCAGTGCAACTTGTGCAAGGCAATCATCCATGGGCAATACAAAGCTGTATCTTTCAATACCTTTTTTGCCTCCCACTGCTTTCAACATTGCTTCGCCAAGCGTAATGGCCACATCTTCAACAGTATGGTGCTCGTCAATTTCCAGATCGCCCTTCACCTTTATAATAAGGTCGATATTTCCATGACGTGCAATCTGTTCAAGCATGTGATCGAAGAAACCGATCCCGGTGTCAATTGTGCTTTTCCCCGATCCATCCAGATTAAGATCAACCTGGATCTGTGTCTCAGATGATTTTCTTTCCACCTTTGCATTCCGTGGTATCTGTTTCAGATACTTACAGATATCGTTCCAATCAGTTGTGCATAATTCAGCATCGGGAGAGCCCTCATTGTTAATAAGTATGGCTTTACATCCCAGATTCTTTGCAAGTTCAACATCTGTCAGCCTGTCACCTATTACAAATGAAGAGGCGAGATCGATTCCATTAGCCAGGTATTTTACCAGCATTGCAGTTCCTGGTTTGCGGGTAGGAGCCTTTTGCGATGGGAGAGTTCTGTCGATAAATATCTCGTTGAATACTATCCCTTCGCCTTCGAGAATCTGTAACATCTTATTATGAACGGGCCAGAAGGCATCCTCAGGAAACAACTCTGTACCAAGACCATCCTGGTTGGTTACCATCACCAGTTCAAAGTCTGTCTCCTTTGCAATCTTTGATAAACACGATATGACGTCCGGAAGAAAAACGAGCTTCTCAAAACTATCTGCCTGCTCATCTGCCGGTTCGGTGATAATTGTACCATCTCTGTCAATAAAAAGTACCTTCTTCATATTACGATAGTTTTAAGTGCTTTGACCAGTTTGTCGTTTTCAGCCCTTTTACCAACTGTAATCCGAAGGCAATTGTCAATAACAGTGCTACGATTCCTTACAATTATATTTTTATCAACCAGCGTTTTATAGATGTAATTGGCATTTATAACCTTAACAAGCAGGAAGTTTGCAACTGAGGGATAGACCTTTTCTGTAATTTTCATCTTTTTCAGATTAGCCGAAAGCCTTTCTCTCTCCTTTATAATTTTAATAATCTGATTATTATATTCCTCAACTTTATCCAGTTTCCGCAATACTGCTTTCTGATTAATGGAACTTATATTGTAAGGTGGCTTCAACTTGTTGAAATATTTAATGATAGCAAGGTTTGAAAAGGCCATTCCTACCCTTACGGCTGCCAGTCCGAATGCCTTGCTGAATGTCTGCATTACAATCAGGTTAGGATACCTTTCAACCATTTTAATAAATGAAGGCTTATCGCTGAAATCAATATAAGCTTCATCAATGACTACAATCCCTTTGAAATTGGCAATGATATATTCGATATCGGAATAATTCATGCAGTTCCCTGTTGGGTTATTAGGAGAACAGATAAAGATCAGTTTCAGGTTTTTATCAGAAAACCATGGTTTGACTTTTTTGAGATCAATCTGAAAATTCTCATTCAAAGGGATCTTTACAACCTTTATGTCATTAACTGAAGCTGACACTTCGTACATTCCATAGGTGGGAGTGAAGGTAACTGCTTTGTCAATACCGGGATTACAAAACACCCTGAAACAAAGATCAATTATCTCATCACTTCCGTTTCCCAGGAATATTCTTTCCTCGGCGATCCCTTTAATTTTCGAAATTGCATCTTTTAACTCCCTCTGATATGGATCGGGATACCGGTTCAGATTTCCGAAAGGGTTTTCGTTGGCATCCATAAATATGCCGGTTTTGCCTTTGAATTCATCTCTGGCACACGAATAGGGGTTAAGATTAATGACATTTTCCCGTACCAATTTGTTCACATCAACCATTTTGTAAACTTTTAAGTCTGACACTCACTGCATTTTTATGACCCTTTAAGAACTCGGCTTCTGCCATAAGTTCAATTGCCGGGCCCAGGTTTTTAATGCCTTCTTCACTCACTTCCTGAAATGATATCTTTTTAATGAAACTTTCAGTGGATACACCACTGTAGCTTCTGGCAAATCCGTTTGTGGGAAGGGTATGGTTTGTTCCTGTAGCATAATCCCCTGCACTTTCGCAACTAAAATTTCCAAGAAAAACCGAACCGGCGTTTTTCACCTTGTTTGCCAGTGCATTTGTATCGGAGGCGTTAATTATAAGGTGTTCCGGTGCATAGATATTGCTGAATTCAATACAATCATCCAATGAGGAAAGAAGAATTAACTTGCTGTTTTCAAGAGCTTTGAATGCAATCTCTTTTCTTGCCAACAGCTGCAATTGTTTTTCAACGTCTGCTTTTACCTTTTCTATAAGCCCCTGATTATCAGTTAGCATAGTTACCTGACTATCAGCTCCGTGCTCGGCCTGTGAAAGAAGGTCTGCAGCAATAAATTCAGAATTGGCAGTTTCATCTGCAATTATTAATACTTCGCTGGGACCGGCAGGCATGTCTATCGAAATGCCATCCTGTTGCACCACCTCCTTGGCTTTAGTAACATACTGATTCCCGGGTCCGAAGATTTTGTAAACTTTTGGTACACTCTCTGTACCGTAAGCCATTGCGGCAATAGCCTGTGCCCCACCGATCTTGTATATTTCGGTTATTCCAAGGAGCTGAGCGGTATAAAGAATTAAAGGACTTACTTTTCCATCCATCCCGGGTGGTGTACAAATAACAATTTCACTGCATCGAGCAAGTTTTGCGGGAATTCCCAGCATCAGCACCGTTGAAAAAAGAGGGGCACTGCCTCCGGGGATATAAAGTCCCACTTTTTCAATTGCAACACTTTTTCTCCAGCATTTAACCCCTTTGAAAGTTTCAATAACAGGTTCCGCCGGAAGCTGGGCAGAATGGAATTTCTCAATATTTGTTTTTGCGATATTTATTGCAGTCTTAAGTTCTTCCGGGACTTGACCGGTTGATTCCCTGATCTCAGTTGATGAGATTTTTAAATTTCCCGAAAGGAAGCCATCAAATTTTTCAGAGAAATAATAAATGGCGTTGTCCATTTCCGATTTTACCCTATTAATTATCTCTCTGACAACATCTTCGAGATCGGTTTTATCAATTCCCGGACGTCTGCAGAGTGTGTCCCAACTCTTTTTTTCTGGAAAAAGGATTGTTTTCATTACAATATCATTTTCTCTATTGGAATTACCAGAATACCTTCAGCGCCTGCCTCTTTTAGTTGGTTTATTCTTTCCCAGAATTGATCCTCTTTTACAACTGAATGAAGGCTGCACCATCCTTTTTCAACCAGGGGAAGGATAGTAGGGCTTTTCATACCGGGGAGTATTGAACATATCTTTGATATAGCTGATTCTGGAGCATTAAGTAATATATATTTATTCTCTTTTGCATTTTTCACAGCCCTGATCCTGAAAAGCAGGCTGGCTAAAATTTTCTGTTTTTCTCTGCTGAGATTTTTGTTTCCAATTATAACTGCCTGGCTCTTCAATATAGTTTCAACTTCATGTAATCCATTGGTAAGCAGAGTACTACCTGAGCTTACAATGTCGCATATTGCGTCAGCCAGGCCGATCCCCGGAGCAATTTCAACACTACCGCTGATCTCTTCAATTTCAGCATTTATTTTATTTTTATTTAAAAAATCAGAGAGGATCTTGGGGTAGCTGGTGGCAACCTTTTTATTCATGAAATATCCCGGACCGGTATAAATCTCTTCCTTGGGAATTGCAAGGCTAAGCCGGCAGTTAGCGAAGCCAAGCTGTTCGATGATATTGACATTCTTGTTTTTTTCAAAAACCATGTTCTCTCCAAGAATACCTATGTCGGCTACCTGCTGTTCTACGTATTGAGGGATATCATCATCTCTAAGGAAGAGAACCTCCACAGGAAAATTCTGAGCGGTGGTTTTTAAGACACTTATACCGTTCGAGAATTTTATTCCACATTCCTCCAGTAATCTTTTTGAATTCTCACTTAACCGTCCGCTTTTTTGAATTGCAATTTTCAGTACACTCATTTTACTTTTTCAGATGTGTCTGAGCAAACCCGTTGGGAAATGAAAAGCCCGCCTGATCAGCTCAGACGGGTTTATGATATTTTAGTTAACACATATATCATTATCTCCTCGCCTGAGAGCAAGAATGAGAATGATGATGATGTGATGTTTTATAACTCATTGCTAATAATTATGAATGCAAAGATAATATATTCTTTAAACCAATAGTACATTATTTAAAAATATTATATTCTTTCAGCAACCAGATCTCCAACTTCGGTAGTTGAATATCCCATCCGGCCGGCTCCCATATCTTTTAATTTATTAGCTGTTACATCCATAATAGCGTTTTCGATAGCACGAGCAGCTTTTTCTTCACCCAGGTGATCAAGCATCATAGCGCCGCATGAAATAGAAGCCAGTGGATTAATAACATTTTTACCAGTATATTTTGGAGCAGAACCACCAATAGGCTCAAACATCGAAACACCTTCAGGATTAATATTTCCACCTGCTGCAATACCCATTCCTCCCTGAGTAATGGCTCCGAGGTCGGTTATTATATCTCCAAACATGTTGCCTGTAACAATTACATCGAACCATTCAGGATTTTTAACCATCCACATGCAGGTAGCATCTACATGATAGTACTCGCGAATAATATCTGGATAATCGGCTTTCCCAACTTCATGGAATGCCCTTTCCCAAAGATCATATACATAAGTTAATACATTGGTCTTTCCGCAAAGGGCAAGAGTATTTTTCTTTTTTCTTTTCCTTGTGTATTCAAATGCATACCGCAGACAACGTTCAACCTGCATGCGTGTATATACCATATTTTGAATTGCAACTTCATGTGGAGTGCCTTTCATGGAAACACCGCCAATACCTGTATATAAATCGCCGGTATTTTCCCTGACAACTACATAATCTATATGCTCCGGTCCTTTATCTTTAAGGGGAGTGGACACACCCGGGTACAGTTTAATAGGACGAAGATTAATATATTGATCCAATTCAAAACGTAGTCTCAGGAGAATTCCTTTTTCAAGAATACCTGGTTTAACATCAGGATGTCCGATAGCACCCAAAAATATCGAATCAAACTTTTTTAGTTGTTCTGACACAGAATCCGGAAGTACTTCACCTGTTCTCAGGTAACGATCTCCTCCAAAATCGAACTCTTCGTAATTAATTTTAAATCCAAATTTTGAAGCAACTGCACTTAGTACTTTCTTACCTTCCCTGACAACTTCCGGACCGGTTCCATCTCCGGGTATTACGGCAATATTGTATGATTTGCTCATGAGTTTTTTATTTATTGTTATTTATTTGAAGCGTAATTATAGTATATTTAATTTATATTTAAACAATAAAGCGCTTATTTTCTTTCTCGTTCAATCCCTCAATAATATTCAACATTTTCTCAGTGGCTTTTATGGCTGATTCAGTCTGATCGGCATCAAGACCTTTTGTATTAAATTCATTATCATGGTAATTCCATGAAATGATAGTCTCAACCAATGCATCTGTCTTACCCCCAGGTGGTATAGACACCTGATAGTCGGTGAGCAAAGGGAATTCCTTACTAATTCTGTCGTAAATCGACCTCACAGCTTTCATAAAGGCATCATACTGTCCATCGCCTGAGGAGGTCTCCTGGTATAAATTACCATCAATTTCGATCTGGACGCTGGCGAAAGGTTTTAAGCCGTAGGAGAGGGAGAGTGAATAGTTTTTAATAAAGATCTTGTAGTTGATCTGTTCTGTGCCGAGAACATCTGCAATAATAAATGGCAGATCTTCTGTAGTTACATTTTCTTTTTTATCACCTAGTTCAATTACTCTCTGTGTAACTTTAGTGAGCGATTCAGGGTTAAGAAACATTCCGAACTCTTCAAGGTTTTTTCTGATTGTGGCTTTGCCCGATTGTTTGCCGAGGGCATATTTTCTTTTTCTGCCGAAACGTTCAGGAAGGAGGTTATTATAATAGAGGTTGTCTTTACTATCACCATCAGCATGCACACCTGATGTCTGTGTAAAAACATTCTCGCCGATAACTGGCTTATTCACCGGGATACGTATTCCGCTGAATGTCTCGACTATTTTGCTTGTTTTGGTTATCTCAAATTCATTTATCCCTGTTTCTGTATCAAGCTGATCGCGCAGAACACCAATCACGCTGGAAAGAGGTGCATTCCCGGCCCTTTCTCCGAGCCCGTTAACTGTTGTATGAATTCCTTTAATACCTGCTTTAACTGCTGAAAATACATTGGCAACGGCAAGATCATAATCGTTATGTGCATGAAAATCAAAATGAAGCGATGGGTACCTGTCAACAATCTTTTTACAAAAGTTATAGGTCTGTTCCGGATTAAGAATACCGAGAGTATCAGGAAGCATGAATCTTTCAATATTCTCATCCTTTAACGAGTCGAGCATATAATAAACGTACTCCTCCGAATGGATCATTCCGTTCGACCAATCCTCGAGATAGATATTTACCTGCATATCAAAGGCTTCAGCCTTCCTGATAATTTCTTTAATATCGCTCACATGCTTTTCAGGTGTTTTTCTCAATTGTTTCTCCAGATGCCGGAGCGACCCTTTGCAAAGAAGATTGATAACCTTCCCACCGGCATTATTTATCCAGTTTAGAGAAATATCTCCGTCAACAAAACCAAGTACCTCCACTTTCCTGTGGAGATTGTTGTGACGGGCCCAATCCGTAATCTGCCTTATTGCTTCAAATTCACCTGTTGAGACTCTGGCTGATGCTACTTCAATCCTGTCAACCTTTAATTCTTTCAGGAGAAGTTTGGCTATATGGAGCTTTTCGAGTGGTGAGTACGATACTCCCTGCGTCTGTTCTCCATCCCTGAGGGTAGTATCCATTATTTCAACTCTCATTGTACAAACCTATTATTGGTCTCATAACTGGTGATTACATTTTTCATACTTAAAAGGAAATCGATATCATCGAGTCCTTTGAGGAGACATTCTTTCTTATAGGGATTGATCCCGAATCTAACAGAATCTCCGGTAGAAATTATTGTAAATGTCTGTTTCCCAAGGTCTATTTTAACTTCTGTCGCAGGATTCCTATGTACCAGATCATGAAGCTTTATCAGAAGTTCCTCAGATACTACAATTGGCAGAAGGCCATTATTAAGTGCATTACCCATAAAAATATCGGCAAAAAAGCTCGATACCACTGCTCTGAATCCGTAGTCAAAAATAGCCCATACAGCATGTTCGCGGCTTGAACCGCAGCCAAAATTTTTTCCGGCAACCAGAACCCTACCGCTGAATTTTGGATTATTCAGAATGAACTCACTGTTTTTCTCACCTGACTTCTTATATCTCCAGTCGCGGAAAAGATTATCTCCGAACCCTTCCCTTGAAGTGGCACTTAAAAACCTTGCGGGTATAATCTGATCGGTATCCACATTTTCGAATGGTAAAGGGATACAGGTTGACTCAAGAATATCAAATTTAACTTTTGGCATATCAGATTATATTTTGACGTTGTTTTCTTCTGTAATAAATTCACGGGGATCAGATATCCTGCCGGTTATTGCTGCTGCAGCTGCTGTAAATGGACTCGCAAGTAAGGTCCTTGCTCCGGGTCCTTGTCTCCCTTCAAAGTTTCTGTTTGATGTTGAAACTGCATATTTTCCTGCAGGGATCTTATCCTCATTCATTGCCAGGCACGAAGAGCATCCGGGTTGCCTCACTTCGAAGCCGGCATTTTTAAATATTTCTATCAGACCTTCAGCATACATCTGTTCTTCGACCTTTTTTGAGCCGGGAACGATCAATGCATTAATATTAGAGGCTTTTTTTCTTCCCCTTATGATTTGTGCAAAAGCCCTGAAGTCCTCAATCCTTCCATTCGTACAACTCCCTATAAATACATAATCTATGGGGTGACCAAGAAGCTTCATTCCGGGCTTAAGGCCCATATAATCAAGTGATTTTAAAAATGATGAAGAGGCTTCATTATTTTTACCTTCTGCCATCGGAATTGACCCGTCGATTGCCATTCCCATACCGGGATTGGTGCCATATGTGATCATAGGTTTTATAAGACCGGCATCAAATTCCAATTCACGGTCGAAGGTAGCATCAGGATCACTTTTAAATTTTTTCCACTGACTGACAGATGATTCCAGATCATCTATTCCCGGAATTGAAGGAATCTGTCTGAGATAATCGAAAGTAATTTCATCCGGGGCTATTAATCCGCCACGTGCTCCCATCTCAATGCTCATATTGCAGATTGTCATTCTTGCTTCCATGCTCAGTCTTTTTATTGCTGAGCCGGTATACTCTACAAAAAAGCCTGTTGCACCGGCTGTCGAAATTTCTGAGATGATATACATGATTATATCTTTCGAAGTCACTCCTTTATGAAGGTTACCATTAACTGTAATTCTCATCCTTTTGGGTTTTGGCTGAAGTATACACTGTGATGCCAGAACCATCTCAACTTCACTTGTTCCGATACCGAATGCTATCGTTCCAAATGCACCATGGGTCGAAGTATGACTGTCACCACAGACGATAGTCATTCCAGGGAGGGTGTAACCCAGCTCGGGACCTATAACATGGACAATCCCGTTTTTGGAATGATTCAGACCGAACAACTCGATTCCATATTTGCTGCAGTTTTCGCTCAGTCTCTCAACCTGGTTCCTCGATAATTCGTCACGGATCTGCAGATGTTGGTCTTTAGTCGGTATGTTATGATCGGCTGTGGCGATAGTTTTGTCAGGGCGGAATACAGTGATCCCCCGTTCTTTCAGACCATTAAATGCCTGAGGGCTTGTAACCTCGTG
>Ga0315273_10001576_pt1 | contig 26128 bp, 25 predicted proteins | sample YL17G02_0_MG_FD_205753 | JGI IMG/M metagenome (GOLD analysis project Ga0315273, IMG submission 205753) | Sediment microbial communities from Yellowstone Lake, YNP, Wyoming, USA - YL17G02_0 | ecosystem: Environmental > Aquatic > Freshwater > Lake > Sediment | place: USA: Wyoming | collected... | reverse complement strand
GACGGAGACGCCGCTCGACCGCTAGGCGCGTCTCCAGATACCAGCCCAACCCATGCCCAAGCAGGCGCCGGAGTCTCGGATACACAACTGGGATGAGGTGTACCTTCCCCTCGACCTGGAGACGGCGCGGATAGAAGCAAGCCGCTGCATACAGTGCCCGGCGTCCCGCTGCAGCAAGGCATGTCCCCTGCACAACGACATTCCCGCTGCCCTCGCCTTGCTGGAAAAGGGCGACGTGATCGGGGCGGCGAACAAGTTCCGCGAAACGAGTCCCATGCCGGAGATGTGCGGTCGCCTCTGTCCCCAAGAGCGGCTCTGCCAGGGTAGCTGCGTGTCGGGCAAGAACGAGCAGCCGGTGGCTATCGGCAGGCTGGAGGCGTTCGTTGCGGACTACCAGCGCGAGCATTCCGGCCTTCCTGTGCCGGAGCTGTCGCCGCCCACCGGTAAGCGGGTAGCGATCGTGGGCGCCGGCCCTGCCGGTCTAGCGGTCGCGGAAACACTGGCGAAGAACGGCCACGCCTGCACGATTTTCGACGCCTGGCCAGAACCAGGCGGCCTGCTGGTATACGGCATCCCCAGTTTCAAGCTAGCCAATAAGATCGTCGCTGAGAAGATAGACTACCTGAAGCGGCTGGGGGTCGAGTTCGTCCCCAACACGATCATCGGAGAGGGCCTCAGCATCGATGACCTCTTCGAGCGAGGCTTCCACGCCGTTTTCCTTGGACACGGGGCGACGAAGGAGACGGATCTCGACATTTCCGGCGAAGGCATCGACGGCAGCTACACCGTGCCCGGCAAGGAATTGGGTGGCATCTACTGGGCGATGGACTTCCTGGTGCGCGGCAACGTACCGGCGGAGAAGCTCCCAGCCCAGATGCGCGAGCCTCTGAGAGTCGGCAAGCGGGTCGCGGTCATCGGCGGCGGCGATACGGCGATGGACTGCGTCCGGACCGCAGCGCGGCTGGGGGCGAAGGAGGTAGCATGCCTCTACCGGCGCACGGAGGCGGAGATGCCCGGCCGAGCAGCGGAGCGGGAGAATGCCCGCGAAGAGGGCGTGAAGTTCCACTACCTCGTGCGACCCCTCCGCCTGCTGGGAGACAGCGAACGCCGGGTACAGAAGATCGAGTGTCAGCGCATGGAGCTGGGGGAGCCCGATGTGAGCGGACGGCGCCGCCCGGTTCCTGTCGCCGGCTCCGAGTTCACAGTGGACGCGGACACGGTGGTATTCGCGCTCGGTTTTGGCATCGACGGCAAGGTGGCCAAGAGCAGCAACGGCCTGAAGACAGACGATTGGGGCCAGATCTTGGTAGACGAAGAGACCGGGGCTACAAGCCGACCCGACATCTTCGCCGCGGGCGACTGCGTGCACGGCGCCGACCTGGTAGTGACGGCGCTGGCGACAGCGAAACGGGCCGCCGCAGGCATCGACCGCTATCTGAGCGAGAGCAGCTAGAAGCGCTCCTTCATCCTTTTTCAACGCCGAGGCTCCAGATGGACGAAAAGGAACGGCAGGCCCGTTATTGCTTCGGCTGTGGCAGCCTGAACCCGCAAGGTCTTCACCTGGATTTCCAAGTGGAGGAAGGCCGGGTCACGGCAACCTTCACCCCCGAAAAGGAGCACCAGGGCTTCCCCGGACAGATGCACGGCGGTCTCGTCGTCACCCTTCTCGATGAGGCGATGGGCTGGTGCACGCTGGGTCAGAAGATATGGGGAGTGACGGCGAAGATGAACGTGCGCTTCCGCGAGCCGGTGCCCCTCTATCAGCCGGTCACGGTGAGTTCCGCCGTCGAGAAGGACCGCCGTCGCTGGGTGGTGGTAAGGGCAGAGATACGCTCTGCTGAGGGCGACATTTTGGCGGAGGCGGACGGGATCTTCATGCGGGTATCGGGGGAGCGACAGCGCCAATTTGAGGAGATATACCTCCCCGTTTTCTCGCCGGACGGCAGATTCGGACCCTAGAGAACGCCGGCCTCACATACGCCTCCTTCTCTCTGTCCAACCCAAGACAGTCGCATCTGTCCTCGACAGAGGGCCGCTCTCGCCGGCCTCGCGTCTCGCCCTGAAGTATCATCGCGGGGAGTCCGAGTTTACTCGGGCAGGCAGACGGTTTATGCTTAGGAGCCGAAGAGATACCGCCGAGTCTTTGACCAGGCATTACCGAGGGACGAGGCTGTGCTGACCTTTCTCAACTGGTTGATCGACATCGCGCTGCGCCGAGCTACCGTCATGGCAGTAGTCGTGGCAGCGGTAGTCATCGGCGGTCTGCTGGCGGTACGGCAGATCAGGCTGGAACTGCTCCCCGACATCAATTACCCGGTGATGACTGTTGTCACCACCTATCCCGGCGCGGCGCCGCAGGACGTGGTAGAGGGAGTCACGAAACCGACGGAGGGAGCGGCATCGACGCTCTCCGGTCTCAAGCGGATGCAATCCGTCTCCTCAGAGGGGCTCTCCATCGTCCTGCTGGAGTTCGGTTATGGGACGAACATGGCGAAGCGAGAGCAGGAGCTGGCGACCCGTCTCCGCGACGCGGCCTTCCCATCGACTGCAGCCCAACCGCAAATAAGCCTCGTTAACTCCCAACTGCTCCCTGTCACTGAGATGAGCCTGGCCGGCGATCTGCCGGTGGAGGAGTTGGAGCGCATAGCTCGGGAGCAGGTAGTGCCAGCGCTCAGCGAGATCGACGGCGTGCTCCAGGTGGAGGTCGTCGGCGGGGCGGTCTCTCAAGTCGATGTCGTGCTGGACCCGGAGAAACTGCGCGAGGCCGGGCTCTCGTCGCAGGGGATAGCATCGGCGATCCAGGCGGCGAATACGGCTATTCCTTCGGGCTCGGTGACGACCGAAGAGAAAACGGTGCCCCTGCGGACTCTGAGCAGCATCGATTCTATGGATAAGCTGGAGAGCCTGGTAGTGGGAGTGCGACCCGACCCAGCCGGCGGTGAGGGCACACCTGTCCTCTTGAAGGACGTGGCGCAGGTTAGTCTAGGACGATCGGAAACGGCGGGGGCAGCACGAACGAACGGTAAAGCGAGCGTGGCTTTCGCTGTGAGCAAGTCCCCGGAAGCGAATACCGTGCAGGTCGCGGACAGGGTGAACGACACGATCAAGCGGCTGCAGGGGGATTTGGGAGACCAGGCGCAGTTTCAGACGATATTTGACCAGTCCACTCAGATCAAAAACTCGATATGGGGGATGCTCCGAGAGGGAGGATGGGGAGCGCTGTTCGCGGTGGTAGTAGTGTTCCTCTTCTTGCTCAGCCTGCGAAGCACCCTCGTGACAGCGGTGTCGATACCGCTTTCGGTGGTGGTGGCACTGCTCTTGATGTACTGGCTGGGCTTGACCCTCAACATCTTCACACTGGGAGGATTGACGATTGCTATCGGCCGGGTGATCGACGACAGCATCGTCGTCCTGGAGAATATCTACCGGCATGTGCATCAGGATGGGGAGAGTCTAGAGAGCGCTGTGCGTTCGGCGCCGCGGGAGGTGGCCTCGGCGATCACCTCGTCGACCTTGACCACGGTAGCTGTCTTCGTACCGCTGGGCCTGATGGGTGGACTCGTGGGGGAGCTGTTCCGGCCCTTTGGCCTCACCGTCACCTTCGCTTTGCTCGCCTCGCTGGCGGTAGCGCTGATGATTGTCCCCGGTTTGGCTCGTCTCGTCATCGGAAAGGGCGCTGTCAAGTCCGGCGGCAGCCGCGATACGTGGCTCCAGAAGGGGTATGCGCCGGTCCTGCGCTGGTGTCTGCGGCATCGTCTCGTTACCGTGGCCATCGCGGTAGCCCTCTTCGTCATCAGCATGTTCATGCTGCGTTCGGTTCCGGTGAGCCTTCTGCCAAACATGACTGAGGATGTCTTCGACGTGACGGTGATCGCGCCGGCGGGGTCGGACATGGACACGATACTCTCGGAGGCCGCGAAGGTTGAGGAGGTGGTGGCAAAAACAGAGGGGGTCCGTCTGTACGAGACGGTCGTCGGCGGACAGACACAGAGCCTGTACACGCTGGGGGCCGTGCTATCCGGCCGCGGGTTCAGCACAGCTCGCATCTTCGTCCGGGTCGAAGAGGGGGCCAGCCTCTCGAAGGTGGCGGACCGCGTGCGGGAGGAGGTGCAGGGGATCAAGAGCAACAGTCTCATATCTGTTTCAGATATGCAGACTTCTACCCTCTCGCGGCTTCAGGTGACGGCCTGGAGCGATGATCCCGAGGCGCTAGCGCAAGCCGGCCAGGAGATTCTGGCGGCTGCGGCGAAGGTGGACGGCGTGGCAAATCTGACAAGCGACGCGGGCAGTGAGAGGACAGAGATCGCCATAGACGTAGACCCCAACAAGGCGTTCCTCGCCGGCCTGAGCGCGCAGGAGGTATCTTCCTACATCCGCAGCCTGCTGTTGGGACAGACAGTGACCCAGATGTCGATTGACGCCGGTAGTTCGGTTAACGTACAGCTCTCGATCTCGCGGGAGGGGGTCGGCGACGTGGCATCGCTGCAACAGCTTCTCATCGGCCCTCAAGCGGTGCCCTTGTCTTCGATAGCGGAAGTGAAGACAGTAAGCGCGCCGGCCCAGGTGAGCCGTGTCGACGAGCGGCCCGCGGTGACAGTGAACGGCGATATCGTTTCCAAAGAAACAGGCAACGTGGCGAAGAAGGTGCGGAGTGAGGTGAACAAGCTCGGTCTGCCGGAGAGTGTCGATGCCGAGGTGGGCGGCGTCTTGAGTCAGATCGAGGAGAGCTTCAGCTCCATGTACATCGGCATCGGCATCGCCGTCATCCTTGTCTATATTGTGATGATCATCTTCTTTGGGTCGTTGCTAGAGCCGTTCGCCATCCTGTTCTCGCTGCCCCTGGCAAGCATCGGCGCCTTCTTCGCTCTCTCCATCACCCACAATACTCTCGGCCTCTCCGCCCTGATCGGCCTCCTGATGCTAGTGGGGATAGTCGTTACCAACGCTATCGTTCTCATAGACCTGGTCAAGCATCTCGCGCAGCAGGGGATGGAGCCGCACGAGGCGCTGATCCAAGGCGGACGAACTCGTTTGCGGCCGATCCTCATGACGGCAGTGGCGACGATGCTGGCGCTGATCCCGCTGGCGATGGGATTCCACCAAGGGACGATTATCGCGACCGAGCTGGCGACGGTGGTGATAGGAGGGCTGTTCACCTCCACGCTCCTGACCTTGGTGGTGGTGCCGGTGGTGTACAGTCTCCTTCTCGACCTGCGAACCGCCGTGTTGGGCCGCCGGCCCCCAACAGCAACCGTGAAGGTCGCCGCGCAAGAGACCGGCGATGTGCCTCCCCCTCGATCGCGGCGCCTGCCCCGCCCATCGAAGAAACGAGAGTAAAGTCCCGTGGCCAGGATCATCCTCTACACCGGCAAGGGCGGCGTAGGAAAGACAACTGTCGCCGCCGCCACCGCCCTAAAAACGGCGGAGCTGGGCTATCGCACGATCGTCATGAGCACCGACAGCGCTCATAGCCTGGCCGACTCCTTCGACATGCCGCTGGGGCCGGAGCCGGTCCCGGTGACGGAGAACCTCTGGGCCCAAGAGAGCGATGTCTACTTCAGCATCAAGACGTGGTGGGGTGTCGTCCAGGAATGGCTTACTGCCCTCCTCGTCTGGCAAGGCATGCAGGAGCTGGAGGCGGAGGAGATCGCCGTCCTGCCGGGGATGGAGGAGCTGGCGAACCTGTTCTGGGTGGCGTACCACTATGAGAGCGGCAACTATGACGTCGTCATCGTGGACTGCGCTCCCACGGGCGAGACGCTGAGCCTCCTCACTTTCCCGGAGTCGGCGCGCTGGTGGATGGACAAGGTGCTGCCGGTAGAACGGCGGCTAGCGCAGATCGCCGGGCCGGTCGTGCGCAGCCTAACGGGGATGCCGGTGCCGGAGAAGAAGGTGTTCGACGCAGGGGAGGATTTGCTGAAGCGGCTGGCGCATCTCCACGAGCTGCTGTCGGACCGGCAGGTGACTACGGTGCGGCTGGTGGTGAACCCGGAGAAGATGGTGATAAAGGAGGCGCAGCGGAGCTTCACCTATCTCAGTCTGTACGGGTATGTGACGGACGCCGTGGTCTGCAATCGCCTGCTGCCTCCCGAGGCGGGCGCCAGCTATTTCTCCGCCTGGCGGGCGGCCCAACAGCGCTACCGGCGGCGGATAAAGGAGGCGTTCTCACCGCTGCCGATGTTGACGGCACCCTTGATGGAAAGCGAGGTGGTCGGCCTCGACCGGCTGCGAGAGCTGGGCAGTCACCTCTTCGGTAAGGACGACCCAAGCCGTATCTTCTATCCGGCGGTGGCGCAAGAGGTACGTTCGCAGGACGGCGAGTACGTGCTGAGCCTGGCGATGCCGTTCGTCAGCAAACGGGAGGTCACACTGGCGCAGAGAGGCAACGAATTGACGGTGCGGGCGGGCGCCTACAAGCGTCAGATTCTGCTGCCGCGGGTGCTGGCAGGCCGCAGGGCAACGGGCGCGAGCATGGACGGCGACCGGCTCAACATTTCGTTCACGCGTGAGGGGTAAGACGCCCGCGCAGCGAGTCCGGATGCGGCGCCTAGGACTCGGCGAAGACGACGGTGTAGTACTTCATACCGGCGCCATCTCGCGCAACCCCAATCCCTACTCTGGTGAAGTAGGGATTGAGCATGTTGTCGCGGTGACCTGGTGAGGCCATCCAGGTGCTAACAGCGACGGCAACCGTCTCATTATCGGGGTAGTTGTTGTAGGCGATGTTCTCCCCGCACACGGAATGGGGGACGCCGTGGCGATCCATGAGGGTGACAAAGGTCTCGCCGGTGGGGCTGGTGTGGCTGAAGTAGCCCTTCTGCACCATGTCCTCAGCGCGCTCTCCCGCTACCACAACCAGGCCCGGGTCGAGTTGGAGGGGGGCCAGACCAGCAGCGGCGCGCTGAGCGTTAATAGCGGTGAGCGCGTCAGCCGCTAGAACGGCTGGATCAACGATTGCAGGAGGGGGTGGCGGGGGCGGCTCCGGCGGCGGAGAGGAGAGATCCGGCGCGAGGACTAGGGACCCACTGTCGATTACCTCCGGCGCAGCGACAGGATCCTCTATTGCCGCTGCTTCCAGTATCGGCTCGGCCGTGGGTAGGGGTTGCGCCACGGGTGTGACGACGACGACGAGCGCTCCGGAAACCACAGGCAACGCGGGCTGGGCGACTGTGACCTCAGGCTGATAGCCAGCATCACCGTCGGTGTGACGGGCTACCCCATAGGCGCCACCGACGAGAACGCTCGTCACCAACAGAACCGCCACCAGCTTGTAGATCCTTCTTGCCATACCCCTGCCCGGCTCCCAGCGGAGGGCGACCCCCGATGGTTGCCATTTCCCTGCACCTACCACCACGAGGAGCAGTTCCTAGTCTATTCCTTTAGACCCTCCGACACCCCTGTGTCAACACCTTTGGGGGACGAGTTCTAGCGGGTGAGAACCAGCTTCCCGGTCACGTTGCCATCTTCCATTGCCTGTTGGGCAAGACCCGCCTCCTTCAGGGGGAGGGCAACGGAGACGACGGGCCTGATCTCGCCACTCTCAACAAAGCGCCACGCGTCGAGGAACTCCGCCTTGTTGCCCATGTGGGAGCCAAGGAGATTGAGTTGCTTGTTCCAAAGCAGGCGGAGGTCGGTCTTGGCCTCAAAGCCGGTGGTGGCCCCGCAGACGACGATTGTGCCGCCCCATCTCAGGCTGCGGACGCTCGTCTCCCAGGTGGCCTCGCCTGTGTGCTCGAAGACGATGTCCACGCCGCGGCGCTCGGTAATGCGCTTGACTTCTTCGGCAACGTTCTGCTTGCTGCGGTTGATGACATGGGCAGCGCCGAGCTGGCGGGCCGCCTCCAGTTTGTCATCGCCGTTGGCCACGGCGATTGCCTTGGCACTGAAGAGCTTGCAGATCTGGATGGCCATCGTTCCCAAGCCCCCAGCGGCGCCCCAAATGAGGACGAAGTCGCCGGGCTTGATCTGGGCACGGCTGACGAGCATGCGCCAGGCGGTGAAAAGAACGAGAGGCATCGAAGCCGCCTGCTCCCAGGTCAGGTTCTTCGGCTTGGGGACAACGTTGAAGGCAGGGACTTTGCCGTATTCAGCGTGCGCGCCGTCGAGGGGGCCGGTCTGGAAACCCCATATCTTAAACTGACGGCAGAAGAAGACATCGCCGCGCGCGCAGGCCTCGCACATGCCGCAGCTCAGGCTGCTGAAGACGACGACCTCGTCGCCCACCTTGACATTGCTGACCTCACCGCCCACACCGATGATCTCACCAGCAGCGTCGCTGCCTGAGATATGGGGCATGACTATCGATACCCCCGGCAGGCCGCGCCGAGCCCAGATGTCGTTGTAGTTGCAGCCGGAGGCCTTGATCTTGATCAGCACCTCATTTGGGGATATCTCCGGCTCGGGCACGTCTGTGTACTTCAGGACATCGATGCCGCCCTGCTCTTCGAACACTACTGCCTTCATTTGAGAACCCTCCTCCTGGGCCAAGCCGCGTTGGCGCTCGTCGGTGTACCGACTATGGGAAAGACGATTGCGAGGCACCTAGGCGAATGTTACAGAAAGGTGTCCTAGGGGTCTACAGCAATCGGTGGGACAAAGCCTCAAAACAACTGTTTGACGTGTTGAGCATCCCAATAAATGCCGAAAATCTAATTGACGGCCGTTCGCCGACCGGGCCGGGGCCAGAAGACCCTTAGGGAATCTGTGGCCTCGGGCATATGATCGTTGCTTGAGCTCAAGGGCAATGGCTGACCTGAAGAATCTTCCCCAACCAGCGGAAGACGACGACCTGGAGCAGGAACTGGAGGATACGTCCGAAGAGAGGACGGTCGACCAGCAGGCGCCGGGGGTCGACAGCGAGTTGGTAGCAGCGGTAGACCGCTGGACGGAGACGCTCCAGTCGGTCCAAAAGAGCATCGAAGAGGCGGCAGCGGCAATCAGCCTTCTCCGGGAGACGCTCAAGCCGATGGCGCCCGTATTACGTAGCTTGGGCGTCCTCGAGGACGCCTTGCGTGGCTTTACGGAGGAGCCTCCGCCCGAGCCGCGACCGCTACGGGAGATGCCGTCCGAATCCGCGCCTCCCGTGACGCCAAGGCCACCATTACGGGCTCTCGAGGATGATGTCGCTCCCACACCGCAGCCAACGCTCGAAGAAGAAGCTGAGGGGCAGTCCTGGCAGTCATGGAGAAGAAAACCGGAAGAGAGAGAGAAACCAACCCGAGCAGCAGAGCAAAAAGAGGACTTCGGAGCAGCGAACATCGGTCCGCCGCGGGCGGCGCTGAAACCGGTCACCCTCGTGCCCGATGACGATGACACTGTTGCACCTTACTCTTATCGAGTGACTGTCGATGACTCACAGAAGACTCTGAAGCTAGTGTCCCTATATCAGGCGTTGGGCGCCATACCAGCAGTGCGAAACCTGTCGCTTGTCAGTTACGTCAGCGGAGTGGCTTCGATTTCGCTGGAAGCGACTGAAGAGATACTGCCGCCAGACGTGGAGAACGCCATTCATAAGACGCTGAAGCGGAGCTGCAGCGTACTGTCGCACGATTCCACCACCTTGCTAGTGAAGATGGGTGAATAGGCGTCTGCGTCAGCTAGGAGTGTCCAGAGCATGAGTACTGAGGTCAGCAAAGAGAAGGACGGACGAGGGCCATCAAGATCGGGGATCGGGAGATGGCTATTAGGCGCCGAGAAAACGAAGGGCAGCGACGGCGGCGCCCCCTCCGTTAGTTTGCCCCCTGATGTCCTCGAAACTCGAGTGAAGCGGTTTCACGATCTGAACGTGCTAGCGCTGCTTCTGCATTGCGCCGGCACTCCAGAGGAGATTGTGACCCTCTTCCTAGAGAGAGCGCCGGATATCAGCGGCGCCAAGATCGTCTATCCCCTGCTGCTGGACAGGAGACGCGACGTCCTCCACGCGAATCCGCTGGAGGGTACGACCGACGCTCGTCTGAACCAGGCGTCGCTGGCCTTTGAAGCGGAGATGACCCAGCTCGAGTTCCCGCTGTACCTCAGAAGCAACCGCCGTATCGTCATAGAGGGCGGTGAGGTAGTAGTAACGAGCTCCGTCCGTGACTTCGCTGAGGACGTGCTAGGCAGGCAGGCGTGCGAGAGCGGCCAAAAACGGCTGGATGTGAAGAAGCTGGCGATGGTCCCTCTCGTGATGGGCGCTGAGCCTCTGGGACTTGTCATCTTTATGTATGACAGCGACGACATCGACGTGGAGATACTGGAGCTTCTAGCCGGGCACTGCACGCTCGCCCTCAAGGCGAGCCTCGACCAGGGCTCTCTGGGGCGATTCAGCGAGATCGATGAGGTCACGTGGCTGTACAACCGGCGCTATCTCCAAGACACCCTATCGCAGGAGATCGTCAGGGCCCACCGTTACAGCAGGCCGTTGTCCGTCGTTCTTCTCGACATTGACGGCTTCACCGCGTTCAACGACAGCTACGGCGCCTCGATGGGCGACAAGCTGCTGCGATCCGTGGCGATGATCCTGTCCACTTCTCTAATGGAGCCGGAGATAACGGCTCGCTACGGTAGCGACGAGTTCGCGCTGCTACTGCCGGAAAGCACCCGGGCTACCGCCGTCGCTCTCGCCAGCAAGCTCTTGGCACAGGTGGGACAGGTGACGGTGTTCGGAGGAAGCGGCCCGCCGGAGCCGGTGACGGCGACAGTGACCATCGTGTGCTATCCGGAGGACGGGGAAACCCGCGAGGAGCTGATTGCCGCGGCGGAGGCCGGGCTGTCGGAGGCCAAGCAGGAGAAGAAGGCCCAGGGCAGCGGGGCAAGAGGGGGATGGGCGGCCGGCTCAGGGATGGAGCGAGCAGTCTAGCCCCCGTACAGTACACTCCTTACCGCGAACACGCCTTTCATCGAGACCCTTCCTATGATATGCTTCTCGCTGCTTTCCGGGCAGCGATCCTCTCCTTACGGGCCCGGCGCTGGGCAAACACACCAGAGACACCAGGAGATCGGCAATGAGCGTGAGCAGGCGAGGGTTTTCCACCAAACCGGGGCGATCCAGGAGCAAGAGAAAGGCTTTCCTTGCGGTGCTGGCATTCTTATGGCTGGTGGTCACGTTGCCGGCCGGCGCCTGCGGCGGAGGTGGGAATGAGAAGAGCGAGAGCCCGAACCTGCTGACGAATCCTGGATTCGAGGAGGGGGCTGACCCCTGGTACTCGATGGAGACGACCGGCTGGGGGGCACCCTTCGACGTCAGCGACAGCATCGCTCATTCGGGTGCCCACAGCGCCCATCTGGCGATACGGCCGCCGTCCGCGCCGGTCCAACACCAGGTATACGGCGTGGTCCAGAGCCTCGAGCCGAAAGCCTTCCCCGAGTTCCTGTCCGGCTTCTACCGGGTGGAGAACTGGCAGAAAGGAACGGAACACCAATATCTCCAGTTCGTGGTGATTGCCATCCTGCCGGAGGGACAGGGGAACATCCAGATCCGCTACCTGCTCGCGGGCACAGCCACCGACCCGTTCCGCATCGACAATGCGAAGTTCGTCTACCTGACCAAGGAGGAGCCGAAGATCGGGGAATGGGTGTACTTCGAGCGGAACATCGCCGACGATTTCCAGCAGTTGTGGGGCACAGTGCCGGAGAATGTGCAAGAGTTGCGGATCTTCTTCGAGGGGCGCTACGACTTCGACACGCCGTCCACCGGAAACATGAGCGGCGACGTGTACTACGACGACCTCTACGTCGGCAGCAAGGCGGACGCGCCAAGCTACCCCTAGGCCCTGATAAGGCGAGAGAGCAATGGTGGAAACCGGCGTCAGCTACTTCAGCTCCCGAACCCTGCGCCACGTCCAGGGCGACCTTGAGGACATGGTGGCCCATCACTGCACCTACGTCGTGCATTGCCTCACGGAGACAGACCTCCTTTTCTACCGGAAGACTATGCAAGAGATCGTCGAGGCAACGCACGAGGCGGGTCTGGATGCCTGGCTCGACCCCTGGGGCGTGGCCGGGGTATTCAGCGGGGAGACACTCTCCCGCTTCCCTCTAGACCACCCGGAGTCGCTGCAGGTGCTGTCGGACGGAAGGCAAGCACCGGCCGCCTGCCCCAATCACCCGGCGACACGTCAGTTTCTGCGAGACTGGGTACACGCCGCGGACGAGGCGGGCGGAGACGGGGTGATGTGGGATGAGCCGCACTTCTTCGTCCCCTTCATGCGAGGAGATAGAAGCGGCGCTTGGGCCTGTCGCTGCAGCACCTGCCAAGCCCGATTCCAGGAGAAGACTGGGCATGCGATGCCGGAGGCTCTAGACGAAGAGGTTCGGGCCTTCCGCGAGTCGTCACTCATCGACCTACTGTCGGAGCTGTCGGCGGAGAGCAAGCAACTGGGGCTGCGGAATTGCCTGTGCCTGTTCCCCATCGACTTCGTGGGTGCCGGCTTCCCCGAACTGACGCAACGGCTGGCCAAGCTCACCGGCAGCAAAGAGGTCGACACGAACCCCCTCCTGCAATTCGGAGTGGCCGACTGGGGCGCCGCCGCCGCTATCCCCGATCTCGATGTCTTCGGCACCGACCCCTACTGGTACATCGTGGGCGCTGAACCGGAGCCCTTCCTACGGGCCTTTACGGAGAAAGCGCTGGAGGTAGCACGGAGGCACAGCCTCAAGACGCAGGTATGGGTGCAAGCCTTCGCCGTACCTGAGGGGCGAGAGGAAGAGCTGCGGATGGGGCTGCGAACAGCGGCAGCGCTCGGCGTCGACCAGGTGGCCGCCTGGAGCTACGACGCTACGAGAAGCATGTCGGCGCTGCGACCGGCACGACCGGATGTGGTGTGGCGGATCATCGGCGAGGCCTACGGCGAGCTGCGAGGAGTCTCCTAGGTTATCGGGGGCAGCGATAGCCAGTCGTAGCCGATGGCGGGATAGTCGTGGGGGATACGTCCCTCCTCTTTGCGACGGACACGCCGGACTTCCTGCAGGCCAATGCCGAAGTTGAGCGCCAAGTCCCTACAGATTGACAATCCTTTCCCTGTTGTGATAGATGATCTTGAAAGCAGGTCTCTAAAGAGAAGGATTTCAGAAGGAGGCAGAGGATGCATCTGCTCGGCAAGCTCTTCGGCTCTTCACTGTTGTTTGCCGCCCTGATCATCGGGACACAGGCGGCTCAAGCTGTCCAGGCGCGCACACCCACACCTAGCCCTACCCCAACGCCCAGTGCTACTTCAACGCCTACCGCATCACCCACTCCTCCGGCGGATCAGGTTTCTGTTTTTGACGGGTTCTGCTGGCTGGATGCGCGGCCGTGCACTGGGGAGACGATGACGGCGAGAATCGGTGGGACGGTATGCGTCACAGACGCTTCACGCAGTGTCGTACCTGGGGGTGAACCCATGATGACGTTTTTAGTGCGTGTCCCGTCGCAGAATATCGTTCCCGGCTGCGGCTACGAAGGCGCCACCGTGGAATTCTTTGTGGGAGATCAACGCGTAATGCGCACAGGCGTCTGGCATGCCGGTTCCCGCCAGTTCATGACCTTCGTAGCGGGCCATCCGTTTGCCAGGTTCGGAGGCCGTCTCTCGGTTGACATGAAGCTATACGACAAAACCTTCATGCCCTACATTGGAGACGAACCCTGCGGTCCCGGTGAAGACGCTCGGTTCTTCGGTGCGTTCCAGGCGTCTGCCGCAATCACAACAGTACCCTATGGGGCAGATGTGTACTCGAACGAGCAGCAGGCGGGCTGTGGGGTGGAGGGCGCGCAGGTCATGTTCAAGCTCCTCGACGCGCAGGGGAACGTCATCGCCGTGGCGCAGGAGAAGGGCACTTGGCATGTGTATGATGGGGTGGAGGGGTTCCAGGATCTCGACCTGACCATGGTTCCGGTAGGCGGCATCACGCTGGGCAACGTGGGCAGCGGGCCGGGCGCCGGTACAGAAATGGCCCCGTGGGTCGGGCTGGCGCCGGCCGCTCTCGGCCTGAGCGGGATAGCGACGGGAGCCATGCTGCGGAAGCGGGCGGCGCGCTAGGTTATGGGTGGCAGGGACAGCCAGTCGTAGCCGATGGCCGGGTCGTCGTGGGGGATGCGCCCCTCCTCTTTGTGGTCGTAGACGGTGGAGGTGAGGTAGACGAGGTGGGCGGGCCCGTTGATCGCTTTGCAGCCGTGGGCGACGCCGGCAGGTATCTTGAGAAGCTGCGCCGGATAGTGGTCGCCGAGGAAGAACTCTTGAAGCTCGCCCTTGGTCGCTGAACCGTCGCGGAGGTCGTAGAGCACGACCTTGAGATCGCCGGCGACGACGTACCACCAATCGACCTGCGTGGGGTGGACGTGCCAGGCCTTGACGACGCCGGGGAACATCAGGGAGTGGCTGACCTGGGCCCAGCCCTCGCGAACCATCCCCTCGCTGCTACGAACGATCTCGCGGAAGAAGCCGCGCTCATCGGAGTGGGTCACCAGGCTCTTCGACTCTACGCCTTCGATCATGGACGAACCCCCTGTGAACGGTGCTACAACGCCCCCTAGTATAGCCTAGTCGCAGCCTCGGTGCAGCACAGCCTCGTCGTCGCGGGCTTCACTCCGGAGGTCGACGACGCTGCCGATGCCAGCCCGGGCAAGCGCCCCTATCCGGTTCTTCTGGAATCTGGGCCCCAGCGCCAGTTCGGGGGTAATCCAGACGATTCTGAGTGGCCGCAGAGCTTGCTCGATCCGTCGCAGCATCTCAAATCCCCGCGATGGAGTCACTCCGCCTCTTCCTCGTCCACGAGGTCGCTTAACTCGTCTTCGGATTCTATGACACGCGCAGGAGAGCCCGCTACCGCGCAGTTGCTGGGGATGTCGTGAAGCACGATGGACTTGGCGCCGATGCGGACGTTGTCGCCGACCTTTACGGGACCCAACAGATACGCCCCGGCACCTATGAAGACGTTGTCGCCGACGGTGGGGCCACCGAACCTCTCCCAAGGGTGAGATACCCGCCGCTTGTGGACGAGGCCCATCCCCGAAAAGGGGTTGAGGGTGCAGTGGCGACCGACAGTCGCCTCGCCGAAGATCATGATCTCGCCATGGGAGATGCAGAGGCCCGGCCCGATGACAGCAGCGTCAGCTATCTGCACCCGCCACACGAGCATGTTTATCCAGTCGCAAAGGCGCGGCAGGATGGGGGCGTGATGTTTGCAGAGCCAGACCTTGAGCCGGTAGAGAAGGACAGAGGAGAAGGGGAACAACCACAGCGCGGCCAGGAAACGTCGCGTCTCGTTGATCCAGGACGCACCCGGCATCCCCTTAATGTCTTTGACGCCGGTGAACTTAGCGTAGACCTGGAAGTCTTCCTTTACGTTCTCAAACATAGAGCATCTTCAAGGGCATGGAGCTGTCAGGAATCCCCACCACCAGACCCCGCCGGGCGACTGCGCCCGCGCGCGCCGCTACCCTTCTTCGGCGGCAGTTTCTGGGGGATGATGCGAGCGGGGACGCCGATCGCCGTATGGTTGTCGGGCACGTCGGTCAGGACGACAGCGTTGGCGCCGATCTTAGCGTTATCGCCGATCCGGATCGGCCCCAGCACGCGGGCGCCGGTGCCGATATAGACGTTGTCGCCCATGGTGGGGCCCTGAAGACTGAGGCCGATCTTGCTGGAGGTGCTCAGCCCAACCGTCACGTAGGGATTGACGGTGCAGTTCTTGCCGATCTTGACCTCTCCGTCGATCACTACGCTGCCGTGGGCTATGCAGAAGCCGGGGCCGATCTCGACCTTCTTGCCAATGATGACGCCGAAGAGGAGCCGGTTCAGAGCATCGGCGAAGTAAGGGAGGATCGGTATACCGCGCCGGCGGGCCCACACGTTGAGGCGGAAAAGGGCGACGGAGGGCCACAATCCCCGGAAGATAACAGCGTCCCACCGCTCCATACGCCGGGAAAACTCAGAACGCCGTCGGTAGTCGGGAACCCAGGTCCAGCTAGCATAGACATAGGCATCGTAGTCGGCTCGGACGTTCTCGAACATCCCTCCCTGCTTCTCCTCGCCCTGCTCCAGAGCGTCGTCAGGTTGGTAGTCATCGCTCATGGTTTTCGCGGTCTCCAAGTCGTGATGATCATGTCTGCCAGAACAGGGAGACGGTAGGCGACACGGTCGACCAGGCGGAGGAGCGTGTCGGCCAGAGATCGGGGGAGCCGCTCAAGAAGGCCCGCCCAGTAGGGGAACAGCCAGAGAAGGGATATCCCAAAGCAGCGCTCCATCTCCAGGCAGCTCCCGCCCAGCTTCTGGACGGACTGGTAGTCTCCTCGAAAGGTATGGGTTCGCGGCGGAACCCAGTAGCGATAGGGCTCCGGCGGGAAGGAACGACCGCAAGTATGTGCGACATGAGCAATGGCCTTGCCCAGGCGGCAGGACAGACTGTCATAATTGGCGATAGCGATAATAGCACGTCCCTGGGGTTTGAGAACACGGGCGATCTCGGAGACGGAGGCCGAGGGGTCGGCGAAATGATCGAAGGAGCCTTGACAGAGGAGGCGGTCGAAGCTGTCATCCGGGAAAGGGAGACGCTCGGCGACTCCCTGGACCAGGGCTACATCGGCGCGCGATCCCCTCGCGTTGCGGCGGGCGTGGTAGAGCATAGCAGGAGAGGGTTCGAGGCCCCAGGACTCCCATCCCCGTTTGGAGAAGGCGACGGCCTGAAACGCCAGACCGGCGCCGAGGTCGAGGACGCGCCCCGGCAGACCCTGAACTACAATATCCCGGGTGACAGCCTGGACCCGGTCGAGGAAGAAGACGTGGGGCAAGGACTGGTGGAGAAGACCCTTGTCCTCTTCCAGATCATAGTCCAGGTCGACAGCAATCTGCGGCATAGTCAGGACATCTACCTGGAGGCGATGCGGGTCGGCCAGCGCCGCACTAGGAATCAGCCCAGGGCGCGGCCTTCACAACGGTGAGGAGAACAAAGAACTCCTCAAACCCGATCAGGGAGCCGAGCCATCTCTCCCAACGGTATTGGGTACCCCGGTTGCGATTGGCGAGGGATTCGACGACGGAGGAGATGACTCCTCCTGTGAGCCGCGGCCTCTGACCTTCCCTTAGCGTGGTCAAGGAGAGCTTCGCCCGTTCGATCTCGAAGGCGGCTTCGGGCGGGTGGTTCGGGTTTTTCTCCGGGTCAAAGAACTCAAAGGACTCGATGGTGAAGGGTCGCACCTGCCAGGGGTTTCTCGTACTCGCCCAGGAGGAGGTGGCATGGGCAAGCCAGACATGGACAAGCGCTCCGGCGCGAGAAACCCGCCAGACTTCCTTCATCGCCGCGACGAAATCGCCGGCGTCCTCGAGGGAGTGATCAAGGTAGACCTCTTCCACCGTGTCATCTTTGAAAGGGAGCCCCCAACTGAGGTCGGCAAGGATAGCGACGCCAGGTCCGGCGCTCTTGCCTACCTTCAGCGTCCCGCGGTGTTTGCGAGTGCCGCCTATCTCCAAACTCACCATTAAAGTGCTAGCCTCCAATCCTTCAGGATGAAACGGGCTGGCCGATGAGGGCCGTGATCCGGGACAGGTATTCGTGGACTACCGGCTGTGATTCGCCGTCGATCTGGATACGACCGTGTTGCAGGAGGACAGCGCGATCGCAGAAGCGGGTAACGCTGCCCAGGTCGTGGGAGACGAGGACTATGGTAACACCTTCGGCGCGCAGCTTCTCGATATGGGAGAAGCACTTTTGCTGGAACTCCGTGTCACCAACCGCCAATACCTCGTCTACCAGCAGGACATCGGCCTTCACGTGGACGGCGACGGCGAACCCGAGGCGGATGTACATGCCGGAGGAATAGGTGCGCATGGGCTGGTCAATGAAATCGCCCAGCTCAGAGAAGGCGATGATTTCAGGCAAACGCTCATCCGCCTCCTTGCGAGTGAGACCGAGGAGGACAGCGTTGAGGACGGCATTCTCCCGGCCGGTTATCTGGGGGTGAAACCCCGCCCCCAGTTCTAGGAGAGCGGAGATGCGCCCGTTGACTTGGACAGTGCCGGTAGTAGGGCGGGCAAGGTCGGCGACGATCCGGAGCAGGGTGCTCTTCCCGGAACCGTTCGGCCCGATCACGCCGATGCTTTCACCCCTTCTGACGTTGAGCGATACGTCGTCGAGCGCCCAAAAGGGCCGGCGCCGGTGGTCGGTGCGGAGAAATGAGGGCAGATGGAGGATGGCTGTCTTCAGCTCCTGAGGCCGCTGCGAGCGAAGATAGTAACGCTTGGACACGTGCTCCAGGGTGATGACATCGAGCTCGTCAGAGTGCATCGGCGAAGCCTCTCTCCAAGCGTCCAAAAACGGTGCTACCGATCGCCACCGCTATTGCAGTGAAGACAAGGCAGGGCCACAAGGCCTCGAGCCCAGGGAGTTTGTTGCTCATGAACAGTTCCCGCCAAGCCTCGATGAGCGAGGCCAGAGGGTTCAAGAGGAGCAGGTTCTTATAGCGCTGGGGCACTTGGTCAAGCGGATAGATGATGGGAGTGACATAGAACATCAGGTTGAGAAAGACCTCGACAAGATGCTCCAGGTCCCTCAAGTATACGTTCAAAGAGGAGATGAGGAGGACAACCCCCATAAGGAGCACAAGCTCGATCAGCGCCAGCATGGGAATCCCCACCAGCCAGGCCGCCGACGGCCGGTAGCCGGAGACGAGAACGAACACGGTGATGACCGGCAGAGCAAGCAAGAAGTGGACCATGTTGTTGGTAACGACGGCAAAGGGGAGGACATACCGAGGAAAATGGACTTTCTTGATCAGGTTGCCGTTGCTGCTGATGACAGGCGCCGCCAAGAGCACAGAGGTCTGAAACCAGGCCCAGGGGAAAAGGGCGGATATCAGGACAAGCTGATAGTCCTCTACCCGAATCCTGACAACTTGCTTGAGGGCGAAATAGAGAACGAGCCCCAGCAACAGGGGCTTAAGCACCGACCAAACGAATCCCAGGACAGTGTCTTGGTATCTGAGCTTCAGCTCCCTGGAAGTGAGAAGGTATAGGAGTTCCCAAGTTCTGCGGAATCGTGCCAGAGCGATGGCCGCCCACCTCTTTTTTCTATCTGGATTGCTTCCCTAGACTAGCAGGCCTGGAGCCAGAAATCAACCAGAGCACCGGCCAGCGTTACGCCTGCGCGACAGCACGGCTTGAGCGTTCGAAGCAGCGGGAGTAGGGTAGAGTTGAGTCATGGCAGGAAAGAAGCAGAAGGCAGCCGTCCCTTCGGGAGACACTGGGGAACGCGAGCCCGCCGTCGCCGAGACGGGGGCTGAGGAGACGCCCGTCCGCTTCGCTCACGAGAGCGAGGAGGAGTTCGCCAAGATCCTCGATTTCTACGGGATCACCTGGCAGTACGAGCCGCGCACCTTCACGCTGCGCATGGAGGACGACAGGGTGGCGGAGGCCTTCACCCCCGATTTCTACTTCCCCGACATCGACACCTACATCGAACTGACCACTCTCAAGCAGGACCTGATGACAGACAAGAACCGTAAGGTGCGCCTGTTGCGGGAACTCTACCCGGAGGTGAAGATCAAGCTCCTGCGGAAGCGGGACTACCTGCGGCTGCTGGTCAAGTACGGCTTCGGGCCGCCGTCCTCCAAGAGCATCGAGGGGATCCAGCGGGTGCTGGTCAGCGCTCCTCAGCTCAGGCGGCGGGTGAGCGAGCTGGGAGCAGAGATATCGAAGGATTACCGGGGGAAAACGCCGCTGCTGGTGGGCGTCCTCAAGGGGGTGGTCTTCTTCATGGCGGACTTGGTGCGCCAGATATCGCTGCCGGCGGCAGTCGACTTCATGGCGATCTCGACGTATGACAACGCGGGAAGCGGGTCCGTCCGCATACTGAAAGACCTGGATGAGAATATCGAGGGGCGTGACATCTTGGTGGTCGAGGACATCGTGGATACAGGGATGACTCTGAACTACCTACTGGACTACCTACAGGCGCGCCACCCGGCCAGCCTGAAGGTCTGCGCGCTCCTCGACAAGCGGGCGCGGCGCCTGGTGGACGTGCCTATCGACTACGTGGGTTTTGAGATACCGGACGAGTATGTGATCGGCTACGGGCTGGACTACGGGCAGATCTACCGCAACCTGCCGTTCATCGCCACTCTGAAGACGAGTTGATTCGGGGCAAAACAATGCCCCAAGTGACCTCGCTTTGGTCTCCCAGCCTCAACCTCCTCTGAGTTTCTTATTGGTCTCGGGCTTTCACCTCCGACCTATATATCTCTCAGATTTGTCCGCCGGGAGCCCATCGCTCAACCGCTCGGGGCACCTTTCATCATGAAACACCCCAAGAAACTTGTCAAGCGTTTACATTACCGGTTACGGTTTTTTTTCAAAGATATTCGCCACCCGCCCGAGAGCGCTTCCGCCGGGAACTGAAAAGAGAGCGAAAGGGACGGTCCAGGTCCTTAGGGCAGCAGGTTCGAGGCGTTCTCTTGCCAGCGTTTGACGTCGAAGGAGTAGCTATCAGAAAGCTGCTCACGGGCGACCTTGCGGATGGCCGTCTTAGGAAGAGGCGTGTCGGCCAGCAGGCACTCGACCGTCCGCTTGTAGGGCGCCAGGGCCTGCTCAAGGTTGTCGATCTCAGCCTCAACGAGGGCTCGCACGTTCCCTTCCTCGACCGTCTGTCCATCGGCGGCAATCCGCTCGCTGGCAGCAGCAAAGTTGGGGTAGACGACGCAGGAGACCTGTGTCCGGCCGCGCACCTTGCGGGCCACGACGGCGATATCCTCGATGATGAGGCTCGTTTGTAGCCTTGCCTCGACCTCGTCGGGGTGGACTTTCTCACCGGAATCAAGGACGATGACGTACTTGCTGCGGCCGGTGATGTAGACGTTGCCCTGGCGATCTATGCGGCCGACGTCGCCGGTGCGGAACCAGTCGCCGATCTTCACCGCCCGTGTTTCCTCCTCAGCCTTCCAGTAGCCGGGCGTGACGTTGTCGCCGCGAACAGTGAGCTCACCCTCATCGTGAAGACGAACGTATATCTCCTTCTCCGGCACATCGATGAGGCCCACCTCGATGCCGGGAAGAGGCTTCCCGACTGTGCCCAGTTGTCGCTCGTAGTAGTTGGTGAACCGGAACCGGCTGGCATAGAAGCGCTGCCCCGTAACGATGGGCGCCGTCTCGGTAAGGCCCCACCCTTGGATGATAAGCAGGCCGAGATGGTGGAAGTTACGGGCGGTGTCGGGGTTAAGAGCAGCTCCACCGCTGGCCAGGAAGCGCAGGTTGCCGCCTAGCCGGGAATGAACCTCCCGGAATACGAGATGACCCAGGTTGACGCCTGTCCGCTCCTTGACGGAGGCGACGAGGTTCAGGGCGCGGTCGAATGTCCGGCCCCGCCCCTGTGTCTCGGCTTGAGTGCGGATGGCGCGGAACATGAGATCGTACATCGCAGGTACGCCGCCGAAGAGGGTGGGGTGCGTCTCCGCCATGCGATCGCGGACGCGGACGAGGTCGTTCTCGAGAATGACGGTCGCTCCCACGCGCATAGGGAGGAGGAACATAACCGTGAACGGGTAGCAGTGGTGCATCGGCAGCACCAGCAGCACTCTGTCCTTCGCGCCAACCGGCATCATTTCGGGGACAGCGATGACATCGGAGACGAAGTTGCGATGAGTAAGCATGACCCCTTTGGCACCGCCGGTGGTGCCGGAGGTGAAGACTATGGAGGCCAGGTCGTCGGGCCGGACGACGGTGGCAGCGAGCGCGGCGTCGCTTTCCGGTGTTGTCTGGGCAGCCACCGCAGCGAAGGGAATGACGCGAGCCCGCGGGCGGCGGTGAATTAGGTCGGCGAAGGAGGACTTGCGGTCCACCGCCCCATCCTCGCCGACGAGGAAGACCGTCTCCAGTTCAGGGAGCCGTTCCGGCATCTTGGGGAGGACCTTCGCCGACACGACGGCGAACCTGACCCCCCCTCTGCGCAGGGCTTCTTCGATCTCCGGCGCCTTCAGCTCATAGTAGATGGGGACGCCGACGCCGCCGGCGAGGCACTGCCCGAGATAGGAGATTATCCACTCCAGGCTGTTCTCACAGATGATCCCTACGCGGTCACCCGGCTTGAGACCGAGGGCAATGAGTCCAGAGGCGAAAGCCCGTGCCTGCTGGTAGAGCTCACCATAGGTCAGCCCTTTGTACTCTCTGCCTATTTTCATCTGGAAGCCCAGCTTTCGCTCACGACGGCGGACTGTCTCTTCCAGCATGGCCGGTATCGTCATCTGCTCCATTTCATCCCTCTCTTCTCGAGCGACATGGCGTGATTCTAAGGGGCGTCCGCGCTAAGAGCAACGATCGCTGGACAGCAGGGGCGCGCGCGAAGGGTGGCGCCATCCGAGCCGGGGTTACTCGGCCGCGGTCGAGGTCGGATGACCCCGCGCCGGCGCGGCCATAGCGGCCACCCAATGACTATACCACGTCCGGCCGCGGCCACTTGAGATCACAGCTAAGGCAGCGAGCCTGCACCAGTTGCCCGTCGCTCCAGTAGCTTGCGGTGAACCTCTTCTTGCAGCGCGGACACTCTAGGTCACCGAGATTGATCTGATGGGCATCAGCCTCGGCTTGTCCCATCTCGCCGGAACTCCCGGGAGCCTTCTCATTCATGCTATCCCTCCTCGCAAGTGAGATTGTACACCATCCGCAGGCTCCGTATTAGGGGTAGCACCACGCTCGACGGGGAGGAAGATCGTCGTATGCGCTACCGCTGAAGCGAAAACAAATGCGTGTTTGATGGTAGGGGAGTAAAGTGAAGCGCCGATTCTGCCGTTACTTACTGAGGAAGCGTCTGGTTTCTGGGGGCCAGGCGAGACTTCTCTCCAACCTTCCCCTGCAACTTGAGATGTTTGGCATGGTTTACGACTCAACAGAACGAGAGCTGTCAGATCAACACCCACCGGACGGATCGAGCGTAATCGAGGCTCTAGCGGAGGTATGGCCCCGCCGTACCCGCGCTCAGATCGAAACCATCTTTGAGCAGTGGGAGCACGACCTCGATATCAGAGACAACTACTCCGGGGTGCACTCGCAGTTGGCAGCCCAGCACGCTCTCACCCTGGCACGCCGACTCCAACTGCCGCCAGACTTGGTGGGAGGGCTGTGGATAGCCGGGCACGTCTACGACCTGGGGAAGATCGCTCTTCCTCCCGATCTCCTGCGGAAGGAAGGGCCGCTGAACAACGCCGAGCTGATCGCCCTCCGGTCGCATGTGTCGATAGGCTATGAACTCCTGCGGGACTGGGACATATTGCGAAGCTGCCCCCACTGGCTCCATGACTTGGTTCTTGAGGTCGTCCTCTTCCATCACGAGCGCTGGGACGGCGGCGGATACCTGAAGGGAAAGCAGGGGGATGCTATTCCTTTGCACGCCCGCATCATGGCGATAGCCGACGCATTTGCGGCGATGATCTTGAATTCGCCCTACCGCCACGCTAGGAGCCCTAAGACAGCGCTGGAAGAGCTCAATACGAGGGCGGGGGAGCAGTTCGATCCCTATTTGGTGCAGCAGTTCGTGAGGGCCGTCCGCGTGGAACAGTATCGCAACGACCCCATCCAACCCGCGCACGAGGACACCACCTCCGCCAGCCAGCTTTTCTCTTCTGCTTGATCGCCCTCAGGACATCGGGGCAGCGGGCCGGTCAGCTATCTGCGCGCGCTTCCTGCCAGGCGATAAACTTGGCGATGGCGTTGAGCGCCCGCTTGTAGTTGGGGTAGGCTGCAACCTCGGCCTTAGCAGCCAGTCGATAGAACACCTCGAGGGCAGCCATAGCCTTCGCATTGTCGGGCTCCCGAACGGCCAAGGCAACGGGCACCGGGCTCTGCTGCACTGATTTCGCCAGCATGGCCATCGTCCCCTGCACAATTGGCTCCACGTCGTCGACGCGAGAGACACCCCAGTCAAAGCGGGTGAGGATGAGGATGGCGTCGATACCGGGGGACTTGCCGACGATCTCCACCGTCTTGACTATCCCGTCCGGCGTTTCCATAGCCACGGTATCGAGGGGATTGCGGACGCTGGTGCCCGCGATCGGCGTGAACTGACGCAACTCTGCCTGAGCCCCATCGGAGAGCGCCGGTAGCCTTAGCCCTATCTTCTCGGCGGTATCAGCGGCGAGCACGCTGGCGCCGCCACCGATAACGATGACAGCCAGACCACGGCCGGCAGGCTTCTTGAGGAATCGGAAGGTGACGGCCATGTCGACGAGGTCTTCCAGGCTCTCAACACTGATGACGCCGGCCTGACGGCAGAGGGCGTCCCATACCTGGGGCGAGCCGGCCAGGCTGCCGGTGTGGGAGCGGGCGGCGCGGCTGCCGGCGCTGGTTAGACCGCCCTTGAGGATGATAACCGGCTTTGCGGCGGAGGCAGCTCTGAGGGCACGAAGAAAGCGTCCGCCATCCTTCACCCCCTCGATGTAGGAGGTGATTATCTCCGTCTCCGGGTCGGCGGTGCAGTACTCGAAGAAGTCGCTCTCATTGAGATCGGCGGCGTTGCCGAAGCTGATAACCTTGCTGAAACGAACGCCGCAGAGATTCCCCTCATTCACCAGGTCTTCAGCATTGAGGCCGCTCTGAGAGATGAAGGCCACCGGGCCCGGCTCATGGGGGAAGCCGTACCCAAAAGAGAGGCCGGAAGAGGGACAGTAGAGGCCCATGCAGTTGGGGCCGATAAGGCGGATACCGGCGCTGCGGGCCTTCTCCAAGACCCGGCGCTCCAACTCTTCTCCGTCTTCCTCACCGGTCTCGCGGAAGCCGGCGGTGAAGAAATGGATGCAACGTACACCCTTCGCGGCGGCGTCATCCATCAACTGCAAGACGCCGGTGGCCGGTATGCTGGAGATCACATAGTCGACCGGGCCGGGGATGTCGACGAGGGAAGGATAGCACTTGAGACCCTTGATCTCCTCGGCGCTGCGGCTCACAGGGTAGATGGGACCTGTAAAGCCGGAGTGACGGTAGATGTTCAGGAACATCTTGCCGGCGTTCCAGTCCCGTTTCTTGCCGGAGATGCCCACTATGGCGACGGAGCGGGGGTGAAACAGGAAATCGAGGGGATGAACGCTTGCTCCCGGCATCATTGCATCTCTCTAGAAGCCCTTCGTCGACCTGAGGCGGCTTTGCCTCGGCGCTGTGCCTTCAAACCTAGAAGAAGGGCCGGAAAAAGTCAATCGATTCCCTCAACTGACGTCAGCCCGAACCTCACTGCGGCGGAGAAACGTCAGCGCAGACTGGGGCCCCTTGCGGAATAAGCCCTATGCTACATTAGAATGAGTCAAGTCCCGCAAATCTCCAGGGTGACGGTCTGATACCTTAGGTGATGCTGAGAAGCGTATGACAAGACAAGAGACAACAGAGGGGGCACTGGCGGGGATCAGGGCCCTGGAATACTGCGATATGGTGGCCGGCCCCTACTGCGGCAAGCTCCTCGCCGATCTGGGAGCCGAGGTTATCAAGATAGAGGAACCATCAGCAGGCGACCGGGCCCGTCGCCGAGGGCCTTTCCCCAACGATATCCCCCACCCGGAGAAAAGTGGCCTCTTCCTTTACCTCAACACCAACAAGCTGGGCATTACCCTGGATGCTTCCACGGCAACGGGAAAGGATATCTTCCGACGCTTGGCTAAGGAGGTGGATGTCCTCATTGAGGACCGGCCGCCGGGAGAGATGGCGGAGCTAGGGCTTGATTACGAGAGCCTCAGCGCTCTCAATCCGCAGCTCATAATGGTCTCCATCACCCCCTTCGGACAGACAGGGCCCTACCGCGACTACAATTGCCATACTCTCAACCTGCATCACTGCAGCGGACATTCCACCCAGTTCTTCATGGCGCAGTACTTCGATCCGGGGAAGGCACCAATGCCGCCGGGAGGGTACGTCGGCGAGTATGACAGCGGGCTGAATTCCGCCATCGCCGTCCTCGGGGCACTGTTCGGCCGCTTCGCCATCGGAGAGGGTCAGTACGTCGACATCTCCAAGCAGGAGACGCTGGTCAGCCTGGAGCGGGTAGACGTATCCCGTTTTGCCGATGGCCCCAGCGCGCCATCTAGGGTCGGGAGGCCGGTAGGCGGTCTGCTGACCTGCAAAGACGGATACGCGATGCTGGTGATGCCTCAGGACCATCAGTGGGAAGGGTTGGTCAAGGCTATGGGCACTCCAGAGTGGACCCAAGCCGA
>Ga0315273_10001575_pt1 | contig 26134 bp, 25 predicted proteins | sample YL17G02_0_MG_FD_205753 | JGI IMG/M metagenome (GOLD analysis project Ga0315273, IMG submission 205753) | Sediment microbial communities from Yellowstone Lake, YNP, Wyoming, USA - YL17G02_0 | ecosystem: Environmental > Aquatic > Freshwater > Lake > Sediment | place: USA: Wyoming | collected... | reverse complement strand
TGATTTTATGAAAATAATAGTCTTTTATCAGATCATTCTTGCAGGCATATTTTGATAATTACATATGAATATACTAATTTTGGACTACTGAACCGGATTAAACCGAAGAACAGTGCATCAATGCTGACTAAATTAATTCAATCATGTTTAATACGGATCATTTTCACCCGATAATCGTGCATTTCCCCATTGCACTGATTACTGTCGGATTTATCGCCGAAGTAGCTTCTCTTTTTTTCAAAAGAGAAAAGTGTCTCTCTAAAACAGGATTTTATCTGATGATATTGGGATCACTGGCTGCAATTGCAAGCTGGGCTTCAGGACAACTATTCACCGAAGAACCAACTCAGGGAGAGATTTTAAAGTTATTTCTGAAGCACCACACAGGCGCCCTTGTCACAATGATTCTTATAACTGTGGGTACACTCTTCAGGATATGGCTGGTTGTAAAAAAAAAGGAGGAAACTCTTCTAAAATGGATAGTTTTCTGTTTTTATCTTCTGGCTTTTGCTGCCGTGACCTTTACCGGATTTATGGGAGGTACAATGGTGTATGATTTCATGTTGGGTCAGTGACAAATTATCCCTTCGTTCAAGAACAATTCTAAATACCTCGCCAGATTGGGTTATTAATAACTCACAATAGTTTATTGATTAATTGAGAGGATTGGTTAATAACATTTTAAGTTTTCAACTGTTTTATAGAAAAACCAGTCTTAATTTTACACCCGGTTATTCAGGTTGGTACCAATTTGCCAGATCAGAAGCTATAATACAAAAATAATATAATTTGAAAACAATAGAAATATGAAAAAGATTTTATCAGTTTTTTTGTTATTAATAATTTTCACAGGTCTATCCGGCCAGGTAAGATTCACCGATAAGCGTGACGGCAATATATATCGTACCATAACTATTACAGGCGTTACCTGGATGGCTGAAAACCTCAAATATAAAGCAAACAGCGGGGCATTCTTTTTTGATAACGATTCAAACAATATTCCTGTGTACGGTGTACTTTATGAATGGATAGCTGCTACGAACTCTTGTCCGGTTGGCTGGCGTCTTCCATCAGGAATTGAGTTTCAAACTCTTATTAATTATTTTGAGCAAAAAGAGACCTGGGGAAAGATATCTTCAGATCCCTCTTCATTTGGAATTCAGCTCGGAGGAATGCAGGATTATGAAGGTATATTCTCAGAGATGGATGAAAGTGGCTATTACTGGACATCTACAGAATATGATAAGATTAATGCAGAATACTTCAGTTACCTTCTTCTAAATGATAAGCCGGTAATCGATATATCAAGGAAAGAAGATATTGCGGATATACCCGGCACAGAGAAATCCAATAAATATTCCGTACGCTGCCTCAAAGATTAATTTTCACCAACGAAGTAATACAATTTTTCAAAGGGCTGGATTATATTGGGATACTACCTGAAGGGATTTCAGTTATGAATCCATTCCTGGACAATCCTGATATACTTCCTGTTATTTCTCAGTTCTATAATAAATTCTATTGTGACTCTAATTCGCGTTACCTGATTTTTCTTATCGTAAGCATTGATTAATTAAATTTTTTATACTTTTGTTTCGTGATTAGACGAAACACTAAATGAAATGGAGATAAAGGAAAAGGTGAATGTGTACACTGATAGACAAGAAAAGATTGCCCGATACTCAAAAGCACTGGGACATCCTGTAAGGGTGTTTATAATGGATTTTCTTGTGAAGAATACCGATAAATGTTGTTACAGCGGTGATATGGCAGAAGAACTTCCCATTGCCCGTTCAACACTCTCTCAGCATCTGAAAGAATTAAAAGAAGCCGGTTTGATTCAGGGTGAAATAAATCCTCCTTATATTAAATATTGTATAAATAAGACCGGTTGGTCAGAAGCTAATGAGCTTCTTGGAACCTTTTTCAATAGAAAATAGCTAAAAAACTGTACAATGGAAATAAAGATATTAGGCACTGGTTGTTCAAAATGCAAAACCCTTGAGGAAATTACCCGTAAAGTGGTAAAAGATAATGGGATTGATGCTAACATCACAAAGGTTGAAGACATAGTTGAAATTATGAAATTCAACATCATGACAACTCCTGCCCTGGTCGTAAATGAAAAAGTTGTTTCAAAAGGACGTATACCATCAGTTGATGAGATAAAACTATTTCTAACCAAATAATAAACTAACCCCATGAGAAAACTCTTTTTACTAAGTTTCGTACTGATTACTCTGGTTGGTATTTCCTGCAATGGCCAGACAAACCAGAAACCGGCGACAACAGTTTCAAAGAATGGCGATGTTGAGGTTTATTACTTTCACAGGACAGTTCGTTGTGTAACCTGCAAAACAGTGGAAGCAGAAGCCAGAAAGAACATTGAGATGCTTTATGCCGATCAGGTTAAAGCAGGTAAGATAAGTTTTACTGCTCTAAATCTTGAAGAGGCAACCGGTAAATCTATGGGTGAAAAACTGGGAGTAAACAGTCAGACACTCCTTATTGTAAAAGGTGATCAGAAGATTAATATTACAAATGAAGGTTTCCTTTATGCTGTTTCTCAGCCACAGAAATTTACTGAGGTTATGAAATCTAAGATAGATCCTCTGATAAAACAGTAATCAGACTCAGAAAGTCTATCTTTTTTTTGCGTCACCTATTCCAATATTTCTCTTATGGATTTTCTTACAAATCTTCTTGATAGTAGTTCCATACCATGGGTTACAGCCTTGTTACTTGGTTTGATGACAGCAATCAGTCCATGTCCGCTGGCAACAAACATTACTGCGATCGGATTTATAAGTAAAGATTTGGAAAACCGCAACAGAGTATTTTTCAATGGTTTGTTTTATACTCTTGGAAGAGCGATTACATATACTTTAATTCCACTCATTATTTATTTTGGTGCAGACCAGTTTAAATTCTCAGGTTTCTTCCAGCGATACGGGGAGAAAGTTATCGGACCACTCTTATTGTTAATCGGAATATTCATGCTTGATATCATCAGGATAAATTTCCCTGGTTTTGGCAGACTTTCAGAAAAGATGGAAAAGAGGAAATCGTGGCGCTATATTGATGCATTATTGCTGGGGATAGTTTTTGCTCTTGCTTTCTGCCCCTACAGCGGAGTATTATATTTCGGGATGCTTGTTCCCTTAACAGTATCAAGCGCCTCGGGATTATATCTGCCTGTTATTTTTGCCATCGCTACAGGTATTCCTGTAATCATTATTGCATGGGTTCTGGCTTACACTGTATCAGGAATAGGAGGCGTTTATAATAAGATTAAAATATTTGAACTATGGTTCAGAAGATTAATTGCTGTAGTCTTTATCATTGTTGGTTTATATTACATTTTTAGAATTTACTTGTAAAAAAATTTGCAAAATTATTTCGTAGTATGACGAAATAATAATTCTCGTTAAATGAAAAATATTAAAACAAATATCTGGTTACCTGTTATACTGCTACCTGTCTGGTACATTATTTATCATTACCTCCAACCTGTAACCAACTGGTTAATTGATTCGGTTTTTGGTATGACAAAAGGGGCACATCTCACCGAAGCACTTCGTTTTTTTGTATTCGAATTTCCAAAGGTCATGATGTTGCTTACACTCATTATTTTCTTGGTAGGTATCATCAGGACATATTTTACCCCTGAAAGAACCCGTAAAGCACTTGAAGGGAAAAAGACCTTCACGGGAAATGTGATGGCATCAGCATTAGGTATCGTAACTCCATTTTGTTCATGTTCGGCTATCCCATTATTCCTCGGTTTTGTAGAATCCGGCGTTCCGCTTGGAGTCACATTTTCATTTCTTATTTCCTCCCCAATGATTAATGAAGTTGCTGTAGTTCTTCTATATGGAATGTTCGGATGGAAGGTAGCTGTGATATATGTGGGAACAGGTTTGGCTATAGCAATCATTGCAGGTTGGGTAATTGGTTTGCTGAAGCTTGAAAAATGGGTGGAACCATGGGTATATGAGACACATCCGGGTAATAATGGCGAGGAAGAAGAGAAAATATCATTCGGTAGCAGAGTCAGTCTCGGCTATGATGCAATAAAGGATATTGCAGGTAAAGTATGGATCTATGTAGCTTTAGGTATCGCAGTCGGAGCTGGTGCCCATGGCTATGTCCCCGAAGATTTTATGGCCGCGCTCATGGGTAAATCTGCCTCGTATTCAGTCCCATTATCAATTTTAATTGGTATTCCTCTTTATTCTAATGCTGCCGGTATCGTGCCAATTGTATCGGTACTAATTGAAAAAGGAGCATCATTGGGAACTGCTCTTGCTTTCATGATGGCGGTAATTGGCTTATCTCTTCCCGAAATGATAATCCTGCGTAAAGTATTGAAGCTCCCGTTGATATTCACATTTATTGGGGTTGTTGCAACCGGGATAATGTTAGTTGGGTTTATATTTAATATGATCTTTTAAACAAAGAATTATGAAAACAAAATCAATTGGTTTTATCGGTGGCGGAAGAGTGACAAGAATTCTTCTGCAGGCATTCCAGAATAAGAATGCACACTTCAGTAAAATTGTTGTTACTGACACTAACCCGGTTGTCTCAGGTAATCTGAAAAAATCATTCCCTGATATTCAGGTTGATAATTCATCCGTTGCAGCCTTGCAGGATATAGTTTTTATTTCCCTGCATCCTCCGGTGCTTATGGATACCCTTGAATTTATAAGGGATAGTATTAACAGCAATACCATAGTGATATCTCTTGCTCCAAAAATCACAATTGGGAAAATATCCTCAAAACTGAGTCAGGTTAAAAACATAGCGAGGTTAATTCCAAATGCTACTTCATTCATAAATGAAGGTTACAACCCTGTATGTTTCTCATCTGATTTTACGAGGAATGAAAAGCAACAGGTTCTCGATCTATTAAGACTTATGGGTAATACATTTGAGGTTCCTGAAGAAAAACTTGAAAGCTATGCCATCATGTCGGCCATGCTGCCAACATATTTCTGGTTCCAGTGGAAGGAGTTGGTAGAAATCGGGCAAAAAATCGGTCTGTCTGAAAAAGAAAGCAACGATTCGATAAACGACACCCTTATTGCTTCATTAAATCTGCTGTTCAAATCAGGTTTAGCACCAGCAGAAGTGATTGATTTAATTCCGGTAAAACCGATAGGAGAACACGAGCCACAGATTATTGAAATTTATCAGACAAAGCTTATTGGTTTGTTTGAGAAGATTAAACCGTGACTAATTTAGATGGTTAAATCCATAACATGTTAAGATCTTTTGAAAGATTTCAGTATTATCATATATACCGGTGAATTTTTCAGCTCCAGGTCCATAAGCATAAACTGGAACCATAACCGTTGTATGATCTTTTGTTGAAAAATTGATTTTAACCTCGTGAGTCTGTTTATCTCCACCAATTATTGTCACCCCGCCCGTTTCATGGTCGGCTGTTATAATCACCAGAGTATGTCCATCTTTTTGTGCAAAATCAAGAGCCACACCGACTGCTTGATCAAAATCGAGGGTTTCATCAATCAATGTATCAGCATAATTTGCGTGACCTGCCCAGTCGATCTGAGACCCCTCAATCATCAGAAAAAATCCTTTTGGGTTCTTGTTCAATATTTCGATAGCCTTACCTGAGGATGCAGGTAACATATCTCCTCTTCCTGTTAATCGATAAGGATTATGTACAGGAGCAGTTAGTCCGGCAAGTTTTCTGGAAGTAGATTTGAGAACCATACTCATAGAAGTATCCACCTCATAACCTCTGAATTTAAGACTGTCTATCAGGTTTAATTTGTCTTTTCTTTTTGCAAAATGATCATATCCTCCCCCAATAAAAACATCAATATCGGTATTTAGAAAATCAATGGCAATATCCTCATAGCTGTCCCTGCTTAATTGGTGTGCAATAAATGATGCAGGTGAAGCATGCGTAATTGAAGAGGTAGAAATAAGACCGGTAGCGAGGCCATGATCTTCTGCGATTTCCAAAATGGATTTAACAGGGTTTCCCTGGGCATCCATCCCAATTGCTCCATTTTTAGTTTTAGTACCAGTTGCCATTGCAGTTCCGGCCGCTCCGGAATCAGTAATATAATCGTCTGAGGAATACGTTTTTTGCAAACCTATAATGTTGCACCTCTCTATATTAAGAGGTTTATCTGAGACTGTCATTGCAGCGTTGACATCCGGGAGACCCATCCCGTCGCCGATCAATAGAATTACATTTTTTATTTCTGGGTTACTCTTGCTTTTAGATTTTTCTTTCAGGAAACATGATACCAAAGATGTTCCTAAGATAATTATAATGAGTAAATTGGATAGTTTCTTCAAATTATTGCTTTTTCTAAGATGTATAAGTTATTTTGGTGGCAAGATAGTAAAATGAATATTAATAGAACTAGGTTATAAAACATATCAAATCCTGATTTTAACGGATTATATTGATAATTTTTCATACATTATATTTTATTGTTTCCCAAAATTCTTAAAAACTAATTTATCAGCTGAATAGTAAATTATAGTACCTATTATTAATCCAAAAAAATATCCATTTGGCAGACCGTTAGCGCAAATTGCAACAAGGATGGCTATAAAAAACATTTTTCTATCAGTGATAATGTCTTTGACTAACAGGATCAAAGCAATGCCTTCAAAAAGGAGAATAACCCCAAGCATTGGTTTTGGAAAGATTTGTAATAATTCAGGCGAATTGTTGCTGAATAACAGACCCAGAGCCAGATAAAATAACCCATAGATTAATGTTGACCCACCTGTCCGTCCGCCGAAGGTATAGTGGCCTGCTATCCCACCAGACCCATGGCAAACTGGAATTCCTCCAAATAAAGGGCCTATAATGTTCATGAAGGAATATGTTAACGCGATTTTGGTAACATTGGTTTTTTTCTCAGGGAAAAGGTCTTTGACTATCTGATTTGTTGCAAAGATCGAATTGCCTAATGAAAGAGGAATTTGAGGTATTGCGAGAATAACTAATCCCGAAATAATATTCTGATAAGAAATTTGTGGAAAGAATGCATGCGGAAGAGAAATGCTTACATCCGAAAACGGAATATTCTTAAAGAAAACAACATAAATAAATCCTAATAATAAAATAAATATTGCAGGAGGATATTTGCGATTTCCAATCAAAATAATCCCGGTAATAAAGGCAATTGATGCGAAAATATATCCAATACCCTGATCAGATGGGATATAATCTTTTACAGCCAGCAGACTAAGCTGTATTCCAAGACCCAACTGGATTCCTCTGATTACAGTTTTAGGGATAATTTTGTTCAGCCACTTTAGTAGTCCGGTGGCAGTTAAAATTAACATAATGACACCAATAGCGATCCCTCCACCCCATATCACAGCCGATGATATTTTTTGAGTTATAACTATCAACGCAACAGCTTTTAAGGGTTGAACGGGCATTGGTATTCCATAAATAACAGCAGTTATAATCTGCAAAACACCAAAAACAATAAGTGTATTTGACATTTCAAGGTTTGTTGCAAACAACATTCCTATTATCAATGGTAAGTCAGTGCCGATGTCTCCGAATGCACCTGAGAATTCGTTCCTGTTTATTCTGATACGGTCTTTCAGGTATGTAATAAGCATTGTAAATTAATCAGGCGTTCTTAAAGACTTGCTTCCCAACCACTGCTTATCACCGTCGCGCAATTCGCAGGCTTCCCGTTCGCCTGTTGAGGCTCCGCCAGGCACCATAAGCTCATCAATATCTTATCATATTTTTCAGCTAATTTACAGATTTGTTTGAAGGCATCTTTAATTATTTAAAGATTTTGTTTTTATTTAATTATAAATGTCGTATGTTTACGTCATTAGATGTTAATATATGAATAAAGCGGAAAAATTCGACGATTCATTACAGGAACTTGCACATTTTGCAAAGGTTCTATCCCACCCTGCACGGTTGGCAATTCTGAAATATCTTGCTGAAACTAAAACATGTATTTCTGGTGATATTTCGGATTACTTACCGCTTGGCCGTACAACTGTTTCCCAACACCTGAAAGAACTCAGAGACTCTGGCTTGATCCATGGAGAAATAGATGGTCTGAAAATAAATTATTGTTTATGCTCAAGCGAGATAGAAAGATATCTTGAAATGTTTGAAGATTTCTTTGAACCGGTAAAAAATGCAGAAATAAAATGCTGAAAATTGTAATAATATGAAGGTACTTATACTTTGTACAGGTAACAGCTGCCGCAGTCAGATGGCGCAGGGCTTTTTAAAATCCTTCGATGGTACAATTGAGGTGAAATCAGCCGGAACATCTCCGGCCAATAAAGTTAATTCAAGAGCAATTAAAGTAATGGATGAAGCAGGAATTGACATAAGCAAAAATTCACCAAAGTCAGTGGACGATTTTCTGAATGATGAATGGGATTATGTTATCACCGTTTGTGATGATGCAAAAGAAACCTGTCCGGTTTTCCCGGGTAAGGTAAGACGTCGCTTGCATATTGGATTTGAAGATCCTTCAAATGCGACCGGATCTGAGGAATTCATTATGAGTGAGTTCCGGAGGATAAGAGATGAAATAAGAACTTCTTTTTATAAGTTTTATAACGATTTTTTTATTTGATATGAAGAACTCTTTTTTAGTTGGGAATGTTTCAACATCTGGTCCTGATGTTCCGGTTGTTTCAACCGAACTCAGTTTTAAAGATTTTATGGGTGCGGTTATGGTTCGCTGGGGAATAAATCGAAATAATTTCAGGGTAGAACCGGGGCTTTATGCAGCTGGCATTCCCGACGCTTCATCTGACGTTTTCGTTACTGCCAACTATAAACTCTCATTTGACCATCTGCGTAAAAATCTTGCCGGCTTAAATGGCTGGATTCTTGTTCTTGATACTAAAGGTGTAAACGTCTGGTGTGCTGCCGGCAAAGGGACATTTGGGACTAAAGAGCTAGTTAGCAGGATAATGCAGGTCTCTCTCGGGGAAATTGTAAATCATAAACGGCTGATCTTACCGCAACTGGGAGCAACAGGAGTTGCTGCACATAAGGTTAAAGAGGAAACCGGATTTAATGTTCATTATGGTCCGGTACGTGCATCCGATATTAAAAGATTCATAAGTGATGGTTACAGAGCTGATAAAGAAATGAGAAAGGTCACTTTTAAACTTGCAGAGCGGTTAAAGCTTATTCCCAACGATTTCATGTATGGGAAATTTTATCTCCTGGGAGCCATGGTATTTGTCTTTTTAGTTTCAGGACTATCGGGAGATGGGATTTCTTATAAAGACTTTTCAGGTGAAGGAGCACCTGCGATCCTGAATGTTTTATTTGCATATCTGTCAGGCATTTTAATAACTCCCGTATTGCTTCCTTATATTCCTGCCAGGCAATTCTCATTAAAAGGTTTTTACACCGGAACACTTGTTTATCTGATTCTTCTGTTGCTGAATCTTACAGGGAATAGTTTTTCAGAAAAAATTTCCTGGTTTTTTATAATAACGGCTATTTCTTCTTTTCTGGCAATGAATTTTACGGGTTCTTCAACATATACCTCATTGTCGGGGGTTAAAAAAGAAATGAAGATCTCTTTGCCTGTGCAAATAGGCTTTGCCATAACAGGTACAGTTTTACAGATCATTGGTAAATTCATTTAAATTACATCCATGAAAGAACTCGTTTATCTGTCTGATGTTGTGACACTCGAATTATGTGAAGAAACATGCAATGGATGCGGAATGTGCGTAAAAGTCTGTCCGCATGATGTATTTGAATTATCGGGCAGGAAAGCACATATTCTCAGGCGCGATTACTGTATGGAATGTGGAGCATGCGCACTCAATTGCCCTGTGGCGTCAATAACAGTTAATTCTGGTGTCGGCTGTGCAGCCGGTATTATAAACGGTATTCTGAATAATACCGAACCATCCTGCGGCTGTTCCGGTTCAGATTCAAATTGCTGTTAATCATTATAAATTCACAGGTAATTAAGTATTCATTTTCAAATTTTTATAATATGAAGCCTAAACTAAAATTTCTCGACAGATATCTGACAATCTGGATATTCCTTGCAATGTTCATCGGCGTGTTTTCAGGATATTTTTTCCCGGCAATTGCAGCATTCTGGGATTCTTTAAAATCTTCCCCTGAAAGTACAACCAATATTCCTATTGCAATTGGTTTAATTCTGATGATGTATCCGCCACTGGCAAAAGTAAAATATGAAGAATTGGGAGGTGTTTTCCGGAACTTTAAAATTCTGGGTCTTTCACTTGTTCAGAACTGGATTATAGGGCCTGTTCTGATGTTTGCTCTGGCAATTCTGTTCTTCAAGTTATTTCCGGGGAAAGACAATGCAAACCTTCCTTATATGTATGGTATTATATTGATTGGTCTTGCCCGTTGCATTGCCATGGTGATCGTCTGGAACGACCTGGCAAAAGGAGACGCAGAATATTGTGCAGGGTTAGTGGCCTTTAATTCGATATTCCAGGTTTTGCTTTTTTCAGTTTATGCGTGGGTTTTTATTGCTGTTTTACCCGGATGGTTCGGAGTTCCTACTAACTCAGTAGTAGACAATATAACAATCGGACAGATAGCAAAAAGTGTTTTTATCTATCTGGGAATACCTTTCATCGCTGGTTTTCTAACCAGGTTTATCTTAATAAGGGTTAAAAGCAAGGATTGGTATCACACTAAGTTTATTCCTAAAATTAGTCCGATAACACTCATTGCCCTCTTGTTTACCATAGTTGTAATGTTTTCACTGAAAGGAGAGTACATTGTAAAATTACCATTAGATGTTGTTTTGATCGCAATCCCGCTGATAGTTTATTTTTTAATTATGTTTTTATTTTCATTTTTCATGAGCAGGAGAGCAGGAGCGACTTATGGACAAACAGCAACCCTGTCATTTACAGCCGCAAGCAATAATTTTGAACTTGCTATAGCTGTTGCAATTGCTGTATTCGGTATAAATTCCGGGGAGGCATTTACTGCTGTAATCGGACCATTGGTGGAGGTCCCGGTTATGATAGCTCTGGTTAATGTAGCATTGTTATTTAAGAAGAAGTACTTTCAACAGGCTTAATAGCCTCCGAATTCAATTGAAGCTATTATCATTGCTTCAATTGTATCAGCGGATACATCAGGCTGAAGGATATGAGCAGGAGCGAGAAGATATCCCCTGTTCCTGCCAAGTATTCTTATTCTTTCTTTAATGTCAGCTCTGATCTTTTTTAAATCACCTGAAGGCAGAAGAGCCTGTTGATCAATTCCACCAAAAAATGAGATCCTTTCGCCCCAATTGTCTTTTAATTCCTGCGGATCCGATCCGTGAACATTTGGCTGCACCGGATTATAGACATCAACTCCGATTTCAATAAAATCATCAATCAATGGGGCTACAGCACCATCGGAATGCATTATCACAATCAGATCTGGTTTTACTTTCCTCAGGTGTTCTATCATTCTCTTATGACGTGGTTTAAACATTTTTCTCCAATCGTCCGGAGAAATGAGTGTTGAGGTCTGGCTGCCTAAATCTTCCCCGAGCCAGATGGCGTCGACTCCGGCCTCTACCAGCTGAAGAGCCAGTCCTGTGCTCCACTCCTCAACCCGGTCATTAAGCGGGTTCAGCCATGGTTCCTCACAAAGCATGCCAACCATGTATTTTTCAAGTCCGGTTAAATGCCAGGCTAATTCAAAGAGCGAAATCTCAACATCACCGATAACAAAATATTCCTTGCCATACCTCTCAATATCTCTCTTTGCTTTCTCAAATCTCCCCTTTGCATAGGGATCAGGGAATGAGTAATTCTCAATATCGCTGATATTCATTGCGTTTTCAAGCGGACATTTCACTACTTCAACATATAATTGGGTTGGCATCATATGCATCCCAAACTCGTTTCTGGTAATATTCCCCTGGACAATTTCAGGAGTGTATCCATAAGGTACAGTTCCTCCGACAACAACAATATCACTTCCCATTCTGGTCCGGATCTCATTTGCAGAAATCCTGTACGTAAGATCTTCATAGTATGAGAGAGCATAGTCAGGTTCTATTCCAAGTTTTCTGCCAAATAATTCCGTGTGCTGCCTGCACAAATCAAATTGAATAGGAACTCTGTCAGGATTCCCTTCCATTTTCCGGAAAGCTTTAAATACACGGTCTCTTGAATTCATTCCTGATTTTTTTATTATGTTAGCGTTATCAAATTTATGTATTATTTAAGACCATTCATATCTTCTTATGAAATTGGAAATTTAACAAGAAAACGGACTTTTTGAATTTTATATTGGTAACTTGTAAAACCTTATTGCATTTATCTGCGTTAATATTCCGACTTCTGTCGCTATTTATTTAAAAGAGCAGGAACTGATGGCTGAAAGTATTTTAACCATATCAATTGCGGGATTGTTGGCAGGTTTCATCTTCTCCATGCCAATAGCAGGACCCATAAGCATCCTTATTACTTCAAATGCGCTCAAAGGAAGGTTACGCTATTGTAACCTGGTGAGTATTGGTGCTTCTATTGCCGATTTTATTTATGTATTTGTAGCGGTATATGGTTTGACAAAGCTTTATTCTTTATACAAGCCTGCCATTCCTTATATATTTGCAATCGGGTCAATATTCTTTTTTTATCTGGGATACAAAATAATAAAGACAAAAATTGATATTGAACATCTTGAAGATAAAAGCCACATAACTGAAAAAATTAGAAACAGGGAAAAAGGGGCCTTTTATACTGGGTTTATGATTAATTTCCTTAATCCGACTTTATTTATCGGAGTTCTGACTTCATCCTTTTTCGTAATTTCTTTAGTAGCTTCTATGGGCTTTCACACAGGTGGGCTGGCTGGTAAAATGGACCAGAATATAAAAGAAATTAGTAGTATTGAAGGTAGAAAAATAGAAAATTCACAGGTTTTATCAATTAAACAATTTGACAATATTCAGGTTGGTAGTAATAAAGATCGTCAGCAGGACCAGACCAGATATCCGCCGTATTTTCATCTGATAATCAGTATTTGCTATGCATTAGCCCTTTCCATTGGAATTATAATCTGGTTTATTCTCATGGCTTTCCTGATTGTACGATTTCGAAAACGCATAAATATTAAGCTTATATCTATATTCATCAAAAGCCTTGGTGTAATACTTTGCACCATTGGATTGTATTTTGGTAACCAGGCTGTCAGAATGTTTATTAATTTGAAACTATGATTACTAAATTATCACTATTGGCAATTTTCGGAATTGCCATGGCACACCTTGAAGGTGTCGTGGTTGTTTACCTCAGGAAAGCTCTGGGAATGCTCGATTCGGAATCGAATAAGGAATCAATTGAAAAATTTCCAAAGCGTTATTTGAAAATTGAGATGACCCGTGAGGCGGCAACCATTGTAATGCTTGTTGTTATAGCCTTCCTTGTCGGAAATACCTGGATCGAAAGAGGAGTTTTCTTTCTTTGGACCTTTGCATTCTGGGACCTGTTCTATTATTTATCATTGTTCATTTTAATTAAATGGCCACCTAAGCTTACAACTATAGATGTTCTCTTTCTTATTCCAAAACCATGGATTGCCCCTGTCTGGTTCCCGATAGGCATTTCAGGTCTGACGATACTGGTAATTTTTATTCTTGTATTATCAGGGATACTATAAACTATATAATGATAGGATTGTTATTCATGGGTGTAAATTAAATATTCATTCTGTGGGATATTATATCGTGTTTGAATGTCAGTTATAAGTTATTACCATATTTAAACTAATAGTAAAAAATGAAAAAGTCTTTGGTTTATATCAGTTGTTTGTTAATCCTTATTACAGCATCAAACCTGCCCGGGCAGAATGCACAATCTGAATATAGTATCGTAAACAAAATTCATTTACCAGGTGATGGTGGCTGGGATTATCTTTCTGTAGACGAAACAGGGGGAAGATTATTTATATCTCATGGAACGGTTGTTCAGGTAGTGGATCTGAAAACCGGGCAACTGACCGGGATAATAGATGAAACTCCAGGAGTGCATGGTATTGCACTTGCCCAGGATGTAAACAAGGCTTTTATAAGCGTAGGCAGAAATGCATCGGTAAAAATCATTGATCTGAAAACCCTCTCTTTGATAGCCGATGTTAAAATAACCGGCGAAAACCCTGATGCGATAATGTATGATCAGTTTTCGAAAAAAGTGTTTGTTTTTAACGGGAGGACAGCAAATGCAACAGTGCTCGATGCAGCAACAAATGAGGTAGTTGGTATAATAACGCTTGAAGGCAAGCCTGAATTCCCTGCATCAGACGGGAATGGTACTATTTATGTGAATATTGAAGACAAGAGTCTCATCTCAGTTATTGATGTTAAAACACTGAAAGTTCTTAAATCATGGCCGATTGCTCCGGGCGAAGAAGCCAGCGGACTTGCTTTGGATAATGAAACTCACAGGCTTTTCACAGTATGCGGCAATAAACTGATGGTTGTTATTGATGCAACTGATGGTCATGTTGTTGCAAATTTACCAATAGGAGATGGATGCGATGGCGTTAAGTTTGATCCGGGCATGAAAAGAGCTTACAGTTCAAATGGAGATGGCACCATGACGGTTGTTCAGGAAATAGATAAAGATAGTTTTAAGGTTGTTGAGAATGTGCCAACTATGGCCGGAGCCAGAACTTTAGCTGTTGATACTAAAACTCATCATATCTACATGCCTGCTGCAGAATTCAATCCGGCTCCTGCTCCAACTGAAGATAATCCAAGGCCGAGACGTACTCCAAAACCTGATACATTTAATATTCTTGTTATAGCTCCTGTAAAAAAATAGCAGGGACGTGTCGAGACACTTCCCTGCTATTGTGTGTGGCGGCAGGAATTCAGGTATCATCAGAACTATCTGCTGAAAAAGGTCAATAAAATGTAGTAGAGACGCCCAATTTGGGCGTCTCTATATTAAAATGAATATCATTCTGTAATCTCATATACCGCGCTTGAAAGTGGTGAGTCGTTTCCAATATTCAACCCTATTTTCATCAGGTAATCACCGGTATAGCTCTTCCCGCTTTCAGATTGGCCAAAACGGTAACCCTCAGCAGCAACATTAATTTCCTCTATTTTATAAGTTTTATCAGGATCAAGCCCCTGGAGCCTGACACGGTTGAATGTTTCACCAAATCTTGAGTTAAGAGTATAAGCAAACACGACAGATTTGTTTTTTGCACTGTTTACATACATAAGAACGGCCCGGTTTTCTTCATAAGGAGAGATTAGTCTGTAAAGATCTCCATGCCAGATAACGTCACTTAGCCTTTTGTAATTGGCTATTGCAACCTGACTGAATTTTAATTCTTTCTCTGTAAACTCATTCACCTGGATATCATATCCCATTTTCCCCATCATGGCAACATCGGTCCGGAATTTTAGAGACTGTTTACCCCATGAAGTTATATGGTTACAGACCCCGAAAGCCGGAAAAAAATATGAGTACCCCCATTGAATATAAACCCTCTCAAGGGGATCAGTGTTATCACTTGCCCAGAATTCTGTAAAATAGCGCAGGGCGCCGTAATCAACTCTTCCACCTCCTCCTGAGCAGAGCATAATCGGGAAATGTGGATATTTCTGACGTAATCTTTCCAGGATGTTATAGAGGTTTTTAACATAATCTATATAAAGTTGCGATTGTTTGTCCTTCAGATAAGCTGAATAAGCATTTGTCATCATTCTGTTGCAATCCCATTTGATGAAAGCAATTCCCGGATATTTCGTGAGCATTTCGTCAACAACATTATAGACAAATTCCTGGACTTTTGGATTTGTCAGATCGAGCACAAGCTGGTTGCGATGATAATTCTCAGGACGGTTGGGCAGTTTCAGAATCCAGTCAGGATGATTTTCATAAAGTTCGCTTTTTGGATTTACCATTTCAGGTTCGATCCATATGCCAAATTTAACACCTTTGCTATCGGCTTCTTTAACAAGATAACCCAGCCCATCAGGCAGTTTAGCTTTATTTTCCTGCCAGTCACCAAGTCCAGCCCGATCGTCGTTCCTGGGATATTTATTTGCAAACCAGCCGTCATCAAGAAGGAAGAGATCAAGTCCCATCTTTTTTGTGTCATCCAGCAAGCCAACCAGTTTAGGTTCATTGAAATTAAAAAAAGTTGTTTCCCAGTTGTTGAGAAGTGTAAGACGGGGTCCCTTTCCATCCATTATTCCATAATTAGCTGCCCAATGGTGAAGATTACGGCTGGCAACTCCTTTCCCGCGATTTGAATAAGTAAATATGAATGAGGGAGTTTTAAATGGTTCTCCGGGTTGAAGTGTGTATTCTGAAGCGAATGGATTAATTCCTGAAATAACACGCAAAGAACCTTTCTCATCAACTTCAAAAACGAATTGAAAATTACCGGACCAGCCCAAAGTCCCTGCAATAAGTTCCCCGCTATTTTCATCCGATTTTTCATTCAATGACAGAAAAAATACGGGAGTCTGATACATATGCGCACGTGTACCCAATTTGGTGTCCAGGATTTTAATTCCGCTTGCAAGCTCATTCTCCTGCATTTTCATCTCTTCGGCCCAGTCGCCATGAAACTGTGTGAGCCAGTATTTGTTTGCATCAAAATGAAGCATTGAGGAGGCATAATTAAAGATAGTCAATGGTTTTGCCTCTTTTTGTACAATTTCAACCCATTGCTCAATAACATCCTCTTTCGAAAACGCTTTAAAATGGAGGGTGACTTCTACAGGATATTCCGGGTCTTTCAGGACGATGCTGGTGATTGTGATGTCGGGATCCGGTTTTTCAATATTATGACTTACATACTTCAGTTCGAGAGAAGGATTGCCATCATTGTGCGTCATGCGTATCGCAGGTTCGAAAAGATTATCGGTGCCGAAAGTTGCATAAGCCGGATGACGACTGTCTCTTGTCTGGTTTAAAGTAGCGCTGTTTTCAAATTTTGAACCGAGGTAGGATTGATAAAGCCTTCCATCACTGCCGCTAACTTTAAAAACGAGATTTGTATTTAAAGTTGTTATTGAGATAGTGATATCAAGTGGCTGGTTGACCGAAAGCTGCCCCATCGGAGGTTGTGAAATTGATGCAGTGACAACTATACCAATGAGGGTTATTATAAAAAGTAGTTTTTTCATAAGCTTCCTGATTTTATTTTTATGAAATTTTTATTCCTTTAATCAGCAACGAATATAAGAAGATTATTTTTTTGTAATATAGCCAATAATGAGTTATTCTTATAAATTTGAATTCTTTATTCATTATAAATCTGCGATTCCTGTTTGAAATGAAACAAGCTAAAAATCAATCCATAAAACAAATTTTATCAGTCATCGTTATTTCTGTGCTATTTAGCGTTCGAATTCATTCCTCACCTTCTGATTTGACTTTTGAGAACCTGCAGGATACTGTTTATACAAAAAATTCTCCAAAGCAACCTGTTTATACAACTTCTAGGCTTACTACCGCTAAACCAATTATTGATGGAAAGCTTGACGACGAATGCTGGAAAACAGGAGTATGGGCAGGCGATTACCACCAGTATACCCCCGATGAAGGGGCAAAACCCACTTATCCGACAGAACTGAAAATTTTATATGATGATAGAAACCTTTATATGGCTTTTCGTGCATATGACGGTGAACCCGGAAAGATCCAACAGTTTGCAGGAGTGCGCGATGATTTAGTGGGCGACATTATGGGAATTACATTTGACAGCTATCACGACCACCGGACCGGTTTTGAGTTTTCAGTTACTGCCTGGGGTCAGAAAGTTGATCTGGTACTGTTCAATCCGGAAAACTGGGACTTTAACTGGAATGCGGTATGGAAAGTCAAGACAGGTCTGGAGGATTCAGCCTGGGTTGCTGAGTATGAAGTGCCCTTAAGCCAGCTGCGATACAGCAAAGAGGAGGATCAGATCTGGGGGATGCATACATGGCGATGGATAAACCGGTTGCAGGAAGAGAGTAATTGGGAGATACAGTCGAAGACAGGTCCGGGGGTGCTATATAATTTCGGGGAATTGCATGGGATTAAAGGATTAAAAAAATCACAGCGCCTCGAAATAATGCCTTATGCGCTTGGCGATCTGGAGACCATGAAAAAAGAACCTGGAAATCCATTTGCTGATAAGGGAAGAAGATGGGGTGGAAATGTCGGACTTGATGCCAAGATAGGAATATCAAGCAACTTTACTGTAGACCTGACTGTTAATCCTGATTTCGGCCAGGTCGAGTCCGACCCTTCTGTTATGAATTTAACTGCCTTTGAAACATTTTATGAGGAGAAGCGTCCTTTCTTTCTGGAGGGGTTAACGATTTTTGATTATAAGTTTGATAACCAGAGTCTGTTTTATTCAAGGCGCATAGGGCATTCTCCTTCTTTGACAATAAGTCCCAGCGATAATCTATATGTAGATGCACCTGAAAAGACTTCTATCCTGAGTGCAGCTAAGTTCAGCGGAACAACATCTGATGGATTGTCAGTCGGACTGATACAAAGTGTGACTGCAAATGAGTTTGCGAGGCTTAGCGATTCCTCCGGAAACAGGAGCACTGCAAAAGTTGAACCTCTTACAAACTACCTGGTTGCCCGTGTCCAGAAAGGATATAATTCAGGAAACACTGTTGTAGGAGGGATTATGACATCAACTAACCGGTTCATTGAAGATAAAAGTCTTGAATTTCTTAGCAGCAATGCATACACCGGCGGATTGGATTTATTGCATCACTGGAAGGATAAGGAATTTTATATTGATGCAAGGTTAATAGGAAGCTATATAAATGGACATACGGAAGCCATTACCTTACTTCAGGAATCATCAGCCCGTTATTACCAGCGACCTGGTGCTGATTATCTGAAATACGATACTACTGCTACGCATCTCAGCGGTTATGGAGGAAAGTTTATGATCGGGAAAGGTTCAAAAGGGCTCTGGCGATATTCAACAGGGGTAACCTGGCTTTCTCCGGGGCTGGAATTGAATGACCTTGGCTATATGAACATTGCCGATGAAATTAACCAGGAAAATGAGATTTCATATCTTATAAATCAACCGGCCTGGATATTCCGAATGTATAGAATAAGTCTTGAACAATTCAATACATGGAACTTTAACAGCACATATCTCGGATCAGGCGCGCATCTTTCATTTACTTCTCAGTTTAAAAACCAGTGGAGTTTTGCTGCTAATTTAATTTATCACTCCAAGACTCTTGATACAAGAATTTTACGCGGAGGATATGACATGATAATGCCCTATACGATCACTTCATTCGGCAGTCTGGGTACAGATCAGTCAAAAAAATTAACAGCCATCCTGGCTTATAGTTATGAGCACGCTGGAAATAATTCTGCAGCAACTTACCAGCTTGAGCCAGGAATCAGCTATCGTCCGATTAATAACCTGAAAATAGGAGTTACTGCCAGTTATATCAATAATAATAACGAGCTTCAATACGTTGCTGAACAAAATTATCTTAATGAAAAAAGATATATTCTTGGAACTATTGATCAGAAAACACTTGGTCTTACATTCCGAGCAGATCTTAACCTGACACAGGAGTTTTCAATTCAGTATTATGGGAGTCCCTTCGTTTCGCGTGGAAGCTATTCGCAGTTTAAATATGTTACAAATCCAAAAGCAGATGTTTATGAAGACAGGTTTGCTCTTTATAACAACCCTATCTTATCTGACGGCGAATATTTACTGGATGAGAATAACGATAATATCACCGATTACTCTATTGACAATCCGGATTTCAACTTTCACCAGTTCAGGTCCAACCTTGTTGCCAAATGGGAGTATCGCCTTGGATCTTTCATTTATTTTGTCTGGTCATCTGAGCGGACTGAAACAACCACTCAGTCAGATGCTTCCATCGGTGAGTCATACAAGCAGCTCAGAAATGTCTTCCCAAATAATATATTTCTCATTAAACTGAATTACTGGTTCTCACTTTAATAAAATGAATATCACCTTCAGGCGCATTGAAGAAAAAGACAATAAGGAAATAGCTGAACTTATACGGACAGTCTTCAGGGAATTTAATATTCACAGGCCCGGGACAGTTTATTTTGATCCGACTACCGATAACCTGTTTAAACTTTTCAGGGCGCCGGGATCAGAATATTGGATAGCAGAGGAAAATAATATTATTATTGGCGGCTGCGGAGTTTATCCCACTCCCGGATTGCCTGAAGGACACGCTGAGCTGGTTAAGTTTTATCTTTCCGCCTCGCAAAGAGGTAAAGGGATAGGATGGCAGCTGATGGAAAAAACCTTTGATTCAGCTAAAAGAAACGGCTACAGACAGCTATATCTCGAATCACTTCCGGAATTAAGCAGGGCGATCAGTTTATATGAAAAGGCAGGGTTTAAATTCATAAATGGACCATTGGGTAATTCCGGTCACTTTGGCTGCAATATCTGGATGATTAAAGAATTATAAGAATCAGAAATCATTTGATGCATTTCCCAGTATCCTGAAATTGTAAGTTACCATAAAAATTGGTTGTCCGAAGATTGACATCTGATATCCTTTTACAGCGCCATCTTCTACCCTGAAAAAGATTGAATAAGGATTGCGTCTGCCAAGTGCATTATATACAGTAAATGTCAGTGAGGAATGATTTAGTTTTTTTGCTTTAAGGTTTCCGTTAATGGTGGCAGCAAAATCAAGGCGTATATAATCGGGAATCCGGAATTCGTTTCTTTCTGAATAAAATACCCTGTTTACGTTAAGAAAATTATAGTATGCTACCGGATATGTAATCGGCCTGCCTGTATTGTAAACAAAATTTGTGCTAAAATTGAATCTTCTGAACATCTTAGCATTGGCAACGAATTTAAGATCATTAGGTTTATCATAATTTGCGGGGAAATAATTTCCGCCATTTACTTTTTCCTCTTCAAATTTGCCATTTACTTTTAAGAAGACCCTTGAGTACGTATAACTGATCCAGCCTGTGAGCATTCCAATCTGTTTTTTTAACATAAGTTCCACTCCATAAGCTTTCCCGTTCCCATTAATAATATCAGTCTCGAGATGATCATTCATAAGTAGTTCGGCGCCACCCTTATAATCAAGAACATTACTTAATATTTTATAGTAACCCTCCACTGACAATTCAATGGCCTGCCGGTTCAGGTTCTTATAAATACCCAGGGAGAACTGATCCCCTCTCTGTGGCCTGATATAATTATCACATAGTTTCCAGATATCTGTTGGCGTCATAGAGGTCGTATTTGATATCATATTAAGGTACTGATAATTCCTCTGAATACCCGCTTTAAATGAGAGGTCCGGGGTTATTACAAACCTGGATGAAAACCTGAATTCCAGACCAGGATAAGACTTTAATATACTCCCCTTGCCGTAATAAAGGGTGTCAATAATGTTTTCGAGAGTTCTTGGACCATTTTCATTGTACACATATTGCGACCCTGGTCCGAATGTTGTAAACACTGTAAACCTTAATCCTCCTGAAAACAATACCCTGGGTGATAAGTCATATTCATCGCTTATATAAATTGAAGGTTCCACGGCTTTTTCGCTTTCCAGCTGTTTGGGTTGGATCTCGGAATAATCTCCGACAGGATTCTGGACTCCTGGGAGAAGGCGGTACCCGGTAGCATCAAGGCCGAAATCGACTTTATGTTTTTCAACCGGGCGGTAAGTGAAATCTGCTCTCAGATTTTGTTGATTTAATCTGTAATTTAGCGAATAGTATGATGTAGAATCCTGTTCAGAATTGTACTGATATTCATAATTGCTTACAGTGGCAGAGAACTGAGATGAAAATCTCGGATTATAAACATGTCTCCATTTTAAGGTTGAGGCAAGGTTCCGGTAGTTGATGGCACTCTCTTTATAGTAATCAAAATTATCATTGCTAATGTAACCTGAGAGTGAGAAGGAATTTTTATCATCTGTATCAAAGACCAGGAGTCCCTGGATGTCATAGAAGCTTGCACTGCTTTTTTGAAGCTGAATATTATTCAATTGTTTCAGGATCCAGTCAGAATAAGTTGTTCTGGAACTGATTATAAATGATGCCTTCTTTTTAATAATAGGACCTTCGATCATTAATCTTCCCGTAAGCGGACTTATTCCTCCGCTAACATTAAATCTTTTCTTACTGCCTTCCTGTTGTGTAATATCCATAACTGATGAAACCCTCCCTCCGAATTTTGCAGGAATACCGCTTTTGTAAAGGGTTACATCTGCAATCATGTCCGAGTTGAAAGCAGAGAAGAACCCAAAAAAATGCGAGGGATTTATAATAGAAGCACCATTTAAAAGAATAAGATTCTGATCTGCACTTCCCCCCCTTATATTATAACCATTGGAAGCTTCCCCGACAGATTGAACCCCCGGCAATAATAATGAACTCTTGAATAAATCCACTTCTCCCATCCCCATCGGGATTTGCTTCAGCATCTTAATATTTATTTTTTCAACACCTATTCTTACATTCCTGACTATATTTTCCCTGTTTGCAGAAACGATTACCTCATTCAGCTGGTTTGTACTTTCCGCCATTCCAACATTTAAGATTCCGTCGGAATAAATGATAATGTTTCTTATAGTCTGACGCATCCCTACCATTCTGAATTCTACCTGGTACTGCCCCTGCGGTAACTCAATTGAGTAATATCCAACACTATTAGTTACTGCCCCGACTTTTAATTTTTCTACGTAAACAACAACGCCGACGATTGGGTCTCCGGTTTCCGGATTCGTAATTGTCCCTGTGAGGAATGCTTTTCCATCATTTTTCCGGTCTGAAGGGTTGCCGATTTTAAATACTTTATATTCGTCATTAATTAATTTATCTTCAGTTTTTGGAAGTGATCTTGAGTAATTAATTGTATCAGCTTTTGTTAAATTCTTTTTCAGATATTCAAGATATTCTTTACGAAAGTTGGTTTTAATTGTGTATCCTTTTGAAAGTATAATCTTATTATCATCAGTTATTATAAAGGAAAGGCCGTTTTTAGCCATAGATTTGTCCAATAAGGTATTTAATGATTCATTTTCTGATTTGACATCCAGATAAAGGCTGTCGACCCAGTTGTTCGAAAAGTATATTTTAACCGGGATTGATTTTTCAATGGTATCAGCAAGGTTCCTGAAAAGGATTTGTTGAAACTGCAGCGAAAGCTTATTATCCTGTGCGCTGATATTAATTGCAAGGGAGACACAAAATAATATATAGAAAAGCTTTTTCATTCCGATCACCTGGAGGCTGTAAGAAGAGAGTCATAAAATTTTATTATACCGACAAACTGATTTTTGTCTGCCTGCCTTATCCGTATACGGGACATGTGAAGATACCTTTTAACCTCAGGTGATTTCTCTCCGAATAATTTAAGAAGATTTCCCTTGTTTTTCACCCTGTAAAAAACATCTCCTGCTCTTATATAGTTTTCAGGTGTGTACTTGTATTCACTTCTGCCTTCCTTTACATAGAATGATGATGTATGTTTAATAATAAAGCTGCTTTTACCCTGGTATGCAATTTCATAATAACCTTCTTTCAGATTGCTTTTGGCACATTCGGGGAGCCTGAAATACCTGAAAAGTAAACTATCATCCTCAAAGTAGAGATTAAATCCGTCAACTATATCATTATTCAGCGCTATCTGTGGAAACATGTTATTAATTGTCCTGCTGGTATCTGTGTAAATTACTTCATCCAGAAATGTATCATAATGCAAGATCAGATTATTATACCTTCTTGATTTTGTGATTATAGTTGCTGTTCGTTTCTTATTAACGAACAAAAGTGGTTTATTCTGACTGCGGGTATAGTAAGATTCATATTCTTTCCCGTTTATTAACTCTTTTGGTGCTTCCACCTTTTTAGAATATGAAGTCTGAATATAGACAATTTGCCTTTCAATGAGTGTATTTATATTTATTTCCCCCTGGCCATTTAATGAATTAATATTTAACAGGTTAGCATTCTGCCCCCTTGAAGTTAATGAAACCGTGAAAAGAAAGAGTGGGAATAAAAAATTTATACTAAAAATGGTGTGCCTGAATTTCATGACCCGAATTAACGAATTTTTATAACCTGAATTACTTTTTGACCATTATTTTTTTATTCAGGAATCTTTTTAACTGAAGGGCATGAGTGCATAATAAATACTATTTTTACTTTCCGATCTTTTATTACTCATTAGCAATGTTGAATAAAACTAAAACCGCTTCATGCTGAAACTGGGGCTAAAACCGGTAATTACCTTAGCTGCTGTTTTTACATTCTGTACATGTATTGACCCGTATATCCCAAGACTTACCGGCTACGACTCTCTATTGGTTGTAGAAGGTCTGATTACAGATGAAATTACCTCATCTACGGTTAAATTATCCCAAACATTTCAGGAACAGAATTCAAGCCCTTCCGGAATTTCTGATGCGACTGTCTTCATTTCTGATGATAAAGGAAACATTAGTTACATGATAAATAATGGTGGGGGAATATATAAAACTGACAGCCTTGAATTCAAGGGGATTGTAGGGAGAACATATATTTTGCATATAAATACCAGGGAAGGTATTGATTATGAATCGGAGCCGTGTTTTATGCAGTCAGTGCCGGATATTGACAGCATCTATTATGAAAAGGACGATGAACTGGTTAACAATGAAACTGAAAGTGAGGAAGGGTTAAGGATTTATTTCGATTCGGAAGATGGTGATGAGAACCAATCTTATCGATGGACTTTTGAAGAGACCTGGAAATTCAGAGTTCCAAATCCAAAGCAATTTGATTACATAGATGAAAAAAACATTATTCCCGTTTCCAATATTAAAGACTTTTGCTGGAAAAGCAAAAAATCTGATGGAATTTTGATTCATTCAATATATGCCGGACATAGTACTCGTATAGAGAGGGAACCCATATTTTTTATTGCAGCCGATAAATCAGACAGGTTGCTTGTACAGTACAGCATACTGATCAGACAATACTCAATTTCAAAACAAGAGTACGATTTCTGGAATAACCTGAAACAGGCAAATGAAAGCGGTGGAGATATCTTTGCAAAACAGCCATATACAGTCATAAGTAATATACATAATATAAATAATGCCAATGAACGTGTATTAGGGTATTTCCAGGTCTCTTCCGTAAAACAAAGAAGGAAAGATATCACGTTTAATGATATTGTAGGACTTGATCTTCCTTTTTATCATTACACATGTACCAGAATAGAAAAGGAGCCAAAAGATTATATGTGGGGATTTGGTCCGCCGATTACATGGGATGAATTGTATTCAATGTTTTGCGTAAATTCAGATTATTATTTTATTGAGCCAAAATATATTCAGGGAACAAAAGAACTTGTTAAGCTGGTATTTACGCGACCGGAATGTGCAGATTGCGAGCTGACCGGAACTACGACAATGCCAGACTTCTGGAAAGATCTGAATTGAGATCATGTTACCCTTAAATGTTAAATGCCAATTTTTATAAGAAAATCTTTTAAACAGAGGAAGATGTGGTACATAATAAATACTATTTTTGCTTCCCTATTTATTACTGTTTATCAGGCATGTTGAATAAAGCAAAAAAGGCTTCATGTTAAAAGTGGGGCACAAATCTATAATTACCTTAGTGGCTGTTTTTACGCTCTGCACCTGTATTGACCCCTATACTCCAAAACTTGCCGGGTATGAATCCCTTTTGGTGGTAGATGGTCTGATTACAGATGCAAATACCTCATATACAGTTAATTTGTTCAGAACATTTCAGGAACTGAACTCCGGCTCTGTCAGTGTGTCTGATGCAACTGTCTTCATTTCCGATGATACCGGAAAGGATAGCTATCTGTTGAACCGCGGTGGAGGAATATATAAAACAGACAGTATTAAATTTAAGGGGATTGCCGGAAGAACCTATGTTTTGCACGTATATACGAAGGAAGGTACAGAGTATGAATCGGAGCCTTGTCTGATGCAATCAGTACCAGATATTGACAATGTATATTTCGAAAAGGACAGGGACCTGGTCAATAATGGGACTGAAAGTGATGAAGGGATAAGGATTTTTCTGGATTCAAAAGAAGGAGATAATAGTCTATACTATCGATGGG
>Ga0315273_10001574_pt1 | contig 26140 bp, 22 predicted proteins | sample YL17G02_0_MG_FD_205753 | JGI IMG/M metagenome (GOLD analysis project Ga0315273, IMG submission 205753) | Sediment microbial communities from Yellowstone Lake, YNP, Wyoming, USA - YL17G02_0 | ecosystem: Environmental > Aquatic > Freshwater > Lake > Sediment | place: USA: Wyoming | collected... | reverse complement strand
AGAATCAGTATAATCTCAGTAGCTCCAAAATTTCCCATTTTCTTTAATTTATAAATTAACAGCCAAAGTTATTAATAGTATTAATCAATACCAAATGAAAATAATGAATAGCACGCATCAGGAAAGGATTGTTCGATGTTCTTTAACTCCTTAGTGTTCAATAATTCTTTATTATCTTTATTCAATTAATTGACAGTCTAACCAAATTCTCTGGTATGGAATTTTATAATGACCCTTGCACTTTGTTTGAAAAGGATCAGAAGGATATTTATAAGTAAATAAAGCATTTAACCATCCTTTTTTACCCCCCAACCCCCCCATTTGGAGGGCTTAAAACTGCAACCTGCTATCCCCCCATTTGGAGGTCAAGGGGGGTAAAAGTTATATCTGCAAAATCCCCCATGCCAGCAGTATGAGAGCTCCGACTACTATCCAGCTCATCAGGAATCCGATAAGATCTTCACGGTAGCGCCGGAAGAAATTTGTCCATCGCTCTTTGTGGAGCCATCCCGGCAAATCGAGTAATAAAAGATCGTCGCCTGTTTCCGAGGCCAGTGGCTTTTTACCGTCTCTACCGGGTTGTTGAGCATCTGATTTTCTTCTCATATTATCGAAAAATGCTTCGTTCTTCTCTTTATCTTCCGGTTTCGTTAAAATACTTACAAGCCAGAACACAAAAAATCCAGATAACATAGCAAGACCAAAAGGAGCTGGTGTCCATTTATACACAAGCATTACTTCTGCGGCAGAGATAATATTTGACACATAATAAGTTGATAAAGATATTATTAATGCAGCTGCTGCTCCATACCTGTTGGCTCTTTTCCAGAGTATTCCGCCAAGGAATATGATCCCCATAAAAGCTGCAAGGGTCTCCGTAAACAGAAAGGCATGCAATACATTTTTTATACTCAGGGCAAAGAGTACTGCAAGTACCGATAAACCCAGACCGGAATAACGGCCCATCCATAAAAGTGTATGGTCGTTAGCTGCAGGCTTAATATATTTCTTGTAAAAATTTTTCGTGAAGAGAGCACCTGTATTTACCATAAAATTTGAGCAGGCTGACATATTTGCTGCTACTATTGCTGCCAGCATCAGGCCTACCAGACCGGGAACAAGCAAAACACTGCAGGCATATCCGAATGCCATTTCGGGATCTGCAAGTGTTGCGCCTTTCTTGATCACAAGTGCTGCAACAACCAAACCTGTTAAAGCCCATCCGATTGTGACAAGACGTTTTACCATCGATCCAAAAGTCTGACCAACGCGGCCGGCTCTTTCAGTATTTCCTGTTGCGCACATCGATATCATATGAGGCTGAGCTGTTATGCCAACAATTCCGTTAATAGCCAGCATCGCTATTGTAAATGTGTCTATGCCACTGGCACTGTTATAAAGATCAAAAAAATGATCCGGAAGTACAGCCCTCATACCTGCAAATCCATTTATCTCCTCTAATCCCAATGGAATAAGCATAATGGATAAAGTAATGATCAGGAATGACTGGATAAAATCAGTATAGGCTGCGGCTATCAACCCCCCGGCAAAACTATAGACTAAGAAAGCTATGGTCATTACAAAAACCACCATATCAGGGGATATAAGATTTCCGGAAGCCACGGATATCACCTTTGCAGCACCCTGTAACATAACACCCATGTTAAATACAAAAAATGAAACAGCAAACAGGGAATAGACGAGTCCCATTTTACTGCCATACCGGTCTTCGATTATCTCTCCGACTGTTGTCCGTTCACTGCGTCTGTAAAAAGGAGCAATAAGCCAGTAGAAGGGTGTTATCAGCATATTTTTCCATTGGTACCATATAGTTGCAAATCCCTGACTGAATGTTGCCCCTGTCTGTGCCACAGGCATTTCCGCATGTGTACCTACACCGAATGCCTGACCTATCATTATATACCATTTAAATTTACGTTCGCCTCTGAAATAGGCATCGCTGGTTTTAGTCTTACGGGCCATCCATAAACCGAAGGCTGTAATTGCGATGAAATAGCCGAATAAAACGATATAATCAATTGTACTCATGTTCTGGTCTGGTGTTTTGAGTTTAGCTTTTAGCGTTTTAGTGTTTAGTGTTTAGTGATTAGTATAAAGAATACACTAATTTGCCACATAAATAGGTCTTCTCTATTTGTAACTGATTACCCTCTATTTCAAACAGAATGAGATCGGCTCTTTTACCCTGAACCAGTATTCCTCTGTCATCCAGGTCATAGATTCGTGCAACATTACGTGATGCCATGTTTATTGCTTTTGAGAGTGAACAGCCCGTTAATTTCATCATATTCTCAACACCTCTTTTCAATGGGAAAGATGCTCCGGCAAGGCAATTTTGTTCTGCATTTAACAACATCCCCTCTGCTGTAAGAATTACTTCGCTCTCCAAAAATGAATACTTCCCCGGAGCCATCCCTGCCAGGTGAATAACATCTGAAGTAAGAATAAGATTATCAGGACCTTTCACTTTATAAAACACTTTTATCTCATCGGGAAGAAGATGATGTCCGTCTGCAATAATGGATGGTATAAGCCGGTCATTAGCAAGTTGCGGCCAGATTGGATTATTATGACGATGGATAAGATTGGCGCAACCATTCCCAAGGTGTGTTGATAACCTTACCCCATTTTCCACTGCCTGTCTAATCTGTTCTGATGATGCATTTGTATGACCTATTGCAACAACAATTCCATTAAGAGTACATAACCTTATGAATTCCATTGCCCCTTCAAGTTCAGGAGCGATGGTTAACTGTATAATTCTTCCACCGGAAGCTTTTTGATATCCGCTAAATTCATCCCAGGAAGGTTTTCGTATATACTGAACAGGATGGCAACCTCTGAAACCCTCTTCATTTGAAATATACGGGCCTTCAAGATGAAATCCGGGAATAGATTCACGGAGCAGTTCGTCTTTGTTAAGAGCTTCATTAAGGATGCTGAAATTCTTAATCAGATTTTCACCGCTGTTGGTGATTAACGTCGGAAGAAAAGAGGTTACCCCATCTCTCAAGATTGCTTTCGTTGCGCCAATTACATCTCCTGCCGAAAGATTGCTTCCTGAAAAATCAACATTTGCATAACCATTTATCTGATTATCAATAAGCCCTGGAGCAATAAACAAGTTCTTGTTTTCATCTTTTAACCTTGATATTTCTATAATATTCCCTATAAGTCCATCAACAATTTCTATTCTGACCGGATTGCCGGTGGCATAATGGATACCATTAATTGTAAAGGGAATTGTTTTGTCTTTTGTCATCTGTTTAGACTTTTCCATTCCTTCATCTTTATTGAGGACTAATGTCAGAAGCATTAGTGCCTATGTCTATAATCATAAAGATTTTTTTAAAATACGCTACCGCTAAAATTAAAACAATTAATCAGATGTAATAAAATAGTCAATGATTTTTCTCCAACTTTAGGCACTTTAGACACTCCAAACACTTTTGGACTTATATTTTTCCAACTTAAGCCTTTTTTTCTATCTTGCGCCAAATTTAATACCAGTGATGTTCAGATTCCACTTATTCCTTTTTACTGCAATACTTCTTTTTTTGAATACTATACTTTTTGGTCAGTCAAAGGGAATAAACCGGGAAAAATACCGTATAAATATTTCCGAGACAAATAATTCCATTAATATTGATGGAATTCTCGATGAACCTGCCTGGCTGTCGGCAGATAAAGCCGGCCATTTTCAGAGAGTTCTACCTACGGATACTGGTTTTGCCATTGCACAGACAGAAGTAAAGCTGACATATACCGAATCTACCCTTTACATTGGTATCATATGTCTTGATCCTACCCAGGGTAAAAGACCTGTAGAATCTCTACGCCGTGACTTCGCATTTGGAAAAAATGATAATTTTCTTGTTGCTATTGATACATATAATGATCAAACGAATGGCTTTTCATTCGGTGTTTCTCCTGCAGGAGCCCAGTGGGATGGCGTGCAAGCTAATGGAGGAACTGTAAATCTTGACTGGGATATAAAATGGAGATCAGCTGTGAAAAATTATGACGATCGCTGGGTTGCAGAATTTGCCATTCCTTTCCGTAGTATTCGCTATCACGGAGGAGCTCCGGAATGGGGAATTAATTTCAGCAGGCAGGATCTTAAAACCAGTGAAAAGTCGAGCTGGGCTCCGATGCCCAGACAGTTTGCAACTGTCACTCTTGCATTCACTGGTTCGCTTGTATGGGATAAACCTCTTCCCCCATCCGGACTCCGTTTCTCGCTTATCCCTTATGTATCAGGAAAAGCAATTCAGGATAAAGAGGCCGGTCAAGAATTCAAATCTAAAGCCAATGCCGGTATTGATGCGAAAATTATTCTCTCAACTTCAATGAACCTTGATCTGACAGTTAATCCCGATTATTCACAGGTTGAAGTAGACAGACAAAGGACAAATCTTGACCGGTTCGAATTGTTTTTCCCGGAAAAGAGACAGTTCTACCTTGAAAACAGCGATCTCTTTGCAAATCTTGGCACAGAAAACCTGAGGCCTTTCTTCTCACGGAGGATAGGTCTTAACAGCCCGGTTCAGGCAGGTGCAAGACTCAGCGGTAAAATTGGAAATAACTGGAGGATCGGCCTGATGGACCTGCAGACAGGCGAAAAAGATGATATCCCAGCGGCGAATTTTACAGTAACTGCTCTTCAACGAAAGATTTTAAGACGGTCAAACCTGTCAGCTTTCTTCGTCAACAAACAGGTGATGAACATAAAAAATGACACCTCATTTATTGGGTACAGATATAATCGTGTTGCCGGAATTGAATTCAACCTTGCGAGTGCCGATAACAGGTGGATAGGAAAATCGTTTTACCATCAGTCATTTTATCCCGGGGCCTCAGGTGATGCTGCAGCCGTGGCTGCAAATATTACCTTTGCCACTCAATACCTGACCGCTACGCTGAATCAGTCATGGGTTGGTGCCGATTATATCGCTGAAGTCGGATACATCAGAAGGAAAGGTTATTATGAGATAAACCCGATGTTTCAGTACAAGTTTTTTCCCTCTTCCAGTAAGATCACGAACCATGGACCGGGAATAAAACTTGATATGCTTTTTGATCCTTCAGTTACATTGACCGACAGAGAAACACAGGTTTTCTATCATGTTGAATGGATCAATAAAAGCGTGGTCATGGTCGATGCTAAAGAGACCTATATTAAACTCCAGAATCCATTTGATCCGACAAATTCCGGTGGAATTCCTCTACCGGCAAATGAAGAATTCACCTGGAAAGAATTTGGTGCATCATTTGGATCAGATATCCGAAAACCATTCAACATATTGATTACCAGCCATTATGGAGGATATTTCAACGGTACAAGATGGACAACAAGCGCAGAATTAAATTATCGAGTTCAACCTTACGGAAGCATTGCTATTGTTTCAACGTATAATAACATTTCAATGCCTTCACCATATAGCAGTGCAAAATTTATCCTTATCGGACCCAGGTTCGATTTTACATTTACTGACAAAATCTTCTTCACAAGTCTGGTCCAGTATAATGACCAGATCGACAATATAAATCTGAACCTCCGCTTCCAATGGCGTTTTGCACCTGTATCTGATCTGTTTATTGTCTACACCGAAAACTCATTCCCTGGTGATTACAGGGTAAAAAATCGTGGTTTTGTCTTAAAGTTATCATACTGGTTTAATTGATACATGTTAACTACCTGGTTGATAATACACTGAAATCAATAAACAAATATGCTCACGTGGAAAAAGTCATTTGATAAGAAAATCCAAAAGGGGTTTATCGCCCAGGTAAGCAACTAGGTTGTCATTTCTTTTAAGTTGACCTACACCCGAAGGAGTCCCGGTGAATATCAAATCGCCTGTTTTGAGAGTAAAGAACTTCGAAACATATTCAACTATCTCATTAAAGCCAAATATCATGTCGGAGGTATTACTTTTCTGTACTACTTTATTATTGATCTCAAGCATGAAGTCGAGATTTCCCATATCCTTAACACTGCTTACAGGAACAAAACTACCTATAGGTGCGGCGCCGTCAAAGCATTTCGATATTTCCCATGGCATTCCGGCTGCTGCCTGACGGCTCTGAAGATCGCGTGCAGTAATATCTATTCCTACTGTAACCTCGTCAAAATAGCGTGGGGCGAATTTTGCAGAGATACCCTTTCCCAGTTTGCTGATCTTTATAACAACCTCAACCTCGTAGTGGATGTTGTCTGAAAATCCCGGCATAAAAAAAGGTTTATTATTTTTAAGGATTGCTGAATCGGGTTTAAGAAATACCACTGGTACTTCAGGAACGGGCCATCCCATCTCCATGGCATGTTTCCTGTAGTTGAGTCCTATGCAGATTATCTTCATTTTATCCCTGGGTTTTTCCGAAAGATCTTAATTTTATCTCAGTAACCACTTTTTTGGTGTAAAGAGGAAAATCACCGTTCATCATCCAGGAATAATATGCTGGTTCTTCGTTAAAAACCAGCTCAACCGGTTTTCCCTTATGCTTCCCGAAATTGAAAACTTCAACTCCGTTTTCATCAAGGATTATTCTTCCCGCAAAATCAACATTACTGTTAAAAGAGCTGTAAACTGCCAGTTTCTCAACATCATTTTCCAGATCTTTATACCTGTCTAGCTGGGACTTCAGAACTTCAAAAGTGGCAGCAGTATCGGCTTTCGAACTGTGAGCCTCTTCAAGATCTTTTTTGCAATAGAACTGGTATGCAGCAGCTAAAGTACGCTGCTCCTTTTTATGGAAGATAACCTGAACGTCAATATACCTCCTTTTCCTGAAATTAAAATCAATATTTACCCTCAGAAATTCTTCAGCCAGAACAGGCATATCAAATTTGATGGCATTATATCCGGCCATGTCGCACCCCTCAAGAAAAGAAGTAAGCTTTTTGGCTATCTCCCTGAAAGTGGGAACATTTGCGACATCTTCATCTTTGATCCCATGAATAGCTGTAGACTTTGGAGGAATAGCCATTTCGGGGTTTACCCGTGTGCTCATCCACTCCTCTTTTCCGATAGGACTGATCTTCAGAACAGAGAGTTCAACAATGCGGTCAGTTGATACATTAATTCCCGTTGTCTCAAGATCGATAAAAGCCAGAGGCCGTTTAAGGTTCAGATTCAATGGTCAGGCATTTATCATCATTGGCATAAGAAGCATCAGCAGATCTTCCGATTCATTTTCTGTTATTACAGGAAGGAATAGACCGGCTCTTGTCGGATCGGCGAGTTCAATCATAACATCCTGTGATACAATGTTAGCAAGTATCTCGAGCAGGAATACAGATTTGAAACCGATCTCAATCTCTTCCCCTTCGTACTGGCATTTGATTTTTTCATAAGCAGAAATGGAAAAATCTATATCCTGTGCAGAGACCATAACCTGGTTGCCTTTAAGCTGAAGTTTCACAAGATTGCTTGCCTGATTTGAGAAAACTGATACCCTTTTAAGTGTATTACAAAATTCTACCCTGTCGATAGTGATCTTACGAGGATTATTTTTGGGAATTACTGAATTATAATTCGGATAGTTACCTTCGACCAGACGACAAACAACTTTGTGGTCGCTAAGATAAAAAAATGCATTTTTATCATCAAACTCAACAGTTACAAGACCCTCCTCCCTTGGTAATATATTTTTAAGAAGAGAAGCCGGCTTCTTGGGCAGAATGAAAGAGGCGTTATCATCAGCATGTGCATCGGTCCTCTGGTATCTTACCAGTTTATGAGCATCAGAAGCAACAAAGGTAATTTTGTCGGTTGAAGCTTCTATAAAGATACCTCCCATCACAGGACGAAGTTCATCATCAGCAGTTGCAAAGAGAGTCCTGCTGATTCCTGCCAGCAATACATCAGCATTGATGACGAATACAAATTTTTTCTCTTTTTTTATTGAAGGCAATGCCGGAAAATCGATCCCGTTCTGCCCGATAACATTGAATTTCCCGTTTTCAGAGCTTATAACCAGTGCCATTGTATCCATGTTGATATCAAAAGTGAGAGGTTGCACCGAGAATTCCTTTAAGGTGTCGAGTAATATTCTTGCAGGAAGGGCTATTGTACCGTTTCCCTCAGTATTTTCAAGCTTCATCCTTGTTATCAGCGTTGATTCAAGATCGGACGCAGTTATCTCAAGGTCGTTTCCTGAAAGGTTAAAAAGAAAATTATCAAGTATAGGTAGCGTATTCTTCGAACTGATTACCCTGCTTATGGCCTGCAGATGACCTAGAAGTTCCGAGCTGGATACTACAAATTTCATATTGGTATCGTTTTAAATTGATTTATTGATTTCCAAATTTCACTATTTAAGTCAAAATTAATGAATTGAACTATAGTTTATGTTCAATTCTCAATTACCAATATTACAAAAAAAAACTATTACCTCAAACAAAAAATTATTCCTGAAAGAAATATGACCTCTTCTTAAGTAAAGGATCTATATCAAAATACCTCATTATAAAAAGCTCATCCCTGATTTGTGTTTTGCCATATAATCTGTCGCTGTCTTTTGCTTTTGTACTGTTTTCACCGGTCATCTTTTCCCATAAAGTAAGAACACTCTTCATGCCAACGGTGGTGTTCACAGTAATCCTGTAAAGAGGTTGTTGAGATTCAAGCCTTTTCTTCTCCTCCACTGTAATATCAAATGCCCACGATTCGAAAGGGATCCGGGTAAAATATGAAAGATAACGCGTAACAAGAGTTGAATCCCACCCTGTCAGATCCCTGTTCCTACCGGAAATAACATAACGATGATCTTTATTAACTATTGAAAATGAGGATGCAGTATCAGATAAGTTTTCAAAGCTTACGGAAGCTATTTCCGAAGGCAGTAGATTGAATACCATGTAAGGTTGCCAGAATAATTCGTTAAGTGTAAATCCGGAACCTATATCACCCTCATAACCCGGCATATAGACAATAAAAGGTTTTGATCTCTCTTTGATCTTCATTATATTTCCATAGGTGTTCGATCGGGTTTTATACACCAGAAAAGTCTTCAGAAGTTTCCTCTTTTCATAGACTTTTACCCTGGCAGGATCGATCCCTTTCCCGGTGATCTCACTTTCAAATAGTTCAGCAGAAACAGGTGATTTTATTTTTATTTCCTGTAAAACTCTGATAATAAAAAGAATGCCGCTTTTCCTTGTTTCAATCTTCCCATTTATTAACCAATTCTCTCCTTCTTTCTCCAGGGATAATTTTCGCTCTCCTTCTGAAAATTCAATTTTCGTAATCTCTTTTTCAGGTTCGGAAGCGAATGAGCTGTTGCTCTTTCCGAAAGGCGATCTACTCTTAAACAAAATCAGGAAAATCAGTCCGACAGCAACTGATAACAATAAAACCCTGATGATTATTTTATTCATTATCAAAATCTTGTATAGTTTCGTCTTCTGAAATAACTATAAAGCGATCCTACTATAATAACTATAAGAATAGGACCGGCAATATTAATAAGCTGCCATTTGAATTTTTCAGTTTTTATTTTCGCTGTATTTAGCAGCCTTAACTTCAGCTCTCTCGATCTCAATTCCATGATCCCATTATCATCGACCAGGTAATTAAGGCAATTGATCAGAAAATCCTTGTTCCCGAATACAGTACCGGTATATTTATCCAGACCCAGTGGGTATGGTGTTTCTTCCAAACCTACCCTTCTAACTTCGTTTCTTATAATATCCGCATCAGCAATAACTATCATTTTTGTCTCGCTGCTTTCAATCTTAACCTTGAGATTATTATCATCTGTAAGGTTGCCGGTCATCCTGTTTTTAAAAACGGATGGAAAAACTCCTTCAAGCAGGACTGCAACAGGAAGATTTGATTTATTAAAATCTTTTTCATCGGGTGTCAATTCTGCCTCCTTAAGGCTTATCATTAAGGGAGGTGAGAGTGTGCGGCTGAATTTTGAGGTGGCCAGAAGTATCTTTTTTCTTATTGCCCGATCGAGACCAACGGTATCGATATAATTGATGAATTCACCTTTTACTCTATTCAGGTTTCTTGTAATGGGGTGATTTGCAGCAGGGATAAGCAAAGGATAATAGACCCATGGAGCAGGTACAACCTGCTGGCGTGAACCACTCATTACTGTCAGCCTGATCAGCATACACTCAAGATCCTGAACGATTGCAGGATTCACTCTTACCCCATATCTGAATAGCTGATCCTCAATATTTAGTGGTCGGTAGAGTCCAACTGTTTCCCCGTAAACCAGACTATCAGAGTTTACTGCCACCTCATCAAAAAGCCACATTACTTTGCCACCATTCATAATGTACTGATCGAGAACCAGTTTATCAGATTCACTGAACTCTTTTTCGGGGCCGGCTATGACAACGGCAGCATAGTTGTCGAGTATCCCTGGTTTACCTCCGATTACGCCTCTGTCGATAGTAAAAAACCTGGCAAGATTAATTGTTATATCAGCTGTTTCAATCTCAGGAATTTCATTATGCCCCTCTATGAAGGCGACCTTATATATTGTATCAGAACTTAAGGTTGCAATTGTCTGTATCATCTCATATTCAAGCCCTTCAACCGAATGAAGAATATTTTGTTCATAGGGGATTGAAGGATTATTCTTCAGAAAGTTAACCGGCACTTCAATCCCGTTGTAATTTACTATCATCCCCGGGAAAATTCTCTTTTGTGTCGAACCCCCTTCGGCGTCGCCAGACCTAATATCGACAGGACTTAATCCTTTGTTTTCAAGAACCTGGTATATAGCATTTCTCTTTTGAATATTACTGCCCTTTGCGGGATTGATAAACTCATAATCGATTTTCTGATCTGAGGCTATTCTGAACTCATCAAGCATCTCTCTGACAGATCTTTTCAGCCGTTTTAAGGGGATTGGCATCTCCCCGTCAAGGTATACCTGAATATATAAGTCATTTTTTATCCCTGAAAGCACCTTACGCGTCGGGTCAGAAAGGGTGTATCTTTTATCTTCAGTCAGATCAAACCTGACTCTTATAAATGAACTGACAACTGCAACAAAGATGATCCCTGCAACAGCTGTTAAGAATTGCAGCCAGCTCCTTATTTTTATGCTTTTAATATTGGATGTAGGAGTCATGGCTTAACTTTTTTTCTTCCATTTACGCGATAACAGAACCAATCTGGTGGTTTCATTAAAGATAGTAACAACTGCCACGAAATAGACGGCATCTTTGATATCAAGAACACCTCTGCTAATGGATTTATAATGTTCGTTGATTCCAAGTCTTATTACAAATTCATCCAGATTTTTTAATCCTGGCAGATAAGCAAATGAATCAAAGCCCATGAAAAGAACAAAACAAATAAGTACCGCAACGATAAATGCAATTACCTGGTTATCAGATAAAGATGAAGCAAATATCCCGGCAGAAGCATAAACTGATGCCAGAAAGAACAGACCGATAAAGGCACCCCATATGCCGCCTTTATCCAGGTTCCCTGGCGATTCACCAAGCAGGTAAACAGAAAAATAATAGATCAGGCCGGGTAGGAGTGCAAGAAGAACCAGCGAAACTGAAGCCAGAAATTTGCCGTAAATAAGTCCTCTTTCGGTAATTGGCCTTGAGTATATCAGCTCAATTGTACCTAGCCGTTTTTCCTCTGCAATCATCCTCATTGTTACAGCAGGTACCAGAAACAGGAACACCCATGGTGAAAGGAAAAACAGGGTATCAAGTCCGGCATAACCATTGTCGAATATGTTCCATTCACCAGGAAAAACCCACATGAAAAGACTGTTAACCAGCAGGAAAACAATAATCACAATATAACCTGTCAGGCTACTGAAAAATCCGCTTATCTCCTTTCTGAAAATCGCAAACATATACTTAAAATTATCTATGGGGGGTTAAAAAGTTGCAGTTTTAAGCCCCCAAAATTGCGGGGGTATCGTTCTTCTCTACAGCCCCCCAATTGGGTGAGTGGGGGGTAAAAAGTGCGGCAAAACTAGCGCATTTTTAATGTTGGTAATTAAAACACCATAATAATAAAAATCAATAATCTGCCGATAATTGAATCCATTTGCTGCCATTTCCATCGCCCCCTCCTGACAAAGCCCAACGCCATGGCCATAACCTCTTCCTTTCAGGATAATGAAATTGTCCTCGGCAACCACAGAAAAGAATGTAGACCGGAGATTCATTTCTGTTCTTATCGTCCTTAAAGGCATTGTAAATGAACCTACTACGTAATATGTTAACCTGGATTTCTGTAAAAAACTAAAAGCCGACGGATCATTTGTTTTTCCGTTATATCCCGATTTCTCTATAAATTTAAGCCAGTCGTTCATACTCATACTCTTCTCCCATTTTGAATTTCGTGAAGAGAGGCAGTATGGATCGATCACACTTTTCAGGTACGGCTGACTTATTAACCACACATCTTCAGATGATGAAGTCTCTCCACCGCAGTTTGAATGGAAAGCTGACATTATCAAAGAACTATCCCGATCGAAAATAACAAGACCCTGAGTTTCTAAAACTGCCCTGTTAATTACTGTTTCGGATGATAATCCGTTATAAGCCTGACAATGAGTATTGTCGCAAACATTATACCTGTCGGACAAATGCTTATCGAAATATTTGTACATGTAAGTCCGGGCAATAACAGCCTGTGACTTGCAATACTCCAAATTCTTTCCGCTTCCCCCTTCAGCCTTAACAACTCCTGAAATATATTTTTCAACATCACAAATATTTATCAACACCAGTGTTCCAAGATCTGGAAAACACTGAAGATTACCTGAATAATATTGTTTGATTGGTGCATTTCCGTTTATCCTAAGGGAGAAAGAATCATCACCTGTTTTCCCTGAAAATATAACAGAATCACAAACGAATCCTTTTGTATCTCTTGTTTTAACAGCCAGTTTTTCATTGTACCTGGTAATAATGACAGCTTCACCATCAGTTACAATATTAGTTTCGCCATTGAATGAATTTACTTCAAATTTTCCTTTTGTGACTGAAAACACTACTGATTCGGGAGACTGGTTCGAAAATATTCGTATCTTTACCTGAGCGGAAGCGGCTGTACCAAAGACAGTTAAAAACCAAATAATGAATATCTTCAATCTATCCATAATAAGTTGTGTGTCGTACATCTCCCCTTCATCGTTTCAATTCCTCCACCATCTTCCTGGCTATCCTTCCGGAAGCCCCGGCCGGACCCAATTTAACTTTAAGAACTTCATAATCTGAAAAGATTTTTTCTCTTTTCGCACCGCCTGGCAGAATAGCTTTAAGTTCTGCTAAAAGATTATTTTCCTTAAGGTCATACTGTACTAACTCTTTAATGACCTCAAAGCCCATAATCAGATTTACAAGGGAGATGAATTTCACTTTAATCACCATCCATGCGATCAGCATTGAGAAGAAATCGCCCTTATAGCAAACAACCTGTGGAGCGCCCATCAGTGCTGCTTCAAGGGTAGCTGTTCCGGATGTAACAAGAGCTGCCTGTGCTGCATACAGTATCTCATAAGTTCTTTCCTTGATAAGCTTTATCGGCTCATTACCAATGATTTCATAATAGAGTTCATCAGGTATGTTTTTCACTCCGGCAAGAACAAACTGGTATTCAGGGAAATGGCGGACCATTCTGATCATTTCAGGCAGGATAAGTTCAATTTCGTGCCTGCGACTTCCGGCAAGAAAAGCTATAATCAGTTTTTCTTCAATCCCGAGGTATTTGCAGATTTCATCTTTTCGAGGAAATGAAGAGATTTTTTTTTCAGTCTCATCAACAAGAGGATTCCCTCGGTATTCTACATTAATATCATGTCTTTTATAAAAGTCTACTTCGAACGGAAAAATGATGAACATCCGGTCGATATCTTTTTTAATCTTTTTAACCCTAGCCTCGTTCCATGCCCACAATTTAGGAGAGATATAATAGAAAGTTTTATAACCAGCGCTTTTTGCAAACTCGGCTATCCTCAGGTTGAATGCAGGATAATCAATAAATATTATGACATCAGGCTTATAATCAGTTATTTGCTGCTTGCAAAGTGAAAGATTTTTTGAAATAGCTCCCAGGTTTTTAATAACTGCTATGAAGCCCATAAAAGCCAGCTTCCTGTAATGTACAAGGAGTGTCGCCCCTGCCGATTCCATCAGGTCGCCACCCCAACAGAAGATCTCAGCACTGTTATCAGCTTCAAAAAGTTCTCTGACCAGATTTGAGCCATGAAGGTCGCCCGATTGTTCTCCCGCAATAATGAAATACCTCATCATAAAAACTTTATACCAAAAACTATTACAGCCCAGACGATTGTTATTGCGAGCACTCCACGTGAAGCGCGAAGCATGTCGAACCGGTTAAATAACAGAAAAATAAATACATTTGGAAATACAGACAAAGTGATTACGTGTGTAACAATATTTGAATTTACTATTCTGGCAAGATAGACATGAAGTGGGCGGTGGTCTGGGGAAAAGAGATAAATAATTAATCCTATTATAAATGGCAATAGCAGTCCCGAAATTAGACCGGTTAGGACTTTATCATATTTTTCAGAAAATGTCATTTCTTGAACCGTGCTTTAAGTTTATCAATATACCAATGGGCAGTCATATCAACTGTAACGGGTACCACCGATACAAAATTGTTTGAGATTGACCATTCATCTGTATCGACTGCATCAGGCTCATGATTCAGGAAAACTCCTGTCAGCCAGTAATAAGTTTTGCCCATTGGGTCTTTTCTTTTTTCAAACTCCTCTTTCCAGTTTCCTTTTGCCTGCCGACATATTTTTATCCCTCTTATCTCATGCTTTTTAGCTGCAGGAATATTGACATTCAGGCATATCCCTGAAGGAAGAGGTTCTGCAGCAAGCTTCTTCATTACTATACGGATATATTTTTTACAGACCGAAAAATCGGCAGCAGGGGAAAAATTATTAAGCGAAAAACCAACAGAGCTGATCCCGTAAAGACACCCTTCAATTGCAGCAGCTATAGTACCTGAATATAGAACACTCACCGAAGCATTTGCACCATGATTTATTCCAGAGACAACCCAGTCGGGGGCTCTTTCCAGTAACTGATTAATTGCCAGCTTAACGCTGTCGGTCGGAGTACCGCTGCAGGCAAAAATCCTGTGCCTGTCATTTTCTTCAAGCAGCTTAACACGAATTGGGGTCTTAACTGTAAGCGCTTGCGACATTCCCGACATGCTCTCGACTGTCGATATTAGAACAACCTTTCCAAACTCCTCCATTACTTCAAGGAGTGTCTTCAATCCTGCCGCATATAAACCGTCATCATTTGTTAAAAGAATCAGCTTATCATCTTTTTCAACTACCATATATAAAGTGTTTGAAGTACAAATATAGACAAATACCCTTTCTGTGAATAAAGTATGATTAGTTCTCAATACTTTTTTTAAAATACTTACTTTTGCATTCTTACATATAATTTTTTAAGCTAAACCAAGAAATGAAGATTTCATATAACTGGATTAAGGATTATTTAAAAATTGATCTTGAACCTGCTAAGGTGGCAGAGATACTTACAGGGATCGGACTTGAAATAGAAGGAATGGATGAATGGGTATCTGTAAAGGGAGGACTGGAAGGCGTCGTCATCGGTGAAGTTCTCACATGCAAAAAGCACCCGGATGCCGATAAACTCTCTGTAACTACTGTGGACATTGGTGCCTCACAGCCTCTTCAGATTGTTTGCGGAGCTTCGAATGTTGCAGCAGGTCAGAAAGTTCCGGTGGCACCTGTCGGTACAATTATTTTTAAAGGAGATGAGAGTTTAGAGATAAAGAAATCGAAGATACGGGGAGAATTATCTGAAGGCATGATTTGTGCTGAAGATGAACTTGGACTTGGTAATTCTCATGATAGTATTATGGTTTTGAGCCAAGATGCAAAACCTGGAACAGCAGCCAGCAGTTATTTTAAAATTGCAAGGGATTTTGTTTTTGATATAGGGCTTACTCCCAACAGGATCGACAGTGGCTCGCATTTTGGAGTTGCCAGAGATCTTGCTGCATACCTGAACCTGAATGCAGGCATGAATGAGAAAGCTATTCTTCCATCTGTAACAGACTTCAAACCTGATAATTACGATAATACTTATGAAGTAATTATTGAAAACACTACTGATTGCCCTCGATACACCGGTATTACAATCAGTGGAGTGAGAATTGGAGAATCCCCCGAATGGCTTAAGAATAAGCTCAGGGCAGTGGGTCTTAACCCGATAAATAATGTAGTTGATATCACCAATTTTGTGCAGCAGGAAATAGGTCAGCCATTACATGGTTTTGACGCTGACAAAATTGAAGGAAAGAAAGTCATTATCAGGAACCTGGCTGATAGATGTAAGTTCATTACTCTCGATGAAACTGTAAGAAGTCTCTCCTCAAGAGATCTTATGATTTGCGATCTGAAGGAGGGAATGTGTATCGCAGGAGTTTTTGGAGGAATAAAATCGGGAGTAACTGCCTCAACGAAAAATATCTTCCTGGAAAGCGCTTATTTTAATCCTGTGGCAATACGCAAGACTTCAAAAAGACATGGACTTAAAACTGATGCTTCGTTCCGGTTTGAAAGGGGTGCAGATCCGAATATAACCCCATGGGCTCTGAAAAGAGCAGTAATGCTCATTAAAGAGATTGCAGGCGGAAAAATTTCATCGGATATTATTGATGTCTATCCTAACCAGATCACAAATGTGTTGGTTGAAGTTAACTATAACAATATAAACAGGCTTATCGGTAAGCATATTGACCCGGCTATCATAAAAAGAATTCTCGCCCTCCTGGATATAGAAATTAAAGATGAAAACGGAGATAAACTGACTCTTGATATTCCTTCTTACCGCATTGACATTAATAAGGAAGTTGATGTTATTGAAGAGATACTCAGAATCTACGGATATAATAATGTCGGGGTGAGTAACCATGTGAATTCAACTCTTTCCTATCCGGAAAAACCAGACAAGGAAAAGATTGTCAACATAGTATCTGATCTTCTTTCAGCCAATGGCTTTGCAGAAATAATGTGCAACTCCCTTAATCCCGCAGCATGGTACGAGCAGGGCAGCGATTTCGACAAGGAACAGATTGTGATGCTTGCCAATCCACTGAGTTCTGACCTGAACGCTATGAGGCAATCTCTTCTTTATGGAGGCCTCAGTTCAATAATCTGGAACATAAACAGGCAAAATATTGATCTCAAATTTTACGAATTCGGACATTGCTACTTTTATCATAAGTCGGGACAATCACACCCGAAAACTGAAAATTATGTTGAAAAAGCTGCTCTCGATCTTTTTGTTACCGGGAATACCAGCCCCCAGAGATGGAACTGCAAAACCATTGCCACAGATTTCTTCAACATAAAATCTTCTGTCGAAATGATCCTTTCAAGATTAGGGGTTAAACCGGAAAGTTTAACAACAGGGGAAAGCGACAAGAAATATTTTACAGAGTCTCTAACATATTTGTTTAATAATAAAATCGTTGCTGAAGCAGGACGTATTACGAAAAACTATCTCATGAAATTAGATATAGATCAGGATGTTTATTATGGTCATATTGAATGGGATTTTCTTTTGAAACTGATTAATATTCATACTATCTCCTTCTGCGAGCTCCCCAAATATCCTTCGGTGAGGCGCGATCTTGCTTTGCTTCTTGACATGGGAGTAAAGTTCGGGCAGGTCAGGGAGATAGCATTCCGGACGGAAAAAAACATTCTTAAGGACGTTAGTCTTTTCGATGTTTATGAAAGTGATAACCTGGGCAAAAATAAAAAATCGTATGCTGTCAGTTTTATCCTGCGCGACGATCTTAAAACAATGACAGACAAGAATATCGACAAGGTTATGAATAATCTGATTAGAGTTTTTGAGAAAGAACTTAATGCACAGATAAGGTAGTGAAGAAAAATCGGGTTGGCTTGATTAAAGGAGACATAACTGCTCTTGAGGTGGATGCTATCGTGAATGCAGCCAACAACTCTCTTCTTGGAGGCGGCGGAGTGGATGGAGCAATACATAATGCTGCAGGGCCTGATCTACATACTGAATGTGAGGGTCTTAACGGATGTGAAACCGGCCAGTCAAAAATAACAGGGGGTTACGGTTTTCCGAAACATCTGGCTGCACTGATAGCTGTAAATGAAACCAAAAGATTCCTGAATAAAAACAATTACCCCGAAAAGGTAATCTTTGTTACATTCGCTGATGACAATTACGAAACATACAGGAAGCTACTGGATCAATGATTAATCTTTTCAGATCAGTACAAAACTACTTCTCTCTTGTAAAGTTCAGTCATACTGTCTTTGCAATGCCTTTTGCCCTGATAGGTTTTTCGCTTGCTGTATCAAGGGATGAATATGACTTCAGCATCAGGTTGCTTCTGCTGATAATCCTCTGTATGATATTTGCACGTAACGCCGCAATGGGATTTAACAGGCTGGTCGACAGAAGGGTTGATGCGCTTAACCCAAGAACTAAAAACAGGGAGATTCCCACCGGAATAATTGGAGCCAGAGCTGCAGCAGTATTTATCATCATCAATGCCATTCTGTTCATCATAACAACAGCTTTTGTTAACCTGTTGACTCTCTATCTTTCACCCGTTACCCTGCTGGTTATCCTGGGATATAGCCTGACCAAAAGGATTACCTCACTCTGCCATTTTATTTTAGGACTGGGACTTAGTCTCGCTCCCATTGGCGCATATATCGCAGTAACAGGAACATTCAGCATCATTCCTCTTATCTATTCATTCATTGTACTGACATGGGTAAGCGGTTTTGACATTATATATGCTCTGCAGGATGATGAGTTTGACAAGTCAAACCAGCTACTTTCATTGCCATCAGTCACAGGAAGAAAAAAAGCGCTTACCATTTCCATTCTTGTTCATTTCATCACGTTTATTCTGGTTATAGTAGCGGGTCTTATGAGAAATGGAGGTTTACTTTTCTGGTCAGGTGCAGTAATATTTTCCTCATTATTATTATATCAACACCTCATTGTTAAACATGATGATCTCAGCAAAGTAACACTGGCGTTCGGTACAACCAATGGTATTGCAAGCATTCTGTTTGCCATTTTTGTAATTCTTGATCTGCTTTCAAGAAGCCAATAATTTGTATTATAGCTTCCCGGAAATTGTTCATATAATTGTTTTTTTGTTACTTGCCACCTTTAAATAAATATTTGTATGGGGCAGTTAGTTATTAAAGAGGTACTTACCAGAAAAGATCGTCGCGATTTTATTTATCTGCCTGAAAAAGTTCACAAAAATGAACCTGACTGGCTTCCTCCTATCTACATGGATGAATGGGAGTTATATAATAAGAAGAAAAATAAATCTTACCAATATGCCGATGCAATTTTGCTGCTGGCCTACCGGGATAAAAAGCCGGTGGGGAGGATAATGGGCATTATAAATAAAAGATATAACACTATTAATAATGAGCAGCACGGACGTTTCTGTTTCATGGAGTGCTTTAACGACACGGAGGTATTTCAAACCCTCATCAAAAGAGTTGAAGATTGGGCCCGACAGAATGGAATGACGAGGATTATAGGCCCACTTGGATTTTCCGATAAGGACCCTCAGGGCTTTCAGATAGAGGGATTTGAGTATCCGCAATTCATGACAAGTCCGAACAATTCACCATATATGCCAGAGCTTATCGAAGCCGAAGGATATGAAAAGAAGATCGATCTTGTAAACTACCTTGGCAAATTGCCTCATAAATTACCGCTTATCTATGAAAAAGTACTATCGCGGGTTGACAACAACAAAGAATATAAGATCATTGAATTCCATACGAAAAAGGAGCTAAAACCCTATATCATTGGCGTGCTGGAACTTATGAATGAGACTTTTTCGGAGATTTATGGCTTTGTTCCGCTTAACGATAAGGAGAAGAGCGATTTTGCTGCCCGTTACCTGCCGATACTTGATCCTAAATTCATTAAAGTCATTGAAACAGCGAAGGGAGAGATAGTAGGTTTTGCCATCGGCATACCGGATTTCAGTAAAGGAATAAGAGAGGCAAATGGTAAATTATTGCCTTTCGGGATTTTCAAGATCCTCAAGGAATCTAAGAGATCAAAAAAATTACTGATGATGCTGGGAGGTGTCAAGAAGGCTTACAGGGGGAAAGGTCTCGAAGCCCTTATGGGCGTAAAGATATTCCTGTCGGCAATTAAGCATAATATGGACATGATCGACAGCCACCTGGTACTTGAAAATAATAGCAAGATGAGATGCGAATGGGAAAGGATCGGTTGCCGGGTAGTAAAGAAATTCAGGATTTATCAGAAAGAGCTCCATCCTAAAATCTGAACACCAGGGATAATCCAAGCATCTCTTTGAATTGAACTCTGGCTGTTTTCTTCTGTGTTCCATCAGGGCTCAAAATTGGATTTTTATCTTTGTCAAGTTCATTGGTTTTGGTGTCATCATCAAAAATGAGATGAGTATTGAACCGTACATCTGTGAACCAGTTCAGATTTGCCACTACTATCATTTCCCAATCGACATCAATATTGAGCGGGTTATTGATGTAACTTGTAAAGAGTTGTAACCGGTTGGTTATAGTTAAGCTTTTAACAGGTTTATATTCATTTGAAATCATAATACTCACACCAGGCTCATTCTTCGATCTCCTGTCTTTCAAAATACCATATTTTGTCTGGTCGATTTTTGAAGTATCAGGTACAAAAGTGCCTTTATATGAGAATGGAGAAAAGTTTATTGAAGTCACTTTATTAAGTTTATAATCAAGACCCAAACCAACTGTAAGTATAGCAGGGTTCATGAATTTCGATACAGGAACTGAATCGTTTGGAAAGTTATACCCCCTGGCTATCTGGGTTTTAAACAACAATATACCGCTGAAGTCAAACTTGCCGAATGCTTTATGGTTAAGTTTTGAGTTTGTTTCAAGCAGATCAAGGTTTTTTCTTATACCATATTCACCTGAAGCAATATACCCGAACTTAAGCCTGGCAAAATTATTCGATGACAGTTTATATGATTTGTTGTTATAATCGGCATAACCTGTAATATCCAATGCGGACGAAAGACTGTTCTCTCCTCCTTTTACCCAGTTGGTCAGTGATGCCTGGTTAAGAACAAAAGAGGCTTCGGATCGGTACTTCCAATATTGTGGTTTAATAACTATCTTTTGAACATCAAGTAACTTAGAATTATCAAGTGACTTAATATTGATTTTTGCTTCAGAATAATTTCCTTGTTTACCAGGTCTTCTGAAGTTAACACCCTGTTCGAGATATAGACCAATTGTATCCCTTGATGGATTCCCTATCCATATCGTAACAGAATCTAAAAACTCGTTTTTCAGCCAGTAACGGGTCATCCTGTCCGACTTTGAATTCATCCACACCGGAATAACTATATTTCCGACCCCGGTAAAATGGACAACTGTCGAATCGCGCTCCTCCAGAAATCTTAATAAAGATTTGACAGCAACCTGGATAGAATCACCCTGGTAAGGGAAATTAAAATATTTGAATGGAAATCCTGAATGGGATGATGTTACTTCATCCAGGGTATCAATTACGACCATAATGGTTGTGTCTCTCGATCCTGTAACCGGAATCTTTAATCTCAGAGGTTCCCATATATAATATTTATCCCACGGAATACTTAGCGAATCATATGGATATCTCTTCAGAAAATATTCAGATGAATCGTACGGAGGATGAGAGGCTTCATAGATCAATTGGCCTAAAGCCTGACGAAAAGGATCGCGTACATCATTCCAGAATTGAGGTTGAAATCTCTGCTGAAGAAATCTAACTGACTGACTGGTTGAAAGTACAATTTCAGGTCTCTTCAGGTTATCATATATAATAACTCCACTGTTCTTAAGAGAATCGATTACCGTAATGGCTAAACCTGGCTTTTCAGTGTTTACCTGTGACAGTGCTGATATGAAGGTGCTTATACATATTATGGTAAGAAACAATCGAAGAATTTTTTCTCTCATAACTTCACATTTTATTAGATCATATTTAATGGTTGAATATATCATAAAATACTTTTAATTTTACAAAACCATTTTTCAAAATTGATGTCCCTATTTTCAATAACGGAATATCACACAGTTGATATATTTTAAAATTTCAAAACAGAGATTTCTTTTCTGTAAACCGGTAAGAATAAAAAGAGAAGCACCCATTTTGCGACATTTTACTATCGAGTTAGAAAGGATCTAAACCGGCTTTGATAATATACTTTTATTCATTTCCTTTGCGGTCTAAAATTTAAGAATGCAGGATCTCACAACCGGGAAAGAAGGAAAGCTCATTTTTCAATTTGCTGCACCTATGCTTCTGGGAAACGTTTTCCAGCAGCTATTCAGTGTTGTCGACAGTATAGTTGTTGGAAATTTTGTCGGCAAGGTGGCCCTCGCGGCTGTCGGAGCATCTTTCCCTGTGATTTTTATTATGGTATCAATGATCATCGGGCTCGTAATGGGGACAACGGTGGTTATTTCGCAATACTTTGGAGCCAAAGACTTTGTAAAAGTTAAGAGAGCTATCGATACAATGTACATTTACAGTACAATTGCAGGTATTATAACTACCATATTAGGGTTAATTATCAGTGAACCACTCCTCCGTCTGTTAGGTCTCCCTGAGGATATTATGCCACAGGCGGTTCAGTATCTCCGGATCTATTTGTCAGGAATAATAATATTTTTTGGTTTTAATGGTACAAGCGCTATCCTGAGAGGACTTGGCGATTCAAAAACTCCATTGTACTTTCTTATCATTGCAACTGTAGCCAATATAATCCTTGACCTTCTTTTCGTGGCTGTTTTTAAATGGGGAGTCGCCGGAGCTGCTTATGCAACCCTCATTGCAAACGGATTGTCTTTTGGTCTGGCAATTTACTGGCTTAACAAAACTCATAAATTTATAAGGATTGCAATTAAGGGACTTCATTTTGACAGGGAAATATTCCAACACAGCATACGCATTGGATTGCCCACCGGAATCCAGCAAACGCTTGTTGCAATGGGAGCTCTTGCTTTAATGGGGATTGTTAATAAATTCGGAACCAATGTGATAGCCGGTTTTTCTGTTGCAAGCAGACTTGATATGCTGGCCATGATTCCGGCAATGTCGTTTTCCCAGGCACTGTCAACATTTGTGGGCCAGAATATCGGTGCTAATAAACCTGAAAGGATCAGAGCAGGACTTATTGCCACATTAAAGATGTCAGGAATTGTAACAATTGTTACAACCGTTTTTATTATCTCCTCCGGTCATTTCCTGATGAGCTTATTTACTAATGATACTGAGGTAATCAGACTAGGTGACCAATATCTGACGATAGTCAGTTCATTTTATATCGCGTTCACACTTATGTTTATTTACAATGGCGTCACGCGTGGCGCGGGGGATACCCTTTTACCAATGTTTTTTTCTCTTTTCTCTCTTTGGATCATAAGGATCCCAATGGCCTGGTTCTTATCCGGAAAGATAGGAGCTACAGGTATCTGGTGGGCGATTCCGGCAGGTTGGTTTATCGGTCTCGCATTATCTTTCTTTTACTATAAATCAGAGCGTTGGAAGAGGAAAGCAGTTGTTAAATACGAGGAGAATTTGTAACTTTCAACAATATATTACTTTAACTCAAAACAAACACAAAGGGAGATGATAAAATCCATGACGGGCTATGGTAAGGCCATTGCAGAAACTCCGCAGAAAAAAATAACCATCGAAATAAAATCGCTCAATTCCAAGCAACTTGATCTGAATACAAAGCTGCCATGGCTTTATAAGGAAAAGGAACATGAGATCAGAAATCTGATTAGCCAGAGACTCGACAGAGGGAAAATTGAATTTTCTATCTACTTTGATATGCTTGATGATGAAGTTATTACCGTCATAAACAAATCTGCAGTAAGGAATTATTACAACCAGTTTAAAGAGATAGCAGCTGAACTCAAAATAGATCTTGATGATCAGATTTTTACGGCTATTATGAAACTCCCCGACACACTCAAAACCGAAAAACCAGAGATGCCGGAAGCTGAATGGGAAATGGTCAAAAATCAAATTATTGAGTCTCTTACAATGCTCGACCTTTACAGGATTGAAGAGGGTAATTCAATAATGTCTGACCTGAATAAATGCGTAGGGAAGATATTGTTGTTACTCGAAACTGTCGAGACATTTGAAGCAGGTAGGATAACAAAAATCAGAGAAAAGCTTATCTCAATCCTTGAAGAAAACCCTGGCAGCCAAAACCTCGATAAAAACAGATTTGAGCAGGAACTTATCTTCTATCTCGAGAAATATGACATCAACGAAGAAAAAGTGAGATTGAAAACCCATTGTGATTATTTCCTGGAGACAGTCAACACCTCATCACCGAACGGAAAGATTTTAAACTTCATCGCACAGGAGATGGGTCGTGAGATCAACACCATCGGTTCAAAGGCAAACGATGCTTCAATTCAGAAACTGGTGGTGATGATGAAAGATGAACTTGAAAAGATCAAAGAACAGACATTGAATGTACTATAAAAATCATCATATAATTGGCCAAAAAAATTTTATGCCGCAAAGGCGTGAAGACGCTAAGTTAGACAAAGAATAAAGCTTTGTGAACTTTTGTGCCTTTGCGCCTTCGTGGCAAAAAAAAGAATCAATGAAAAGAAAGCTGGTAATAATATCAGCACCTTCGGGTGCAGGAAAAACGACAATAGTTAAACATCTGCTCAACAGCGGATTGAACCTTTCGTTTTCAGTATCCGCCACAACCAGGCCGTTAAGAGATAATGAAACAGACGGAGAAGACTATTTTTTTCTGACAATCACCGATTTTATAAAAAGGGTTGAAAACAATGAATTCGTTGAATGGGAGGAGGTCTATAAAGACCAGCTCTATGGTACCCTGAAAAGTGAGTTAGAGAGAATATGGGCAAATGGAAATCATGTTCTGTTTGATGTGGATGCAAAAGGAGGACTGAGCCTGAAGAAGAAATTTGGTACAGACTCGATTGCATTATTCATTATGGCTCCTTCAGTTGAAGAACTTGAGAACCGGCTTGTAAAAAGAGGTACAGATAGTCCGGAAAAAATCAGAATGAGAGTTGAAAAAGCAAGGGAAGAGATGAAACTTGCTAATCAGTTCGATACTATCATCATTAACAACCAGTTGGATAAGGCAAGGGAAGAAGCTGTTAAGATCATTTCTAGTTTTATCAATCATTAAATTTAGATGCTTATTGTATAATTTAATTAATTACCCCCATCCTGCCTTCCCCCACATGGGAAGGTGTTAACCAGAATCATCCCGCCTTGCGGGACAGGAAAGGGGGTTATAAGGATAACATAATTTGACTTTTAAACCTCAAATGGCTAAAGTTGGTTTATATTTCGGATCATTTAACCCGGTTCATATCGGACATATCGCTATTGCTGGATATATGACTGAATTTGCCGGTCTGGATAAGGTTTGGTTTGTTGTCAGCCCCCATAATCCTTTAAAAAAGAAGGAGACCCTGCTTGCGGATCATCACAGACTTTTCATGACACAGCTTGCCATTGGAGACAATGACAGACTGAAAGCTTCTGACATAGAATTCAAACTACCTGCTCCCTCATATACTATTGATACCCTGGCATATTTAAAAGAAAAATACTCTAATAATGAATTTTGTCTTGTAATGGGTGAAGATAATCTTTATACCCTTCATAAATGGAAAAATGTAAATGAACTGATAGGAAAATACCCGATTTATGTTTATCCGCGGCCTGATTCAGTTAAACCTTCTTCTCCCCTGCTTAATCAGATGCTCTTAACCGCAGATATACATCCTGTCAAAGCCCCGCTTATGGATATCTCAGGAAGCTTTATCAGGGACGGAATTAAAAACGGGAAGGATATGTCATATTTCCTTCAACCGGAGGTGTGGAAGTATATTAGGGAGATGCATTTCTATGAGAAGTAAAAATTGTCTTAATGTCTTGCAGTCTCCTGTTTTCAGCGTTGCAACACCCTAAAATATTTATTACTAAAAAAAGTTAGTCATACTTGTTTTTAATCCATCATTTTTTTCTGCTGAAATCGTT
>Ga0315273_10001572_pt1 | contig 26159 bp, 46 predicted proteins | sample YL17G02_0_MG_FD_205753 | JGI IMG/M metagenome (GOLD analysis project Ga0315273, IMG submission 205753) | Sediment microbial communities from Yellowstone Lake, YNP, Wyoming, USA - YL17G02_0 | ecosystem: Environmental > Aquatic > Freshwater > Lake > Sediment | place: USA: Wyoming | collected... | reverse complement strand
GCGTCCAGCATGAGCACGCAGGATCTGATCTCGCGGCTGGTCGGGTACTGAAGAAGCTATCAGCTCTCAGCACTCAGCTATCAGCCAGACCGAGACGAGATGCCAAGTCCTCCCGCCATGTCGAACCGAGAGAGGCGCGAGGTCTTCTTCGATCTCCTCGTGCTTCCGCTCGTCCTCGTTCTTGGGTTCCGCGCTCTCCTGAAGAAGAAGTGATGCCCAATCGACTTCCGACCTGGATCCTTCCTGCTGCGCTTGCGGCGATCGTCGTGGGAGTGGTGCTGTCTAAGCGGCAGAAGGAGTCTGTCGGTCCCTCCAAGGCTCCTCCGCCGATACCTTCCGGCAGCCGACCCGGCGAGATCGGGACAGGAACCGCTCAATGGCACCTCTTCGATGAAAGTGGAAGGCACGTCGGCGGCTACCCGACGGTGACTGCTCTCTTCAGAGAGATGGACAACCAGTACGTCCCCATCGATCGCCCGTGGGAGCTGAACACGAGCCGTCAAGCTCACAATCAGTTTCAAGTGGTCAGGTCTGGAGGGGCCGCCATGACGGACTTCCCCGCCGGTTCCTTCAACTTCAACACCTACAAGATGTGGCGGTGGAACGGCCAGGACTGGGTTCTGCAGACCACCCCGACTCAGTTCGGACCTTCGGAATATCTGCTGCCGGGTGCGGCCTCTCAGATCCTCATCTCTAGCCCTGTCGACACCTACTTCTGGCTCAGCGGCAGCGTCGCATGAGGTTCGCACTCGGGTGAACACGTGAGCGTTCCGAACCTCGGAGATCTCACGCCTTCCGAGGCGCGTTGGATCGACTACGTACGAAACGTGGTCGTAGGGAAGCTCGCGGGCTCTGCACAAGACCGCGCGCGCACGGCGGCGATCGTGACGTGGTGGGCGCTGAAGGAGGGGGTACTCGATCTGCCGAACCCTTGGCGTCACAGCATCTGTTCGCCGGGGAACCGGAAGCTAGGGGACCTCGAGACGTGTCCGGGCGGCGTGTGGCAGGTGGGGCTCGCAGGGATCCAGGTCGGCAGCGCTACGGACGCGCAGGTCGAGAGCGTCGCGTCTCGGCTCTACCCGGGGCAGTCGCTCGAGGCGATCCTTTCCAGCATCGCGGCCGACGCGGGCGTAGACGGCCCGACTGCGCAGGCCATCGTGACGAGCACGGGCCCTCTGAGACGCTCCTGGCTTCTTCGCGACCCTGCCGTCGCGTTCACGATCCAGCGGCCCTTCGTGGAGTCTCAGTGCCTGAACGGTGCTGCCTCCTGGTGCTACGGGACCTGGGATACGGCCAGGAGGTTCGCGTCGAGTCGCGCACGCATCGACGAGGTGGTGAGGGCGCTCGAGGACTACTTCGGCGGTGCGCCCAGCGCGCGCGCGTTCCCCTGGCTCCTCGCACTGGCGATCGGAGGCGGAGCAGCGTACTGGTACTACAAGCAGGACGGCAAACGCGTCCTAGCGAGAGCATTCTCCTTCTGATCTGGCTAACCGCTAGAAGCTAAGGGCTAAGAGCTTCCCATGAGAACCCGAGACATCCTGGCGCGCGTGAATCCCGCTCTTCGTGACACGAGCGTAGAGAACGCCGCTGCCAAGGCGAAGCCTGCGGGTCTCTTGTCGACGACGGGCGCGGACGGCGGGACGGACTGGGAGTCGATCTGGACGGTCCTGTCGGTCGCCGGCGCGGGGATCGGGGCCTACCACGGCTACAAGCGGAACGACTCCGTCGGGTGGGCGATCGGCTGGTCGCTCCTCGGCGGGTTCGCTCCGATCATCGTGATCCCGGTCGCGTTCGCGCAAGGGATCGGGAAGAGGAAGTAAGATGGGAGGTTGTAGGACCGGGACCTGCGGTAGGACGTGGACGGGATCGGCGCGCGCGAGCACCGGTAGATCTCTGGGCAGCATCGCAGCCGACCGCGCCCAAGCGAAGGCGGCGAACCTCCCCACCGTGAAGGAGACCTGGGCCGCACTTCAGCAGGCGTTGCGAGACGGACTCGACGTGCCGCAGGTTCGAGCGCTCGGCCAGAGGCACAACACGGCCGTCTGGGCAGATCCGTACGTGAGGGCCTACATCCTGAAGAATGCCGACTCGGCCCCTCTGTGGATCTGGCGAGGCGTGATCTCTTCTACGAAGCCGCAGATCATGAGGCCGGTGCAGCAGATCCCCGCGAGCCAGTACAAGGACGCGTTCGCCGTCCTACAGGCTCGGTCCAAGGCATCTCCGGACCTGATCTACGGGTTCGGGTACGCTGGGGCCGGGGTGCCGTTTCAGATCGTTCGGGCCGAGTAAGGGGGGCCGCGGCCTTTTTTCTGGTACGCGTACCGTCTCCCCGGATGCTACGCTCCTCTCGTCTCTCCCAGCGACGCAGCGACGCAGCGACGAAGCGACGCAAGCGACACGATCCTCACGAATCCTCTCAGGAGAATCCCCATGAACTACGGTGTCTACGATCCCACGTACGCGGCCCAGTCCCACGCAGCTCGACCGGGCGCTTACCCGATCGTGCCCTACCCGCAGTACGGCATGTCGACGGGAGCCGCCGACGCGACCAAGCCGAGCACGACCGACGAGGTCAAGACCTGGCTCGCCAAGCCGTCGGTCGCCTCGATCCCCAACGGCTGGTGGCTCTTCGGAGCGGCAGCGTTCACGGGGATCTGGTACGCGAACAAGAAGGGCGTGTTCGGGAAGAAGTGAGAAGAAGCTTCCAGCGGTAAGCTGTCAGCTATAAGCACGATCGAAAGAGAGAATCGAAGATGGCTAGGTCTACTTGGATCGCGGCGGCGCTTGCTGCTGGAGTGGCGGCGTTGGTCTGGACGCGGCGTGTGGTCGTGAAGGTGGGTGACGAGGTGTGGGTCAAGGCGAGCGACGTCCAAGGGATCCCTCCCGCGGCCCTTGCGCTGATCCCGGGCGGAACCGCGACGGTCGGCATCGTGACCATCACGAACGTGGAAGGCCCGAACCTCACCGGCAACGCCAAGGGCTACCTCGACACGTCGGGAGAGCCATATGATCTACCGACGGGTCCTGTAGGTCCGGTCGGGTTCCCGGCGGCCAAGGTGATCAAGATCATGCACCCCGTGGCGAAGACTTCCGGCCTCAAGGGTTGGTAGTCCCGACACGTTACTAGGTCGCTTCGGTCACGAGTGTTTTGGGGGGAGAAGAAGAAGAGCGGACGAATGGGCGGTTTCAATCGCAGTGGCGGATGTTGCGGTCGTAGCGGGTGTGGACCGTGTGGCTGTCAGGAGTGCTGTCCTACGCCGCCATCGCCCGACGCGCTGCTCGGACAGGCGGTGCGCGCCGCCTGTGACTGCGTGGACAACCCGCGGTTCCCGTCCGGCACGGAGGTGCGGCTCCAGCCCACCTTCACGGACTTCGACGAGCCGCCGCCCGGCAACATGTGGAAGCTGCTGCCGAAGCCATGGCGGCTGACCGCGAAGGTGGCCGGCAAGTACCAGATCAGCGGCGGCGCCGTGTGGCAGGGGAACCCGTACGGCTTCCGGCAGCTCTCGATCGTGCTGAACTCCGAGAGCACCACCTCCTCGAGGGTCCTCGCGCGGGTCAAGTACGGAGCGTCGCCGGACGCTCCGAACGAGGGTCCTCCCGAGACGACCGCGCAGATCATCACGACGCTCTGGAACATGAAGAAGGGCGACTACGTGGAGCTGTTCGCGCTCCAGAACTCCGGCAACGAACTCTTCATCTACGGCAAGACCGTGGCACCGGACACGTCGGACGAGATCCCAGGCATCCACTTCGAGATGGTGCGCGTAGGACCCGCAAGCGAATGAAGTGCTGCCAGGACAAGGGTCGTCGAGGCCCCAAGGGAGATACGGGTCCTGCAGCTCCGCCGGCCCCCGGTGTGCGCGTACCCGAGTTCATGATGATCAAGGTCGGTTAGGAACCACGCCCCCTATGTCGTGCTGTTGCGATGATCCGTGCTGTGGCTGCCCCTGCGGTCGTAATGATCCGTGCTGCGGCTGCCCAGGGCCGGCAGGTCCGGCGGGGCCGACGGGACCGAAGGGTCCAGCGGGGCCTACAGGCCCGACGGGACCGACAGGGCCGGCAGGCCCGACGGGACCGAAAGGCGACAAGGGCGATCAGGGGGATCCGGGGGATCCGGGGCCGAAGGGCGACAAGGGCGACAAGGGCGATCAGGGCGATCCGGGACCGAAAGGCGACAAGGGCGATCAGGGCGATCCGGGACCGAAAGGCGACAAGGGCGATCAGGGCGATCCGGGCCCTCCCGGCGGAGGCGCCGTCTTCTTCTGGGGCAATAACCAGCTCAGCAACAGTGCTTCGCCACGGTACCTGGCGCCAGGATTCGACAACTCGACCGCGACGACGCTGCCTCCCTCGGTGAGGGTTCCGCGCGCCGGGACGCTCGCGTCTCTGCACCTGCGACACAACCAGCTCGGCGCCGCGGGCATCGCCATCACCTACACGCTTCGGGTGAACGGCGCGCTCACCGCGGTGCAGGTCGTGCTCGCGGGGAACGTGGCGGACGGCCAGGACCTCGTGGACAGCATCGCGGTCCCGCAGGGCGCCCGGATCGACATCCAGACGAACGTGGCCGGCAACGGGAGCCTCCCGAAGGACATCACCGCCTCCCTGGTCCTGAGCTAGAAAGAACGCCATGGATACCTACAGGTTTCGCTGGAAGGGTTGTGCGCTGCAGGAGATCATCCAACAGGTCCCTCCCGGCGTGGCGGTGACGCTCACGAACGCCATGGCCAAGGCGTGGATCGACGTGACGCTCGATCCGGGACCCCCGGGCTCGCCCGCAGAGTCGGACCTCAACTCGATCATGCTGGACATGGGCTGGATCCCGTTCAGCGTGAATCCGACGACCCCTCTCCGCGCCGTCACCACGAAGCAGCAGATCCTCGCGACGCTCGCCGCGGACGCCCAGCTCATCGGGGTAGCGCCCTTCGTGACGCTGCTCTCGCAGGCCGTCACGACGGACGTAGGCACCCTGAACGTCCAGGCCTCGATCTCCGGATCTACGACGTCCGGCGCGAATTTTCGGATCCTGCTCGACGGCGTCCAGGTCGGGACCGGCGCGGCGATCGGGATCGGTGCCGGCGCGGCGACGCTCATCAAACGCGAGGCCGTCGCGGCAGGAGCACACCTCGTGGAGCTGCAGTGGCTGATCCCTGCGGCGGGTGTCGCGGACATCGCGCCTGTCGCGCAGCCAGACTCTCAGGGCGCGACGCTCTTCGTGGAAGAGGTCGTGAGCTGAGGCTGGTGAGACTTACAGGAACCTATGACCGCCGGTAGAGAGTTCGTAGCCCAGTACGCGAAGCGAGGACCGCGCGCCTGGGAGGCAGCGGCGCTCCAGCTCGCACGGGAAGGCGGCTTGACCCCACGAGCATGGGTGGACCTGCCTCTTACGGACGGGACCAACACGGTCGTCCTGAAGGTGATGAGCGACGTCCTGGCGGTCGGACCTGTCGAGGACAGCGTGCGGCTGCCCCTGACGCCGCAGACCGCGCAGAGCATCCTGAACCTCACGGGGACGCTGCTACCGACGCCGTGGCTGGAGTACCAGATCTGGCGCGCGGCCCCGGTGAAGCTGGAGCCTCGCGGCATGGTGCCCAACAGGTTCCAGGACCTGGAGCAGTTCGCGGAGCACTCCCGCATCGTGGACGCGCAGATCGCGGCGCTCCCGAGCCCGACGGACAAGGCGGGGAAGCTGATCTCGGGACAGACGAAGGCCGTCGTGGTCTCCAACATCTACAAGCCCGGGAAGGTCGTGATCTTCGGCTGGTACCTGCCGAACGGGAAGGACGTCTTCGACGACGGACAGAAGCCCAACGCGCCGGACCGTCAGCCCGTACAGCCGAAGTCGAACGTCCACGGAGACTTCTTCTGGGACTACTCGCACGGGATCCGGGGCATCGGGACGACGGCGATCGTGAACGGCAAGCCGATGCCGACCGTGGAGCTGTACCAGCACCCTACGCTCTCGCGCCTCGTCTCGAACGAGGGGCCGGTACGCGTACCTCGCTACCCCTCGAGCGTGCCCGTGGCCTCTCCTCCCGAGCCCATCGCGGGCCCCGTGCGGTACACGCCGGACCCGAACGTGCGCACGGAGCCTAGCGTGGCCCAGTGGGAGCTGGACCAGATCGCGGACCGCGCGCGTGGTAGGATCTCCTGACTCATGTACCGCTCTACCGGCATCGCCCTCGGACTCTCCGCGCTCGTCATCGGCGTCCTCGCGTCGCGATCGGGGGCTTCCTCGGCTCCGCCCGATGTGCCGAGGCGACCGCCCGTCCCTTCGACCGCGCGACGGGCGTTCGCGTCGCGGGCCGACGTGCCGATCCGGTCAGGTCCGGCGGAGACGACGCCCTCGATCGGGACGCTGGGGCTCGGGAGCGGCGTGCTCGTCGGGCCTGAAGAGCTTCCCGGATGGCTGCCCATCGTGCGGGAGTGGGTCGACGAGGGAGGCGCGAGGTTCGCGCGGGTGCTCGGGTTCCTCGCCCAGGCGGACGTGACCTTCACGGACCCTCGCGCTCCTGCCATGGGGCCTGGGGTCGGAGCAGAGTCTGGCCCGCGTTCGGACGGGGGGGAGTGCGACGAGCTGTTTCACTTCGCCGGGTGGCCGAGCCAGGTCGACGACTTCAAGGCGCGCATGAACACGCTCTTCGACGACACGGACGCGACGGTGCGCGCGTGCGGCGGGCTCTCTGGAGCTGAGCGGCAGCGGTGGGCGGGTTTCCTGGCGACCTGGAAGACGTTCAGCGCGAAGAAGACCGACACGTTCGGATCCTACGGCGACTGGAAGAGTACGTGTACGTACAGTAAGCAGCTCGACGGATGGCGGAACGAGGTGCTCGCGAAGGCCAGGTGCGAGGCGGTCGGGCCGACGAACATCCACGGTTACGATCTGCCGGGCGGGGTGCAGACAGGCGTAGAGAGCCTGGCGACGATCGTGAAGTGGGGCGCGCTCGGGGTGGGCGGCGCGGTCCTCCTCGCGACGTTCTACCCGGAGATCAAGGCGCTCACGGCTCCGGTGCGAGCGAGGGCGACGAAGTCTGCCTGAGCGTGCTCTCCCTCTAGGAACGCGGTAAGCTCCGTTCGGAAACGGGGGTTACGTCATGCGCCGAGAAGACATAGACGACGCGGATACGGTGGAGGGGATCCCGGAGGCGCAGGCGGTGATCACGCCCTGGCTGAAGAAGATCGTAGACAGCTCCGACAACGAGGCGCCGCTGGTGATCAAGCTGGTGCAGGTCCCCAAGCACTCGAACGGCGGGGAGCTATCCCTGGAGCAGTTCCCGTACGCGTTCGAGGATCCGGTCGAGGAGCTGGTCCAGGAGATCCTGGAGCGGGCGATCGAGGACGCGCACGGCACGCCGGGCCGATCGAACTACGCGATCCGCGTGATGGGCCGAGAGCAGCGGAAGAAGTTCCATCTCCTGATGCCCATGCGGGAGGTGGGCGGGGGCGAGGACGACGAGTGGGGGACGAGCTTCCTGCCCGAGCACAAGGGCATCATCGGCCAGCAGATGGAACACAACCAGGTGTTCGCGAAGGAGCTGGTGGCGGCGACGCGCGAGGGGCGCCAGGACGCCCGGCAGATCATCCAGGATCTGCGCGCCGAGAACGCGCAGCTCAAGCGGGAGGCGGCGGAGACGCGGCGCGAGCGGCGGGAGGAGCTGAAGCGAGCCGAGGAGCTTCGGAGCCTCGAGTTCATGCGGAAGAGGGAGCAGCGTAAGCTGGATCGCTCGGAGGAGCGGGAGGAGAAGATCATCAGCGGCCTGATGACGGTCGGGCCGCCGCTCCTGATGGCGGCCCTCGGCGGCGAGAAGGCCACCGCGATGATGGCGATGCTGCAGCAGGCGAACGCCGGGCCTGCAGGGAGCGGAGACGGTGCGGCTGGAGGAGCCGGCGCGCCGACGGAGGAGCAGCTCATCGACGCGCTGATCATCATGCTGGAGAAGCGGCCTGCGAAGCAGCAGGCGGTCTTCTCGGCGATCATGGACGAGCCGGACATCCTTCGCGTCTTCGGGGAGATCAGCCGGAGGAGCGGGATCCGCCGGGCGGAGCAGGAGAAGGCGGCGCAGAAGGAGGCGGAGACGAAGAAGACTGCACAGAACGGAGAGACAAACGGATTCCCGTACAGTAACCTGGGTGGGAGCCCCTGATGCCTGCCAAACTATTCATCGAGCGTCGCAACGCCTCCGAATTTGCCGAGAAGAAGGCTAGCGCTGGCTACCACGTAGAGGGACCAGATCACATCTCGAATTGGGTCGGTCCGCGTCTCTACGGTCCCGGTGACTGGGTCGTCTGGTACGCCAAACCTCGGAAAGGAAAGAGGTGACGCCCATGTGATACCCGGAGCCCCTCGACGCCCTAGCGGATCGGTACGCGTACCAGCGTCCGTCCGAAGTCGAGCCGACACGCCACGCTTAGTCCTGGTGGTCGGAACGTGACCGAGCCCCGTGCAGTACGCGAGATGCCGAGCACGGAGAGACACGCGGAAGCCCGCGACGCGGGCGGAAAGAGAAGGGCCGCATGGCCAGTGCCAAGGGACGTTACAAGAAGAAGAGCACCGCGCTCGCGCGCCGCGCGAAGGACTGCGGCTGCACGATCACGAAGTGCGAGTCGCTCGTGAAGCGAGTCTCCGCGAGGAAGCACGCGGTGGAAGCGGCACGTCGCGCACGCGAGGCGCTTGAGACCTTCAACATGAGCGGCGACCGCGACAGGAAGCGTCGCCCCAAGGCGAAGTCTTCCAAGAAGAGCGGCTTGTCGGCCGCCAAGTGCGAAGCGCTGGCGAAGCGTCTCGCTGCGCGGAAGCATGCTGCTGCGCGGCGCGCGCTCGAGAAGCGCGAGCACGCGAGCTTCATGTCCAGCGGGGACAAGAGCCGCAAGTACAAGAAGAAGCGCCACACGAAGGCGAAGACGCGTCGCGGCTACGCGCGCTCGCGCGACGCGAGCTATCGCGATCCAGCGGTCCGCGACGGCTACCGTGATCAGCCCATGCGCGACGCGCAGCGTAGCTGGTTCGAGCCTCGCACGCCCTCGGGCAAGCCCGCTCCGCGTCACTCCAAGGCCGGCGCGCGCGGCTGGTACCTCGCGGGCCGCGAGGGGCGCAGGAAGCCCCACGACTCGACCTACCGCGGCAAGCGTCCGCCGAAGTCCACCGCCGGCCACGGTTCGTCCAGGGCTCCGAAGCAGCTCTCGCGCGACCGCGACGCGCAGCGTAGCTGGCCGGGCAACAAGGCCGGGCACCGCAAGGCGGCCCACAAGGGCTGGTGGCGCGGTCACAAGATGGCCGGCAACGGGACGATCCGTCATCGCCCCCGCTCGCGCGACGAGAGCGGCCACCACCAGGGCAGCTACCACCTTCGCGATCAGGAGCGCGACTGGAAGGGACAGCCCATCCGCCACAAGCGCGCGGCCAAGAAGGGCTGGCGCAAGGGGCACCACCTGAAGGGGCGCGGCGTCGTTCGCCACTACTAGGAGAGAAAAGCCGTTAGCTGTTAGCCCGTTAGCTCTTATAAGCTTCGGACCTGAGAGCTGACAGCTAGATAGCTGATGGCTCCCTTCACCCTCGAGAACCGCTCAGGCTGGGACACGTCCGACCTGCGGCGGTTCTTCGCGAAGGGGTACGCGGCGGCCGTGGCGGGCTGGGGGGCGCGGAGATCCCGTAAGCGGCTCCACATCGTGGTCACGAGCGCTCCGGGAAGGACCCGGGGCTGCGCAGAGGTGGGAGGGAACAAGATGGTCATGGCCATCGGGTCTCCCTCCCGCTTTCGTCTGCGGCGCCTGGCGCGGGTCTACGAGCACGAGCTGGCGCACATCTGGGGGTCTCCGCACGCGCACATGATGCCGAGGCTCTTGTACTCGTTCGGGAAGACTCCGTGGTGGGCCGAGACGTCGCGGTTCGGGTACCGCGGGCGGGCGCCGGACCAGCTCCCGCTGCTCGCGAAGCTAGATACGCGTGCCGCCCGCTCACGCACGAAAGGGCGCTGACACTGGCACTAGGGGTGATAAGTGTAGAGAGCGCGGCGGGACCGGGGGATCGACGACGCATCCAAACGAAGAAGATCGGGGCCTCAGCCCCGAACCAGAAAGAGGAGGTTTCCCCATGGCCTGTTGCGATACTGCTACTGCTGACGAGCGCACCCTGCACCAAGACGTCCCGAAGTTCGACGTGTCGGTCTCGAAGGACTACTCGGTCGAATCGAACGACGACATCATCAACGTCACCGCGGATGGCCTGACCCTGACGGCGCCGGGTGATGCCAGCCTCGGTGATCACTTCACCGTCCTGGCCCACACAGGCGCCGGGGACGCCGGTACCGTGAAGGTGATCGCCGATCCCGACTCCCACGACACCATCTCTGGTACGGGGATCGTGGAGGACGGTAACGCGACGACGTACTACTTCTCGCCCAACGAGGACAGCGACTGCTGCAATAGCAAGGGCGGCATCTGGATGCCGGAGGAACCTCCCGCGCCTCCCGCGCCTCCCGGCTGAGAGAGAAGCTGGCACCGCCGCCGACGCTTGATCGCTGATGGCTCGTTCTTACTACGTCTACGTGATCGAGCTGCGGGTGCCGGAGGGGACCCGCGGCGGGCCGCGGAGGCCGCTGGGGGTTCTCACCAACGGCGCGCCTCCGCCTCGATCCGTGTACGTGGGCTCCAGCTCCTTCACTCCCGAGGAGCGGGCGCGGCGTCATCACGAGGGCGGAGAGCACGTGCGGTACGCGTCGCGGTACGTGCGTCGGTTCGGGGGTAGGCTCCTGCCGGCGCTCTACGCGCACCTGAACCGGCCGCCGTTCGCGACGCGTGACGACGCGAAGGTCGCGGAGAAGAAGCTTCGTGCGGAGCTGCAGCGTCGGGGGTACAAGGTGTACGGATCGTGCAGGCCGCACGGGAAGAGCTGTCGACTATGAGCTACGCCTACCCGAGCACCGGGGCCTTCGAGTTCTCGGACATCTGGGACACGATCCGTGACACCGTCTCGGACGCTGACTTCCTCACGGCCATCGGGACCGTGCTGTCGGTCGGGACGTACGGCGGGTTCGTGGGGATCTTGTCCAACGTGGAGCAGGTCGCGCTCCAGGAGACGATGAACGCGCTCGCGAGCATCGCCGTCTCCTGCAAGGGCAACCCTCAGTGCATCACGAACACGAACGCGTTCGACGCGTGGAAGGCGCAGCTCGCGTGGCGCGTGAAGAAGACGGCCGAGATGGGCGCGACGGGAGCGCTCGGGAACCTGACGCAGGCGGCGCAGGCGTACGCCAGCTCGTCGGAGTTCGGGGCTGCGGCGGTCCAGGGGTGGAACGCGGTGAAGCTCGCCTACCCCAACGTGGACCCGGAGGTGCAGCTCCAGCGCCTGCTCGAGAAGCTCGACAAGGACTGTCGGGGTAAGGACCCCGCGCAGGACTGGAACTGTCGGCCGGACGTCCTGGCGCTCGGCGCGAACTTCCAGATCGGAGAGAACATCTTCGACACCACGAACTGGGACGTGGCGACGGGCAAGCCTCCGCCGGGAGGGCTCGGGGGCACGCGCGGGAAGCGGCTGGGCAAGGGTCCTGGGGGGATCGTCCCTCCTCCCGTCCTCACGACGGACCAGAAGTACGATCGCTGGCAGGATCTCCTGAAGCGAGGGAACCCGCTGGGCATCGCCGTGACGAAGGCGGCCGAGGCTCAGTACCGCGCGGCGCTCGCTGCGGAGCCGCCGTCGGTGGCGCTCCGTCGGAAGTGGGTGATCGCGCGACAGAGCGGGTACGCGCAGGAGATCGTCGACAAGATCTTCGTCCAGTGGGTCGACCAGCTCGCGAAGGAGAAGGGGATCGCCGCTCCTCCGATCGCGGCTCCCGCTCCTACGCCTGCTCCCGAGACTCGTGGGTTCATCGCGCAGGCGCTGTCCTTCGCGCTCCTCACGTCGCCCGCGTGGGTTCCGATCCTCGCGTGGCCGTGGTGGAAGAAGCGCTACGGGAAGAAGAGATGAGCGGAGTCTACTACGAGCCGAACGGCCTGACGTTCGCGCAGGCGCGGACGCAGCTCGTCCAGGACGTAGACCACTGGGCACGAGGCAGGGCTGCGCGCGACGGGTACGTCTGGAAGACGGCGATCGGTAGCTACCTCCAGAGCGAACACCAAAGATACGCGCATAGCGACGCCGCGAAGATCATCGCCGACCTGAAGCGCGAACGCGGCTGGACCGAGGACCGAGACGGGCTGCTCCGTCCCGGGCATGCTCAGCGTGATCGAGACCCGGAGAGGACCCCCATGACGACGAGACGAGCCCCGAGCTACACGTACGCCACGCCGGAGATCAAGCGGACCGCTAGCTTCAAGCGGGCGCTCAGGCTCGAGGAGCTGCTCGCTCCGAAGGGTTGGACCACGCCGGGGCTGTCACCTCGGAACCTCGAACGCGTGGCCGACGCGTGGGACCGCGCGGGGTTCCTCGGGTGGGCGGACAACTATCGAGCACACGCGCGCAAGGTCCACGGGCGCGGAGCGCAACGCGACAGAGACCCGCGTCCTCGGAAGACGACGCGCGCGACGCCCTCGCAGCGGCGGTTCATCAGCGAGAAGATCCGTCTCCTCCGGCGCGAGGGGCGCTCCGAGGCGCAGGCCGTCGCCATCGCGCTGCGCATGGCGGGAGTGTCTCGTCGGAGTCGGAGACTGCCATGATCGGTCCCATCCGTGAATATACTTACCGAGGCTGGCGGATCGTCCCGTACGAAGGGACGCATGTAGGCTACAAGCTACCGGGCTCGCGGAACCTGAGCGCGCAGATCGGTATCGGCACTCACCGGAAGATCCGAGGGTACGAGATCTACTATCCCGATAGAGGCGGGTCGAAGGTGGTCCCGACGATGAAGGCTGCGCGCGCGTACATAGACGATTACGAAGGGCCTATCCGATGAGCTTCCCGTACGTCCAGGCCAAGCACTTCAAGGTCTCCGATCGCGGGCCAGGCGACTGTGCCGTTTTAGTCCTGCATAGTATGGAATATCCTGAGCGCGTGCAGAGCGCCGAGTGGTGCGCGGGATTCTTCGCGGACCCGCAGGGGCCGAACGGTCCGATCGTCGCGAGCGCTCACTACTGCGTGGACGCGAACAGCATCATGCAGTGCGTCCTCGAGAAGGACGTCGCGTGGCACGCGGGCCCGGTGAACGAGTACTCGATCGGGATCGAGCACGCGGGCTACGCCGGCCAGACCGCGGAGCAGTGGCGGGACGAGTACTCCACCAGCATGCTGGAGCGCTCGGCCGAGCTGGTCGCGGGTCTCTGTCTTCGGTACTCCATCCCCGTGAAGCGCCTCACCGCGCAGGACCTGAAGGGTGGGGTCCATCGCGGCATCACGGGACACGCGGACGTGACGGACGGGCTGCAGGGCGGCAAGGGGCATCGCGACCCCGGCGAGCACTTCCCGTGGGCGTGGTACCTCGCGCGCGTGCAGGCGTACTGCGACGGGAACGCGGGCGACACGGACGCCGCGCTGGAGCCCGTGGTCACGTCCATCGTCCCGTCCGCGGGCGAGTCGGCAGACACCTTGCCCGCCCTTCCCGCCTCTCCGGCCGTCGCGGCCCCCTCCGAGCCCTTCCCTCTGGATCTATCGCTCTTCGTCGAGGTGGCGTGCGAGGGCGTGCGGTGGCTGGTGAGTCCGATCTACGTGGCGCCGGTCTCGATGGGGCAGGCGCAGGAGATCGCGTTCAAGGCCGGCTTCGAGCTACCGTCGCCTGCGTTGGTGGACGCGATCTGGAAGGCGGCGGACCTCAAGATCGACGCCACGCTCATGGTCCGTCATCACGACGGGACGCCGAAGACCATGGACTCGCCCGAGACGCACGCGGCGCAGACCGAGCGTCTCGAGCATATCGTCGGCGACCGCTCGCTCGGCAAGGACTACCGGCTCCTCGCGGGGGCCTACAAGGACGTGTGCGTGAACGCGCAGGGGAAGCTCGGGCTCTACGGGTGGCAGCGCGCGAACGGGGAGATCATCCAGCCGTTCTACTACGGCCACGCGCTTGCCTGGCGGGACTATTCCCAGGGCGCGAGGCTCGTGAAGCGCATCGTTTCCGAGTAGTTACGCGTCTGCGTGGCGTCGGCGTTCGACCCGTTCTAGGGTGCGCGCCATGCAGACTGCCAACCTGATCGCATGGGCTCTTCGCGTGATGCACGCGCTCCAGCCGACCGCGCCGTACGCCGACACGTTCGAGGCGAGCGCGGCGGTCATCGTCCGCGTCGCCGAGAGCGAGCCTCTCTATCCCGTCGAGAAGGACGGGATCCGCAGGACCGTCGCCCTCGTGCTCTCCCTCGGCAACTTCGAGGGGGCGCTGAAGCAGGACGCGGAGGGTGACTGCCGCGACGGCGACAAGACCGCGAGCGGGCTCTGTAAGAAGGGCGCGAGCGGGAGGAGCAAATGCATGCTGCAGGTCAACGAGTCGAACTTCAAGGCTCTCGGCATCACCGCCAAGCAGATCCAGACGGACTTCGAGGTCTGCGTGCGCGCAGCCTTCAAGATGATCCGCGCGAGCTTCAGCATCTGTCGTCAGAGAGCCCCCGAGGACAAGCTCGCGAACTACGCGGCCGGCGGCGAGGGGTGCGGCGGTCCGAAGGGCGAGGGGATCATGGAGAGCCGCCATCGCGTCCGAAAGGCGCAGTACCTCTACGATCAGAAGGTGTTCCTCGAAGGGCTGGAGGAGTCCGCGCGTCCCGGCGGCCCGTGATACGGTCGTCAGTGATGCCTTCGGTACGCGTACCTATGGCTCCCGACACCCTCTGGGCGATCCGCCGCGCGCTCGCGAAGGACGATAACCCCCGGCACCTGATCGGGTTCGCGTCGACCCTCTCCCCGGCGTATCCCGCGCTCGCGTCGATGCTCTACGCGAAGGCTCAGCTCCTCGAGCTGCGAGCCCGCTCGAACCAGGCGCGCGTCGCGGCGCAGGCGCGAGAGCGCCTCGCGGAGTTCGCGCGCGTCCACGGCGAGAGGGCCGCGCGGGAGGCGATCCAGCCCCTGGACGCCCGCGCGAACCTCGAGCAGGCGACCGACGAGCTGGCACGAGGGGACGTCGCGACGTGGCAGGGCGTCCGCGGCATGTGGCGGCGGATCTGTCCCGACGCTCCGATCCCTTGGTTGAACACTACGTCCCAGGGCGCTCCCGACGTCCAGGACTGCCGGCGCGCGCTGGAGCGGCTGATCGCGCGTCGGCGTCTCAAGGCCTCGGTCATCCGCGACGAGGTGGCGGTGTTGGCCGGTCAGATCGTGGTGGACTCCGAGGCGGACCTACGGGAGCGCGCCCCGGAGATCCGAGCCCTCGCGGCGTGCATCGTCGAGGAGGTGGGGCCGGACGTTCGGATCGTGCGTCCCCTCGCGGCGCGCCTGGGGATCGGGGAGCCCCTGACGGACTCGGTGCGGCTCCCCGAGCGGGCACGCTGGGTGGAGTGGCATAAGAGGGCCGAGAAGCTATGAGCCATCAGCTCGTCAGCCAGACGAGCGAGATGTAAGATGCGCTGAAGGGGGTTTAGGTAACCATGAGTCACGACGTGATCGCGCCGCTCGAGGTGTTCGGGCTGGACGGTAAGATGGTCAAGGGCTGCATCGCGCAGGGAGACGCGCAGTCGACGTCGGCCACGGCCGGACAGTTCGACATGATCGTGTTCTGCGCGAAGGAGTTCCAGCCCAAGCCTGATCTCCTCACGAAGATCAAACCCGCGAAGGCTCTGGTCTACGCTCCCTTCGAGGACGGCGAACTGACGAAGGGGGAGCTTCAGATCGCTACCACAGCCGCGATGACGGTCGCCGACGCGTTCGACGAGGGCAAGAAGGTCCTGGTCACCTGCATGCAGGGACGGAACCGCTCGGGACTCGTCGTCGCGCTCGCGCTGCATATGATCTACGGGGTGGGCGGCGTGAAGGCCCGGCAGATCATCCGTGAGCGTCGCGCGGGAGTCGAGGTGCTCATGAATCCAGCGTTCGATAGGTTCCTCGAGAACCTCCCTCCCAGGTCGATCATCCAGACGCCCTCGCAGTTCGAAGGCCTGCCTGTCCTGAGCCTGAACGTCGGGAACGGCAGATGAAGAAGAAGGAGGACCGCGAGCGCGGCCGTCACGACATCCCGGCTCCGGAGTTCGAGCGCTCCGAGAAGGAACGCGAGGCCCGGCGAGGCGTGCTCGGACCGCTGCTCTTCCGCACGATGGGCTACGACGAGAGCGCGTACGTGCCTGAGTTCGATCTGGAAGGCACGCGCGTTCGATGAGCGCGCAGGCCTGGCCGAAGGTCTGCGCCCACTGTAACCGCGCCTACTCGGACGCGGAGTGGTTACGGCTCCCCTTCGTCGATCGGCATAAGGCCGAGAACGAGCACGAGATCATGGTCGAGCTGCGGAGCTGCGGTACCTGCCGGTGGCCGATCGCCATCGTCCAGAACGTCATGGAGGACGCGTGAACCCGCGCAGAGCCTCCTCTCCGCGGCGTAAGAGCCCCTTCGTCGGTCCGATCGAGCGACTCGCGCTAGAGAACACCGACTACCGCCACGTCGTCTACACGCCGACGCATCTCCAGCTCGTCCTGATGGCGCTCCGTCCGGGCGAGGAGATCGGACGCGAGGTTCATCCTCGCACCGATCAGTTCTTCCGTATCGAGCAGGGCTCTGCCGTCTTCCTGTTCGGGCGTGAGGGAGAGCAGCGGCGCCTCGTGCGCTCTGGAGACGCCGTCGTGGTCCCCGCTGGCGTCTGGCATAACGTCGTCAATCCGTCACGGACCCGACCGCTCAAGCTCTACACGATCTACTCCCCGCCCCACCACCCACCGGGTACGCTCCAGCGTTCGAAGCCGCCTGCAAGGAGCCCGCGATGACGCTCGTGTCCGATCCCGTCCCGAACAGGTACGTCCTGAGCGGACCCGATCCCTACGTGCCCGAAGACGGCACCGTCCTCGAGCCCGGCGACCATCTCGTCGAGCTGGAGCTGCTCCGTCCGTGCGCGCCAGAGGTGATGGAAGAAGGCCTCGCGCGCATGGGCTGGTCGGAAGTACTGCTGGACCTGAGCGTGAAGAAGCCCCCGAAAGGGCAGGAGCACGCGCCATGGGACCTGGACGATGCGGGAGGCACGCGCTTCCGCTTCGTCGGGCGCCTCGAGGCGCCGATCCGGATCCGCCAGCACGAGCAGATACGATGGCTCTACGCTCACCGCGTGTCATTCGATCCTCTCGGCGACCTCAAGCTTACGCTCGTCACTCACCCTCTGGAGTCGGGCCGTGCCTACGAGATCCGGTTCTTGTCCCGACTCCGAGCGCAGCCCACACGCGCCGACGTCAGCGCTGCGCTGGCGCTCATGGGATGGGAGGCTATCCAGCTCACCGCGATGAAGAAGGACATGCGGCTGCCGAAGCGGCCAGGCGCGAGCGTCACGCTGTGGCTAGGCATCGCTCGCTGGGCGGCGCCGATGAGCTACATCACGGCCGAGGATCCGTTCTACTTCGAGGACGTGGTGCCACTGTGACCATCCGGTACTCTGGCGACACGGAGGTCCGCATCCGCTACGACGCGCGGAAACGCGTCTATCTTGCCACGGTCGCCGACCCCTACCAGATCTGGAGCGGGGCGATCTCCGCTACGACCCGCGGCCCGACAGACTCCCGAACGTATGATAGGCTAGCTCTACGGTTCATCGCTCAGGCGCAGGCCGAGGCGCGCCGGAGAGGTATGAGGCGTTTCATGGTGGACGGAGTAGGCCGCAAGGTCCGGTCGCGACGCGTGTTCCAGGCGCCGTGTCCGCTCTGATGTCCATGTTCTCCGCCCTCTCCGCCGCCACTGACGCGGCTCTCCCTGCCGGCGATCAGCTCCAGATCCTCGGTCAGCTCGCGAGCACGGGCGTGGTCGGGCTCTTGCTAGTCCTGACGCTGTACGCGCTGCGTGACAAGGACCGGAAGCTGCAGAGCGAGATGGCCGCACGGATCGAGGACGCGAAGAAGTACAATGATCTCTCGATGGCCCTCCAGCGCGAGGTCATCCAGGCGGTCACGAAGCTCGGCGAGATGCTGGAGATATGGGAACGTCGCGAAGAGGCTCAGGAGCGGGATCGCAAGACCCGAGGAGGCGCAAGATGAGTGCTGTAGCCCGTAAGAAGAGGTCCAGCGGCGAACATTCTGCGGTCAAGGCCTTCCGCGCCAAGATGGACTCGATCCGCGAGGGCACCCTCCCGCTGGTTCAGCAGCTCAACGCGCGGATTCAGCACGCCGCGAGCCTCCGCGCGGTTCCTCCCTGCGAGGACGAAGAGCCCCTGAAGACGCCCGAGCCGGAGCCTCGGCCATGACGGCTCGTCGTAGATCCTCGAAGGCGGGTATCGGCCTGCGGAAGCCCCTTAGACCGAGCGCTGCTCTGGCGAAGATCGTGGGCGCTCGTCCGCTCGCCCGCACGGAGGTCACGAAGAAGATCTGGCACTACATCAAGCGCCACAAGCTGCAGGATCCGCGGGACCGGCGCATGATCCGCGCCGACGCCTCGCTCCGGAAGGTCTTCGGGGGGAGATCGTGGATCAGTATGTTCGAGATGTCGAAGCTCCTCGGTAAGCAGCTTCGATAAGCGCGGATGAACCGTCGAGTCAGCAACGCGGGGAGCGTGACCTGCAGGTACCGCGTCACCGAAGGGTGGCGGCGAGGCTGATGGGGAAGCGCCGGCTCCGGCACCCGGAGGCTCGCATAGACGAGATGCGCGCGAAGGCGTCTCACGAGAGCGAGGTGCGCGTTCCTCAGAAGGGGTGGAGCTGGTCCTACGGATGGCTCGTGAGCCTGCGGGAGCCGAACGGCGCAAGGCACTACCGGCACGTTCCGACCTACGCAGAGGCCGTGAAGGTGCGTGAAGAGGAGATGGCGACCGGGGCCTACGAGGTCGCGTGGGTGATCCAGAGTAGCTACAAGCCTGCTACGGTGAGTCACTGAGGGGGGCGCTGAATGGTCGACGTGCTGCGGAAGGTGGAGAAGCTGATCGCGCTGGGGGCGGGATCGGACGAGCACGAGGCTCGGAACGCGGACCGGCAGGCGTGCGAGCTGATCCGCAAGCATCGGATCGTCCTCGCCATGCCGCCCGTCCCCGAGGTGGCGGACGTCCCTGACGGGCCCCAGGCTCCGCCCCCCGGGTGGATGCGGCCGGGGCCCGAGGTCACGGAGATCGTGACCCGGGCCGCGGGGCGCGTGGTCAGCTCGGTCCTACGAGACCTGATCCGAGGGGCCGGACGGTGAGGGCTTTCTTCTGGTAGGCTCGGGCCCATGGCTCTTCGCGCGGAACAGTGGCTCATGCTCGGGGTGGGGGCGGTCGGAGCGTACGCGGTCTACAGGCTGGTCACGGCCCCGAAGGATCAGGCTCCGAAGGACGTTCCTATCTTGAAAGACGCGGGTCCCATCGTCCAGCCGCCGCAGGCGCTCGCCGGACCCATCCTGCCGATGAAGCAGGGCGTCTGGTACAAGGGGCGCGTCGAGAGCGTGCCGACCGCTACGCGAGAGGATCTCCTTCGCATGCTTCAGGACCTCGGCTTCGAGCACGTCACGACGTACATGACGCTGGCGGTGGCTGGCGACGAGATCGCGCTTGCCGCCGCCATCGCGGACCCGACGAGCGGCACGCACTGGTTCCAGGGGCACTGGACGAAGCCCACCGGAGGACTCTCGAGGCCCGCGGGGCTGGTCATGATCTGGCCGACGGTCGTGCCGGTGAAGAAGACGGGGACGGCGGGCGTGCGCGTACCTGTGGGGTTCGTGGGCGCGCGGAGGCGCTCGTGAGCACGGCTCGGACACGCGGTCCGCGGCGGCGTGCGGACGCAGGCCAGAAGCGCGTCTCCGCGAAGGGGATCGAGTACACGGCCTGCGGCTTCGGGATGAAGGTCCAGACGCTGCTCTTCCCGACGGACGCGTTCACCGTAAGGGCGGCCGAACGCTGGGCCCGCGCCCATGGGTTCCGCGTGCGGAAGGTCGACGTGACCACGAACTACGTGCGCATCCAGCAGGAGCCCGTCGCGCTCTTCGTGAAGGGATCGTTCCGCACCTTCCCCATCAGCGACGAACGGCGGATCAGGTCCGTCATCGGGTGTCCGAAGCTCGCGATGGTAAGGGGCGGCGCGGTCACGCGCGCGAAGGCTCCCTCCGTGCGCCAGCGCCGCGCGGCCTGATCTCTCGGCTTTCTGGCCCGGCCTACGCGATCGTAAGATTGTCGTGCCTCTCGTCGTGCCCGTGCGATAGACTGACCTCACACGGGGTCAGCGGTACGCGTACCGGGGGGCGCGCGATGGGGGGGACCCAGTGGGGCTCCTCTTCGGAAAGCGCCCTCCTACGCCTTTCGGAAAGAGCCCCGTCCCCATGAGCCATCACCATCCGCACTGCCGTCCGACGTTCTCGCAGCGGGCGCCACTCGGCCTCAGCCCGCCGCGTCCGCAGGTGATGACCAAGGTGGACGGTAACTACTCCATCGTGACGAGCGACGACGTGGTGGTCGTGATCCCGAAGCGCTGCGGAGAGCCGGATCCCGACGCGGTGGTGCGGCTCTGCCTGCCGCGCTGCCCGAACGACGGGGAGGTCCACGAGATCGACGCAGCGAGCAACGCGGCACAGCTCGACGGCGGGAGCTTCCCGATCACCGGGGGAGGCTTCGTCCCGAAGGGGACGGGGCTCGTGGTCCGGTTCACGGATCTGACCTTCAGTGTAGGCGAGCCGTGCTCGGACGACTGCGAGTGTGGATGCCGGAAGCCGAAGGGGGTCTGGATCCCGATCGGGATCGTGACCGAAGACGAGAGCTGCGCGCTGTGCGTTCCGGATCTCGAAGCGCTAACGGCGTTCAGCACCGCAGGTGTCGAGGACTGCTGCTGCGTGCGAGTCGCAGTGGCGACCCTCGGCTGCGCGGTGTTTCTCTTGGACCCGGCGAGCGTGCAGGTCCCGGACGGGATCACGATCGTGGAGACCGACACGGGTGACGGTCGCTGGATCCGCACCGCGTACGATACTCCCACGTGGAAGTACCAGACCGAGTGGTTCATCGATCCGCCGAACGGAAATGACGAGAACGACGGCGCGACGGCGGCGACGGCGCTGAGGTCGCACGCGGAGCTGGAGCGTCGACTCGGGCCTCATCCGTTACTGTCAGGAGCGGATAGTACTGACAATCCCGGATTCGGGATCAACCGCTTCATCATCCATCTCCTGAACGACGGCGATCCGAACGATCCGATCGGGACGTTCTTCTGGCAGGTGCCGGACATCATCGACCGGCCGTTCGGCCTCGTCGCCTATCTCGGCGAGAAGCCAGAGGCGGACCGGATCCTCGCCTCGGGCACGTTCGGGCCGGGCACGCTCTCCTTCGGTCGCGACGCGAACCAGGCGCAGGTCGTCGACATCGGTGTGGCAGCCGCCGCGATGATAGGCGCGCGGATCCGTATCACCTCGGGCGCCTTCGAAGGGTACTACGCATGGATCGCGAAGGATCTGAACCTGGGCATTGCGCGCACGTCCGTCTTCGCGACCACGGACGGGTTCGGTCTCGGCGTCATCGACGCGCTCGCGTTCGACTTCGGGCTCCTTCAGGGGGCACCTGCCGTAGGTGATAGCTTCGTCGTCGAGTCGCTCACGAAGTGGTCCGTCCGCGAGTCCTCCTTCGACGACAAGAGTTTCTCCGACGGCGTCGCCGGCTTCGCGAACCTGGAACTCGAGGGCTACGCGTTCGGGATCGTCTCGCTCGCGAACGGTCCCTTCTCTAACTACGCCGGCTGCTCGTTCAGCTCACAGACGACCCGCGAGTGGGCCGAGTTCACACCCTTCATCCGTAACTGCGGCGCGCGGTTCGGCGTGAGGGGTATCAATAACCTCACCGTCGTCCAGGGGGGCCTCGTTCTAGGGGGTGCGGCGGTCCAGTTCGGCGCGCACATGGAGATCGACTACGACACGCTCGTGCAGGGGCAGCCGTTCGGCTTCAACGGACTTCAGTCGAACGACAACGGCTCCGAGATCATCGCCCATGCCTGCGCGGTGTTCGACTCGACGGTCACCTTCGCGAACCCGACGGGCGCGGGCGTCACGCTGGGAGCGAAAGGCGCCGGAGCAAGTCTGAGGGTGACCCCGGGGGATCTCGGCGTGAGTCTTCTCTGGGGAGACGGTAACGTGGGACCAGGCATCCTCTCGTTGGCCGGATGCTCGATCAGTTGGGACATCGTGGACCTCCCGGACGGCGTCGCCGTTCGTGGCATCACGGGCACCGGGGGCGACTTCCGGCTCGGTGAGCCTACCGCGCAGATGCGTGCGTTCGACGAGACGGCCGGGATCTATACCGCGCTCTCCCCCTCTACCTGGGCGAACCTGAGCGCCCCGCCGTTCTCGGGCGACGGACAGAGCTGCGGACACAACGTCAGCCTCGACTCGCACATCTTTGCGCTACCCACCTAGATCGACAGGAGTACGAATCATGGACAGCGGATACATTCAGGTCAACGGCACGTCACACAAGGCCTTCACGAGGACCGCGGAGTTCATGCCTCGCGCCGTTCGAGAGGGACTCCGCACGGCGTGCGGTCTACCTATCCTGCGCGGGACCGCGACGCTCGCAGCGGTGGCGCCCGTGGGCGTGACGCCATGTCCGAAGTGTGCGGCATCGGGGGTGACGCCATGAGCTGCTCCGGCTGCGACAAGAAGAAGTGCAAGTGCCCTCCGGGCCCCAAGGGCGACAAGGGCGACAAGGGCGACAAGGGCGACAAGGGCGACCAAGGGATCCCGGGGGTAGGCAGCGGAGGTCTCCTCAAGTTCTCCGGTGCGACGGGGACCGGTGTCGCGAACGACCTTCTGCCGAGCTACCTGGCAGACAATGGGGTGCAGTTCACCAGCCCCGTCGTCGCACCTTCGAACTACCCCGTCGCGATAGCTAGGACGTTTCAAAACCTAGCGATCCACATCACCGGAGGACTTGGAGGGACCGTGCCTCCATTGGTGACCCTCACGGTCACGCTACTGAAGAACGGGAACCCTACCGCGCTAACACTGTTGATCCTCTCCGGCGAGGGTGGAACGCTTCCGACCGTCGTAGGAACCGTCCCGTACGCTGACGGAGATACGTTTGATCTCCGGGTCACCCCCAATGGGATCGGGAGCGCGAGCATCGACAGCCCGCTCCAGATCGGCGCGACCATCGGCACGTGAGCCCACAGCCTCTCGCCACAGCCGGACAGGAGCCCTCCCTCACCACGCAGGTGCAGGAGGGCGTCCAGGCCGGGCTGAAGAGCATCACCCCTCAGTTCATCATCATCGGCATCCTGACGGGCGCGGCCTTCGCGATCGGAGCGGGCCTCATCAACCACTACGTCTTCGCGGACAAGGGGAAGAAGAAGCGCTAGACAGAAGCCCTTCGTACATACGTCCGACGCCCCCTGCGCCCTGGACAGCTGGTGCCGAGAGCACGCTCGACTGACCATACATGGTAGTGTATCTTCCGGTACCATCGAAGCCATGAGTGTCCGATCCTTCATTCTCGCGTCATCTGTCCTCGCTATCCTTCTCCTTTCTACTAACTGTTCGGGACCTGGAGCTAAGAGCGCGCGTGACTCATTCTTAGCCGTAAAAGATCTGACCTGCATTTTCGGTTCTGCCGTCATCGACGCGGGAGCACTCGCTAAGATCTGCGGGATTTCCGATGGTCTTCTCCCGATCGTCGACAGCCTCATCGGCCAGCGCGAGGGCGCGCGAAAGGCCGGCGTCGCGTGGCGCGGGCTCGCCGACAGCGCGGGCGATGCCGGAGCGCCCGAGGCGGGGCGATGAGCAGAGCGTACGGGTTCCTCGCCGAGGAGCCGGAGCAGCACGACGGGCTCTGCGGAGGCCCGAACCGCGACGCGCGGATCGGGCTCGACGTGGGCGGCGCGGGCGCACTCCCCAAGCGCGGCGCGGGGCTCGTCCACGCGCTGCCTCCGTTCAAGGATCAAGGGAACTCTTTGACCTGCTGCGCCCACGGGTGGGCGACCGGCGCCGAGACGACGCTGGCCTTCAAGGGCATCAAGGTGGCGCCTAGCTCGACGCGTGCGATGTACACGCTCTCGAACGAGCTGCTTCGCAAGAACAAGAACGACCGACTCTCGGACGAGGGTACCTATCTCCGCGTGCTCGGACAGGCCACGGCGGACTTCGGTGTCCCTCCCGAGAGCGCGTGGCCGCTCCTCGCGGCCGACGGGTCGATCAACGACGTGCGTAAAGAGGTCCCGCCCGACGTGCTCGCACGGGCTTCGTCGTGGAAGCTCAAGGAGCAGCTCACGGTCTACGAGAAGCGCGACGCGCGCATCAGGACCGTCTGCACCGCGCTCGCTGCGGGCCAGGCGCTCCCGTGCGCCGGACGCGTCGACTCGGTCTTCGAGAACTACAACGGCGAGGGCGTCATCCCCGCTCCGAACCCGACCGATGATCTCGGCGGCCACTGCGTCTGCATCATCGACTTCGAGACGCTCGCCGACGGATCGCTCGAGTTTCTCATCGTCAACTCCTGGAAGGACTGGGGCTTCTCGCTCAAGATCCTGAGCGGAGAGATGCGCTACTCGCTCGCGCGCGTGAGCGCTGCGTGGGTCATGGCGCAGCAGGAGATCTACCGACTGGACATCTCGCACGGGAGGAACTTGTGAAGACCAGCGTCGATCGGTTCGTGCTCGCGGTGATCGCTGCGGTCTTGCTCGTCGGGTTCTTTCTTCCTGCTACCGAGGGGTGCAGGCCCGCGCGCCCGGTGACCGCGCCCGTGGACGTCATCGTCGCGAGCGAGGACGGTGGGGTCTACGCTGAGCCGTTCGACGGACCGAGCGGTAGCTATCTTGCGCCGCAGTGCGCGCGCGCCTGCGCGAACCTGCAGAAGCGGAGCTGCTCGGACGGCTTCACGCGGCACGGCGAGGACTCGTGCTACGTGATCTGTCAAAGGGCCGAGGGCACGGGGAAGATCGACCTCAAGACCGCCTGTGTCGCGAACGCCTCGACCCTCGTGTTGATCCGCGCCTGCGGGACGTATCGATGTCTGTGATGTCGCTCGACGCCACCGCCGACCGCCACCGCATGCTCAAGGACCTCGCGCCCGAGCCCCCCGGACACCTGCGGTTCCGTGAGGGAGAAGAGGTACGCTTACCGCACGTCAGCCCCACGACCTGCACCGTGCTCCGCGGGACGTGGAGATGCGAGTCCAGCGATCGTTGGTATGTGACCGTGAGGCTCGGACGGAGTCCGTTCGACGTGCTGGCCACGCGCCTCGAGCGTGTGCCGGTGGCGGACAGATAGATGCCCCTTCGGATCTTCCCGGTCGCGGCGCCTACGACGTTCACGAACGACTTCGCGGCGCCACGCTCAGGGGGGAGAACGCACGAGGGGAATGATCTCTTCGCGGGCGAAGGCGCCCCGCTCGTCGCGGTCGACGATGGAGAGGTCCGCTTCGGCACGGATCCCCTCGGCGGCAACGTCGCGAACCTGCGGGCGCCCGACGGGACGCGATACTACTACGCGCACCTCTCGGCGTACTCGGGTGTGAACCGCACCGTGAGAGCCGGAGAGGTGATCGGGTACATGGGGCACACGGGGAACGCTGCGAATACACCCACGCATCTTCACTTCGAGGTACATCCGAGCGGCGGGCCGGCCGTGAACCCGTACCCGCTCCTCGCGGCGGCGCCTCGCACGGACACCGCGACCTCAAAGAAGGGCCTGAGCCCGCTCCCGGCTCTCCTCATCGCCGCCGCGCTCGGCCTCGGCGCCTGGGCGTACATGAACCCTGCGGCGGCACGAGGGCTGGCGCGGCGGCTCCTGCCCGGATAGAGTGGGCTCCACCATGAGCGATTCCCCGAACGTGCCCCCCGTCGAGTCCGCGAACCCTCTCGTCAGGCTCTTCTCCTCGAGCAAGGCGCTCGTCGTGCTCGCCGTGACCGGGGCGTGCTTCGCGGCTCTGTTCACCGGCAAGGCGACGTGGGAGCAGATCGAGAACCTGCTACGATTCGTAATCGGACCCTGGCTTTTGGCCGTGGGAGTGGAAGACGCTGCGAAGCACGTGGCAAGCGGGATGAATAAGGGCCACGCGCCGGCTACGGCTGCCCCCGATCCTGACGTGGAAGAGACCTCCTCCGAGGACGACGATACGAAGCCGATCGTCAAGGACGCGGCTCCGTGAAGAAGATCCTTCCGTGGGTACTCGGCGCTGGCGTCGTGCTGCT
>Ga0315273_10001571_pt1 | contig 26171 bp, 27 predicted proteins | sample YL17G02_0_MG_FD_205753 | JGI IMG/M metagenome (GOLD analysis project Ga0315273, IMG submission 205753) | Sediment microbial communities from Yellowstone Lake, YNP, Wyoming, USA - YL17G02_0 | ecosystem: Environmental > Aquatic > Freshwater > Lake > Sediment | place: USA: Wyoming | collected... | reverse complement strand
ATGCCCACCGGCAGTTCGACGGGTGCAGCGGCGGACCGAGCCAGTGCATCGGCCAGCACCAGAAAGGAGCCCCCGAGAAGGAAGGCCGCGGGTAGGAGGCTGGCGTGCAGCGGGCCCCAGAGGCGACGAACGGCGTGGGGAACGACGAGGCCTACGAAACCGATCATGCCGCAGGTGGCCACCGCCGCGGCGGTCAGGAGGCCGGTGGTCAGGTAAGCGGCCCGGCGGAGCCGTCCGGGATCGACTCCGAGGTGCCTGGCGGCGTCGTCGCCCAGCGCCAGCAGATCGAGGCCACGACTGTGCCATGCCAGCAGGGCCAGCGGCAGGACGCTATAGGCCCCAAACACGCCCAGGCTCTGCCAGCTCGCAGCACTCAGCCCACCCAGGATCCACAGGAACGCGTTTCGCAGCTGGGCAGCCTGGGAAAGCGTCAGAATCGCGCCGACCAGCGCGCTGCTGAACGCGCTCACGACGACACCGGCCAGGAGCAGGACGTGAGCGTCGAGCCGGCGGCCCCGCACCAGACTCAGCCGATAGACGAGCGCGAGCGCGAGCAGCGCCCCACAAAAGGCCGCCAGCGGGAGCGTCCACGCGCCGCCGACACCCGCCGCGATCACCAGCACGGCCGCGATAGCCGCGCCCCCCGAGATGCCGAGCAGATACGGATCGGCAAGGGGGTTGTGGATCAGGGCCTGCAGCACCGCCCCTGAGACCGCGAGACTGCCACCCACGAGGAACCCCAGCAGCACGCGAGGCGCGCGGATGTCGCGTACGATGACACTTCCCGGCGCGGACGGATCGACGAGCGCCGCCCAGACCGCTGCCGGCGAGAGCCGTATTGCGCCCACTCCCAGACCCACGACCCCGGCGCTGATCGCCAGGCCGGCGAGCCACGGCCATCGGGAGCCGCTCATGGGCGGTTGGCGTCCAGCGCGGTGCTTAGCAGTCGGACCACCGCGGGCGCTCGGGGTCCAGGCCGACTGAACGCGGTGGTCGGCAGATGCAGGAAGCGCCGCTCCCGGACCGCGCCCACGACGCGCCATTCGGGGCGGCTCGCGATGGTCGGCGGGCCGCTGTCAGTCACCAGAATCAGGTCCGGATCGCGGGCCGCGATGGCCTCGATGCTCACCGTGGCCGACGGCGCCGCCAGATCAGCGAACAGATTCGAGCCACCCGCGAGGCTGAGGATCTCGCTCTGAAAACTTCCCGCTCCAATGGCGATCGGGGGCTGGTCCCACGCCAGGAGCAGCACCCGCCGGCGGGCCGATGCCGGCAGCATCGCGGCTGGCGCCGCCGCCGAATCGAGTGCCGCGGTGAACGCGGCGGCCAGAGAATCGCCGGCCGCGGCCCGTCCCACCACCGTCCCGAGCAGCCGCGCGAGCCGGCCCACGTCCACGAGGTGATCCATCGAGAGCTGCAGTGTGGCGACGCCGGCTGTCCGAAGCTGGCGGAGCGCCTCCGCATTCTGGGGCGAGCGGTACAGCAGCACCAGATCGGGATGGCGGGCGAGGACCGCTTCGATATTCGGCGGCATGCCGTCGCCGACGCTCTCGACCGCGCGCACGGCCGCGGGATAGTCGCACCAGCGCGTGCGCCCGACCAGCCGGTCCCCGGCCCCGATCGCGAAGAGCAGCTCCGTGGTAGCGGGGCTGAGCGAAACGATGCGTGCGGCCGGGCCGGCCAGGCGCACGGAGTCGCCGGCGTCATCGACGACGATGAACGCTCCGACCATGTGCGCGGCCGGCGCAGGGCAGCCACCGAGAAGGAGAACGAGGAATGGCAGCAGGGGCTTCAAATGGAATCGCCCATCTCCGGGGCCGTGGAGATGGGCGAACAGAAGCCGAGTGCGGGCTCGTGTCGCCACGGATCCCTCCCCCGAGGGTGTTCGTAGTGGCACGAGTCGAGAGGTCTCCTGGCTCCGGGCATCCCGCTCGCCTTCCCGGTTTCCCAGTGGCGTGCGTGAGCGGGGTGAATCCTGCCCGTTACAGTGGCGGGGCCGCGCCGGTCTCACACCGGCTTCCGAGCGTCCCGACTCGCGTGCTCAAGTTGTCGACGACGGCGCAACCTAAGCCGGCGGCTGTTTCCCGGCAAGCCGCGCGCCCATCTCCGTCTTCAGACGAGCGCGATCGCGCTGGTAGGCGGCCCATTCGTGGGCCCCGACCTCCGCTTCACGGCCGGCGTAACGGGCATCGAGCCGAGCCAGCGCATCCAGCACCGCGGTCGCTCCGCCCACGGGCGGCGCGCGTCGTGGCAGGACCCGGAGCAGCCCGAATACGAGACTGAGGCCGAGGACCCCGACGAGGGCCGGCAGAAGCCACGCGGTCCGATTCCCGGGGAAGTCGATGGTGACCACGGCTCCCGGTCCCACCGCCCCCGTCCAGAGCCGAAAGCTGCGGTTCTCGATGCGCTGGCTGTCCGCCCTGGCAAGGCCGCCACCGCGCACCGCGCGGTCGAACTCTTCAAGCACCACGTTCAGCGTGCCGATGGAGTCGCCGATGGGGATCCGCACGGTCCCCGGTGCGGCAGGCAACTGGTAGGTGTAAACGAGCTGTTTCTCCCCGGGCGCCACCGGTGCGAAGAGCAGCACGCTGTCATGTCGAGCCTGCATCGCCTCCGCAGAGACATCCCCCTGTCCCACCTGGAAGCCCAGGGCGCCGGACGGCAGCCGCGCCCCCCAGGTCGGCCGGTCGAGACCACCGCCGACCCGCGTCAGGGTCCCTGCGTTCTCGAGGGTCACGATCTCTAGCGCCGCCCGGGTCCCATCCGTGGCCGGCTTGCTGATGACAATGTGCCGGGAGGTTACATGGAGGGGAACGGTCGTCGAGGTGTCGGAGACGATGAGCAGAAGGCCGGTGTCGGAACGGCCCGGGTTCACCGGTATCGGAGTCGAGAAGTACTCGATCCCGGCATAACCGGAACTGAGCAGGTAGACGACCGAGGTGTCGGCCGGAAACCGGAAGCGGAACTCTCCGCGCGGACCGGTTCGGGCGGAGTCAATCGGGCCTTGTGCCCCGCGGCCGACCCGGTGGAGCACCACGGTGGCGGCGCGGATTCCCACGGTGTCCGTGCCGGAAACCCTGACTAGTCGCCCGCTGCTGATCGCCGTCTGTTGGGAATGGAGTCGTCCGACGGGAACCGGGAGCGCGGCCGCGGCGAGCGCCAGCCCGGCGGCCGCCCTCCAGATCACGGCTGGAACTTTCCGAAGTCCTCCGGATCCATTTTCTCCAGCCAGGCCCGGAGCTTCTCGGCCTCGGCGGAGGGATCGGGGGTGGAGGGGGTGCTCTCGTCGTCGCTGCGTTCGAGCAGGTCTGCCTCGGTGAAGATCGGGGCGTTCATGCGCAGCGCGAGCGCGATGCTGTCGGAGGGACGGGCATCCAGCTGGAACAGGTGATCCTCCCGCGCCAGCCAGAGTTCCGCGAAGTAGGTCTTCTCCTTGATGGCGCTGATGTTGACCCGCTGCATGCTGGCGCCGAGTCCCGCGATTACGCTCTTGAGTAGATCGTGCGTCATCGGCCGCGGCGGCTTGATGCCCTGCATTTCCATCGCGATGGCGCTGGCCTCCGCCGGTCCGATCCAGATCGGCAGGACCCGGGACCCGTCCTTCTCACGGAGAATCACCACCGGGGAATTGGTCGTCCGATCCAGGCCCAGCTGGGCCACCGTAACCTCGATCATCCGGCGGCGTCGAGCAGGTCTTCAACCCGGTTGGTCAGCTCCCAAGGGAAGAACTGCAGCCCGCCGCGGGAGAATGGCTTCCGACCGAAGTGACCGTAGGCGGCAGTGGGGGAATAGATGGGCTTCCGCAGATCGAGGGCCTTGATGATGCCGCCGGGGGTGAGGTCGAAGACCTCGCGCACGGCCCGCTCGATCCGGTCGTCCGGTATGACACCGGTACCAAAGGTCTGGACCATCACCGAGACGGGATCACGGACGCCAATCGCGTAGGCGACCTGCACCTCGCAGCGCCGTGCCAGCTTCGCGGCAACGATGTTCTTGGCAACCCAGCGCATGGCGTATGCCGCCGAGCGGTCCACTTTCGACGGGTCCTTCCCGCTGAAGGCCCCACCGCCGTGGCGGGCCATGCCGCCGTAGGTGTCGACAATGATCTTCCGTCCGGTGAGCCCGGCGTCGCCGTGCGGCCCGCCGATCACGAAGCGCCCGGTCGGATTGATGTGGATCCGGGTGCGCCGGGTATCGAGATTGGTCCGGGCGAGCACCGGCCGGATCACCTCCTCGATGACCCCGTCGCGGATCTTCTTCTGGCCCAACTCGCGTCGGCCCCAGGTCGCCGCGTGCTGCGTCGAGACGACGACGGTCCGGATGCCGATGGGGCGGTCGCCCTCATATTCCACCGACACCTGACTCTTGCCGTCGGGACGCAGCCATTCCAGCTGGCGGCTGCCCTTCTCGCCGCGGCGGACGGCCGCGAGCTGCTCGGCCAGCCGGTGGGCGAGCTGGATCGGGAGCGGCATCAGCTCCCGAGTCTCGTCAGAGGCGTAGCCAAACATCATGCCCTGGTCCCCCGCCCCGCCCGTGTCGACTCCCTGGGCAATGTCAGGCGACTGATTGTCGATCGAGCTCAGCACCGCGCACGTGGTGCCGTCGATGCCGTAGTTCGCGTCGGTGTACCCGATCCTTCGGATGGTGTTGCGCACGATCGCCGGAATGTGCACATAGGTCGAGGTCGTGATCTCCCCCGCCACGACCGCCATACCGGTCGTCACCAGGGTCTCACAGGCAACGCGGCCTCGCTCATCCTCGGCGAGGATGGCATCCAGCACGGCATCGGAGATCTGGTCCGCCACCTTGTCGGGGTGACCTTCGGTTACGGACTCGGAGGTGAAGACGTGGCGAGGCGACTTGGCCATTAGAGGAAGGAGTAAGAGTAAGGCTGCGTCGGCGGCCGAACCGCCGGGCTATTCGCGGAAAGTAGTGCCGCTGGTCTGGCGCGGCAACGCCGCAAGTGATTCAAACAGGCGGGGATCGAAGTGGTCCTTCACCGCCTCGCGCAGCACCTGAGTGATGTCCGCGGGGCGGTCCGCGGCGAGAGCCAGCTGGGCCGCCGCTTCCGCGATTCTGAGCGGGACGGTCCGGACCACCCACTTCACCAGCGGGATGGCGGGCGGTCCGACGCTCAGCGTCCGGTAGCCCAACCCCATGAGGAGCACGACTGAAAGGGGATCGGAGGCCATCTCGCCGCACACGCTGACGCCGATCCCCGCCCGGTGGCCGGCGTCCACGATGGTCTTGAGCTGCCGCACGACGGCGGGATGGTGAGGCGCAAACCGATCCGCGAGACGGGCATTCCCGCGATCCACGGCCAGCGTGTACTGCACCAGATCGTTGGTCCCGACACTGAAGAAGGCGCTGTGCTTTGCAAACGCGTCGGCCAGGAGCGCAGCCGCGGGGGTCTCGATCATGACACCGATCGGCACGGAGGCGGCGGCACGTACCCCTTCCCGCGCCAAGTTCAGCGCCTCTTCCAGCATCATCTCGCGGGAATCGAGCACTTCCTCGATCTGCGTGACCAGCGGCAGCATCAGCTCCAGGCGGCGGCCTGCCGCTGCCCGCAAGACCGCGCGGAGTTGTGGCCGGAAGATCTCCGGATGGTCCAGGCAGACCCGGATGGAGCGCCACCCCAGGAAGGGATTGGCCTCCGGGGGCGCCCGGAAGGCGGCGGGAAACTTGTCGCCCCCAAGGTCAAATGAGCGAATCACGACGGGCAGCCCGGGGAAGGCATCGCTCACCCGCAGGAAATAGTCGGTCTGCTCGTCTTCGGTCGGCAGTACCGCGCGCCCGGTCACCAGGAATTCGGTGCGAAGCAGGCCGACCCCCTGCGCCTCGTGGCGTGCGGCGGGGATGATCTCGTCCGGCAGGTCCACATTACCCATGACGGTCAAGTTCACGCCGTCCGGAGTGATCGCCGCCTGCGAGACCGCCGCTTCGAGCTCCAGTTCGAGCTTCTGTCGCCGGGAGAGCTGGGCCCGGGCTCGCTCGATTTCCGTCCGGGTCGGATTCAGCAACAGGCTGCCGGACTGACCGTCGAGCAACAGGAGCGCGCCCGCCTCGATATGTTCCACGGCGCCCACCACCCCCATCACGGCCGGGATCCCCAGCGAATGGGCGAGGATGGCCGCGTGCGAGGTTCGCGTCCCCTCTTCGCTGACCAGACCGACGATGTGATCGCGGTCGAGCTGCACCGTCAGGCCGGGCGAGATTTCTCGCGCCACGATGATCACCTGGTCCCCTTCGGGCAGCGACCACAGCTCTTCCTCGGGCTTCCCGAGGAGCCGTTGCAGCATCCGGTTGTGGATGGCGGAGAGGTCTGCGAGACGATCGCGAAGGAGCGCGTTTCCCGATCCGGACCAAACGTTGCGGATCTCCAGCGCCCGGAACTCGTACGCCGTCTCGGCACTCAAGCGGTTCTGCCGAATCAGCTGCTCGACACCCCGCAGGAAATCGGCATCCTGCACCATCATGATCTGGGCATCGAAGATGTGGGACTCCTCCCGGCCGGCGCGTTCCCGCACCCGGTCGCGGAGGCCTTCGAGGCTGCGCACCACCTCGGCCACCGCCGTGCGGAGCCGCGTTACCTCCGACTCGATCTGCTCGCTGGGGATGTCGCGGTTGGGGACATCCGCCACCTCGAGCCGGACGATAACCGCTGGCCCGAACGCCACACCCGGCGACACCCCGATCCCCTGCAGCAGGCGGTGATCCGTCATTTCTCGTCGAACCCTTTCGAGACCAGCGCTGCCAGTGCGTCGACCGCGGCATCTTCGTCCGGCCCGCTGGCGCGGAGCAGAATCGCGCTGCCACACTCCGCCGCCAGCATCATGACACCCATGATGCTCTTCCCGTTCACGGGCATGCCGTCCTTGACGATCTCAATCTCGGACTGGAACTCGCTCGCAAGCTTGACGATCCGGGCCGCGGGCCGGGCGTGCAGGCCCAGGCTGTTCACGATCCTGGCTTCCCGCTCAATCATGACAGCCCCCAGGCAATCAAGGCGGCGAATCCGATGGCGGCCAGGCCGAAGCGGGCCGAGGTCACCCTCGGGCCCAGTATCCACACGGCAACGAGCACGACTGGAATGGTCCCGATCAGGAGCAGGTGGCCGTTGGGCGACTGCCGATCGAGAAACCAGTCCACCGCGAGTGGCAGCGCGACTCCCACCAGCGCCGCCGCGAGGTAACCGACGAGGGGCACAGTTCGCGGCAGCCATGACTTTCCCAGCGTGGCACCCACCCGGGTGCCCGAGGCCAGCCCGGTCCGGAGCGCCCAGATGCCGGTACCAATGCGGACCGCGTTGTAGAGTAGCAGCGCTACCAGCAGCGCCCAGACTCCCTTGCCGGCAACCACCCCCACGATGGCGGCCGCGATCGTCGCCGGAGCAAGTCCCGCCCAGAAGAACTGGTCTCCCAGGGCTCCCAGCGGGCTGGTGAGCGCAGAGCGAAGCCGGGCAATCTGCGCCCCCGGCACCTGGTCGTACTCAGCCCGCACCAGCGCACCCAGGGCGACGCCCGCGAGGTACGGATGCGAGTTGAAATACTCCGCTGACCGGACCGCCGCCTCAGCGTGGCGAGTGGGGTCGGCCGACTTCAGGTCCTCCAGCAGCGGCTCCGCCGCGAAGCCGAGCCCCACACCGGTCATCCGCTCGTAGTTCCATGAGCCCTGCACCGCCCAGAGGCGGAAGAACGCGCGCAGCAATCCGCTGGTCACCAGAGCACCGCCAGCAACAGGCCCACACCGGCGCCGGCGCCGAGCCACCGGAGCCGCGCCCCATGCCCCGCGTTGCGCAGCGCCCCCCCGAGGGCCGCTGCCACCCCGGAACCAATCGCCACCGCGCTCACCAGAACGAAGCGCTCGCTCTCCGGGAGCCGAGGCTGCAGGAAGGCCGCCGCCCCGATCGCCCCCGCGGTCAGGAGGAGGCTGCGCAGGGAGTCCCTGGCGAGACCGCGATACTGGATTGCCGCGACCGTGGCCGCGTCGCCGGCCGCCAGGCCGGCGGCATACCGCTGGATCGTCCGCCCGTTCGCCTGTCGGAGCAGTTGCAGGCTCCACCCCCCCAGCATCGAGAACCCAAGCCCGAACAGCGTGGCAAGGCCGAGGCTGTGCTCCATGTCGTGACCCGAGGCGAGCAGCACCGCGCCGACCACTCCGGGCCCGTAGTCAGGGTAGCGCGCCGCGCCCACGGGCAACACGTCCAGCGCAAACAGCTCCAGGACCAGGCCGACTTGCAAGCCAAGCGCGGCGTCGCCGAGTATCAGCCCCGCCCCCGCACCGGCCACGAGGGGCCTGGAGAGCAGGCCTTGCGGGAAACTCACCAGGTCGACCCCGACGACGGTCCCCCACAGGAGGAGCCCGGCGACCGTCCCGGCGGAGGACGGGATCACCGCAGCTGCTCCAGCGGCACGGGGGGGCTCGTCGGCAGGTCCTGCGCGGTCACCTGGGTGCCCCGCGCAGCCAGAGATTCCAGGATGTGGTATTCCTCTTCAGTCAGGTAGATGTAAGGCAGTCGCTGAGTGCGGCCCGGCTTGTGGTGGATCCCTCCGAGATTCACCCGGTCCACCGGCGGCGCGGCCTCAGCCAGCGCCACCATCGTGGAGATGTCGGCCGTCAGCACCATTCCATTGCGGGCATCCCTACGCCAGGCGTCCATCTGCCGGGCGGCGTCGGCGATGCTCGCAAAGAAGAGCTCGACCTCGGGAGGCACCCCCATGCGGTAGAGTTCCCGCTCCCAGTCGCTCGCGGCCACCGCGTCATCGACGAGCGCGAAGAACCCCACGTCGTTGGAACGTCCCCATCCGATGACGACCTGGCCGTGCACCAGCCGATCATCCACACGATACAGCACGATCGGCATCAGGCCTGCCGAATCGCGTCCGAGCCCTTGTCGGCGGCACGCGCGGCGCCGTCGGCCGGAGGGAGCGAACGGTGATGCACGAAGTCGAGCAGCATCGGCAGATTCACGCCCGTGACCACGCGGACGTCATTGCGCTCCCGCGTCTGCCGCATCGCCGCGAAGAAGCAGGAGCCGCAGGGCATGTCCACGAAGATCACCGTCGGCCCGTCCTTCGCCGCCTCCGCCACCCGCTGATCGATTTGCTCCCGGCCACAGTCATTGTTGGACACGGCCGTCAGCACGCCGGTCTGGCCACTGATCCGCTCCACCTCCAGCACCAGGGCAGCGGCCAGCGCCCCATGGGCGACAACCACACCTCGCGCCCCGTCACTCATAGTCTTCCACCAGGTATTCCCGCAGCCCTTTCTTTTCCTTCATCTTCCGGATCAGCCGCTCGTTGAACGCGGCAGCCATATCTACGCCGGAGTAGCGCAGCAGGTGCATCATCGCCACCACCTCGGCGATGACGGTGATGTTCTTGCCCGGATTGAGCGGTACGATCACCCGCGGAATCGTCACCTCGAGGATGCTGGTTTCCAGCGCCTGCAGCCCGGTCCGGTCCGCTTCCTGGGCGGTCGCCCATGCCTCGAGCTGCACCACCACCTCGATCCGCTTTTGTACCCGCACCGCCCGGACCCCGAACAAGGCCGGAATGTCAATGAGGCCGACACCCCGGATCTCCATGTGATGGGCCGCGAGCTCGTGTCCCGTCCCGATCAGGATGTCACTCCCACGCCGGGTGACCTGGACGATGTCGTCGGCCACCAGGCGGTGACCCCGCTCCACCAAGTCGAGTACGCATTCGCTCTTGCCGATCCCCGACTGCCCGATGAACAGGAGCCCAACGCCATAGACGTCCGCGAGTGAGCCATGCAGGGTGGTGCGCGGCGCGAAGGCCTCCTCGACGATCGGCTTGATCCGCTTGTAGAACTCGGCCGTCTTGAGCCGCGACCGAATCAGCGGGATCCCCCGCACCCGCGCCAGATCGAGGAGCTCCGTCGGCACCTCCTGGTTCTTGGTGACGAACACTGCCGGGAGGTCGAACTCGAAGAATTTGGCCAGCCGAGAACGACGTTCGTCGACCTCCAGGGCGTTCAGATAGGTAATCTCGGTCTCGCCCAGCACGTGCAGCCGCCGGGGCATAAACCGGCCAACGTACCCCGCCAGGGCCAGCCCGGGCGAGGCGACCTCCGGATCCGGAAGGGGTCGGTCCAGCCCCAGCTCACCGGTCAGCGGCTCCAGCTGGAGCGGATCACCCCGCCGGGAGAGGAGGTCGCGCAGCGTCAGCGTCACGCGGCGCCCTTGGCGCCCCGGCCCCGCTTGGCCTGGGCCGCCTTGTCGAGCTGACGCCGGATCTTGTCCTCCGCCCGGTCGAGGGCCGTCCGGTGATCCTTCTCCTCACCCGTGGCCGAGTGGTGCTCCCCGCTGCCGGTGAGCCGGATTTCCGCTGTCGCCTTGGTGGCCGCCACATCGAAGATCACCACACCGTCCACCGCCCGGGAGACCAGGGGGCTCAGCCGGGCCAGCACCGCGATGGCACGGGTGCGGAGCTCGTCGGATATTTCGCAGTGACGGGCGGTAATGGTCGTGTTCATTGATCTCTCCAGGTTGCTGTCGGTTTTGCTCACCTCATGCCCTGCATCCAGTGTTCCGTCTGGTCGGCCGCCAGATCCCAGCTGAGCCGTTCGGCGAAGCGTCGGGCCTGCTGTCCCAGCCGCTCCACCAGCGCCGGGTCGTCGGCCAGCTCGAGCATCCGGTCGGCGAGGGCCCGCACATCCCCATGGGGCACCAGAAACCCGGTCTCCCCATGATGTACCGAATCCCGAAGTCCCGGGCTGTCCGAGGCCACCGAGGGCGTCCCGCAGGCCGCCGCCTCCACGTTAGTGATCCCCCATCCCTCCTTGCAGGACGGGAAGATATTGGCCCAGCGGCTGCGCAGCAGTTCGAGCTTCTCCTCCTCGCTGACCCGCCCGAGAAAGCGCACTGCCTCGGCCACCCCCAACTCCCGGGAGAGTCGCTCCAACCGGGACCGGTCCTCTCCGGAGCCGGCGATCTCCAGCCGGAGTTCTGGCCGGCGTTGGCGGGCGAGGGCCAGCGCCCGTACCGCGTGCTCGACTCCTTTGTACCGCCTCAGCCGGCCGATGTAAAGAAAGGTCGGCTCGGCGACTCGGCGGCTCGGCATTGCAGGAGTGTAGGCTGCGGTATCGATGCCCGGTTGGATGACCACGATCCGTTCCCGGGGCACCCCGCGGGCCACGAGATCGTCCCGAGTGCTCTCGCTGATCGCGTGGAATGAAGCCCGCCGATACGCCCAGGGAATCGGCCGCTCGAACAGCCAGACCAGGGCGGCGACCGGGAACGGCGCCTCCTGAAACACGCTGCTCCCAAAGAGGTGTGGCACAATCACACCGATGGGCCGCCGGGACAGGCCGGCGATGAAGAGCGGGATCTTGTTGATATCTTCGATCACGACATCCGGGGTCTCATCGGCCAGCGCCCGCCGAACGATGGAGCGCCCCTTCCAGGCGAAGCTGTTGCGATCTCCGTGCCGCAGAACCTCGATTCCGTCTACCGTCGCCCGCCTGGCCCCCCCCCGCCATCCTGAGCAGATCAGTCGGACCCGGTGCCCTCGGGCCGCGAGCCGGCCGTAGATCTCGTGCAGGTGGCTCTCTGCCCCGCCCGCCATCGGATTCTCCCGGTCCTGCCAATTGACGAGGAGAATATTCACAAGCGCCCGAGCGAGTGCGCGATCCGGTCCAGCACGCCGTTCACGAACGACGGCGCCTTGGCCCCGCCAAACCAATGGGCCAGCTGAACCGCCTCATTAATGGCCACCTTCGGGGGAACCTCTCCCTTGAGCAGCTCGTGGATCCCGAGCCGCAGGATGTTCCGCTCCACCGCCGCGATCCGGTCCAGCCGCCAGTTGTCGGTCGCCTCGGCAGCATGCCGATCCAACTCGTCCCGTTCGGTCAGGACGGAGCGCGCCAGCTCCTCTGCCTGATCGTACACCGTCGGATCCGGCCCGGTCAGCTGTGCCAACCGTGTCACGGCGTCCGCCAGTCCGAGCTCCCCGGCAACCTCCATGGAGTACAGCATCTGCAGTGCCCGGGCCCGCGCCTTGGTTTCAGGCCGGAGCATCCACACCTCCAAGTCGGGCCAGAACATCGGCGGTGCGCAGGGCCGCCTCCGCCGCCTCATGGCCCTTGTTGCCCGCCGGGCCGCCCGCGCGGGCCAGCGCCTGCTCGATCGTGTCGGTCGTGAGTATCCCGAAGCCCACGGGGAGCCGGTAGCGCACCGCAACCTCCGAGAGCCCGCGGGCCGCCTCGCCGGCAACGTATTCGAAATGCGCGGTTTCGCCGCGCACCACGCACCCCAGCGCGACGATCGCGACGTAGCGGCCGGACGCGGCCGCGGCCGCCGCCGCTCCACCGAGTTCGAAGGCGCCTGGCAGCCAGACCACATCTACCTCGCCGGGGAGGATGCCGGCCGAGTGGCAGCACTCAAGTGCCCCTTCAAGAAGGCGCGAGGTGACTCGTTCGTTGTACTGGCTGACGAGAATGGCCACCCGCCCGATGGGTCGGAGCCGGCCGCGAAATTCGGGCATGCGGCTAGTGGGCGAGGAGATGGCCGAGCTTGTCGCGCTTGGCCTCGAGATAGGCGCGGTTTTCGGCGTTGGGGTCCGTCACGATCGGGATGCGCTCCACGATCTCGAGCCCGTAACCCTCGAGACCTACGAGCTTGCGGGGATTGTTGGTCATGATTCTGATCGAGGAAAGCCCCAGGTCCCTGAGAATCTGGGCTCCGATGCCGTAGTCACGCAGGTCCGGCGCGAACCCGAGCCGCTGGTTGGCCTGCACCGTATCGTCGCCCTCGTCCTGCAGAGCGTAGGCCCGGACCTTGTTGAGGAGTCCGATCCCCCGCCCTTCCTGATCGAGATACACGATCACCCCGCGGCCATCTTCAGCGATCTTCTGCAGGGCGGCCTGCAGCTGCGGCCCACAGTCACAGCGCTGTGAGCCGAAGACGTCGCCTGTCAGGCATTTCGAGTGCATCCGCACGAGGACGTTCTTGCGGCCCTCGACATTGCCCCGGAGAATCGCCACGTGCTGTGCCCGATCGACATCATTGGAGTAGGCGACGATCCGGAATTCCCCGAACGCGGTGGGCAGCCGCGCTTCGGCGGCCCGATGCACCAGCTGCTCGGTCCGCAACCGATAGGCTACGAGCTGGGCGATCGTGACAAAGCTGAGCCCATGCTCCCGGGCGAATCCCTCCAGTTCGGGACGCCGGGCCGCAGAGCCGTCCGCCTGCAGGATCTCGCAGATCACCCCGGCTGGATACAACCCCGCCAGCCGGGCCAGGTCGACCGCCGCCTCGGTGTGCCCCACCCGCTGCAACACGCCACCCGGGCTGGCTCGCACTGGCTGAATGTGCCCGGGGCGACGGAGATCGGATGGAACAGTGGCCGGGTTGATGGCCACGTGGATGGTCTTGGCCCGATCGGAAGCGGAGATGCCGGTCCCGACGCCGAAACGCGAGTCGGCGTCGATGGTGACGGTAAAGGCCGTGCGCTGCGATTCGGTATTGTGGGCCTGCATCTGGTGCAGCTCCAGCTGCTCGCAGCGCTCTTGCGCGAGCGCCAGGCACACCCATCCCCGCGCGTGCGTGATCATGAAATTGACCATCTCAGGCGTGACCAGCTCCGCGGCGCAGATCAGGTCGCCCTCGTTCTCCCGGTCCTCGTCGTCGGCCACGATGACGAGCTTGCCGTTGCGGAGATCCTCGATGGCCTGCTCGATGGTACCGAAGGTCATAGGGCTCAGTTGTCAGCTATCAGCTACCAGCTATCAGCTATCGGCTATCAGCTATCGGCTATCAGTCGTCAGGCATCAGCGGTCGACTCTGACGGCTGATAGCCGATAGCTACTTCCGTGTTCCCAGTAACGCCGCCACATACTTCCCAATCGCATCGCCTTCCAGGTGCACTCCATCCCCGGGCCGCTTCTGGCCGAGGGTCGTGTGCTGGAAAGTAAACGGGATGAGCGAGACTTGGACGATTCCCGGGCTCGGCAGGGCGTTCACCGTCAGGCTGACTCCGTCCACCGTGATCGACCCGAGCGTGATCGTGATCCGTGCCACTTCCGGCGGGACCTCGAGATCGAGCAGCCAGGCGTCGCCATGGGGACGGAGTGAGCGGACTCGCCCCGTCCCGTCCACATGCCCCTGCACCAGGTGCCCGCCCAGCCGATCTCCCAGCCGGAGCGCTCGCTCCAAGTTCACCTTCTGGCTCTTCTTGTATCCACCGAACAGGGTCCGTTCGACCGAAGTGCTGATGACGTGAACCGAAAACCATCCCGAGCCGGTCCGCTCGACGGTCAGGCATGCGCCATCAACCGCGATGCTCTCTCCCCGGCGGACACCGCGGTAGCGGGCTCCCATCTTGAGGGTGAGGCCCTCGGCCGTGGCCCGCGCCTCCCGGACCGTTCCGACCGCGGTCACGATGCCGGTGAACATTCGTCCCGGTCTGCTACCAGCAGCGTATCCTGCCCCAGCGCTCGCCGCTCGACCACACGCCAGCGTTCGGCCTCGACCAGCGTCGTGCCACCAAACCCGGCGATCGCGGGAATCCCCGAGTCGCCGAGCCACAGCGGTGACTGAATCCAGTAGTAGCGGTCCACCAGACCTGCGGCCAGCAGGGCGCCGGCCAGCCGCCCGCCCCCCTCCACCAGGATCGAGCCGATCCCCAGCTCGCGCAGCGCGCCCAGCCCCCCGGCCAGGTCGGGGGCCCGCACGATCTCGACACCCGCCTCGTCGAGGTCCGCGAACCGCGGCGATGGGCGACTGCCCTCGGTCACCAGGATGGTAGGCACCTCCCGGGCGGTCCGCACCAGGGCAAGGGTATCGGGGAGTTCCCCCCGGCGGTCGAAGACGACGCGGCGGGGTGGTTGACGCGGCTGAACCTCGCCCCGGACCGTGAGCGAGGAATCGTCAGTGCGGGCAGTATGCCCGCCGACGCCGATCGCGTCGTATCCTGCCCGAAGCCAATGAACGTAGTCCCGCGCCTCGTCACCAGAGATCCAGCGTGAGCGGCCGGAGTGATCGCCGATGCGGCCATCGAGGGTGGTCACCAGTTTGAGAGCCACGAACGGCCGGGCGAGTCCGCTGAACCGGTGGAAGAACGCGGCGTTCTGGACGCGGGTTTCGTCGGCGCGGAGCCCCTCGGCTACGGTGATCCCTGCCGCCCGGAGTCGCGCGGATCCACCCCCGGCCTCCGGATTGGGATCGGCGGCGCCCAGCACGACCCGGCGCACACCTGCGGCAATCAGTGCCTCGGTGCAGGGCGGCTGCTTTCCCTGGTGAGCGCAGGGCTCGAGGGTGACGACGATCGTCGAACCGAGCGCCGCACGACCGGCGGCGGCCAGCGCCGCCGGTTCGGCGTGAAGGCCGCCGTACTCCGCGTGCCACCCCTCGCCGACGACTCGGCCACCCTGCAGCACCACCGCGCCGACCATCGGGTTGGGCGCGACCCGCCCCCAGCCCCGCCACGCCAGCGCCAGTGCCCGATCCATGGCTTGAATGTCTTCCACGAAGTGCAATTTAGGCGGCTGAGGCGGAATGAGAAGATTGGTGCGGGATTCGCTGCCTCGGGCTAGCTTCTCTCCTCTACCCAACGCCCCCTCGGGACTGTATGGCACTCTCAGACCGGCTGATGCGCCCATCGATGCCGTGGCCGCGGATTCCAGCGTTTCTGGACGATCGGGTCCGGATATCCCTGTCACTCACGCTCTTTGTGGTGCTGAGCCGTCTTCCTCTGCTTCTGGCACCCAAGGCGCTCGATGACGAACAGGTCTACGCCGTCATGGCCCGGCAGATGCTCGCGGGAGGCAAGCTCTACATCGATGCCATCGAACGGAAACCCCCGCTGCTCTTTCTCGTTTACGAAGGGATCCTCGGCACGGCCGGAGCCGGGAACTGGTTCGCGCTCCATCTGACGGCCGTGCTGTGGACCCTGGCCACCATGGCGGGGCTCTACCTGATTGCACGTCGCCTCTTCGGCCCGTCGTCGGGCGTCTGGGCAGCCCTGCTCTACGCCCTCTTCCACGCCTGGGGCGACTACCGGAACCTCGCCCTCAATGGCGAGCTGATGATGAACCTGCCGATCGTCCTGGCGTTCGTCGTGGCGCTGGGCCCTTCCACCTGCCGGCTCCGGCCGGAACTCACGGTCGCCGGGGCGCTGGTGGCAATCGGCTTCATGCTCAAGCAGCCTGCCGGCATCGCAGGCCTGCCGCTGGGACTATACGTGCTGCACCCTCGCTGCCGGGCATCCCGCGGGATAGGCTGGCTGCACTCCCTGGGGCATGGACTGCTGCTGCTGCTCGGTTTTGTGGCGGTCTTCGCCATCACGGGGTGCTGGCTCTGGCAGCAGGGAATCCTTCGGGAGGCACTGCGGTGGACCGTCCTCGATCATGCCGCGGTCCCGGAGGGGACGGGGCTGCGGCTCTTTCTCAGGCGTGCCCCTGACGCGGTCGGCTTCTTCGCGCTGTCGACCCTTCCGCTCCTTCTTGGGGCCGGTCAGTCCCTCATGGCTGGCGTGCGCGGAAGAGGCCACTGGGGGAGCAATCGGGCGGAGTTCTTCGCGCTCCTGCTGCTGCTCGGAGTGTCCCTGCTCGGTGTGAGCATCAATGGCCAGTTCCTCTATCACTATTTTCTTCAGCTTCTGCCCCCATTGGCCCTGCTGGCGGCGCCGGCGTTCGCCGCTGCCTGGGCCGGGGAACCCACCGGCCGCTTCGGCCTCCCGGGTCGCCCGTGGCTTGGGCGGTGGCTAGGAGTGTCAACACTGATCTTTCTGGTGGTGGACTCGGTCGGCGTGATGAAGCACAGCGCGCTTTCCGTGGCCGCGACGTACGTCCGGGAGCACTCCGAGGCCACAGATCGGATTTTCGTGTGGGGCCAGGGCACCCGACACACAGGGATGTACCTGGATGCCGACCGACTGCCGGCGACTCGCTTCATCGCCAGCTTTCCGCTCACGGGACACATCTTTGGGCTCGGAGACCCCGATGGCACTGCTTCGCTCCGCGTTCCCCCGGAGCGATGGCAGGAGTTGCGTGAGGATCTCGCCCGACACCCACCCAAGTACATCATCGACACGGACGGCGCGGGCGGACCGCCGAGATATCCCATCGGCCGGTACCCGATTCTGCGGGATTATCTGGCGGCAAGCTACCGCGTGGTCTACCGGGCTCCCGACGGGGTCGTTTACGAGCGCCTGCCCGGCGGCTGACCGAGCCCGCGTGCCGAGCGGCCGCGGGTCGGCAGGCAACCTCTCCAGAAGGGACCGCCATTGTAGACCCGGCATCCGTGCCGGGCGCCATGGCGGTCCGTATCAGGAAACGGGGGCCCACTCCTGAGGAGCGGGCCCCCGTCCCCCGAGTCGCCGAGCCGCCTAGAACGTAAGCCGAACTCCGCCGCCTACGAACAATCGGCGATTGGACGGATCGTTGCCGGTGAAGGTGGTCGCGAGATTCTGATCCCCCCCGAACTGGTAGCCCGCTTCCATGCCGATCTTGACGATCGGGAGATCCACCGCCGTGGTCAGGAAGGCCATCGTGCGGGTGTTGTCGAGCTCGATATCGTTGAGGTTCTGAGCCGGCCCCACCGTGGGAGTGAAAGCGATATCCGCCGTGCCGGTGTACTTGTCCCAGCCGACCCCGGCACCGACGTTGAAGATAGCCAAGTGGTATCCCGCGATCGCCCGCAAGTTGGTCGCGTGCAGGTCGACGCCGTAGGTGTACATGTTCCCGCCGGTGAAATCGCCGTAGGCGATACGGGGCATGTCCCGGCGCATCACCGATAGGCTCACCGACGGGACCGCCCCTGCCCCACTAATCACGCCCACCCGCCCCCCGTACCCAAGCCCGAGGGCGAGGCCGGCAATCTCATGGGCGCCCGGGTCAACCTGGAGCCCGCTGATCTGGGTGGTCGGCAGCAGCAGCGCCGAGCCGAGCGCGTCGATCGCGAGGACGTGCATCGGACCCACACCACCAAAAATGCCAACGGCCGCCTCCACCAGCGGCGTGGGCGCGAGGATCTTGTTACCCTGACCGACCGTGGCCGTGCTGCCGTCGTAGCTCAGATCCGGACTCACAACCTCGGTGCCGTTAACGCGGGCGGTCAACGCGAAGTGCCCGAGCCCACCCAGCGTGCCGATGCTGCCGAGCACCGGGTTTCCGCCGCTGACCAACAGGCCCGCGACGGGGTGGAAGATCTCGGCGCCATCGATCGCGGCGTTGCAGAGATTCAGATCGCTAGTGGTATAAGGCGAGCTGCCGTAGATGCTGCATTGCGGATACGGAGTTTGCCCCGACAGAGGCCCCGCAGCCGTCGTCAGGAGCAGGGTGATTACGACGGCGGAGCGACGCATCGGGTACTCCAGGGCAAGAGGGCTATCCGGTGAAGCGCACGCTAGTCGGGCCTCGGCAGATCTGCCCGAGCACCCACGTCGGTACGCCCTGTGCCCGCGCCGACTCCTGCGCCGCGGACACCGCATCCTTCGGCAGCACGGCGATCAGGCCCACCCCGAGGTTGAACACGTCCCGCATCTCCTCGGTGCTGACCCTGCCCGCTCGCTGCAGGAACTGGAACAGCTCCGGCCAGTTCCAGCTTCGCACTTCTACCACACCCTCGCACTCGGGTGGCAAGACCCGGACCAGATTGCCGGGAATGCCACCGCCGGTGATATGTGCGATACCGTGGATTCGGGAGATGACGGGCATCACTGCCGCTGAGTAGCTCCGGTGCACCGCCAGCAGGGCATCGGCCACGCTCTTCCCGGTATCTCCAAGACGGTCAGAGAGTTGGAGCTTCATGATGTCGAAGACGATGCGACGTGCCAGAGTGTAACCGTTGGTGTGCAATCCACTGGACTCGTAGGCAAGAAGCACGTCACCCGGCTGGATGCGATCACCGTGGAGCGCTTCGTCTTCCTCCACCACCCCGATAATTGTGCCGGCCAGGTCGAAATTGCCGGGTTGGTAGAGCCCCGGCATCTGGGCCGTTTCTCCACCCGCGAGGGCCATCCGATGGGAGCGGCAGCCGCGGGCGACCCCTTCCACGATGCCCGCAATCTGCTGAATCGTGAGCCCCGCCCCCGCCACATAGTCCATGAACGCAATCGGCATGGCGCCATGCACGAGGATGTCGTTGACGCTGTGGTTGACGAGGTCCTCGCCCACGGTGTCGTAGCGCCCCGCCGCAAGCGCGATCAATACCTTGGTGCCGACGCCGTCCGTGCTCATCACGAGCACCGGCTTCCGCAGATGCGCGGGCACCCGCACCATGCCACCGAACGCCCCCACGAGGCCGACGGAAAGTGCCGTCCGGGTGCTCGCCACCAGCTCGCCGATCCGCGCCTTGGCGGCATCGGCGCTCGGCAGGTCCACGCCGGCGGCGGCGTATTGGCTCCGCCCGCTCACGCCACGAGCTCCGCGATCTCGAAGTGGGTCAGGTCCTTGAAGCTCCGCACCCGCTCATACAGTGATGCCGGTGTGACTCCGTCGAATCCGCCGATGCTGAAACTCGCCACGGCGAACGACCCCATCGCCGACCCGTAGACCATCGCCCGGCGGAGGCCGTCGCTGGAGAGGTCGCCGGTGCGCGCGAGATACCCCAGGAAGCCACCGGCGAACGAATCGCCCGCGCCGGTCGGATCGAAGACCTCCTCGAGCGGATAGGCCGGACAGAAGAAGCTGCGCCCCGCCTCCACCAGCAGCGCCCCGTGCTCGCCCCGCTTGACGACCACCCGCTTCGGGCCGCGGTCCAGGACCCAACGTGCGGCCCGGTGCACGTTCCAGTCCCCCGAGAGCTGCCGGATCTCCTCGTCGTTGACGACCAGCAGATCGACCCGCTTGAGAACCTCCATCAGTCGGTCTCGCGCGTTGTCGATCCAGAAGTTCATGGTATCGCACGCCACCAGCCGGGGAGAACTCATCTGCTCGAGCACCGCCAGCTGCAGATCGGGATGGATGTTTCCGAGAAAAACGAACGGCGTCTCAGTGAAGCTCGCCGGGATCTTGGGCCGGAAATCCGCGAACACCCCTAGCCGCGTCTCCAGGGTCTCCCGGCTCGAGAGGTCGAAGGCGTACTTGCCCTTCCAACGAAAGCTCTCGCCCGAGGCCCGCTCCACGCCGGTCAGATCGATCCCCCGGGCGCCGAGCGCCTTGAGTCGGGGCATCGGGTAGTCGTCGCCGACCACGCCCACGACTCGGACACCGGTCAGCAGCGAGGCCGCGACGCTGAAGTAGACCGCCGACCCGCCCAACGCGTCCTCCGTCTCACCGAAGGGCGTGATGATGGAATCGAGGGCGACACTACCGACCACGAGCAGTTTCATGCCGTCACATCCGGTCTGGGGCCGAGAGGCCGAGGAGGCCGAGCCCGTTCGCGAGCACGATCCGGGCAGCGCGGGCCAGCGCAAGGCGCGCGGCCTCGGTCGCCGGGGGTTCGCCCAGCACCCGGCACTTGTGGTACCAACCGTGCGCCACACGCGCCAGATCTTCAAGGTAGTCAGTGATGCGATGCGGTTCCCGGGAGCGTGCCGCCCGCCCGACAACGTCGGGAAAGACGGCGAGCTTCTTCAGCAGCTCGAGGTCCTCGGACGCGGTAAGCGCCGACAGGACGACCTCGCCGCCGGCGGATTCCGGCGTGCGCCCCGCTACCCGGAAGATGCCGCTCATTCGGGCGTGGGCCATCTGCACGTAGAAGATGGGATTCTCGTCGGTCTGCTTCCGCGCCAGGTCGACGTCGAAGGTGAAAGGAGACTGTCCCGGCCGCATCAGGAAGAAGTACCGGGTGGCGTCCACGCCCACCCAGTCCACCAGCTCGCGCAGCGTCACGAACTCCCCCGAGCGCTTCGACATGCGGACTTCCTCGCCGTCCTTTACCACCTTCACCAGCTGCACCAGCGCGACCTCGAAGTAGTCCTCGCCGTAGCCCAGGGCGCGGAGCGCTGCTTTCATGCGCGGGATGTAACCGTGGTGGTCGGCGCCCCAGACGTCGATCACCCGCTCGAAGCCGCGCTCGTGCTTGTCGATGTGGTAGGCGATGTCCGGGACGAAATAGGTGAGCGAGCCGTCACTCTTCTTGAGCACCCGGTCCTTATCATCGCCGAAATCGCTGGTCCGGAGGAACAGCGCGCCGTCCTGCTCGTAGGTCAGCCCGCGCTCCGCCACCAGGACGAGGGCCGCCTCCACCTTGCCGGCGTCACGCAGCGCCTGTTCGGAACTCCAGACGTTGTAGACGACATGGAGATCGCGGAGCAGCTCTTCCTGCTCCTGTCGGATCCGGGACGGCGCCACTCGGCAGGCCACAATGACGTCTTCCGCGCTGGCCCGCGCCAGCTCCGGTCGCTCCGCTAGCAGCGTCTCTGCCAGTTCGACCAGATACTGCCCATGGTAGCCCCCTTCCGGGATCCTGGCCGGCCGGCCGAGCTGCTCATCGATCCGGGCCTGGAGGCTCTGGATCACCCGCTCGATCTGCACACCAGCGTCATTGATGTAGAACTCGCGGGTCACCGCGTGGCCGGTCCATTCGAGCAGTGCCGCGATGGCGTCACCCATGGTGGCGCCGCGGCCGTGGCCGACGTGCAGCGGCCCGGTAGGGTTCGCCGAGACGAACTCGACGTTCACCCGCTGGCCCGAGCCGAAGCCGTGCCGTCCATAGCCGGGGCCGGCAGCAATGATGGTTTGTAGCAGGTTCTCGAGGGCATCCTGGGCCAGCCAGAAGTTGATGAACCCGGCCCCCGCGATGTCCGTCCGCGCCACGACCGTCTCCGGAATTCGGAGCTCGGCGACGATGCGTTCTGCCAGCTTTCGAGGATTGGTCTTCTGCGCCTTCGCGAGTACCATGGCCAGGTTGGTGCTCAGGTCGCCGTGGCCGGCATCGCGAGGCCGCTCCAGCACAAAGGCCGCCCCGTCTCCTCCCAGGGCGGCCGCCACGCGCGCCAGTTCGGCGCGGATTACTTCACTCACTCGACGCCTTTTTCTTGCCAACCGGCTTGTCCGTCTTGGGGGCGGCTACCGGCGCGGCTGGCTTCTCGCCCGTCGCCTTGTCTCCAGACGCCTTGTCTCCGGCGGTTTGCTCTCCGGCGGTCTTCTCTCCCGACGTCTTCTCGCCGGTCGTCTTCTCGCCTTCCTTTCGTGGGCCCTTCCCGTCTTTGCCGTAGTCGGTGATATAGAAGCCCGAGCCCTTGAAGACGAGCCCGGCCCCCCCGGAGATCTTGCGGGTCGCGAGCTTACCGCAGGTGGGACACTTTGCCCGCGGCTTCTCCGACATCTTCTGGAATAGTTCGAACTCATGCCCCTTGGGGCACTGATACTCGTATGTAGGCATCGGCTCCGGTGTGCTAAGAGAAACTGCGACAATATCTTAGCAGAGCCGTCCCGGCGATTCAAGCCAAGGGCATCCAAACCCGCAGACCGATCCTTCTGAGGGTACGATTGAGCGCCGCCATTGGGTCCCTGCGTGACCCATTACCGACGCTGGCGCTCCGGAATTCCCGCCGCGGCATTGCAGTCTTGCCCATCGCGCTCAGTGAGGTGGTGATTACCTTGCCCCGTGTTGCTCACCGTGGAGCCAACTGTGCACGCGCGCGCCGCCAGAATCGCCCTGTTCCTTGGATTGGCCGCATACCCCTTGGCCGCCCAGAACTACCAGGATGTGACTGAATCCTGGAATCCGCCCCGCAACCTCGTTGGCCTCAACTTCCAGATGGCGTTCCCACAGGGGCAGTTCAAGCACTTCGTGGGGACCGGTTACGGACTCGGCGGAAACTTCACCTTCTTCCTCGACCGGAGAAGGCGCGCCGGCCTCCGGATCTTCATGTCCTGGATCGAATACGGCCGGACCACGGAACGCCTCCCTCTCAGCCCGACGCTGCCTGGGTTGACGGTGGACCTCACCACCGCCAACGACATCTACAGCTTTGGTGTGGGGCCGGAGCTCCACTTTGGTGGCGGCCCCTTCCGGCCCTACATCCACGCCGCCATCGGCACATCGGATTTCGCTACCACGACCAGTGCCGAGGGCACTGCGAATACCATCCCCTTCGCGACCAGCACCAACTTCAATGATTGGACATTCGCGTGGTACGGAGGCGCGGGAGTACAGTACGTCGTTTCCCACGGACGGAGGCCGGTCGCCCTCGATCTCGGTATCCGTTACCAAGGCCATGGCGAGACCCGATACCTCCGCGAAGGCAGCATCCAGCCCGCGCCGGGGGGAGGCGTCTTCTTCCGACCCATCCAGAGCCAGACGGACATCCTGGTTCCACACTTCGGTGTCCAGCTCGGCTTCTAGGCCGACCCCCGGCGGCAGCTCCGACACGACGGACTCGGCCGCCAGGCCGGCTCGATCAGGACGGCCGGAATACTCCCCACGCCCCGCGCAGCACGTCGCTGATCTCGCCGAGCGAGGCCCGTACCCGCACTGCCTCGATGATCGGCGCCATGAGCGGGCCGGTTGCCTGAGCGGCCGTCGCTATGTCCAGAAGAGATCCCCGAACCGCGGCCCCATCCCGACCCGCGCGGACCTCGGCCAGCCGCGCCCGCTGCCGCTCGGCGAGTGCCGAGTAGTCCGGCCGCGGAATCTCAGCCGGCGGGCTCCCATCGGCATAGCGGTTCACCCCGACCACCACCGCTCGTCCCGATTCCACCCGCTGTTGAAGCTCCCAGGCGCTGCGTGCGATCGCTTCCTGGAAGAAGCCTCGGCTGATTGCGGCGGCCGCTCCGCCCTGAGCGTCGACCTCCGCGATGATGGCCCGCGCCTCCGACTCGATATGGTCGGTGAGTGCCTCGATGTACCAGCTGCCGCCCAGTGGATCCACGACCTCCGCGAGCCCGCTCTCGTGCGCCACGATCTGCTGGGTGCGCAGGGCCAGGGTCGCCGATTCCGCGGTGGGCAGTGCGAGGGCCTCGTCGTAGCCGTTGGTGTGCAGCGACTGGGTGCCGCCAAGGGCGGCGGCCAATGCCTGAATGGTCACCCGCACGATGTTGTTCTGCGGCTGCTGCGCCTGCAGGGTGACCCCGCCAGTCTGGGTATGGAACCGGAGCCGGCAGGTCTGGTCATCGGCCGCGAAGCGCTCCCGCGCCAGCCGCGCCCAGAGCCGGCGGGCGGCGCGGAATTTGGCCACCTCTTCGAACAGGTCGTTGTGGGCGGCGAAAAAGAACGAGAGCCGCGGCCCGAACCGGTTCACGTCCAGGCCAGCGGCGACCGCCCGACCGACATACTCCAGCGCGTTCGCAAGGGTAAATCCCACCTCCTGCGCGGCGGTGGAACCGGCTTCGCGCATATGGTAACCGCTGATCGAGATCGGGTTGAAGTTCATCCCTTCGTCCGCCACGAAGCGGAACAGCTCGGTGACCAGACGGAGGGAGGGTTCCGCCGGGTAGATGTAGGTCCCGCGCGCCACATATTCCTTGAGCACGTCGTTCTGGACCGTACCCTGGAGCTTTGTCCGGGGAACGCCCTGCTCCTCCCCCACCACGACATACATGGCCAGCAGAACGGCCGCGGTGGCATTAATGGTCATCGAGGTGGACACCTGATCGAGGGGGATGCCCCGGAAGAGATCATGGAGATCTTCCACCGTGTCGATCGCGACCCCGACCCGCCCCACCTCGCCTTGCGCCAGGGGGTGATCGGAGTCGTAGCCCATCTGGGTGGGCAGGTCGAAGGCGGTGGACAGTCCGCTCTGGCCCGCCGCGAGCAGATGCCGGAATCGAGCGTTGGTCTCTTCCGCCGTACCGAAGCCGGCGTACTGGCGCATCGTCCAGAGCCGCTCGGTGTACATCCCGGGGTAGATCCCGCGCGCGAACGGGAATTGGCCCGGCAGGCCCAGATCGCGCGCCGGGTCGCCGTGCCAGTCGTCTGGGCCGTAGAGCGGCTTGGTGGCATCGGGCATTGAGGTGGATCGCGAAGGAGTGAAAGGTGACCCCTTCAACCCTCTCCCATCCTCCGGAGTGTGTCGGCCACATATCCCACATCCTCCCGGGAGCCGATCACCAGCGGGGTGCGCTGGTGGAGGTCTTCGGGGACGATGTCAAGAATGCGGCGGGTACCGTCCGTGGCTGAGCCACCGGCCTGCTCGGCGACGAACGCCATCGGGGAGCACTCGTACAGCAGGCGGAGCTTGCCCCGGGTGTTCTTGGTGTCCGCAGGATACATGAAGATGCCGCCGGCGAGCAGGTTGCGGTGAAAGTCCGCGACCAGCGAGCCGATGTAGCGGCTGTTCTTGCCCTTGATCTCCTCCGGACGGTCCCCGTGGAAGCCGCGAACCGCCCACTGGGTGCCCTTGCTCCAGCGCGCGAAGTTCGACTCGTTGACACTGTAGTACTTGCCGATCCTGGGAGTCACGATCTTGCCGTGGGAGAGCAGAAACTCACCGATCGAGGGATCGAGCGTGAAGCCGGCGACCCCCTGCCCGGTAGTGTAGATCAGCATGGTGCTCGAACCGTAGATTACATAGCCCGCTGCCACCTGCTTGCAGCCTGGCTGGAGCACATCGGCGAGACTCCCACGCCCCTCGAGGCTCAGCCGCCGATAAATGCTGAAGATCGTGCCGACCGCGCCATTCACATCGATGTTGCTGGAGCCGTCGAGCGGATCGTAGAGCACGACGTACTTCCCCGACGGATACTGCTCCGGCACGGGGATGATGGCCTCGTCCTCCTCCGAGGCCATCACGCAGACACGGCCGGTGTGATTGAGCGCTTCGGTCATCGTCTGGTTCGCAAAGACGTCCAGCTTCTGCTGCTCTTCTCCCTGAACGTTGGTGGCGCCCGCGGTGCCCAGGATGTTCACGAGGCCGGCCCGACGGATGTTGGCCGCGATGATCTTGGCGGCCAGGGCGATGTCGTAGAGCAGGTTGGAGAGCTCACCCGTCGCCTCCGGGTACTTCTCCTCCTGGTCCAGAATGAATCGCTCGATGGTGATGACACGGCTATTCGGAAGCACGCGAGGGTCCTCTCGTCTCGAACGTCTGGCGGTGGCCCCCTCCCTCGATCGTGAAGGAGGTGCCATCCGTGGTCACGGTGATAGTGCCGTCGAGATCCGTCCGCCAGATGCCAATCCCGTGCTGCGCCAGGCGATCCAGGACCTCGCCGTGGGGATGACCGTAGCGGTTGCCCTTTCCGGAGCTGATGACGGCGACCCGGGGAGTCAGCTCAGCCAGCAACCCCTCGCCGGTAGCAGATCGCGAGCCGTGATGGCC
>Ga0315273_10001569_pt1 | contig 26187 bp, 25 predicted proteins | sample YL17G02_0_MG_FD_205753 | JGI IMG/M metagenome (GOLD analysis project Ga0315273, IMG submission 205753) | Sediment microbial communities from Yellowstone Lake, YNP, Wyoming, USA - YL17G02_0 | ecosystem: Environmental > Aquatic > Freshwater > Lake > Sediment | place: USA: Wyoming | collected... | reverse complement strand
CGCGTTATATCTGCGGGTCAGCACCGCCTCGAACCCCTCCTCGACCAATTGCCGCCGGGTGCGAAGAATATGGGCAATGCTCGTGTCCAGCGCTTGCGCGATACGGCTGTCGTTCCAGCCCTCGCCTGCCTGCGAGACGTCAGCCTTCAAAAGGATACGGGCCTTCGTCAATAGTCGGGCGGAACGCTTGCCCTTGTGGATCAAGTCGACAAGTTGCTCTCGCTCATCTGCGCTTAAATTTACGACATACTTCTTAACGGTAATATCAATCGCTGCCACGAATCACCTCCATCACTAGCTTGCCGCCACAGTGATTCAGAAAACTGCGTCAGTTTCAATGACGTAAGACACTAGATTATAGTTCAATGTTCACAACAGATCCAACCCTCCGGCCTTTTGAATGTCGCGTTCAAGATCGGTGATACGCTCATAGGCATTTGGGCCGAGCACAGATTGTCCCCCCAGGAACAACTGGCCACGTGTCGCATCTAGGGACTCATCATTGAAGGCTTCAACCAGTGCATTGCGCAAAACACCCATGTCTGGCCTGCGCGTCACGAAAGGCAAAGCGGGGACCAGTGGAGAGCGCGCAATTTCCACAAGCCCTTGCAAGTAGTCGGGCCGGTAGCGTCTGGCGAGCCCCACGCAGACTGCATCGACGGCACAGACATCCGCCTTGCCCTCCCTCACAGCCTTCATCGAATTGACATGCCCGCCAGTCTCAAACGCTTTCGCAAAGAACTTTCCACCTGTTGCAGACCTCGCAAACACCAGTTGCAGGGCGAGCATGCCTGACATGGAGTCGCGAGTGTTTACGGCAGCGACGGCCCCTCTGAACGCCTCCAAGGGCTGCTTTTCCCGGGCCATGACCAAGCTGCAGTAGTCTGCCCCTTCGCAGCCATCAACGCTGTAATGCGGCGTGCTAATGTAGTTGAGCAAGCCTTTGAATTCATGGGTAAAAGGATAGCCACAGGTCTGGCTGAAGGCGAGGTCGGAACGCCTCCAGACGGCCACGTAGTCGAGGCTCCTGTCGAGCCCCACGGCTACCCCGAGATGCCGAGCCAGGCCCTTCCACCAGGCGTCAGTTGCCGATCGGACCTCCGGCCAGTCGTACATGGGAAGTGAAGCTATCATTAAGGTGAAAATCCTATACTCTTGCACAGCACAACAAAGCCCAATATTTCTCAGTCATGCAACAACCAACTGAAATTACACATGGAAAACCCTCGCAAATCGAGTGGCCGACAGTTTCCGTCATTATCCTGTGCTACGCGGGCCTCGCCACCCTGATGTGGTTCTACTATGCACTGCCGTTCTGGGTGATCATGCCGGTTGCCGGCTACCTCATCGCATTGCATGGCTCGCTGCAGCACGAGGTGCTGCATGGCCACCCAACTGGCAATGCATTGTTGAATGAGGCGATGGTCTACATCAACCCCAGTTTCTGGTTTCCCTACCAGCGCTACCGCAAGCTGCATCTCACCCACCACAATGACGATCACCTCACGGACCCAGCACTTGATCCGGAATCCTATTACATGCTGCCTCAGGACTGGGCGGAGCTGCCAACTCCCATGAAGCAGATCTACATCATCCATAATACGCTGGCGGGGCGCATGCTGCTCGGCCCGATCATCGGCACCGTGCGTTTCTGGAGAGACGATATCAAGAAGATCCTGAAGGGTGAGTGGACGTCGGCACGCTGCTGGGCGCTTCACATTCCTGCCTGCGCCATCACCCTGGCCTATGCGTGGTTTGTGTGTGGCATTCCCTTGTGGGCCTATCTCGTGATGTTTGCCTGGCCGGGCATTGCCTTCTCACTGGTGCGCTCCTTCTGCGAACACCAGGCCGTTGAACACCTGGGCGAGCGCACAATCATTGTCGAGTCCTCGCCGCCGCTCTCGCTCATGTTCCTCAACAACAACCTGCATGTGGCGCATCACACAAAGCCCCGGATGCCATGGTATGAGCTTCCCGCCTACTACCGCGCCGAGCGCGAGCAGCTGCTGAAACAGAACCGAGGCTATATCATGCATGGTTACCGTGAAATTTTTCGCCGCTACTTCCTCACGCCAAAGGAACCGGTCGCCTATCCCGATACGACATTTCTTAAAAAGCGGCAGGCGTGAATTTTACCATCATCATTCCAACCCGCAACCGGCCGCAGTATCTTGCGCAGGCCGTGAGCAGTGTGCTGGCCCAGAAAAATGTAAGTCTTGAAATTCTTGTGGTGGATGATGGCAACATTGCTCTACCTGCCTTTTCAGACGTACGTATCAAGACACTTTCGAATAGGGAACGCGGGCCTGTTCGCGCGCGCAATCTTGGTGTCACCCATGCCACGGGGGATCACATCGGCTTTCTCGATGACGATGATTGGTGGACGCAGGATTTGTTCCTGCAACACTCCCTTGCTCTACTAAGACAGGACGCACAATTCACCTTCGCCGATGGCATGCTGGTTTTTGATGACGGCAGCGAGAACATCCCCTTTGCCTTCGATGCTGATGCGGTATCACTGGAGACCAACAACAGCATTCTGATATCCACCGTTTGTTATGCGCGGGCGCTGCACCAGAGCCTCGGCTTATTCGATGAACGGCTTCCCTACTATTGGGATTGGGACTGGTATTTGCGTGTGGCGCGCAGTGGCGCAACACTCAAGCGACTGAACCAACCGGTGGTATCGATTCGCGTGCATGCCGGAAATATGTCGAGCCAAGCGCAGGAAATGGCGCGGCGGGACAATCTCAGCGCACTTGCCCACAAGCATGATTTAGCTCCGCTGGTGCTCAAAAATCATCTCTCGCTCGCCAGTGAGTAATGCTTAATATATTGTAATTGAATGATTAAACTGCATGTCAATTGCATTAACAGGAAGTTAAGCGCTGTTTTCCTTGATTTTAGTGCATATGTACTCAAATTAGGTGCTTAAAATAAGGGTTTTCTCGAATCGAGTGATGAGCTAACTCTTCTCCTGCTGATTCGACCAAAACCAATCAATGGAGACAAAAAATGCCTGATGAAAAAGTACTGACCGTTCCCCTGTCAAAAATGGCAGCCGAACTTGCAGAAAAGCACGAACTGTCAAAGAAGGCTGCTGGCGAATTTCTCGCTGACTTCGTTGACCTGCTCGTCAAACATCTCAAGAAGGGCAACAAGGCCCGCGTAACCGGCCTTGGAATCTTCCAGGTTAAGAAGCGTCCTGCTCGTCTTGGCCGCAATCCGCTGACCGGCGAACAGATCAAGATCAAGGCATCCAAGAAGCTCGCCTTCCGCGCTGCTAAGGAAGTTAAGGAATCCATCTAAGCGATCCTGCATTCAAACTTTATTGCGGCCCTGCCAATCGCGGGGCCGTTTCTTTATGATCGTGTGTAGACGGCAAAGCCACTGACCGTGCCACGCCGCTGGTAGTGCGCCCACAGCTCGGCAAACCGCGCATCCCTGGACCAGAATTTGAGATAGTCGAAGGCCTTTTCCTTTGCGTTGGATTGTTCGTCATCCTCATCGACGAAAACAATATCTGGCTGGAATGTCGCGAAATCCGTCACAGCCCAATCGAGAGCTTGAGATACGATTTCATCGTCCGGCAGAGCACCTTCCTGCCATTTGGAGGCCACATACGGCGTGAGCCAACTAGTGGGAAGCCTGGAGGCCCAGACGAGATTCCCATTGACCACGAGCGGAAAGGCAGAACCTACGCGCGTGGAAGCAATGAACACCGACTTTGCATGGGGTGCATAGGTGTGAAGGGTCGATGCCGTTATCCGTTCGTCACACACGCAATGTTGCGAATGCGTGCTGACATGGGCAATGGAAAGCGTCAAGCAGGCAACCAGAACGCCTTTACGAAACAAGCTTAATTTGTCGCTGTCCTTTGCCGACATAGAGCCAACAACACCTGCCGCACAGCCGACGCTGGCGAAGGTTAGGGCCGGAATGACTTGATAGGCAAAGCCCTTATATTGGATGAAGTAGGAAACCAGGAAACCTAGCGCGACACCTGACGCCATGACCGTGATGTCGGCAAAAGGTCCATCATCTTGCCATCTCAAGGCGTAGGCCAAGAAAATGAGCGTCACGGTAAGCAGGCTACCAAACCAGATCACTCCACTTGGATAGCCATAAAAGGGCACGTAGGCCTTAACCCCGAGCTTCAAGATCACATGCAGGAATTCCTGCTCGGTCACGAGAAGTACGCCTGCATAGGCAATGACACAAGCGGCCGCAGCCAGATTTTCTACTGAGAGAAGTAACGGCCATTTACGACGGCGCCAGAACAGGAAGAGCTCAACGGCAACGGGCGCCATGAGACTTTGAGGCTTGAAGCAAATGGCTACGGCCGCCATGACACCGATGATAGCGGCCTCAGGCCATGCAGGCTTTGCCCCTTGCGACCTCGCCAGACGCAGGAACACCCAGGGCATGAACAGCAACACCATGAAATGTTCGCGCTCGCCAAAATCACCGGCGGGAATGAACAGGAGGATGCCGGCCGTGAGGACCATGAACCAACGCCTGTTCTGGGCCGGAATGTGGGGCATCAAGCGAAGATAGCGATTCACCAGAACCACACTCACCGCGGTGAGAGCCAGGAGAGTGCCGTAGAGGGCAGGTATGGAACCCAATCCCGTAAGGCCACCAACCCAGGCCACAGGCACAACAAGCCAGACTGCCAGAGGCGGATTGACTTCGATGAAATCTATATACAGGTGTTTGCCGTGCACAAGGCCATCGGCCATATATAAATACCAGGCAGCGTCGCTCACCAGGTCTGATTGGAAACGGATAAGTGCCTGCAGGAGAAACAGGCAGCAGATAGTCAGCAGCGCAAACGCCCTATGCTGGATCAGCGAGGACGCGTCAGGTCCCTGATTGAAGACTATGGACGGACTGCTCATGCCACACGTTTTGCGACAGCCAGGAGCGACACGCCGATGGGCAGGGACACGCGACCAACCAGGTGGCTTTCCAGACCAAAGATTTTCTTGAGCAGGAAATTTATGAAGGGTGATGGCATGGCGTCATCATGGCCATCCTTCAATCTCAGCACCATCTTCAGGAGCCTGACTGCGGCAATGGCCGGAAACAGCAGGGTGTTGAAATAGCTGATGCCAACAGGTTCAAGGCCAGCTCGCCGCAGGACATTTTCGAGTTGTCGACGGGTGTATCGGCGGAAGTGATGGTGGGTGACATCGTGGCTGCTCCACAGCCAGGGCAGTGCCGGAACGGTCATCAGCAACCTGCCGTCCGGAGAGAGTTGTCCGGCAAGCCTTGCGAGACTTTCCACATCCTGCTCGACGTGCTCGATCACGTCAAAGGCCGCAACAACATCATAGGTGCCTGGCGCAAATGGTATCCCGTCAGGCAGCATTCCGGTTTTCACATCAACATGCATCTTGGCGCGGGCAATGTGGCGGGCTTCGTCGTCGAGTTCAAAGGCATCCAGACTGCCGAATTCCGACAGCATCTCCAAATTGCCGCCCGTGCCGCAGCCAGCCTCGAGCAGGCGCAACCGGGTGTGGCACGGGACGTGCCGGGAAATAACAGACTTCAGGATCTGGCGGCGCGCGCAGAACCACCAGTGGTTGCCTTCGAGCTGATCGAGGCGTTCAAAGACGTTCCGTTCCATGTCTGCGAGGGATCCTTTCGATCTTCCAGTCCGCGCATTTCGCGGACCAAGTAAAGCGGTCGGTTACGAACTTCGGAATAGATGCGCCCCACGTACTCACCGAGGATGCCGGTTGCCACAATGTTCAGCGAACCGAGGAACAGCACGGTGACCATCAGCGATGCGTAGCCGGGTACTGGGTTGCCGTAAAACAAGGTATGGACGAACAACCACAGGGAATAGGCAATCGCCCCAAGGCCGAGGCTCATACCAAAATAAGTCCAGACGCGCAAAGGCACCGTAGATGAGCCAGTGATGCCGTCGATTGCGAAGTTCCACAGTTTCCAGTAACGCCACTTGGTGGTGCCGGTAACGCGCGATTGGCGGGCATAGTCCACGCCCACCTGCTTGAAGCCAACCCAGGCAAACAGCCCCTTCATGAAGCGGGTTTTCTCAGGAAGATGCTTCACTGCCTCGACCACGCGACGGTCCATCAGGCGGAAATCGCCGGTATTGTCTGGAATGCGCACATCCGCCATCCAGTTATGGATGCGGTAAAACAGGTTGGCGGTCACCCGCTTGGACACATCATCGCTTTCGCGGTCCGTGCGGTGGGCATAGACGACCTCGTAGCCCTCGCGCCATTTTGCCACCATTTCGGCAATGAGCTCGGGCGGATCCTGCAGGTCGGCGTCGATGGGAACTACGGCCTGGCCGCGCGCATAGTCGAGGCCGGCTGAAAGGGCGGTATCCTTGCCGAAATTGCGCGACAAGCTCAGAACTTTGATGCGACTGTCTCGGATGTGATGGCGCATAAGGACGGCCATGGTCATGTCGGAACTGCCGTCGTCCACGCAGACAATTTCAAAATCGAAGGTTATGGACTCAAGCACCGGCACGAGGCGGGCAAATAACAGGTCAACGCCCTCTTCCTCGTTGTACATGGGTACAACGACAGACAGCAGGGGCAGCGGCGCATCTCCAACCCGTCTTTTGGGCGTTGTCATCACTCTCTACTCAAACCATGAGGGTTTGGGGTTAAGGCAATCCGGTTAATATTCAGTAGCTGCAACCGGTTGAATTCTTCTCACCATCAGCGCAATTGCGGAGAGCCTCACCCATGGGCTATTGAGGTTAAGGAATTCGTTAATCTGCAGGGAATTTTCCATGAAATCGAGTGCGCGTGTCGTTGTTATCGGTGGTGGCGTGGTCGGATGCTCGGTGCTCTATCATCTCACCAAGGCAGGCTGGAAAGACGTGGTCTTGGTGGAACGCGACATTCTCACCTCAGGCTCCACTTGGCACGCAGCGGGCGGTTTTCATACCCTGAATGGCGATCCCAACGTGGCCAAGCTGCAGGGCTACACCATCGCCCTCTACGATGAACTCGAAAGGATTTCCGGCCAGGCCTGCGGCCTGCACCGTTCGGGCGGCCTCATCCTGGCCGATAGCTCGGCCCGCCTCGAATGGCTCAAGATGGCGCATGCGAGGGCCCGCTACCTCGGCCTCGAGTCCGAAATGCTTTCTATGGCGGAAGCCAAAAAACTTAATCCACTGCTTGATGAGAAATACTTCGTGGGCGCCATGCTGGATGCCGCCGACGGTAATCTTGACCCTGAGGGCACCACCCATGCCTACGCAAAGTCAGCCAGGATCGGCGGCGCCGAAATCTACCAGGATTGCCGCGTCGAAAAGCTCGAGGCCCGCAAGGACTGCAGTTGGAACGTAGTTACAACCAAGGGCACCATCCACGCCGAGCACATTGTAAACTGCGGCGGACTGTGGGCTCGCGAAGTGGGCCGCATGGTAGGGCTGGAACTTCCGGTACTCGCCATGGAACACATGTATCTTGTGACCGACGAAATGCCGGAGGTGGTGGAGTTCAACAGAACTCATGGTCATGAACTTCCCCATATCATTGATTTCAAGTCTGAAATCTATATGCGGCAGGAACGTTCGGGCCTGGTGCTTGGCACCTATGAACAGGAATGCAAGCCCTGGCAGCCCAAGCAAACGCCCTGGGAATTTGGCCGTGAGCTGTTGCAACCCGACCTTGACCGCATCGCCCCCAACCTGGAATTGGGTTACAAGCACTTCCCGGCCCTCGCCAAGGCCGGTATCAAGAAAATCATCAACGGGCCCTTCACCTTCACACCTGATGGCAACCCACTGGTGGGTCCTATCCAGGGCTTGCGCAATTACTGGGTGGCCTGCGGTGTCATGGCAGGCTTCAGCCAGGGCGGGGGCGTGGGCCTTGCCCTGTCGCAGTGGATGGTCAACGGCGATCCGGGCTTTGACGTGTGGGGCATGGATGTGGCCCGCTTCGGCGAATGGGCCACTCGCGGCTACACCAACGAGAAGGTGCGCGAGAATTATGCCCGTCGCTTCTCCATCCGCTTTCCCAACGAAGAATTACCGGGCGCGAGACCCCATCAGACAACGGCACTTTACGACAAGATGATTGCGCAAGGTGCCGTGATGGGGGATTCTTGGGGTCTTGAAACGCCCCTGTGGTTTGCGCCGAAAGGTGTTGAGCCCAAGGATATCTTCTCCTTCCACCGGTCCAATGACTTCACCTATGTGAAGGCGGAAGTCATGGGAGTTCGCAATGGCGTGGGTGTGACTGAGATAGCAAACTTTGCCAAGTATCGCTTCACCAACCATGGAGCGGAAAGCTTCCTCGCTCACCTCATGACCAACAAGATGCCGAAGGTGGGCCGCCTCATCCTCACGCCCATGCTCAATCCCGGCGGCAAGCTGATCGGCGATTTCACCATCGCCAATGCCGGCAATGATACATTCTACATGTGGGGTTCCTCACAGGCGCAGAAGTATCACATGCGCTGGTTTGAGCAGCACTTGCCCGCCGATGGCAGCGTAAGGATTGAGCGCCTCGACACGAACCTGGTTGGCCTTTCCATCGCGGGCCCAAAATCGCGCGCCGTGCTGGCCGAGCTAACCGATGCTGATGTGTCCAATACCGCCTTCAAGTTCATGGACCACCGCGCCATGGATGTCGCCAATGTGCCCGCACTCGTCAACCGCGTCACCTATACCGGCGACCTCGGCTATGAGATCTGGGTTGCCCCGGAATATCAGCGCCGCCTCTATGAGCAGATCATGAAAGCGGGTGCTGACGAAGGCATCATCAACTTCGGCATGCGCGCCCTGCTTTGCATGCGCCTTGAGAAGAACTTCCCCACCTGGTTCCGCGAGCTTCGCCCCATCTATGGGGGTTTCGAAGCAGGCATGGACCGCTTCATCGACCTCACCAAGAACGACTTCATCGGCCGCGAAGCCTACATGGAGGAGAAACGTAGCGGCGGCAAGCTGCGCCGCGTCTCCCTGGTTGTTGACGCTGGCGACGCCGATGTTCTGGGCGACGAACCCATTTCCTACAAGGGCAAGGTCGTAGGCTGGGCGACTTCAGGCGGCTTTGCACACTACCTTAACAGGTCAATGGCACAAGGTTATGTGCCAAAGGAAATGGCAGAGGATATCTCGCAAGGCGCCTTCGAAATCGAAATAATCGGCGAACAACGGAAGGCGACTATCGTGGTTGACCCCTTGTTTGATCCCAAGGGCGAGAGGATGCGCGCGTAAGCGTTCCGTCTCAACCCCTGCATCCGGGTCCACACGCGTCACTCCGGCGAACGTCGGGATGACGGATATTGGGTACTATGCCGCCCGACCATAGAACCCGATCTGCTCCTCGCGTGAGAACGTAACGCCCGGTCTGTCGAATTACGAGAACACCGTGATGATGCGTTCGCGCGCGCCCTTCACAGTGCTCACTTTATGTGCGGTGTTCTTGCCGCGGAAGACGTTGAGGGTACCGGCGAAAAGTTTAAGGGTTTTGATTTTGGGGTCCTTGCTTTCCAGCAACTTTGCAACACCACCGTAATTAGTATCGGTGTCGGAACGCAGGTCGCTGCGGCAGACGAAGTCGCCGCCCTCGGCTGGGGGCCTGCAGGAGGATGTTTGTGGTAAATTCACTGCGCTCGAAATGCCAGTTGAGCGCTTCGCCGTCGCGGTAGGCCATGACGTTGGGCCTAGCCAATGCATCGCGCATGCAAAACAGCGTTTCTTTCTGCATGGTGGCGACCAGGAACAGGATGAAACTGGGCCACTCGTAAATCCAGGCGGGGATGCTGTTGGGGACTTGCTCGTAGCAGACGGTATGGTTGATGGTCTGGGTGGTGCGCAAGGCCGGGTGGTCGGCAGGCGACCCCGGATTTCCTTACGGAGATAAATATTGTGCTGGCGCTTGTGGGTAAAGGACAATGTATCGAGCACCGGTTGCAATTCACCCACGGCTTGCCAAAGTGCTGTGCCCTGCACGAAGTCCGGCAGGTTGAACATGCCGCCGTTGGCAAGATCCGCCTGGCACTGCTCGACAAGTTACATCCAGGAGGGCGAACCCGGCGTGTCCAAGGGATAGCGCTCAAGGTCAAGGATATCAAGGATATCAAGGATATCAAGGATATGGTGCATGGACGGGATTCTCCGGGAATATTCTAGCGTCAGAATTGACTAAGTTTTATCTAGCCACAACAGGAAAAAAGTTATCTTGGCTTATAAAAAATAGGTCAATATTCATGCCGCTCTCCCTTCCCCCCTTGAATGCACTCAAATCCTTTGAAGCCGCCGCCCGCACCGGCAGCTACGTGGCAGCCGCCGAAGAACTGGGTGTTTAAGCGGCGACCGTCAGCCAGCAAGTACGCCACCTCGAATCCTATCTCGGTAAGGTGCTTTTCTCGCGCTTCAACAACCGCATCGCCCTGACCGATGTGGGCCAGGCGGTATTCGCAGGAACAACACCTGCCCTTGAAGATATCTCCACCTTCACCGCCCGCCTGATGAGCGGGCCGCAGCGGTCCACCCTCGTGGTAAGCGGGCTGCCTTCGCTGGCCGAGTGCTGGTTCATGGACAGGTTCGCGGCCTTCTGGCAGCTTGAGCCCAAAATCAAGATTCACTTGCGTGTTGAGGACGATCCCATTGACCTCGCCCGCCACGACATCGATCTCCGCATCGGTTACGGCACCAGCCTCTATTCTGAATTCAAGACAGTGACACTGTTCCAGGACCATGTGCTGCTGCTCTGTGCGCCGTCATTTCTGGTACACCAGCCGGGCGGAATCATCGACTGGAAAAGTCTGCCGTCCGATGAATTTATTCATACGGCCTGGGGATCGAATTTTCTCTCGCATCCGGTTTGGGGTGACTGGATGAGGGTGCAAGCGCCGACCCGGCAACTAGACGAGAGCAAGGGGCATAGGGTTGCGGCCTCAAGGCCTGCCATTGATTTTGCAAGGCTCGGCCTTGGTGTTGCGCTGTGCCGGAGACGGTTGGCGGAAGCCGATCTGCGCACTGGGCGATTGCTGATTGCATCCCATCATTATCTATCACTTGGTCATGCCTACGCAGCGGCATACCCGCATGTTAAAGCACGCAAGGCTGGCCTCAAGGCATTATTGGACTGGCGGGTCAGCGATCCGCAAACTCAAGGGCCGCATCGGTGAGCCACTCGTAGACGCTAACGGCAAAGGTGCGGAGTGCAAAGATTTCGAAGCGGTTCTCGGCTACACAGTGAACTAGAACCGGCGTGTGGTGAATGCCGGTCATGGCAAACATGTTGGGCTTGAAAACCGAGATGTGGAAATCCAATGGAATGCTTTTGGCAAGAACGATGCGCGCAGGTGAACCCTCAAGGAGCAGCCGGGTGCGGCTGTGTGACAGGGGCGTTAGTATGGCTACGTCCTGCAGTGTCGCAGAAATATTGTCATTTTCTGGTCCCACAAACCAGAACTGATCGGCTCCGATGCGCATCACGATGCGTTCATTGCTGCGTTGAATGATGCCGACCTGTGCTGGCAGCTTGCCGACGACCTTGGCAATGGCCTTGGCATCACCTGCTACCTGCAGAAGCGAGAAGTCTCGCGCTTCGCCAATTTGCAAAGCAGCACTCTTGTAGGCTTTCACGGAAGCAATGGCAGATCTGCGATCAAGCATTGAGGCGTTCTCCCTGCTTGTCGATGAAGTGGGGAGACACGATGCGGGCCCTGACGCTCTCTCCCTTGAGGGGATAGGCGCAAATAATGTCCTCGCCCTCATGCTTCAGTCCGCCCTGGTAGAGGCCAAGGGCAATGTAATTGTTGAGTTCCGTCGACCAGGTGACCGACGTGATATAGCCGCGCCCATGGCCCTTGATTTCGTCGATTGCTGAAAACAAGATGGCGCCGCCCCGCAGCCTTGCTCCCTCGTCCAGGAGTTCAATGCCGACCAGGCTCCAGCGTTCGGGCGCCTGGTAGTTTTCCCTGAAGCGGAGCTCCTTGCCAACATAGACCTTTTCCTTGCTGGCCATCTTGCCCAGCCCAAGGTCGTCAAGGGTGTTGCGGTGGTCAAGTTCAAGGCCGGCCACATGCCCCTTTTCAATGCGGAGCGAAGCCAAAGCTTCTAGCCCATAGGGCTTTATGCCAAGAGGGGCAGCCACATCCAGGAAATGCTCCCAGAGCGCGCCAGCATAATCAGCTGGCAGATGCACTTCATAGGCAAGTTCGCCCGAGAAGGAGAGTCGCAAGATGCGGATGTGAACTCCGTCGAGTTGCACATGGCGGCAGCCCATATAGGGGAGGTTCTCGTTGGAGACATCCGCATCCGGGAAAGCAAGCTGCAACGCCTCTCGGGACTTGGGCCCCGACACTGCCATGCCCGCCCACTCGTCGGTTAGCGAGGTCACATGCACCTTCAAATCGGTCCAGTGCACTTGCAGAAGATACTCCAGCCACGACATCACTTCGCCGGCCTGCGCCGTGGTAGTGGTGAGATAGAACTGCTGGTCGGAAATGCGGGTGGTCGTACCGTCATCCAGCACCACGCCGTCATCATTCAGCATAACGCCATAGCGGGCGCGGCCCATGGGCAACTTGGCAAAGCCATTCACGTAGACACGATTGAGAAATTCTGCCGCATCAGGTCCCTGCACGTCGATTTTGCCAAGGGTGGACACATCGGCAAGACCCACACCCTTGCGCACCAATTCCATTTCCTTGACGTAGGCTTCCTCCGGAGTGCTGCCTGCCCATGCATAGTACCAGGCGCGCATCCAGAGACCCGCTTCAATGAAGGTGGCTCCATGCGCCTTGTTTGCGTCGTGGAGCGGCGACAGGCGATAGGGCCTGAAATGATGACCTACGGTGCGGCCCGCTATCGCTCCCACCGCAAGGCCCGTATAGGGCGGACGGAAGGTGGTGGTCCCCGCCTCAACCAGCGGCACTTCGCGAAGTCCAGCCATGATCGCAAGGGCATTGATGTTCGAAGTCTTGCCCTGGTCGGTGCCCATGCCAAGCGTGGTGTAGCGCTTCAAGTGTTCAACGCTGACATAGCCCTCTTCATGGGCCGAGCTGATATCCTTCACCGTCACGTCCGACTGAAAGTCCACGAAGGCCTTGCCCTTACCTGGGGCAACCGGCATCCAGCTGGCGAGAATATTGTATTTGCGTTTCTTGACACCAAGTTCGGCGGGATATTCGAAATCACCCATGAGGGCGCCAACGCCAGAATGCGAAGGTGCAAAGCCACCCGGCACAAAGGCTGCAATTTTTTCTTGATAGGCAGGCTTGATGCCACCATGGGACGTGAGATGCACAACCGGCGACCAACCACCCGACATGCCCAGCACATCGCAATCAATGGTGGCCGAATGGGCACCCGCCAGCACAACCCGCTTCACCTGCTTTGCGCCTTCAACGTCGGCCACACCAGTTCCCGGGAAAATGGCCATGCCGAGCATGGCGGAGCGTGACAGGAGGTCCGACGGAATTTCCTTGCGCAGGTCCACAATGGTGACGGCAACTCCAGCCTCGGCCAGATCAATGGCGGCAAGATAGGCACTGTCGTTGTTGGTGGCGATGACGGTCCGCTTCAATGGTGCGAGTCCATAGCGGTTGAGATAGGTGCGCAAAGCCGACGCCAGCATGACACCGGGCCGGTCATTATTGGAGAATACCAACGGCCGCTCGATGGCTCCTGTCGCAAACACAATTGCCTTTGACCGCAGGCACACAAGCGTATGACGGGGCTTGCCACGGCTTGCATCATGATCAGAATTATGCTGCTGCAACACCACGAGATTGTCATCGTAGAGCCCCTGGGCCGTTGTCCGTGTGCGGATTTTCACGTTTAAAAATCCCGATAATTCATTCACTTTGGCGATTCTCCAGGACTCAGAATCGCGATCCCGCTCTGACAGCAGAGATCCGCCGAGTTCACTATCCTGTTCCACCAATACGACACGTTCGCCGCTGCGGGCCGCTGCAACGGCCGCTCGAAGGCCATGGGGCCCGGAGCCTATGACCAGCACATCGCAGAATTCATGCAAGGTGTCATAGCGGCTTTCATCCTTGTCTGCATCCACCTTGCCAAGACCTGCCGCACGGCGAATGAAGGGCTCGTAAAACATCCACGACCTCTTGAAGGGCCCCATAAAAGTTTTGTAGTAGAATCCCGACTGGAACATAGGTGCAGCGAGAGAGTTGACTGCCATCATGTCGAAGTCGACGGATGGCCAGGCATTCTGTGTATTCACCCGCAGACCGTTCACGAGGTCAACCGTGGTGGCCGGGATGTTGGGCTCATTGCCGCCGAGTGTAAAAAGCGCGTTCGCCTCCTCAACACCCGCCGAAACGATCCCGCGTGGACGATGATACTTGAAGCTGCGAGCGAGCAGCATCTTGCCGTTGGCAAGCAATGCTGAGGCCAGCGTGTCTCCGGCATAACCGGACAGTGTCTTGCCCTCGTAGCTGAAGGCTAACGGCTTGCTACGGTCAATGCGCCCGCCCTTGTCGAGCCTGCGAAACGAGATCATTCCACACCCCCAATCTCGTTGGTGGCCGTGTTGCGGATGAGCTTGAACCAGTGCCTGCAGCCCAGCACGTGCTGCCAGTGCTCGGTGTGCAGACCCTTGGGGTTGTCGAAGAGGAAATAGTAGTCATGCCAGGCGGCAAGGTCGCCCTCGCCGTGCTTGGGGCGCTGCTTGGTGGCGTCGCCGCCGTAGCGGAATTCGCTCACGTCACGTTCACCGCAATGGGGGCATGGAATTCTCATTGCTTGTAAGTCCAGTTGCCAATACCATAATCGTCAAGCTCACGTCCCTTTTCGAAACGGTCAAGCGAATAGGCGCGGTTCAATTCATGTTCCTCATCGTGGGCAATGGTATGCGCAAAGGTCCAGCCTGAGGCCGGCGTTGCCTTGAAGCCTTGGTAGCACCAGCCACCATTAAAATAGAGGTTCTTGATCTTCGTGCGGCAAATGAAGGGGCTGCCGTCCGGGGTCATGTCCATTATGCCGCCCCAGTGCCGCAGCAGTCGTAATCTGGACATGAAGGGCAGCAGCGATACGGCACACTCAGCAACCGTCTGGATGCGCGGGAATTGGCCACGCTGGGTATAGGTGTTGAAACCATCGATATGGCCGCCAAATACCATTCCGCCCTTGTCGCTTTGCGAAAGATAGAAAAGCTCAGCCCCCCAGGATACCACATGGTGCACCATGGGCTTGACTGGTTCGGTCACGAAGGCCTGCAGAATGTGGCTCTCGATGGGCAAGCGCAGTCCCGCCATTTTGGCCACATGAGACGAATGACCAGCCACCGCCATGCCGATTTTGCCGGCGAGTATCTTGCCGCGGGAGGTTTCAACACCCACCGCCCTTTCACCGTCCATCACAAAGCCGGTGACTTCGCAGTTCTCGATGATGTCAACTCCCAGCGTATCAGCGCCCCGCGCATAACCCCAGGCGACCGCATCGTGGCGAACCGTGCCGGCACGGTCCTGGATGATGCCGCCATAAATGGGCCAGCGGGCCTCCTTGGAATAATCAAGATAGGGCAAGAGTTTCATCACTTGGCCCTTGTCCAGCAACTCCGCGTCGATGCCATTGAGTCGCATGATGTTGCCGCGCCTGGCATAGCCGTCCATCTGGACTGGGTTCGTGGCTAGGACCACCTGGCCCCTTTGCGACACCATGCAGTTGAAATTGAGGTCGTGGCTGAGACCCTCCCACAGCTTGAGGGAATGCTCGAAAAACTGGGTATTGCCATCAATTACATAGTTTGAACGGATGAGCGTGGTGTTGCGCCCCACGTTGCCGGAACCGATATAGGCCCGCTCGACAACCGCCACACTGGTCAGGCCGTGGTTCTTGGCTAGGTAATATCCGGTTGCCAGCCCGTGTCCGCCACCACCGATAATGATGGCGTCATAGGACGATTTTGGCGATGCCGCGCGCCAGGCCCTGGGCCATGGCCTATCGGGCTGCAGTGAATGTTGGGCGAGCGCCAGAGCTGAATAAGGTTTGAACACAGGAGGCAGTTACCAGAATTTTACATCAATCGACAAGGCGAGGATTTTTCACCCTCTTTTTCTTGGCATATTCCGCATATTCGCTCGTAACAAAGGCGGCCACGCTCATAGCGAGATAGCCATAGACCAGTGGTAGGACTGTGCCGTCATAATGCTGGCCAATCCAACCGCCGATACCCAGTGCTACTAGGGATGACAGCATGCCCGAAATGGCGGCGGCCATGCCGGCTATGTGGCCGACTTGCTCCATGGCCATGGCATTGTAATTGCCAAACAGGATGCCACAGCAGAAGAAGGTGCAGAACATGTATGTGCCGAATATCCACAGCGGTGGCTGGCCCACATAGAACAAGGACATAACAAGAAATACCGCCGAGAGCGCCATGCAGCCACGCACGGCCCATTTGGACAGCATGCGCATGCCATAGCGCATGACCATCCGGCCGTTGAAGATCATGGCAAGGGCAATTGCCACTGCAAAACCGCCAAACCAGACGGCAAACAATTTACCCTGCGCATATTGCTCGGCAAATATCTGTTGGGACGTTCCGAGGTAGGAAATGAAGGCGGCAAATATAAATCCAACGGCAAAGGTGTAGCCCCAGGCAGTGGGAAAGCGAAAGAATTCCCTGGTGGATTTGAGAAGATTGGTCACGGAAAAGCGCACTCGCCGGTCCAGCGGCAGGGTTTCTTCCTGCCGTAGTTCAAGGAATACCGCCGCAATAACGGCCATGGCGAGCAAGCCGACAAAGATCATGCGCCAGCTCGCCACAAACAAAACGAGTTGGCCAATGGAGGGTGCCATGATCGGTACCAGCATGAATACCGACATGACGAAGGACATGATGCGTGCCATGGCAGCACCCTTCTGCCCGTCACGCACCATCGCCATGGAAACGATGCGGGGCGAAGATGCGCCGAAGCCCTGAAGGGTGCGCCCGGCGAGCAGCATTTCGAAGTTTGCGGAAAACAGGCACAGGGCCGAACCCGCGGCATAGATCAGGAGGCCCGCAAAGATCGCCGGTTTGCGGCCGGTGCTGTCGGAAATGGGGCCGCTGAACAGGGTGCCGGCAGTCATGCCGGCGAAGAACGCCGTGATGATGAATTGCCGTCTGTTTGGATCGCTCACGCCAAATTCCAGTGCAATCGTGCCGATGGCCGGCAGCATGGTGTCAATGGACATCGCCACCATGGCGGTGAGAAATGCGACAAGGAAAATAAATTCCTTCTGGGACGTGTGTTTGTTGGTCATGTTGTCCAGATCTATTTTATGAAACGCAGAGCGCGCATCACGTCAAAAATATTATCCGTCTCAACACGGTTGGTGCGATTGCCCACATACTGACAACCCGGATAGAAGCTCTTTTCATAGGCCAGTGCCGGGCTGTGGTAGGTAACATCCAACATAAACCGCGAAGGCAGCGACAAGAGGCAGTCCTTCAGCTTGCCGCGTAGGGATTTTTCAACACCCGCTTTGATCGCCTTCTGTGCGGCCACTGGCGTCATGGATATGGTCGAGTGTCCGCGACCCTCCTTGATGGCAAGCCTTCCTATGTGGGGATTGGTTTTTTCCACGTCATCCATTAGGGCCCTGTCACCGCTGATGAACACCACGGGTACGCCGAGGCTTGCCGCCGCAAGTGCACACAGCCTGAATTCCGACACTGGTGTTCCGTTCAGAGTGATCATGTGGGTGCGTGTGTTCAGCGTATGGGCAAGGCTGTTGCCCTCCGATCCGACGCCGGTGTGTTGGCCAATCATCACAAGCCCCGCAAAGCTCCCGTCAATTTCCTGTATCATGCTGTAGGGATGGCCGGACCAATCCCGCACCAGCGTAACACCTTCAGGCAGGAGTGTGGTAATCAGATTGCGGCCGCTGTCATGGGCATCCTTCAACCATATTTCGGTGGCGCCTGCTGCTCTTGCACCCTCAATGGCGGCAATGGCTTCCCGCGTCATGATTTCGCGGAATTCCAGCCAGTCGGCATGGCCCTTCTCGGCTTCATCCCAATGGGTTATGCCTGCCACACCTTCAATATCGACGCTAATGTAAACTTTCATCCTATTGAGACTAGGCCCCATGAAGATCGATGCCAACACCCGAAGCGTGGACCTAGACCCGCAAAATGCTCAATTCTATGAGAACCCCTACCCCGCCTATAACGAAATTCGTCAGTCCTTGCGCGCCTTCAAATGGGAACAATACGGTTACTGGTGCTTTCTTTGCCATGAGGAGGTCAATACCCTGTTGCGCGACCGCAGATTTGGCCGCCAGATACTGCACGTGGCAACCCGCGAGGAACTGGGACTGCCTGAAATTCCGGCACGCCTCAAACCATTCTATAATCTTGAAAAACATTCACTGCTGGAGTTGGAGCCGCCAGTTCATACAAGATTAAGGGGCCTTGTGAGCCGAGCCTTCCTGTCGCGTCAGGTGGAGCGGCTGCGACCCAAGATCGAGAGCCTCTCCAATTGCTTGATTGATGGGTTCAAAGCAAAGGGTGAAGTCGACCTGCTTACCGCCTATGCCACTCCGATTCCGGTCATCGTAATCTGCGAACTTCTGGGCGTGCCAACTGTCATGGCAGACCAGTTTCTCACATGGTCCCACGACATGGTGTCGATGTACATGGCCAAGCGCGACCTTGCCATTGAGGAAGCTGCAGTAGAGGCGACGATTGCCTTCAGTGACTACATGCGTTCCTTGATCTCCGAACGCCGCAGGGCGCCACAAGGAGACCTGCTTTCGGAATTGGTGCGGGCCGAATCCGAGGGCCAGAAGCTTTCTGAGGATGAGCTCGTCACAACTGCCATCCTCATCCTCAACGCAGGCCATGAAGCGACCGTACATACCATAGGCAATGGCGTGAAAGCCCTGCTGGAACTCGGAATTACGTCTCCCGTTACGGAAGCAATTATCGAGGAAATCATGCGCTATGACGCGCCCTTGCATCTTTTTACCCGTTATGCGCTGGAGGATATCGAGTTTGCAGGATTGAAGTTCAGGAAAGGAGAACAAATAGGCCTCCTGCTGGGCGCTGCCAATCGGGATCCGGCACGATTCCCCAATCCTGACAAGTTCCATGCACGGCGCGATCCCAATCCCCACGTCAGTTTTGGGGCCGGCATCCATTTTTGCATCGGCGCACCCTTGGCCAGGCTGGAGATGCTGATCGCCTTCCAGACCTTGTTCAAGAGGCTGCCCAATCTGCGGCTAGCCAAGCAGCCCCACTACAAGAATGTCTTCCATTTTCATGGACTTGAAGAACTTATTGTAACTTTTTGATCAAGCGTTGCCGATCCGCAGACACCAGATCGCAAGACGCAGCTCATCCGTTGTCCGCCTGGCATGTAGCACGCCAGGCTCATTGTAGATGAGGCCTCCCGGACCAGGTGCAGTCCAATCCATATTCGTAAGCCGCCATTCACCACCGGCCAGTGACACGTAGACCTCCTCGAGAGAGTGGCTGTGGCCGGGGTGACGCACGTGGGGTGCCATGAAGCTCACACCCACTTATCGTCGCGTTCCTCCCGGCCGCCCGGCCCCGCAATGAGGGCATTGGCATGGCCATCATAGCAGGTCCTACCGTCGCGCCTGGCCGTGTGGCTGCGATCCCAGCGCAGGTCGGGTGACAGGTTGCGCAAAGCCGCCGCAAGCGAGGCAACCGTCCCAGCCAGGTGCAGGGAATTTTCCAATTCGTCGCAAACCGTCAGTCTCTGCGACATGCTTTGAGCACGGCCTTCAGATCGATTGCGCAACGCCCGGAAAACTGGCCGCGCTGCGAGGCCGGCACGCGCGCAGGATACCGCTTGGGCCAAAATGGCCTCTTGGGTGAAGTCGTAGAGTGATTGCAGGCTTGCGGGCGCGTCTCGGCATGGCCTTGAACTTGCCGGAAGCGGCACTAAGTGACAAGCTCTCTCAGGTCGTTTCCGCGCCATCTGAGGACGCTTATCCGCTGCCCAAAATTGCGACGTGCGCGTAAAGCTACCCATAGGTGAAACTTTCTCAACAGGCTTTGACATGACTGATATCCAGCCCACAGCTCCCGCCCGCCGTTCAAGAGGCGGTGGTGGTGCCGATGCGCGACGTTCGGCCCGCAACAAGCCGGCCCTCGTCCAGGCTGGATATGTCCGCCGCAAGATCAAGCTTTACGAACCCTTCTCCGATGACCAGTTGGAGCTTATCGAAAACAATGCGGAAACCATCCTGCAGGAAATCGGCATCGATTTCCGCGACGATGCGGAAGCCTTGGCCATGTGGAAGGCCGCAGGTGCCGACGTGCGGGGCGAGCGCGTGCGTTTTCCCAAGGGTCTGGTGCGCAGCCTGCTCAAGACGGCGCCGCGCGAATTCACCCAGTACGCGCGCAACCCAGCCAACAATGTGGTGGTGGGCGGCAAGAACACCATTTTCGCACCGGTCTATGGCCCTCCCTTCGTTCGTGACTTGGAAAGCGGACGGCGCTATGCCACCATCGCGGATTTTCGCAACTTCGTGAAGCTCGCCTATATGTCGCCGTCGCTGCATCACTCAGGCGGCACCGTGTGTGAGCCGGTCGATATCCCAGTGGCCAAGCGCCATCTCGACATGGTCTATTCCCACGTCAAATACTCCGACAAACCTTTCATGGGATCGGTCACGGCACCGGAGCGCGCCGAGGATTCCGTGTGCATGGCGGAAATGGTGTTCGGCAAGGAATTCGTGGACCAGAATTGCGTATTGATCAATCTGATCAACGCTAACTCGCCCATGGTATTCGACGGCACCATGCTGGGCGCTCTCAAGGTTTACGCCCGCGCCAACCAGGCCACGGTCATTTCGCCCTTCATCCTGTCGGGCGCCATGTCGGCGGTGACGGTTGTCGGCACGCTTACGCAGATCCTGGCGGAAGCCTCTGTCGGCATGGCACTCACTCAGCTTTGCAGGCCAGGTGCCCCGGTTGTGTTCGGCACCTTTGCATCTTCCATTTCCATGCAGTCTGGTGCTCCGACTTTTGGAACACCAGAACCTGCCCATGTTCTGTTTGGAGCTGCTCAGCTGGCACGCCGACTCGGCGTTCCGTTCCGTTCAGGCGGCGGGCTTTGTGGCTCGAAGCTTCCTGATGCACAAGCCGCCCATGAAAGCGCCAACACCCTGTGGCCGACGCTGCTGGGTGGCGTGAACTTCTGCCTGCACTCAGCCGGCTGGCTGGAGGGTGGGCTAGTAAGCTCCTATGAGAAATTCATCATCGACGCCGACCAGCTCACCATGTTCCAGCGCTTTGCTTCGGGCGTGGACTTCTCGGAAAATGGCCAGGCGTTGGATGCTATCCGCGAAGTGGGCCCAGGCTCGCACTTTCTGGGCTGCGCCCATACCCGCAGCAATTTCGAGGACGCCTTCTGGCGTTCCGGCATCACGGACAACAACTCCTATGAGCAATGGCGTGATGACGGCGAAAAAGACCAGAGCGTTCGCGCCAATGCGACCTGGAAAAAGATGCTCGCCGAGTATGAGGCCCCTGCCCTTGACGAAGGCCTGGATGAGCAACTCCTCAGTTTCATCACCAAGCGCAAGGAAGGCTTACCCGACAGCGTGAGTTGATGGCCTCAGACCAGCGTATCACTCCGCAGCAAGATTGGGTTTTTCGATTGCCTGGCGAAGTGGAACTGCGGGCGTCCTGTCGGTCAGGGCATAGATGCCGACACCGGCGATCACCATGGTGGAGCCGATGGCATCGGCCAAAGTGAAGGGCTCACCCAGCACCCAAACGGCCAGAGAAATAGTTATTAACGGCGAGATGGTGGCGATCATTGACGTGGACTGCGGGCTAATGCGCGACAATCCAGCATTCACGAGGAACGATGGCAGCACGGTTGCAAAAAATCCTGTCCCCGCCGCCAACCAGAAAAACCGTGGTGAAGAAGAGAAGTCAAAACCATGGCTGGTGATAATGTAATGGGCGATGCAGGCGAACGCCGAGCCTGATAGAGCAATAGAAGTGAACAGCGTGCTGCCCATGATGGTGATGAATTTCTTGGCCAGCAGTTGGTAGATGGCGAAAGTGACGGCACAGCCTAGCACAAGTGCCGTGCCAATAACGGTTGCGCTGCCTCCCGTTGGCAAGTCACTCAGGAACACCACAACGAGACCCCCATAGGTGATGGCGGCTGCCAGCACGCTGGACCAGGTGAGCCTTGCGCCAAAGAACATCCAGCCCAGGAACATCACGAAGATGGGGTAGGTGAACAGCACCAGGCGTTCGAGCTGGGCGGTGATGTAAACCAGTCCTTCGAAGTCGAGCAGCGATGAAATGTAATAACCGATGAAGCCGGTAAGCAAGGCCCTGACGGTCAGGCTCCAGCCAGGCAAGGGCTTTCCGCTTTGCCGCAGCTGGTAGACGGCATAGAGGCCGACACCCACGAAGAACGGCAGGGCTATCGCCATGCGGAGCGCCAGCATGAGGGCGGCATTGGACTGTTCCATGTAGGCCAGCTTGATGAAAATGGCTTTGGTGGAAAACAGGGCCGCACCTGCGCCTGCGTACAAATAGCCAGTCAACACCCTTCGCTTTTCCATGGTGCTGCTCTTACAGAGCCACCCTGTACTTGTGCAAATCTTTGGCTAACATGCCTGTCATGCGACAATGAGGAGTTACGATGACTGCCCTGCACTACCGCTCTGCCCTTGAACTTGCCCGCCTGCTGCGCGCCCGGAAAATCTCCGCTCACGAACTCCTCGAAAGCTGCCTCGACCAGTACGCCTTGCATAACCACGCACTGAATGCCGTTATCGTCGCCGATATAGGCCGCGCCAAGCGGGCGGCGCTTGCGTCCGACAAGCGCCTCAAGAAGGGTGCGCCCCTCGGCCCTTTTGACGGCATCCCCATGACCGCCAAGGAATCCTTCGACTGGAAAGGTACGCCCTCCACCTGGGGATCTCCTGCCTACCGTGACAACATTGCCGAGAAGGACGCCACCGCCATCACGCGACTCACCTCCGCTGGTGCCGTCATGTATGGCAAGACCAATGTGCCGCTCATGCTGGCGGATTGGCAGAGCTTCAATGATGTGTATGGTACAACAAACAACCCATGGGACGTAAAGCGCTCTCCCGGCGGGTCCTCGGGGGGTTCTGCGGTCGCCCTTGCCACTGGTATGAGCGTCATCGAAATCGGCTCGGATATTGGCGCTTCCTTGCGCAACCCCGCCCACTACTGTGGCGTCTATGCTCACAAGCCCACCTATGGGGTGGTGCCCTATGGTGGTCATCTGCTCAGCAATGTGGAACCCAGTGACATCAGTGTGGCGGGGCCCCTGGCTCGCTCCGCCCGCGACCTCACCGCCATGATGAAAATCCTCGTCGGGACCGAGGGCATCGCGGCGCGTGGCGTAAGCTATCACTTGCCCGACCTCAAGCAGAGTTCTCTGAAACAGTTCCGCGTGGCAGTAATGCTCAGTGATTCGGTAAGCGAGGTGGACCAACCTGTACAAGACTTGATCGCAAAGCTGGCGCAATTCCTCAACCGGAAGGTCAAGAAAATCTCCCATGAGGCTCGCCCCGCCTTCACCACGCGCGAGGCCATGGACGTTTATATTGCCCTGCTCCGCTCGGCCACCAGCCGCAGGCAATCTGACGAAGAGTTTGCGAACAACGTGGCCATCGTTGGCGGCTTCCAGCCCCTGGATGACAGTTACTACGCCAAGATGACGCGGGCCTATGTGATGGCCCATCGCACCTGGCTTCTCGTCAATGAGCGCCGCCACCAGATGCGGCTGATCTGGGACCGGTTCTTCGACGATTGGGATGTGTTGATCTGCCCAGCTGCTGCATCAGCCGCCTTCCCGCACGACCATGTGGGTGACCGCCATGAACGCACCATCGATGTAAATGGTAAAAAGGTCCCCACTACCGACCAGTTGTTTTGGGCCGGATATTCGGGCGGCTTCTACCTTCCGTCGACGGTTGCTCCGATTGGCATCACGCCCCAAGGCCTGCCAGTGGGCGTTCAGATCATCACGCGCCAATATGGTGACTACACATCCCTGCGCTTTGCCGAACTGCTGGAAAAGGAATACGCGGGTTTTGTGCCGCCGGCGGGGTACTGAGGCAAATGATCAGGCGCGCCAGGATTACCGATGTAGAAACCATTGAAGAGATAACACAGACCGCGTACGCTGAATGGGTACCGCTGTTGGACGAAAGCCCAAGTCCACGGTAGCTGATCATGGCAAGGCCGTGAGCGAGCATATGGTCAATGTGTTCAAAACAGATAATCGGGTCGTGGCGATTGTCGAGGTTAATGCCAATTCACTATTTCTTCTGATCGAGAATCTCGCCGTCTCTCCTGCTGAACAGGGCAAAGGCATTGGAGCGGTGCTGTTGATCCACGTCCTTGAGCTTGCCCGCTCCATGGGTCCCAGCAAAGTGCGCCTTTAGACGAATTCGACCTTCATTTCGAAGATTGTGTTCTACCAGGCTCGCGGTTTTGATAGGTTTTTCAAGGCGCCCCTCGCAGCAGGTGGTGAGGTGGTGCACATGAAAAGAGGGGGTGGGTGGCACCAGTCCCCACCAAGCCTCACCCTGAGGTGCGACCGCAGGGATCCTCGAAGGGCCAGCAGCTGGAAAGCGGATGCTTCGAGGCACCGCTAGGCCGTACACCTCAGCACGAGGGGGATGGATTTAGCTCTCCACCAGCCTAGCTGGCACATCCGTGTCCTTCGTCCAGCTCCACACCGCCAGCATGGGGCGGTCGGCGGTTTTGGTGGCGTGGATCTCATTGGGGGTGTGGAAAATGATATCGCCGGCGGCTTTCGACTTGAAGATTCCTTCGCCCTGCTTCCACTGCGTAGCCGCAGTGAGCGGCCAGTAGAGTTCGGGGGCAGGATGATAGTGGTCCCTGTAGTGACGGTTCGGACCAAGCATGAGAAGGCCCAGGATGTAGTCATCACCTTTGAAGAACCCCTTGCGGCCCACGATTTCGCACCAGCCGTAATTTTGCATAAAGCCTTCACCCTGTATAGCATCGGAGTAGTACGATGACTGGCACCACCTGTAGTGGCCATCGAGCGTGGCCATGGCCGCTGCGATATCCGCCTCCAGCATCATGGTTTCGGCAATTGCCTCGGCAAAATAACGCGAGGTGACCGGCAGAGCCTGGGGACGCGGCTCAACAAAACGGGCACGTGTCAGATCCTGCACGGCAAGGCGCTCAAGCACAGATTCCACGAATGGCCCGCCGCGGGCACGAAGCCCGCGCGCAATCGATCCAATCAGCCAGCGCACATCATTGAAAACCTCTTCGCTCATCCCCTGCACTTAAAACCCACGCGGCTTGAAATCAAGCTAGCGCATGGTTCAGATCACACTAGTTTCAGTCTGCACATCAACAGATGATGAGGCATGCTCAGGACGATATCACAAGGTTTCAGCACCACGCAGATTGTCCTTCACTTAGTCACCGCACTACTGGTCAATGCGCATCTGGGTCCTGCATGACGGCATAAAGAATATATCGCGGGCGATCCGCCACAATGAAATCCCTGCCGCAAGCGATGCGCTCATCGCACAGTTCCATTTATGGAGCGGCATTGCCATCGCGTTACTGGTTGTGTGGCGGCTATATCTGCGCTGTCCAAGAGGGGTGCCGGCAGCGCCCGCCAATGAAAGTGCAGGGCTCAAATTTGTGCATTGGCCACCCATGCGATGCTCCATGGGTTGCTGCTTCATCTTGGCTTGACCGGTGTTTCAACCTGGTTCATGGGAATCGGGTCGGCAGCTGACTTACACGAAAACATCATGATGCCCATCATCCTGCACGTGGTGCTGCAAAAGACAGCTGCCCTCTATCACCACTTCATCCTGAAAACTGGTGTGTCGCGGCGCATGACCTGGCCAAACCGGGTCAGGAGACGCCGGGTCCTGTAATTTCCCGCAGCAGTTTTCGATAGATGGCTTCGGAATAGGCCGCATAATCGTTGGCAGGGATGACGAAATGACCCTCGCCGCCGGCCACCTGGCTCTGGAAATAGACATTCAAAGTTGGCCATTCGTTGAGGATGGCCAACGCGTTGATGGTAATGCCCTGCCCCACCAAAAAGTCGCGCACACCGGCCACCGGAACGCCGACATTGTTGCGCCCGTCGGACGAGACATCGATCACGCGCCGCGCGGCCTTGGGGCTGGAGGAAAAGAGAGCCGCAGAATAAAGCAACGCACTGGAAATCGAGGTGCCCCCTTCG